>ENA-UOVV01000273-UOVV01000273.1-compost-metagenome-genome-assembly--contig:-NODE-273-length-71978-cov-24.403557_pt1 | contig 71978 bp, 72 predicted proteins | sample MGYA00238155_ERZ761577 | MGnify/ENA primary metagenome ERZ761577 (study PRJEB28898, sample SAMN06268775) | compost metagenome | isolation source: Emeryville, CA | place: USA:Emeryville, CA | collected... | reverse complement strand
ACACGGGCGGCCTGCGACCGGGAATCCACCCGCATCACCACCTCTCCCAGCCGCCCTATACGTGGCAGCCTCGCCCCCTGAAGGGTTCCGTATCGAACCCCTCCGGCGTCTGCAGCGGCTTGACCGGCGAACCGGCCCATGCCGCGGTACTTTAGGCCTGACGCAAGCGACCCTGCGCCACCCGACCCCCACCGCACCAACCACTCGTCATGATCTCGCTTCGGTGCAGCGGATGAGGGGAGAGTCGCATGGGCCGGATTCGCGGGGATAAGTTCGCTTCCGCTTTCTGTCCCCTACGGTGTCGGGGTGGGATGAGCGGGATGGCCTGAACGAGCGCCCGGAAGACGCCACTACCACGCGGTGGCGAATTGGCCCTATTCCCGCGGGTGTATCATGACCCGTTCAGGCGCCCCTTCGGCCACCAGATGAGGAAGCAGCGGCCCATTCGGAAGACCGGAACCTCTCGATGGACCTCAGCAGTGCGAAGATACCGGGCGGTCTTGATCTTGAGCAGCCCGCCGGGGAGGCGAAATCTGAGATTCATTGGTCCCAACTCGGGCAAAAAACAGCTCGAGTGAGCAGGGACGCGCCCTCTACCTCCCCGCACCCTAGGCAAAAGTCGCCAACCAAATCGGACGACGGCAGCTGCCCTTGAAATGACTGAGCAGTGCATGCGCGTTGTCTACGCGATAATGCGTAATCAAGGACTACGACTTCCGGAGAACAGGGGGACGGTCAGGCCGCAGGTCCGCCTGCCCTACATCAGCTTCTTGCCGTTGGGGACCGGGCGCTCGGCGGCGGCGAGGACGATGGCGCCGCTTTCGTCTTCGAAGCCCAGGGTGAGGACTTCCGACATGAACGGGCCGATCTGGCGCGGGGGGAAGTTGACGACGGCGAGCACCTGCCGGCCGACCAGAGAGTCGGGCGTGTAGTGCACGGTGATCTGCGCCGAGCTCTTCTTGACCCCGATCTCGGGCCCGAAATCGATGAGGAGCTTGATCGCGGGCTTGCGCGCCTCGGGGAAGGGCTTGGCCTCGATGACCGTGCCGGTGCGGATATCGACCTTCTCGAAGTCGGCGTAGGTGATCTCGGCCATCAGGCTTTACCCAGTTCCTCGCTGCGGCGGCGGGCGGCGGCGACGGCGCGTTCAATGAGTGGCGCGAGCCCATCATTGGCCATGAGCACGTCGAGCGCGGCGGCCGTGGTCCCCTTGGGCGAGGTGACGTTGATGCGCAGCTGCGAGGCCGGGGTATCGGGCTCGGCCTCGAGCAGTCCGGCAGCGCCGATGATGGTGGCGCGGGCGAGCTGCATGGCCTGCTCGGACGAGAACCCCTGCTTTTCGGCAGCCTGCGCCAGCGCCTCGACCATGTAGAATACATAGGCAGGGCCGGAGCCGGAGACCGAGGTGACGCCGTCGATCTTGCTTTCGTCGTCGAACCACAGGACCTGCCCGGCAGCCGCGAGCAGCGCATTGGCCGTGTCTCGGTCCCGCTCGGTAATGCTGAGGCCGACAGCGCCCGAAATGCCCTTGCCCACCTGGGCGGGCGTGTTGGGCATGGTGCGCACGACGCGGTCGGTGCCGAGCGCGGCGGAGATGGTGGCGAGCGAAATGCCGGCGGCAATGGAGACGACCAGGGTCTGCGCACCCACGGACGGCGCCACCTGGGCCATCACCTCGTGAATCATCTGCGGCTTCACCGCGAGAACGAGGACATGCACCAGCACGCCATCGGGCTTTTCGAGAAGCCGCACGCCATGCTCGGCGGCAAAGGCCACCGTCGCCTCGCCGGGCTTGGGATCGCACAGGACCAACCGGTCTGGCGGCAGTCCGCCGGCAATCCAGCCGCGCGACAGTGCCAGACCCATCTTGCCGGCCCCGATCAGGACGACCGGACCGATATCGGACAAACTCAAGCTTCGCCTACCGTCTCGAACATCACTTCGCTGAGCGCGTCGGCCGCGCTCCTTCCAGCCCATATCACGAACTGGAACGCCTGGTAGTAGAGATCGCAGCTGTCGGTAGCCGAGCGCAACAGCGCTTCGCATTGCTGCGGGCTGACCTCGGCCCCGCCGGTGAGCAGGTGCGAGTTGCGGAACAGCACGACGCCCTCGTGGTTCCAGATGTCGAAATGGCCGATCCAGAGCTGCTCGTTGACGAGCGCTATCAGCTGCTTGACCTCGGCGCGCCGCGGCTCGGGCACCTTGAGGTCGAAGGCGGCAGCAATATGCAGACTCTCGAGATCCTCCATCCAGTTGAAGGACACATGATAGTCAGCCCAATTGCCGCGAACCGAAATGGAAATCTCATCGGCATCCTGCCGCTCGAAGTTCCAGTCGTTTATCGAGGCAATATGCTCGATGATATCGACAGGGTGCACGGTGCGATCCGGCTCGTATTCGAGAAGTAGTGCCATAGCTTGAGCGTCCCATTGGGCGATGCGTTGGAAGGCTGCCGGTCATCCGGCTACGCGGTTACTTGCAAAGAACTTGCCGCACGCGAAAGCCTACGAATCGTCCCCTTGCTTCGACCCTACACGGCACCCCCGATTCCGGGGACCGCGCCACAGGGCCCATCCAAGGCTTTCTTTTGTGGATGATCCGGCTCGGAGGGTTAACAGGGTCTTAACCCGCCGAGTCTGTCCCCAGCGCAGTTGAGTGATTTTGGCACAGTGCGCGGGGCGCGACTCGGGGTAGAGTTCGCGGCCGCCTGTGACAGGACTGTCATGTAGACGGGCCGACGACTGGTGTGCGGCCGTGCGCGTTGGGCGCGCTGTGTCAGCTCAGAACAACCCCTCGGCTCCGACCCAGCCGGTGGTCAGGGCTTCGGTCCAGGCCGGGAAGCCGTTGGCGAGGGCGAGCCTGGCTGCTCCATCCCAGTCATAGGCGACGGCACGGAGGCTCGCCGACCATTTGCCGTCGCGGCGTTCCAGCAACGCGTAGCGGGCGTCGGGAGCGCCGTGGAAGAACTGGATACCAACGGAGCCCGGATTGACGATCAGGCGCCCGTCACGCAGGCGCACGATGCGGGCGATATGGGTGTGACCGCACAGCAGCACCGGGAAATCGACGCCTTTGGCCTTGGCGAGAACCGCGGCCTCGTCGGGCATGGTCGTCGAGCGCCCCGTCCACCAGTTGTCGAGCCAGGGCTCGACATCGGAGCTGGGCGAGCCGTGACACATGAAGACCTCGCCGCCCACTTCGGAGGTCTTGGGCAGGCCGCGGAGGTAATCGTAATGCGCCGGCGTGAGGTGCGCGGCGACGAAGCGATCGACCTTGTCGAGTTTTTCGGCCGGCCGCTCCATCAGGTAGCGGTCGTGGTTGCCGATGACGGTGGGGTAGTTGCGCGCCATCAGCGCTTCGATGGTGCCGACCGGATCGACCGGACCGCTGACGAGATCGCCCAGATTGATGATCGCATCGACGCCGAGCGCTGCGATATCGGCTTCCACCGCCGCGAAGGCGGGGCGGTTGCCGTGAATATCGGAGATGACGGCGATTCTCATGCGATCCCCTCCCCGGCTACAGCTCACGCGGCTTGAGCCAGCCCGAGGTGACGACTTCGGCCCATTTCGGAAACCCCGCTTCGAGCGCGAGCGCCGCGGCGGCCGCGTTGTCGTAGGGTACCGACTTGAGCGACACTGTCCAGCCCGCGCGGCGTTTTTCGACGATGGCGTAATGCGCGTCAGGCGAACCGGAATCGAAGGGCAGTCCAACGCTGCCCGGATTCACGATGATGCGGCCGTCGCCGAGCTTGACGTGGCGCGCCACATGGGTGTGGCCGCAGAGCAGGACGGACTGAGAGAAGCCCGCCGCCTCGGCCTCGATATGCTCGGGCGTGAGGAGGACGGCGTGGTCATTGACCATACCGTCAAGCCAAGCGCCGTTGTCGTCCCGCGGCGTGCCGTGGCTGAGCAGCACGGTGTCGGCCCAGACCGCGGTGGCCGGAATGCTGCGCAGCCAGTCGAAATGGCGCGGCTCGAGCTGCGAGCGGACCAGCGCATCGATATGCCAGTCATCCTCGCGGCCATCGGCAATGTAGCGGTCGTGGTTGCCGCGGACCGAGGGAAAGTCGAGCTCGATCAGCCGGTTGGCGACGCCGACGGGATCGAACGGACCCGAGAGGAAATCGCCCAGCGACAGCGTGGCATCGACGCCCTGCGTCGCGATATCGTCGAGCACGGCGTCGAGTGCATGCAGGTTGCCATGCACGTCCGAGATGACGGCGAACTTCACCGGCCTACTGGCCCGACGTAGCGGACTTGGCCTTGAGCGCCTCGACCTCGGCGGTGAGGGCCTTGAGCTCGGCGGACTGGACCTGGACCAGTTCGCGCAGAGCGTCGTAGTCCTCGCGCTTGACCAGATCCATGTCGTTGATCATGCGCTCGAGCTGCGACTTCACGGCGGTTTCGATCTCGCGCCGCACCCCGTCTGCAACGCCGGCGGCGTTGTTCATCAGCTTGCCCAGCTCGTCGAATAGCTTGCTGCCCTGCGTCATCGGGGTCTCTCCGTAATCTCTCGGCAGCGTTTTAGGCCGCGGCCAGCGCCTTGACCAGAGCCCCACGGCAGCTAAAAGGTCGCGACTGTCCCGCGTCGGAGCCCGAGCGTGCAATTCCCCGAGTTTCTGCAGCCTGTTGCCTTCGCGCTCGGCCCGTTCGAGATCCGCTGGTATGCGCTCGCCTATCTGGCCGGCGTGCTGCTGGGCGCGGCCTATGCCACCACGCTGCTGAGCCGCCACGGATTGTGGAAGGACAACCAGCCGCCCTTCCCTGCCCCGGCCATCTGGGATTTCGCCTTCTGGGCGGTGCTCGGCATCGTGCTGGGGGGGCGCATCGGCTACGTGCTGTTCTACAACCTGCCCTATTACATGGAGCATCCGGGCGAGATTTTCGCGCTGTGGGATGGCGGCATGAGCTTCCATGGCGGGCTCGTCGGCATCATGCTGGCCATGGCCGGGTTCACCCGCTTCCACAAGGGCAACATCCTTTCGGGCTTTGACCTGTTGGGCGCGATCTCGACCATCGGGCTGCTGCTCGGGCGGCTTGCCAACTTCGTCAACGCCGAGCTCTGGGGCGCGCCGACCGACCTGCCCTGGGGCGTGATCTTTCCCAACGATCCCGAGGGACTGCCGCGGCATCCGACGCAGCTCTACGAGGCGCTGCTCGAAGGCCTGCTGCTCTTCGTGCTGATCAATGCGCTGGCGCGCGGCACGCGGGCGCTGAAGCATCCGGGGCTGATCGCGGGCATTTTCGGCATCGGCTACGCCGTCTCCCGCATCTTCGTCGAATTCTTCCGCCTGCCCGACGCGCAGATCGGCTACCTTTATGGCGGCTGGCTCACCATGGGCATGGTGCTCTCGCTGCCAATCCTCGTCGCCGGCGTCGGTCTTGTTGTGTTTGCCTTGAGGTCGTTCCGTGGCCAGTGACCACATTCCGCTCGCCGAGTTGATCGACAGGCAGATCCGCGCCACCGGCCCGATGTCGATTGCCACCTATATGGGGCTGGCGCTGACCCATCCGCGCGAGGGCTACTATACCGGCGCCGACCCGCTGGGGGCGAAGGGCGACTTCGTGACGGCGCCTGAGATCAGCCAGATGTTCGGCGAGCTGATCGGCTTCTTCTTCGTCAACCTGTGGCAGCAGTTGGGCGAGCCGCGCTCGTTTACGCTGCTCGAGCTGGGCCCCGGCCGCGGCACGCTGATGCAGGATGCGCTGCGCGTGGCGGCGCGCGCGGAAGGATTCGTCGACGCCTGCCATTTACAGCTGTTCGAGACCAACCCCGCGCTCAGGGCGCAACAGGCCGAGCGGCTGGGGCAGTACAACCCCTACTGGGCCGACGAGATCGATGCGGTAGCGGACGATCCGCTCTTCGTGGTCGCCAACGAGTTCTTCGATGCCCTGCCCATCCGCCAGTTCGTCAAGGCGCCCGATGGCTGGCACGAGCGGCAGATCGGCCTGCGCGACGGCAAGCGCGCCTTCGGCCTGTCGCCGACGCCCATTTCCGAGGCGGCCATGCCGGAGGCGGTGCGCGGCGCGAAGGTCGGCGAGGTCTATGAGGTGAGCCTTGCTGCCGCCGACGCGATGCAACGGCTGGGCAAGCGCATCGCGGCACAGCGCGGCGCCATCCTCGCCATCGACTACGGTTACGAGAAGACGCAGACTGGCGAGACGCTGCAGGCGGTACGCCGCCACGCCTATGCCGACGTGCTGGAGGCGCCGGGCGAAGTGGACCTTTCCGCCCATGTCGATTTCGCGGCGCTCGGCCGGGTCGCGAGCGATCTCGGGCTCAAGGTCGAACCGCTGGCGACGCAGCGCGATTTCCTCGGCCGCATGGGCATTGTCGAGCGCGCCTCTGCGCTGGCAAAGGCCAATCCCGGCCAGATCGACACCATTGCCGCCGCCTTGCGCCGGCTCACCGACTCCTCTGAAATGGGGACGCTCTTCAAGGTCTTCTGCGCCTCGGCCGGGGACCTCGAACCCATTGGATTTGCCTGATGACCATCCCCTTCGAGTCGAGCCGCGCGCTCGAGCGCCTGACCGGTATTCGCCACGCCTTCTTCGGCCGGCGCGGCGGCAACTCGACCGGTGACTTCGCCTCGCTCAACGCCTCGGAATCGGTGGGCGACAAGCCGATTCACGTTCAGAAGAACCGCGAGCAGATGACTGCCCTGCTTGGATTTTCCGTCGAGGCGCTGGCTCAGGTGAAGCAGGTCCATTCAGCCCGAGCCGTGGTGTTGACCGACCCCGCCGCCATTTCCGAGCGGCCCGAGGCGGACGCCATCGTCACCAATATACGCGGCGCCTGCCTGGGCATCCTCACCGCCGACTGCACGCCGATCCTGCTCGCCGATGCCGAGGCGGGGGTCATCGGCGCTGCCCATGCCGGCTGGCGCGGTGCGGTGACGGGAATCGCGGAAGCCACCGTGGTGGCAATGGAATCGCTCGGCGCCGACCCGGCTCGCATCGTCGCCGCCATCGGCCCGACCATCTCGGAGGCAAATTACGAGGTGGGGCCGGAATGGGCAGCCGAGTTGCTGAAGCACCACCGCGACGCGGCCAACCGGGTCTCGAAGCCCGAGGGCGGCCGCGAGCATTTCGACCTGCCCGGCTTCGTCTTCGACCACCTTATCGAGGCGGGAGTGGGCGTGGTGGACGATCTGAGGATCTGCACCTATGCGGAGCCCAAGAAATACTTCTCGCACCGCTGGGCCACCCACAAGGGCATTCCGACCGGCCGGCAACTGAGCATTATCGGGCTCGGCTGACACTCGCCTTAGCCACGACATGTCATCCCGGGCCTGACCGGGGACCGCACCCAAAGGCCCTGTGACCAGATGACCCACTTTCCAAGAATCTTCATCGTGCCGTCATTAGGCCAATTGCCAACCCGCTGCGCGCTCGGTTAGAGACCCGCGCATTGGCGGCGGGGGCATTCCCGAGCCCCGCCCGAACTGCGGAGAGCGCTCGTGAAACTCGTCACCGGCAATTCCAACCGCGCCCTTGCTGAAGCTATTGCCGGTTATCTTGAGCTTCCGTTGACCGACTGCACGGTCAAGCGTTTCAACGACAAGGAAATCTTCGTCGAAATCCATGAGAACGTCCGCGGCGAGGACGTCTTCATCATCCAGTCGACGTCGTATCCGGCCAACGACAACCTGATGGAGCTGCTGATCCTGTCGGATGCGCTCCGCCGCTCGTCGGCCCGCCGCATCACCGCGGTGATGCCCTATTTCGGCTATGCCCGTCAGGATCGCAAGTCAGCCTCGCGCACGCCGATCTCGGCCAAACTGGTCGCCAACCTCATTACCGAGGCCGGGGTCAACCGCGTGGTGACGCTCGACCTGCACGCGGCGCAGATCCAGGGCTTCTTCGATATCCCGACGGACAATCTGTATGGCGCGCCGGTGATGGTCCGTGACATCCAGGCCAACTACGCCAAGGGCAAGGTGATGATCGTCTCGCCCGACGTGGGCGGCGTGGCCCGCGCCCGCGCCACGGCGCAGCGCATCGGCGCCGACCTGGCCATCGTTGACAAGCGGCGGCCGAAGGCAGGCGTCTCCGAGGTGATGAACATCATCGGTGATGTGGCCGGCCATGCCTGCATCCTCATCGACGACATCGTCGACTCGGGCGGCACCCTGGTGAACGCCGCCGAAGCGCTGCTAAAGGCCGGCGCCACCGAAGTTTCGGCCTACATTACCCATGGGGTGCTCTCCGAAGGCGCGGCCGAGCGCATCGCCAAGTCCAAGCTCAAGGAACTGGTGATCACCGACTCGATCGTTGCCACCGAGGCAACGCTGGCGGCCAAGAACATCCGCCGCATCACCATCGCGCCGCTGCTGGGCGAGGCCATCGCCCGCACCGCGAGCGAGCAGAGCGTTTCGAGCCTGCTGGACTAAACCGCGCCAGGGCCGGCGCCTCCAGCGTGCCGCCCCTGCCCCAACATGCCGCCGGAGCAAAAAAGCCGGCCTCCCTGTCGAAATCGCTTTTCGTGCCGCGACATTGCTTCGAGGATGCCTCGAACAAGGAGACGGGACGATGCGATACATGTTGCTGCTCTATGCCGATGAGCGCGCCGGCGACACCTTCACCACCGCCGACATGGAGCGCGCCATGGCGATCATGGGCGCCTACAACGACATGCTGAAGAAGGCGGGCGCCTTCGTGATGACGGCGCCGCTGATGCGCAGCTACGACGCCAAACGGTGCGCGGCGAACGCGGCGCCATCAACCCGCAGACCTTCGCGCGGGAGGGAGGGGAACTCGCGGTGCATGACGGCCCCTATGCCGATACCCGCGAGCAGCTGGGAGGCTTCTACGTCATCGAGGCGAAGGACATGGATGAGGCGGTCGAGTGGGCGCGCAAGTGCCCGGCCTCGCAATGGGGCTCGGTGGAGGTGCGGCAGATCTTCGACGACTATGCCGACATGCCCGGTTGAGCCGTTCGGCCCGCTCCGCAAAGATTCTTTGCGGGGCGGGTCGAAATCGGATCGGGTGCCGCGTCATTGTGGCATCGGGATCGATAAGGCCCGGCCAACCCACGGGAGATACCCATGCGCTACATGATGCTGATCCACCACGACGAGCCCGCACTCGCCGCCGCCGACCAGAAGCAGCTCTGGCAGGACTATGCCGCGTTCAACGAGGCGCTGAGCAAGGCCGAGGGCGCCGAGAGCGGCATCCGCCTCGAACCGGCGGCCAACGCGACGACGGTGCGCACCACCGGCGACAGGACCGAGGTGCTCGACGGCCCCTATGCCGACACCAAGGAGCAGTTCGCCGGCTACTTCTTCATCGACGTTCCGACGCTGGAGGATGCGGTGGCGTGGGCCAAGCGCTGCCCGAGTTCGCGCTACGGCTCAATCGAAATCCGCCCCGTGCATGTACCCCAGCCCGGCGGCTGGAAATGATCGGAAACGAGGCGGCCCGCACAGCCGAGCGCGTCGCGCGCGAAAGCTATGGCCGCCTCCTTGCCTTCCTCGCCGCCCGCACGCGCGATGTGGCAGGGGCCGAGGACGCGCTTTCCGAAGCCTTCGCGGCGGCGCTGCGCATGTGGCCCGCCGACGGCGTGCCACACAACCCCGATGCCTGGCTGCTGACCGTCGCCCGCCGGCGGCAGACGGACGCCCTGCGCCGCCGCCAGGCGCGCAGTGCCGGCGAGGAGCATGTGAAGCTCATGGCTGAAGAAATCGAGGATGCCGCGGGCAACCCGGCCGAGATACCGGATCGCCGCCTCGCCCTTATGTTCGCCTGCGCTCACCCCGCCATCGAGCGCGGCATGCGGGCGCCGCTGATCCTGCAGACGATCCTCGGGCTGACGGCCATCGACATTGCCGCCGCCTTCCTGATTCCGCCCGCGACGATGGGCCAGCGCCTGGTGCGCGCCAAGACCCGCATCCGCGAAGCGGGGATTCCCTTCGCCGTGCCGGAGAAGGACGAACTGCCCGAGCGGCTCGATACCGTGCTGGACGCCATCTATGCCGCCTATACCAAGGGCTGGGCCGAAATGGGCGATGCCGCACCGGAACTGGCCGAAGAGGCGATCTGGCTGGGCCGCCTACTGGTATCGCTGATGCCCGACGAGCCGGAGGCCAAGGGCATGCTGGCGCTGATGCTTTATGCCGAGGCGCGCCGCCCGGCCCGCCGCGACGCCACCGGCGCCTATGTGCCGCTCGACCGGCAGGATGTCGGCCTGTGGGACCACGAGCAGCTGGGCCTTGCCGAGCAGCTGCTGCGTCAGGCGAGCAGCGGCGGGCCGACCGGCCGCTTCCAGCTCGAGGCGGCGATCCAGTCGGCGCATACAGCACGACGTATGGGCGGCGTGGATACGTGGCCGGCTATCCTCGCGCTCTATGGCCATCTCGAACGGCTGACCGGCTCGCCGGTAGTGACGCTGAACCGCGCCATGGCGCTGGCCGAGACGGAGGGCGCCGAGGCGGCGCTGGCGCTGCTCGACACCATTGCCTCGGACAGGCGCATGGCCCAGTACCAGCCCTACTGGGCGGCGCGCGGCCACCTGCTGGCGCGCACGGGCCGTAAGGCCGAGGCGCACCAGGCTTTCACCCTCGCCATCGGCCTCGCCACCGACAACGCCGTCCGCCACTACCTGCAGGAGCAGGCGGCGGGTTTAGCGGATGGGTGAAGCGTTCACGCAACTATCGGCCGCAAATTTACTTGGACGGCGCGGAATATTCGGCGCGCATTCGGAAGTCTACTGATCCCACCGCACCCCGATAGCACTAACGCTTGCTTAATAGCATGCAGGAGTGGGGGCCATGCGACTAACAGCAATACTTGCAAGCGTTCTGGTCGGGTTGACGGGCTGCGTCGGCATGCCCAAGTCGATGCAAAAACCGGGCCAACCGGTTTCGGTCGAGGAACTCGTGCTGGCGGTGGAGTGCGAGTACTTCAGCATCTTCGAGCTGGGCGAGGAGACCGTCACGCTGCTGAGCGATTGGGTTGCGGGAACGGACTACGACCTGAAGGTGACCGACGGCATGGTCTACAAGCCCGGGCTGACGATCACACCGCCCGCAGGGACAGTGACGGTGGTGCTCGCAGGATCGACCTCGGTCGACGACAAGGCCATCCGCCAGCAGACCTTCCGCCTCTACACCGACTTCTCCACGATCGCCCCGGGCACGGACCGGGGAGACAAGCTGGCCGCAAGGTGCCCGCGCTACAACGGGTCAATCGGATCGCGCGGCCTGCAGATCGGGGCACAACTGCGCGGACTGGCAAGCGGCATGGCGGCGGCCGGCATTCCGCAGCGGGCCCTTTCCATACCCACGCAGAAGCTGACCTTCACGGTCGATCGCTCGGTGGGCAACGGGCTGACCTTCAAGGCCGGCGATGCAACGCTGAAAGCCGAGGCCACCAGCCGCAGCCGCAAGATGGACAACATCATCACCATCGCCCTGGCTCGCCGCCCCGACGCGCAGGTGTTCGGGACCGGGGAAGACGCCACGCCGGACGATGCAGTTTACGCCATTATCAACGATGCGCTGAACGCTCTGAAGAAAGAGGACGACAAGCTGGTCCTGCGGCCCGGCGACACGCTGGTGCTCGGTCCGTCCTGATGCCGCTTGCCCGTGCGCGTGGCTTGCACTATAGCCACGCGCATGAAGCGCCCGTCACCCCTGGAGGACGGGTGCGTGAGCTTTGCGTGGTGCAGAGCTTACACCAACCCATGAATGGATCATTCAATGGCTACTGCTGTCAAAGAGCTCAAGGCTCGGGCGCGGAGCGGGGTGGGCAAGGGGGCCGCTCGTGCACTGCGTCGTGAGGGGCTCATCCCCGCCGTCATCTATGGTGACAAGAAGGCTCCCCTGCCGATCGCGATCTCGTACAACGAGGCGATGAAGGCCATCTACGCCGGTGGCTTCCTGTCCCACATCATCACCGTCGACGTCGATGGTGAGAAGCACAGCGTCATCCCGCGCGACTACCAGCTCGATCCGGTCAAGGACAAGGCGCTGCACGTCGACTTCCTGCGCGTCTCGGGCGACACCAAGCTCAACGTCCAGGTGCCGGTCCACTTCATCAACCAGGAAACCTCGCCGGGCATCAAGCGCGGTGGTGTGCTGAACATCATCCACCACACGCTCGACCTGACGGTTTCGGCCAACGCCATTCCGGAAGCCATCGAAGTCGACCTGGCTGGCCTCGACGTGGGCGATTCCGTCCACATCTCGAGCATCAAGCTGCCGGCCGGCGTGACCGACCACTCGCACGAAGCCGACCTGACGATCGCCACGATCGTCGCGCCGTCGGGCCTGCGTGCCGAGGAAGCTGCTGCCGGCGATGCCGCCGAAGGCGAAGCCAAGGCCTGATGACTGCCGGGAGCGGGTTCGCCCGCTCCCTCCTCCTCCCCAGCGCTGGAACCACAGCCGATGCATCTCATCGTCGGCCTCGGCAACCCCGGGGACAAATACAAGGGCAACCGGCACAATATCGGCTTCATGGCCGTCGATGCCATAGCCCGCCGACACAACTTCCCTTCCTTCCGCGAGAAGTTCCAGGGCCTGATCTCCGAAGGGACGATTGCGGGCGAAAAGGTGCTGCTGCTCAAGCCGCAGACCTATATGAACTCCTCCGGCGACAGCGTGCAGAAGGTGGTGAAGTTCTACCAGCTGAGCGCCGCCGACGTCTCCGTGCTCTACGACGAGATCGACCTCGCCCCCGGCAAGGTTCGGGTGAAGGTGGGCGGCGGCAATGGCGGGCATAACGGCCTGCGCTCGATCGACCCGCAGATCGGCGTCGGCTATCGCCGCGTGCGCCTCGGCGTCGGCCACCCCGGCCACAAGGACCTGGTGATGCGCCACGTGCTGGGCGATTTCGCCAAGGCCGAGCAGACCGAATGGCTCAACCCGCTGCTCGACGCGATTGCCGACAACGCCGGGCTGATCGTCAAGGGCGACGACAACGGCCTGATGAACAAGCTGGCCATTGCCGTGAAGGGCGACGGCGCCGAGCGCACCCAGCGCCCAGAGACGGCCGACCCGACCCGCAGGAAGGCGCCTCCCGCCCCGCCGCCCCCTCAGGCCAGGCCCAAGGCCGACGAAGGCGGGCCGATGGCATCCATGCTGCGCAAGATGTTCGGCAAGAAGGACTGAGGCAGGCTCCCCTGCCCTATTCTAGATTGACTTCCGCCCCGGATCGCCCGATTTGAGGGCCAGCTTTTCGAGCGCGGGCTCCCGCTGCTCGGCAACCCGACATTCCGGAGACACCCATGGGTTTCAAGATGGGCATCGTCGGTCTGCCCAACGTGGGCAAATCGACGCTTTTCAACGCGCTGACCCGCACCGCGAACGCGCAGGCCGCGAACTTCCCCTTCTGCACCATCGAGCCCAACACGGGCGAGGTGGCGGTGCCCGACCCGCGGCTCGACAAGCTCGCCGAGATCGGCAAGAGCCAGCAGATCGTGCCGGCTCGCATGAGCTTCGTGGATATTGCCGGCCTGGTGAAGGGCGCCTCCAAGGGTGAGGGCCTCGGCAACCAGTTCCTCGCCAATATCCGCGAGTGCGACGCTATCGCCTACGTGCTGCGCTGCTTCGAGGATGGCAACATCATCCACGTCGCCAACAAGGTCGACCCGCTGGCCGACGCCGAGGTGGTGGAGACCGAGCTGATGCTCGCCGACCTCGAAAGCCTCGAGAAGCGCCGCGCCGGCGTCGAGAAGAAGGCCAAGCAGGGCGACAAGGACGCCAAGGCGGCGCTCGACCTCATCGACCGCTCGCTCGCCCTGCTGCGCGATGGCAAGTCGGCGCGGCTGGTACAGCGCTCGGAGGACGAGGAGAAAGCCTTCCGCGAGCTGCAGCTGCTGACCTCCAAGCCCGCCCTCTATGTCTGCAACGTCGACGAGGCTTCGGCCGCCACTGGCAACGCCATGTCGAAGCAGGTCGAGGAGTATGCCAGGCAGCACAACGCCGCCGTCATCATCATCTCGGCCGAGATCGAGAGCCAGCTCGCCCAGCTGCCTGACGAGGAGCAGAAGGAGTACCTGAGCGCCCTCGGGCTCGAGGAGCCAGGCTTGAATCGATTGATCCGCGAAGCCTATCAACTCCTTGGCCTGCAGACATATTTCACCGTCGGCCCGAAGGAGGCGCGGGCCTGGACCATCCACAAGGGCGACAAGGCCCCGCAGGCCGCCGGCGTCATCCACACCGATTTCGAGCGCGGCTTCATCCGCGCCCAGACCATCGCCTTCGACGACTACGTCGCCTATGGCGGCGAGGTGGGCGCCAAGGAGGCCGGCAAGGCCCGTGACGAAGGCAAGGAGTACGTCGTCAAGGATGGCGACGTGATGCTGTTCAAGTTCAACACCTGAGCGCCCGCGGGGGGAGTAGTTGGAGACCTATCTGAGCGGCTGGCGGTCGATGACTGCCGCCTATTTCGCCGACGCCGTCTCGCTGACGGCAGGCAATGTAACGGCGCTCAGCGTCACGGCCGCCGCTGGCGTGCTGCTGCTCGTCGCCGGTGTGGTCGTGGCCATCGCGCAGCGGGTGCGGCGCACCTGGCGGCTGACGGTGCCCGCCCTCCTCACCATCCTGTGGCCGATCTTCATCCTCTTCATCGAGAACACGATCTCGTGGATGGGGCGGATCTTCGTTTCCATCTTCGGGGTGGGCGCGCTGCTCATCTGGATCGGCCTCGTCGTCGGCAAGGCCCCCAACAAGACGCCGATCTGGCTGGTGGGCCTCGCGCTCGTATGCTTCGTCGCGTATTTCGGCCTCGTGACGCTGGTGCCGCTGCTGCTCTAGCAGTGGCCCCTGCCCCCAACCAAAAACGCCCCCTTGTCAAAAACATTGGCCGCGCTATCTCTTGTAGCGCGGTACCGGGCCCCTCTGACGCGGCGACTTTGCCACGTGATGTCGGAACTGCTCCAACTCAACATGGAGAGAGGTCCGGCACATGGATGCCCTTCTCGTCGGCTTGTCGTCCGATTTTCTCGGAACCCCCGTCTATTTCTGGCTTGGCTTTCTCGGCATCGTCATTGGCCTTCTGGCCTTCGACCTTGGCGTGCTCAACCGCAAGGATCATGAGATTTCCGCCCGCGAGAGCCTGCTGCTCTATGCCGGCTACGTAACCGTCGCGGCCCTGTTCGGCGCCTGGGTGTGGATGAGCCGCGGGGCGGAATCCGGGCTCGAGTTCTTCACCGGCTACCTGATCGAGCAGAGCCTCGCGATGGACAACATGTTCGTCATCGCGACGATCTTCGGCTTCCTCGCCATTCCCCGCATCTACCAGCACCGGGTGCTGTTCTGGGGCATTCTCGGCGTCATCGTCTTCCGCGCCATCTTCATCGGGCTGGGCGCGGCGCTGGTCCACTCGTTCAGCTGGATCCTGCTGCTTTTCGGCGGTTTCCTGGTGTTCACCGGCATCCGCATGTTCGGCCACAAGGAGGACGGGCCGGACATCGAGCACAACCCGATCCTGGGCTTCCTGCGCAAGCATTTCCGCATCAGCGAGCAGCTCGACGGGCACAACTTCACTACCCGCCAGCCCGACAGCAAGACCGGTAAGATCGTCCGCTTCCTCACCCCGCTCGGGGTGGCGCTGATCATGGTGGAGACCGTCGACCTGATCTTCGCGGTGGACTCCGTGCCGGCCGTGTTCGCAGTGACGCAGGACACGTTCATCGTCTACACCTCGAACATCTTCGCCATTCTTGGCCTGCGCGCGCTCTACTTCGCGCTGGCAGCGGCGATGAATCGCTTCCGCTACCTGCAGATCTCGCTCGCCATCGTGCTTGTGCTGATCGGCATCAAGGTGGCGCTGGTGCCGTTCGGGGTGAAGATCGACACCCTGCTTTCGCTCGTGGTGACGGTCGCCATCCTCGCCGGCGGCATCCTCTTCTCGCTGTGGCGGACGCGTGGCGAGAGCGGCGTCGATCCGGCCCGCTATCCGGCGCAGGCGGACACCGAGCACTGACTTGATTGCCGCCCGCGCGAGGCGCAGGCTCCCTCCCGGGGGCAACATAACCGGGAGGAACAAATGACGGCGTACAACATCGTGCGTTTTCGGGTGAAGCCTGGAATGGAACAGGCCTTCATCGCCAGCCAGAAGAAGTCGATCGAGGCCGGTGACCTGCCCGGCGGGATGAGCGCCGCGCTGGTGCATACCGGCGACCGCCAGTATTGCTTCGTCGGACGGTGGGAGAATTTCGACGCCATCGTTGCTGCCCGCCCCACCATGATCGGCTTCCTCAACGAGGTGCGCGACTATCTCGAGGATCTCGGGGGCGGGCTTGGCGTCACCGATCCGGTCTCGGGTGAAGCCGTGGTGGAGCGCGTCAACTAGGTTCCGGGTTGTCGGGCCGACTGGGTTGACGTAAACGTCAAACCATGAACCCCATCACAGCAGACCGCCGCCACTTCGAGGACCTCGCGCTGGGCGAGGTCGTTGCGCTCGGGAAGGTCACCGTGACCAAGGAGATGATCATCTCCTTCGCTCGGGAGTTCGACCCGTTCCCGTTTCACCTCGACGAGGAGGCGGCGAAGCGCTCGCTGCTCGGTGGGCTGGCTTCTTCGGGCTGGCAGACGGCGGGGCTGACCCTGCGGCTGCTCACCGACGCCTTCCTCAACAAGATTGCGTCGGCAGGCGGACTGGGCTTTTCCGACCTCAAGTGGAAACGGCCGGTGATGAAGAACGACACCATCACCGGTACCGGCCGGATCATCGAACTGCGCCGCTCAAGGCACCACCCGCAATGGGGCGTGCTGACCATCGAACTCGACATGCGCAACCAGCGCAACGAGCCGGTGATGACCATGAAGCTCACCAACCTGATCGAGACGCGAACGCAGGACGTCGTCGTGGAGGAGCAGCCCGAGCATCCCTATGACGTGGAGACGGGGCATAGGCCATGACACGTTGGTTCGAGGACATCACCATCGGCGAGCCGTTTCCACTGGGCAGCCACACCTTCACCGAGGAGGAGATCGTCCGCTTCGCCGAGCAGTATGACCCGCAATATTTCCACCTGCGCAATGCAGGGGCCGAACACAGCCATTTCGGCGGCGTGATCGCCTCGGGCTGGCACACGGTCGTGGTGGGCCATCGCAAGATGGTCGATGCGCTGGCCGCCGAGGAAGAACGCCTGCGCGGACTGGGCCAGGAGCCGGGCGAGTCTGGCCCCGGTGCCGGGGTCAACCGCATGGACTTCCTGTCGCCGGTGCGGCCCGGCGACACGGTAACCTACACGCTGGTGGTCTCGGCCAAGCGCCCCTCCAACTCCCTGCCGGGCTGGGGCATTCTCACCAACCAGCTGAGCGCGGTGAACCAGCGCGGCGAACCGGTCTACTACGCCGAGCTGATCGGCTTTTCCAGGCTGCGGGACTTCAAAATGCCGCTTCGCCTGCGCATTCTCGGGGCGTTGACCAAAATCCCCGGATTGGGGAAGTTGCTCGCACGGAGTCGCTAGAGCTTCTTCTGCGGAGCGCCCGAACGGAGTTGAATCGCGCCATGCGTCACGCCCTTGCCGCCCTGCTGCTGCTTGCCCTCGCCTCCCCCGCCTCCGCCCAGTCGATGAGCGGCGTGGGCGTGGAAGGCAACTGGGGCTGCCGCGCCAATATCGACGGCAAGCGCGCCGGGCTGCTGACCATCTATGCGGGCGCCTATTCCTACGCCTCGGCCAATTTCGGCTCAGCCGCCTCGGGCACAGGCACCGTGGAAATGGCGAGCAACGGCGTGACCTTCCTCGACGGCAACCTTGTCGCTGGCGCCGGCATCACCACCGCGATTCTCGACTTCGACGAGAGCGGCAGGGATGTGCTGCAGCTCTACACTCCGGAAAAGAACGTCCTCACCTGCCGCCCGCGGAATTGACTCGGCCCGGCATGGGTTATTCAGCCCCTTCCAGGGAGTATTGCCCGGTTGCGCGTATGCCGGCCGGTAGCAGCGCCCCTCAGACACCGATCTGTCGCGCCTTCGTTCTTGAACGCGCACCGGATCGCAGTGCCAAAAGACAAGGTGCCCCGGCCTTTGCGGCCGGGGCGCCCATGATCCGGGTCCTGGGGGGAGGTCAGTTCAGCAGAAGCTCGCGGTGGCTCGGGGTCTGCAGCGCCACCAGTTCCTGCTCCAGTTCCTCGCCGGTCGCTGCATCGTAGCGCCCACTGCGGAACATGGTGATGATCTCGTTGATACGTTGGGCGCGGTAGCGGTAGCTCCGCTCGCTCTCGCCGTCGAAGCGCCTCGTGTTTACCGGCGGCCAACCGTCCATCGTTTCCTCCGTAGTCCCAGGTGGCCACGAAGCTAACTGCCTGAAGTTAGATGGAGTTGAGCCTTTGGTTAGAATTTGGAGAGAGCGAGCGGCTCTGCTGCGCCACTAGCGCCTGGACGGCATCATGTAGCCGACGCCGCGCACCGTCTCGATGAGCGACTCCTCGCCCGGCAGGTCGATCTTGGCGCGCAGGTAGCGCACATAGACGTCGACGATCTTGGTGCCGGGGTCGTAGCCATAGCTCCACACGCCGTTGAGCAGGCGCTCGCGGCTCACCACCTTGTCGGCATTGCTCATCAGGTAGCGCAGAAGCTCGAACTCGCGGGCCGTGAGCGTGATGAGCCGGCCGTCGCGGGTCACGCGGCGCGACTCGGGGTCGAGCGTGAGCGGGCCGACGCGAAGTTCGCCTTCGGCATCGTCGAGGTCGGCGCGGCGGCGGCGTAGGGCGACGATGCGCGCCAGCAGCTCCTCGAAGGCGAAGGGCTTGGTCATGTAGTCGTCGGCGCCGCCCCTGAGGCCCTCGATCTTGTCCTCGAGCGAGTCGCGGGCGGTGAGCATGAGGATCATGGCCTTGTGCCGCTCCTCGCGCAGGAGCTTGGCCACTTCGAGCCCGTCGATATAGGGCAGCATGCGATCGAGGATGATGAGCTCGAACTCGTCGGTGCGGGCGCGCTCAAGGCCGTCGCGGCCATCGAGCTCGACGGCGACCTGATGGCCCTCGGCGGCAAGTCCGCGCTCGAGGAAGCCGGCAATGCGGCGATCATCTTCGACCACGAGGATTCTCATACGGGCTCCCTGAGCGGCAGCGTGACGGTGAGAATGGCCCCGCCTTCGGGCCGGTTGTCGAGGCTGATGCGGCCACGATGCAGCTCGACGATTTCGCGCGCTATGGCAAGGCCGATGCCTATGCCGCGATTGTGCAGCTCGCGCTCGCCGCGGCCGCGGAAGAAGCGCTCGAACACTTTCGGCTTTTCATCCTCGCCGACACCGGGACCGTCGTCGAGCACCTCGAACAGGACATTGCCGCCTTCGCGCCGGGTGCGCAGCGTGATGGTGCTGCCCGGGGCCGAATGCTTCACCGCATTATCGATGCCGATGAGGAGCACGCGCTTCAGCCGCCGCGCATCGCCCTCGACCTGGGCCCCATCGTCTTCGAGGGCGAGCGCGATCGTGACCTCACGCGGTTCGGCGAGGCTGGCCCCCTCCCCTGCCGCGGTGGCGGCCACTTCGCCGACGGGGACCGGGACGGGACGGTACTCCTCCTGCTCAGACTCTGCGCGGGCAAGGCTGATGAGGTCTTCGAGCAGGTCGCCCAGTTCGGTGGCTTGGGACTGCACCCGTTCGAGCGTGTCGCGCAGGTCGTCGGCATTGGGTGCGCCACGCAGGCCCACTTCGGCCTCGCCGCGCAGGATGGTGACCGGGGTCCGCAGCTCATGGCTGATATCGGCAAGGAAGCGCGCCCGCCGCATCTCCAGCGCTGCGAGTCGCCGCTCCGCCTCCTTCGCGGCCCGGATGCCGTCGGCGATTTCGGCGGCAGCAGCGGCTTGGTCGCGGCGGACGGCTCGCAAGGCGAGCAAGCCGATGAGGATGAACCCCGCGACCCCGCCAATACCCACGGTCAGGGCGGCGATGGTGACGTTGTGGCGCGCATGGGCGGCAGCGGACTCGAGTTCGACGACCTCGTCCTGCTCGTCCTTCATCTCGCTGTCGATGAGCGGCTGCAGCTCGTTGGAGAGGCGGAAGGCGATGTCTAGTTCGAAGATCTGCCGCGCCTCCTCCTGCTTGCCGTCGCGCAACTGGATCAGCATGCGTGCGGTGGAGCGGTCGATGGCGTGGAACAGCTCCGTCATGCGCCGCGTGTTGTCGAGCTCGGGCAGAGCGCCCTGCACGTCGCCCACGCCGGCCAGGGCACCGATCTCCTCACGCGTCACCTGCGACAGGCGGGCGAAGTTGCGCGCCATGGCGACTCGCGAGTTGCTGAGCAGGTCGAGTCCGCTGCGGTTGAGCAGCAGCACCATGGCGACGTTCTCGCCATACTGGTTGGACATGCCGTCGATAGCGGCCAGAGTCACCAGCCGCTCATGCGAGCCGGCGACGCGCTGCGCCAGGTAGCCCGACTGCCACAACGCGTAGGCCGCAATCGCGCCGAGCGCGCCGAGCACCAGCACCGCCCACAAGACCAGCGCTGCGATCAGTGCCCGAATGCTCATGTCGGCGACAAGTCTCCCCGAGTTACAGGTAGCACCGAACGCCGCCGCGTTTCGAACCACTGGCGCTCAATATCGAGCATTGGCAAGGACTCAATGGCCCTCGAAGTCGATGAGCTTGAACACCTCGACCCCGACCTCGCGCAGCTTGGCCGCGCCGCCCAGGTCGAAGAGATCGATGACGAAGCCGGCGTGGTTCACCTCGGCGCCGGTGCGGCGCAGCAGCGACACCGCGGCCAGCGCCGTGCCGCCGGTGGCGATGAGGTCGTCGACGAGCAGGACCTTGTCGCCCGGCTTGATCACGTCGGCATGAATCTCGATGGTGTCGACGCCATACTCGAGCGCGTAGTTCTGGCCAATGGTCTCGCCGGGTAGCTTGCCTTTTTTGCGCACCGGGATGAAGCCGACTCCCAGCGCGATCGCCACCCCGGCCCCGAAGATGAAGCCGCGCGCCTCGATGCCGGCGACATGGGTAATGCCGAGGCTGCGATGGGCGTCCGCAATGCGCTCGATGCTCTCACGGAACCCCTCCGGGTTCTCGATCAGCGTGGTGATGTCGCGGAAGAGAATCCCCTTCTTGGGATAGTCGGGTATGGAGCGGACGAGGGATTTGAGGTCGAGCATGGATCAGCACGTAGCGATGGTGAAGTGCGACCTGACTTCTAGGGCCGATCGGCGGTCCTAGAAACCCCCATTTCGCCGCAGGTTACTGGCTGTTCGCCTTCCTGGTGCTGTCAATGATCTTGCGGGCCAGCTGTCCGGCCTTGTAGGCGCCGGTGAGCGTGGCGTCGCGGGCGGCTGCCTGCACCTTGGGGTTGAGGAGCACCGGTGCGGCGGCGAGCACGACCGGGTGCCTTGCGACGCGCCTGGCCAGCGTGGCGGCGGTGATCGCGGTACGCAGAAGTGACATGCGCGGTCTCCCGTGGTTCGTTGCGCCAATATCTGCGAGACGGCGCCGGATCGCAAGCGCCTCACCCACAAATGACAGCGGCAGAAACGACAAGGGGCCCGGAAGGGCCCCTTGAACTCAGAGCGATCGGGTCCGGCTCAGTGCTCGACCTTCGACCACAGCCGGCGCTTCACCATGTAGAGCAGGCCAGCGAACACCGCGAGGAAGATCAGCACCTGCAGGCCGGCTTCCTTGCGCGCCACCAGGTGCGGCTCGGCCACCCACATCAGGAAGGCGGAGACGTCGCGCGAATACTGGTCGACCGTCTGCGGTACCGGCGCCACGCCCTCCTCCGGCGCATCGTAGGCGATGAGCCCGTCGCTGAGCGGCGGCGGCATGCCAATGGCATGGCCCGGGAAGACGTGGTTGAAATACTTACCTGCCGGCAGTTGCAGCGGCTGGCCGTCCGAACCGTGCACGCCTTCGGGCACGCTGGTCTCATAGCCGGTCAGCAGGGCGTGGATGTAGTCCGGCCCAGCCTCGGAATAGGCCGAGATGTAGTTCCAGATCCAGTACGGGAACGGCGTGGAGACGCCACGCGCCTTGGCCATGACCGACAGGTCCGGCGGCAGCGAACCACCATTGGCAGCACGCGCTTCGGCGTCACTGGCGAAGGGCGACGGCCAGCGGTCGGCCGGGATGCCCGGGCGACGGCCGCCTTCGGCGTCCGGATCGGCGATCTGGTAGGAGGCCGCGAGCGCCTTCACCTGATCCTCGGTGTAGCCCGGACCGCCCTTCTCCGACAGGTTGCGGAAGGCGAGGAGGCGGGCCGAGTGGCAGGTGGCGCAGACGTCCTTGAACACCTTGAAGCCGCGCTGCAGCTGGTTCTCGTCGTAAGTGCCGAAGAGGCCGGCGAAGGTCCAGGGCTGCTTGTGGATTTCAACCGCCTCGCCAGCCGCCATCACCGGGGTGGCGAGAGCGGCGAGCCCGATGGCCATGGCGCCGAGGATGCTCTTGATCTTGTTCATGTGTCGCATGCCCCGAAGCTTAGTGCGCCGACGCGCCGGACTTCAGCACGGGTTCGGAGATGGAAGGCGGCAGGGCCTTCGGCACCTCGAACCGGCCGAGCAGCGGCAGGACGACGAGGAAGTAGACGAAGTAGTAAGCGGTGCAGATCTTCGCCATGGCGTTGTAGACTGGGTTCGCCGCGTCCTGAGCACCCAGCCAGGTGAGCAGGATGAAGTTGATGATGAACAGCGCGTAGAACCACTTGAAGACGGGCCGGAAGGCACCCGAGCGGACCTTGGACGTATCCAGCCACGGCACGAAGAACAGCACCAGCAGCGCGCCGGCGAAGAAGATGACGCCGCCCAGCTTGCTGTCGATGAACAGGATGTTGAAGTCGATGGCGCGCAGGATGGCGTAGAACGGCAGGAAGTACCATTCGGGCACGATATGCGCCGGCGTCACCTGGCTGTCGGCCATGATGTAGTTGTCGGGGTGCCCGAGGATATCCGGCGCGAAGTAGACGAAATACGCGAACGGAATGCAGAACACGATGACCGCGAACAGGTCCTTCATCGTGTAGTACGGGTGGAAGGGCACGGTGTCGCGGTTCGACTTCACCTCGACGCCGACCGGGTTGTTGTTGCCCGGCACGTGCAGCGCCCAGATGTGCAGGCCCACCACCGCCGCAATGATGAACGGCAGCAGGTAGTGCAGCGAGAAGAAGCGGTTGAGCGTGGCATTGTCCACCGCGAAACCGCCGCGCAGCAGCTGCAGGATCGGCTCGCCCACCACCGGGACGGCGCCCAGGATGTTGGTGATCACGGTCGCGGCCCAGAAGCTCATCTGGCCCCACGGCAGCACGTAGCCCATGAAGGCGGTGGTGACCATCAGCACGAAGAGCAGCACGCCGAGGATCCAGAGGATTTCGCGCGGCGCCTTGTAGGAGCCGTAGAACAGGTTGCGCGCCATGTGGATGTACACGGCGAAGAAGAACATCGAGGCGCCCGTGGCGTGGACCGCCTGAATGATGCGCCCGCCGTTCACGTCGCGGCGGATGTGCTCCACCGAGTCGAAGGCGAGGTCCACATGCGGGGTGTAGTGCATGGCGAGCACGATGCCCGTCACGATCTGCACGCCCAGCATGAAGGCGAGGATGGCGCCGAATGTCCACCAGTAATTGAGGTTCTTCGGCGTGGGATAGTCGATGAGGTGTTCCTTGGACCACCGGATGATCGGCAGGCGGTCGTCGATCCACTTCTCGATTGCGTTACCGGGGACGTAGCTGGATTCGTGTGCCATTCTTCTTGTCGTCCCTTAACCGATCTTCACGAGCGTGTCGGAGAGGAATTCGTAGGGCGGAAGCACCAGGTTCTTCGGCGCCGGGCCCTTACGGATACGGCCGGCGGTATCGTAGTCCGACCCGTGGCACGGGCAGAACCAGCCGCCGAACTCACCGGACTCGCCCACCGGGATGCAACCCAGATGCGTGCAGTTGGCGATCATGATCAGCCACTGTTCGTGGCCGGGCTTGGTGCGCTGCTCGTCGGTTTCGGGATCCTTGAGGTCGCTGAGCGGAACCGCCCGCGCCGCCTCGATCTCGGCCTGGGTACGATGGCGCACGAAAACCGGAAGGCCACGCCACTTGATGGTGACCGACTCGCCCTCGGCGATGTTCGACAGATCGAACTCGATGCTGGCCAGAGCCAGAACCGAAGCATCGGGGTTGAGCTGGTTGATCAGCGGCCAGGCCACCGCGCCGACGCCAACCACGCCCACCGCGCCCGCCGCGACATAGAGAAAATCGCGCCGCCCCGTCTCGGGGCCTTCCTGATGTGCCGTACTGGATTGCGTCGCCAAGGTTAGCTTCCGTCTATTGAGCCTTGATCAGCGCCCCGGTGCGCCCGAATGCCGCTGGTAGGCAGCCGCCATCGGACTCCGCCCCTCAAAGGCGCGTGATTTGGGCGTTCTTTTGGCACTCTCATGGCGCATTGTCCAGCGTTGCGGCGGGTGACTCTCCACCGATGCGACACTATAGCAACTAGCGCAGATTCCGCCGGAACCCGACCAATCGTGTCTACTAAAATCGCCATTTCTCTCGCCCTCTACCAGCCCGACATTGCCCAGAATACCGGCACAATGCTGCGCCTGGGCGCCTGCCTCGGCGTTCACGTGCATATTATTCATCCCACGGGCTTTCCTTTTTCTGCCCGGGCGGTGAAGCGCGGCGCGCTCGATTATCTCGAGCACGCGGCGTTCACCGAGCACCTGAGCTGGTCGCATTTTCGCAACTGGCAGGTGGAATCGGGCCAGCGCCTGGTGCTCCTCACCACCAAGTCGTCCGCCTCGATCTACGCGGCGCGCTACCAGCCCGGCGACATCCTGCTCATGGGACGCGAGAGCGCCGGCGTTCCCGACGCGGTGTCGGAGGCCGCGGACCTGCGCGTCCGCATCCCCATGCGACAAACCATGCGTTCGCTCAACGTGGCGGTGGCGGCCAGCCTCGTGCTAGGGGAAGCACTCCGCCAGACTGGCCATTTTGAAGCGCTGACATGACCTTGCCCGCCGACATTGAATCAAAGAAGGAACGCGCCGCTGCCTGGTTCCGCCAGGTGCGCGACGATCTCGTGGCCCGCCTCGAAGCGATCGAGGCCGACGTGAAGGGGCCGCATGCCGACCGACCGGCCGGCAAGTTCGAGATCACCCCCTGGTCGCGCGAGGCGGGTGGCGGCGGCGAAATGGGCCTGCTGCACGGCCGGGTGTTTGAGAAGGCCGGCGTCCATATCTCGGTAGTGCACGGCCAGTTCAGCGAGGAATTCGCCCGGCAGATGCCGCATACCGAGGCAGGCGCCGAGTTCTGGAGCGCCGGGGTGTCGGTGATCATCCACCCCTGGAACCCCAACGTTCCGGCCGCGCACATGAACACGCGCATGATCGTCACCGGCAAGTACTGGTTCGGTGGCGGCGGCGACCTGACGCCGGTGCTCGACCGGCGCCGTACCCAGGAAGATCCGGACTCGATCGATTTCCACGCCGCCTACAAGGCTGCCTGCGACAGGCACCCGGGCGTCGACTACGCTGCCTACAAGAAGTGGTGCGACGAGTATTTCTGGCTCGCCCACCGCAATGAACCGCGCGGCATCGGGGGCATCTTCTACGATCACCATTCTTCCGATGACTGGGAGGCCGACTTCGCCTTCACCCAGGATGTCGGTCGTGCCTTCCTCGACGTCTATCCCCGCCTCGTCCGCCGCAATTTCGAGACGCCGTGGACCGAAACCGATCGCGAGGAGCAACTGATCCGCCGCGGGCGCTACGTGGAGTTCAACCTGCTCTACGACCGCGGCACCACCTTCGGCCTCAAGACCGGCGGCAACATCACATCCATCCTCTCCTCCATGCCCCCGACGGTGAAGTGGCCGTAGCAGCTGCCGGCCGGGGCTGAGGCAAGCGAGCGAGGGGGAGCCGATGGGACTGGTCAATATCGGGATCACCGGCTACCGCTCGATCCGGCGGCTGCGTGTGCCGCTGCGGCGCCTGACCGTGCTGGTGGGCGGCAATGGGGTGGGCAAGACCAATATCTATCGCTCGCTCGAAATGCTGAGCGCAGCGGCGCGCGGGACGCTTGCCGAGGAGGTCGCGCGCGAGGGCGGGCTCGGCTCGGTGATGTACGCCGGCGAACTCAAGTCGCATGAGGAGCGGCGGCTGGTGCTCGAGGCGACGCTGGACGAGCTCGGCGAAGGGGGCGCGGGCTTTCCCATGCAATATCGCACCGAGCTCGGCTTCCCCACGGTAATGGCGGCTGCGTTCCGGACCGAGGCGCAGGTGAAGGAGGAAAGCCTCGCCCTGCTGCAACGGGGCAATCGGGTGACGCTGATGGAGCGCAAGGCCCCCGGTGCCTGGGCCCGCGACCAAGACGGCAAGCGCCGGACGCTCGCCGACCCGCTGCTCGCGACGGAGACGGTGCTCTCATCGTTGCGCGGCGGCTACCCCGAGATCGACGCGGTGCGCACGGTGATGGCCAACTGGCGCTTCTTTCACAGCTTCCGCACTGATGCCGCGTCCCCGCTGCGCCAGCCGGCGCTGGCTGTGACTTCACCGATCCTCAGCTCGGATGGATCCAACCTTGCCGCCGTGTTCGCGACGCTGCGGCATATCCGGCAGGAATCGGTCGATCTCGACGAGGCCATCGAGGCGGCGTTTCCAGGCGCCGAGCTGCATGTGCCGCAGCCCGAGCAGCGGGCGAGCTTCGCCATGCGTTTCCCCGACATGCCAAAGCGGCTATTCGGGGCGCATGAGCTGTCGGACGGTACGCTGCAGTTCCTGGCGCTGATGGGCGCCCTGCTCTCCTACCGGCTGCCGCCCTTCATCGCGCTCAACGAGCCGGAGACGAGCCTCCACCCCTCCCTGCTGCCGGCGCTGGCCGCGACCATCGTCAAGGCGGCCGAGCGCACGCAGGTATGCGTGGTGACGCATTCGCGCGAACTCGCCGGAGCCATTGCGGAGCGCAGCGGCGCGGTCCCCCGCGAAGTGGTCCGCCGCGACGGCGCCACCTGGATGGAGGGGCTGAACCAGTTGGGACTGTTCGACGACGAGGACTGACAAGGAACGGTAACGCTTCGATGGGCGTTCATCCCGAAGGGCAACCAGACAGGAGAGACCGATGAAGTCGTTCGAATGCGGCACTCTCGTTCCCGGGTGCACTTGGCACACCGAGGCCAAGGACAGCGCGGAGGTGGTGCGGCGCGTCGCCGAGCATCTGCGCACTGCGCATGGCGAGGATGAGATCCGGCCGACGATGATCGAACAGATCAAGGCACGCGTGCAGGAGAAGGGCGAAGCGCGCGCCTAGCGCCGCGCCATCCTCAGCAATGCCTCGCGATCGAGGGTGAAGCCGCCCTCGATCCAGGCCCGTTCGAGCCGTTCGAGCTCGGCCCCCAGCCCCGGGCCGGGCTGGAAACCGGCGGCGATGAGGTCGCCGCCACTGAGCGGGAAGCGCGCGACGTCGAGCCGTTCGAGCTGTTCGCGTACTGCCGCCTTGCCCGCCTCTCCCCAGTTCGAGAGCACTCCTGCTACTTCCACCGCGTCGCCCAGCGAGGCGGGATAGCGGTAGGCGGCTTCATTGATTCGGAAATCGCCCAGGAGCTGTGCCGCGGCGAGGACGACGGCGGCAATCCGCATCTCCTCGTTCGAGAGGCGCCAGCGGTCTTGCAAGTCATCGGGCGACACTACGCTCATCAGGATGGCGAGCCGGCCGGTGAAATCGGGACGTGACGCGCGGCGCTCGTAGGTCTGCAGCAGCGCCACCGCCGCCTCGGGGAGCGCCATGACCCCGGCGCGCACCATGGCAGCGAGCGTGGTTGCGACCTTGGGCAGCGAGAGCATCCTGCGCATCTCGGCCCCTACCCGCTCGGCAGCGAGCCGGCCGAGCGTACCGGCCGCCGCCTTGCAGGCGGCATAGCCCTCGGGGTCGATGAGCTCGCGGCCATGGCTCGCGGTGAAGCGGAAGAAGCGGAAGACACGCAGCCGGTCCTCGGCGATGCGCTGCTCCGGATTGCCGATGAACCTCACCCGGCGTGCCATCAGGTCCTCGAGACCGCCGAGCGGATCGAAAAGCGTGCCGTCCATGCCGGCATAGAGCGCGTTCATGGTGAAGTCGCGCCGGGCAGCGTCGTTCTTCCAGCTCGTACCGAAGCGGACCAAGGCGTGGCGGCCATCGGTCTCGACGTCCTCGCGTAGCGTGGTGACCTCTGCGACGAGGTTGTCGAGCCTGAGAGTGACGGTGCCGTGCTCGATGCCGGTGGGATAGGCGGCGACGCCGGCGCGGGTGGCGCGCGCCACCACCTCATCGGGCACCAGTTCGGTGGCGAGGTCGATGTCGGATGATTCGCGGCTGAGACCGAGCAGCGTGTCGCGGACGATGCCACCAACGGCGCGCGTCCGTCCCTGTGCGCCGTCGAGCAGCGCCATGAGCCGCTGCGTCTCGGGCCGCATCAGCCACTCGGCGCGCTTGAGTTTGCCCTCGCTCTCCCCCGTACTCAACCGACCTCCGGGCGCAGCGCCAGATCGTGGAAACGACGCGTAAGGTTCGCAGTTATTCCCCAGATGACAAGCCCGGAATGCCTGATCTGCCAGGTCGAGTGCTCTCGCCCTGCCCGGTTGATGCGGAACGTCGAGTAGCTCGAGGGCTCCATGAGGTAGGCGAGCGGCACCTCGAACACCGAGCGCACCTCGCCCGGATTGGGCACGAAGGGGGCGCTGGGCGTCACCTCGGCCACCACCGGCGTGATGAGGTAGTTGGTGTCGGTATAGTAGAGCGGCATGTAGCCCAGAATGCGCGCATCGGCGGCCTGCATGGCCACCTCCTCGCCCGCCTCCCGCACCGCGGCGGCACCGGGGCCACTATCCTCGGGGTCGATCTTGCCGCCGGGAAAGGCGATCTGGCCTGAGTGCGAGCGAAGGTCGGGCGAGCGTTCGGTATAGAGGATGGAGAGCCCTTCGGGGCGGCGGATGAGGCCGATGAGCACTGCGGCCGGCACTGGCGGCCGGTCGGGCGGTACGTCGGGCACCCAGTCGGGCGTCAGCGTCGCCGGCGCCACCGGTTCGGGCGACGCCAGCAGCCTGTTGCTGATCCTTGCGATGAGCTCGTCGTCGGCACTCAAATCCGACTCCGGACGGTTTCAGGAACGCTTCTTGGCGCCGAAAGCCTTGATCGGGCCGGCGAGACGCGCCGCCATGGTGGGGTCCTGCGAGTAGACCAGCACGCGCGACGGATCAACCGGGCCGGGCCAGACGATGGCGCCGGGAATGGTGGGCACCCAGCCGAGCGGGCAGTAGTAATCGCGGTCGCCCACCAGCAGCACGAAGCTGCCCTGGCCGCGCTCGAGGGCGATGCGGGTGACTTCCTTGGCGAGCAGCTTGCCGGCGCCGCGCTTGCGGAAATTGGGGTGCGTGGCAAGCGGGCCGAGCATGTAGCCGTCGATGCCGCCCACCGAGATGGGGGTCATCCACACCGACCCACAGGGCTGGCCGTCCACTTCGGCGATGAGGCTTAGCGACGTGTCGATGGGGAAGAGCTCGCGCACCCGGTAGGCCGTGCGGGCGAAACGGCCTGGGCCGAAGGCAATAGCGTGCAAGTCCTCGACGAAGCGATCGTCGTCAGGCGTTGCGAACCGGATGGTGGGCAGACCGAGTTGCGGAGGCGCAGCTTCCGCAGCAGCGGGGGCAGTGGAGGCAATCATGTGACTGAGGTCCGAGAATGGAGCGCAAGGACATACGTTGCCGGCCTAACGGAAAGCCGGCGTGCGACCGATCAGGGTCGTCGGGTCACCTGAAAGTCCTTCTCCATCCTGGACGCCTCCTGACGTCTGAAAGGCGCATTAGCACCTGGGGGGCTTCTGCGTCCACGAAAAATCAGGGCCGAGGCTTCACTTTTCAAGACCTGCCTCCTCAATAAACCGGAGCGGTTTGTGGCCGATGATTGCGGCGGCAGTTTCACCCTCCCAAGGCAGTGGCGCCGCAATGATGAACCGGCCTACCACCGCGCCGCCGGCGAGCTGCCGGAGAGGATTTCGGCGACACGCCGGGCCGTGCCCGGATCGGTGTCGGGCGGCAGCTCGCCCGGGCCGAACCAGCCGATCGCCGCGATCTCGTGGTTGGGCCGAAACTCGCGCACCTGACGGAACTCGCGGCAGACATAGACGGCCACGTGGTCGCGCACCGTCGCCTCGTTGAGGTTGTGGTAGAAGCCGAAAAGCGTGAGCGGCCCGATCGCCTCGAAGCCGGTTTCCTCCACCATCTCGCGGCCGCCCGCATCGGCACCGGTCTCGCCCGGCTCGATGCCGCCGCCGGGGAAATGCCAGTCGGGGACATAGGTGTGTCTGAGCAGCAGCACCTTGTCGCCGTCCAGCACGGCGACTCGGGCGCCCAGTGTCATCCGCCGCCTGATTCCGGCGAGGAACAGGTGGATACTGGTGGTCACGCGCTGCCTCAGGCCCATCGCCATCTGCTTGCTCCCGCTGGATCGAATCGCCGCGCTCGGGCGACAAGTCCTTTCCCTCGGCCATACGGTCGTGGCATGAGCGCGACCGATGATCACTCTGGCCCATCTCAGCGACGTCCACCTCGCCCCGCTGCCGCCCGTGCGGGTGCGCGACCTCATGAACAAGCGGATTACGGGCTATCTCAACTGGAAGATCAAGCGCGAGCAAACCCTTGCGGGCGAAGGACTGATGAAGCTGGTGCGCCACCTGCGCGGCCAGAACGCCGACTTCACCGCCGTGACCGGCGACCTCGTGAACCTCGCGCTCGATGCCGAGATCAACACCGCGCATAACTGGCTCGAAACGCTGGGCCCGCCCGAGAAGGTGTGCATTTCGCCCGGCAACCACGACGCCTATATCAAGGGGCAGCTGGAAAAGGCGCTGGCGCGTTGGGGCGGCTATGGCACCGGCGAACGGCTGGGGCCGGAGCCCTTCCCCTTCGTGCGCCGGGTGGGCGAGGTCGCGGTGATCTCCTGTTCGAGCGCAGTGCCGACGGGGCCGTGGATCGCCGCGGGCCGGTTCGATGCGGCGCAGGCGGAGCGGCTCCGGCGCTGCCTGCAACTGCTCGGTGAAGGCGGATATTTCCGCGTCGTGCTGATCCATCACCCGCCCAACCAGGAGCTGTTCAAGCCACGGCTCGGCCTTTACGGGGCGAGGCTCTTCCGGCAGGCGGTGGCCGAAGCGGGAGCGGAGCTGGTGCTGCATGGGCACACGCACCAATCCTCGATCTACGCCATACCCGGCCCTACCGGCGACGTGCCGGTGGTGGGGGTGGCGGCGGCGGGCGCGGCGCAGGCCGAAACGGGCGGCCACGATCCTGCCCGGTATAACCTGTTCAACATCCAGCGCGTCGGGACAGCGTGGCAGTGCACCATGCGCGAATTTGGATTCCAGCGACTTTCGACCGATATCGTGCTGCGCCTGTCCCTGAGGATCTACTGAGCCATGAGCGAGCGGTTCGTTATCGAGAAGCCCGAGTTCGACGCCGCGACCGGTGTGGCGACGTTCCGCTACGGCATTGCCGACAGGGTATTCACCGAGACGCTGACCTTTCCGCAGGGCGGCGACTTGTCGGTGGTGGAGACGGCGAGCTTCTTGAAGCTGCTCGATCTGACGGCCGTGGTGCTGGGGGTGAGCTACTTCAAGCTGCGCGCCCCGTTCGTCCTTGAATCCGCCATCGAGATGAACGCGGATGAACGGAACCTGACGCTCGATATCTACGAGAATGGGCTCGGAGAATTCTACGCCCGCAATGACTTACGGCGGTTCGGGCAGATTTCGGTGAATGTGAACACTGATAACCGCCCTGCTCCATCGGCGCCCTCGCTGCGTGACCGCGCCCTGCTGCCCATCGGCGGCGGTAAGGACTCGCTGGTGAGCGTACAGCTGCTGGAAGAGGCGGGGATAGACTTCACCCCCTTCGCGGTGAACCCCAAGGGGCCGATCCTGGGTTCGATCGAGAAGATCGGGCGCGCCCCGCTCTATGTGCTGCGCAAGCTCGACCCGGAGATGATCCGGCTTTCCAGGGAACCGGGCTTCTACAACGGCCACGTGCCCTCGACCGCGATCAACTCGATGATCGCGGCGCTGACGGCGCTTCTGTTCGGCTATAACCGCATCGTGCTTTCCAACGAGCGCTCGGCGAGCGAGGGGAATGTTGAGTTCGACGGGCGCGAGGCGAACCACCAGCATTCGAAGTCGCTCGACTTCGAAAAGCTGATCGCCGGGGCGCTGGCCGGGGCGACCGGTGGGGCGCTCGGCTATTTCTCCCTGCTGCGCCCCTATTCCGAGGCGAAGATCGCACGGCTCTTCGCGCGGCGGACGCAGTACGACCACGTGTTTTCGAGCTGCAACGAGAATTTCAAGCTTGCCGGGCACAAGGGGCCGCTCTGGTGCGGCACCTGCCCGAAATGCCACTTCGTGTTCCTCATCTTCGCTCCGGTGATGGAGAAGGAACGGCTGGTGGGCATATTCGGCCAGAACCTGCTCGCGCACCCGGACCACGAGCGCAGCTTCCGCGAACTGACCGGGCTTGCCGGGCAGAAGCCGTGGGAATGCGTGGGTGAAATCGAGGAGGCGGCGGCCTGCCTCCACGCCCTGACGAAGATACCCGAATGGGCGGATGAGCCAATCGTTTCAACGCTCAAGGCGGATCTGCTGAATCAATATGGCAGCGCCCGGCTGGAGGCGGCTCTGGACGAACTGCTCGCCGATACGACAGAACACCTCATCCCGGCCGATATTGCAGAAAGAGTCGCTGCCCATGCGCTTTGATGCCCCCGTCCTGCTCTATGGCGCCGGCCGCGAGGCCCGTTCCACCGCCGGATTCATCGCCGCCCGCGCCCCGGGAGCAAAGCTCTATGTGACGGTGGACTCGGGCGAGGCCGATATCGAGGGCGCCGAGTTCATCGCCCCTGCCGACCTGCCGGCCGCCATCGAGGCGAAGCGGTTCGCCACCATCGTGAAGAGCCCTGGCGTGTCGCGCTACCGCCCCGTATTCGCCATGGCGCGCGAGGCGGGGATCGCGGTGACATCCAACCTCAACCTCTGGGGCGAGACGTATCGCGCCGGGCGCAAGGTGATCGCCATCACCGGCACCAAAGGCAAATCGACCACGGCGACGCTGGTGCACCTGATGCTGACCGAGTCGGGGCTCGATGCCGGGCTCGCCGGCAATGTCGGGCTGGCGCCGCTCGAAATCGCCGACAAGAACGGCATCGTGGTGTTCGAGCTTTCGAGCTACCAGACGGCGGACCTGGCGTTCACGCCCGACATCGCGGCGATCACCAACCTGTCACCCGAGCACACCGACTGGCACCGCACGGTGGAGCGTTACTATCAGGACAAGCTGAACCTGATCGATCGCGATGCCCCCTTCCCGGTGGCGCTCGGCGTCGGCGCACTCGACCATCCTCTGGTGATGGAGGCGCTGCGCGACAAGAGCAGGCTCATCCCGCCGCTCGCGCCCTTCATCCGCGACCGCATCGCCACGGCGGTGTCGCGCTCGCGCCTCAAGGGCGAGCACAACCTCAACAACGCCCTCCTCGCCGCCCAGGTGGCGATGAAAGCCGGCGCCGACCTTGAAGGCGTGGTGCGCGGCATCGCGGCGTTCAGCCCCCTGCCCCACCGGCTGGAGGAACACAGTTTTGGCGGCGTGACCTTCGTCAACGACTCGATCTCGACCACGCCCGAGGCCACCAAGGCGGCGCTGGCCGCCTATGAGGGGACGCGCATTGCGCTCATCGCCGGTGGGCACGAGCGGCAGCAGGATTATACCGAGCTGGCGCAGCTGCTGGCCGCGCGCGGGGTGACGACGCTGGTCTGCCTGCCGGTGACTGGCGACCGGCTGGCGACGTTGACCTATGCCGCTGCGCCCGAGGTGGACGTGCTGGAGGCCGGCACGCTCGAGGATGCGCTGAAGGCACTGGCCGGGCGGCGCGGCAAGTTCGACACGGTGATCCTGTCACCCGGCGCGCCTAGCTATGGGCAGCTCGAGGCGCCCGGTGTGGTGTTCAGGAACTTCGAGCAGCGCGGCGAAGCCTTCGTTCGGTTGGCCGGGAAGTATTTCGGGGAATAGGGGCGGTCTGTCCCAGCCCATCCCGACTGGACATCGCCACAGTAGCCCCTGCCCTTACGTCTCCGGGTCGCGGGGGTTGACCAGTACACGGCCGGCGACCTTGCCTGCGAGAAGCTCGGGCGCCACGGCGGGGAGGTCTGCGAGGCGGATTTCGCGGAGCATGGGTTCGTAGGCGGCGGGAACGAAGAGGGTGGTGAGGCGGTCCCACGCGGCCTGGCGGGCTTCGAAGGGCTGCATGACGGTGTCGATGCCGCACAGGCTCACATTGCGCAGGATGAAGGGAACGACGCTGCCCTCCCATTTGGCGCCGCCGGCGAGACCGACCGCGGCGACGACGCCGCCGTAGCGGACCTTCTTCAGTATCTCGCCGAGCAGCGGGCCGCCGACATTGTCGATGCAGCCGGCCCAGCGCTCCTTGTCGAGTACCTTGCCGGTGGGATTCAGCACCTCCTCGCGCGCCACGATGGTGGTGGCGCCGAGTCGGATGAGCTGGTCAGCCAGTTGGGCCCGGCCGGTGAGCGCCGCGACCCGGTAACCCAGCCGCGCCAGCAGCATGACGGCGATCGAGCCAACCCCGCCGCCCGCGCCGGTGACGAGAATTTCGCCATCCTCGGGCCGCACACCCTCGGCCTGCACCCGGTTGATCGCCAGCATGGCGGCGAGCCCGGCCGTGCCGAGCATCATCGCGGTGCGGGTAGAGAAACGCTTTGGCAGCGGCACCAGCATGTCGGCCATGACCCGCGCCCGCTGCGCGTATCCGCCCCAGCGCGTTTCGCCGACGCGCCAGCCGGTGAGCACCACGGGCTGGCCCGGGTGGTAGCGAGCATCGTGGCTTTCGACCACGCGGCCGGCAAAATCGATGCCGCCGACATGCGGCCAGCTGCGCACCAGGTTGCCCTGCCCGCTCAGCACCAGCGCATCCTTGTAGTTGAGGCCGGCCCACTCCACAGCCACCGTCACGTCGCCCTCGGGCAGCGCGCTCTCGTCGATCGTCTCGACGGCGCTCGAAATATCGCCACCGGCCGAAAGCCGCGTGACGAGGGCAGAAAAACTCATGGGCTACACCGTGGACTCAGAAACTGCCGTTGAGTGCCTCGGCCGAAACTCCGGCACTCGTGAGCTGAGCGGCGAGTTCTTCGACCAGCAGGGTGTCGGGAAGTCGCTGCCGCAGCACGGGCAGAATACCCATGCGGCGGAAGCGCGTCACGTCGAGCAACTGCGCAAAATAGCGGTTGAGTGCGCTTCCGTCGCCCGAGCGGTAGGCGGCGACGGTGCCGAACACCGAAGCGAGCTCGGCATCGCCCGAGGCCAACCGGTCGGAATAGGCGATCACCGTCTTGTCGTCGCCTGCGCGCAGCGCGTTGATCGCCGGCGCGGCGTAGTACCAGAAAGGCGGCGTACCTGCCCGCTCGAGGGCCTGCTGGGCAAGCGTCGCCCCCACTTCGGAGGGACCGCGCAGCGTGAGCATGCGCCCATAGGCGGCACGTGCATCGAGATTGGCCGGGTTGAGCTGCAGCGCAGAGGCATACGCCATCTGGGCCTCACCAATGCGACCGGCGCGATAAAGATAGCGGCCGTTCTCGCGCCAGATCGCGCTCGAGGTGGCATTGAGCTGGATGGCCCGTGCCATCAGCCGGCCGGCCTCTGCCAACGGCTCGGGATCGATGCTGAGCGGCTGAATCGCCCGCACGTCGTCGAGTAGCAGGCCGGCGCGCATGGCGAGCGCCAGCGCATCCTCGCCGCGCGCCAGCACCGCTGACACGCACTCCCGCGCCCGAGCTGCATCGATCACCTGGGCCGAGTCGCGATAGCGGGTCACCAGCAGGCTACACAGGAACGTCGTCTCGTTGCCGGTAATGTTGGGATTGTCCTCGAGCCAGCGGTTGGCCGTCACGAAGAGCGGGCCGCGATGCGAGCCGAGTTGGGTGGCGAACAGTTTGGAAACATCGTCAATGCTGCGTTCGATCGCGTCGGCGGGAACCGACTGGGTACTGCTCCACAGCGCCATATCGGTCCCGCGCCGCCGCAGGCTGGCCGTGATCTTGACCTCGCCGCCTTCCTGCCGGGCGATGCCGGTAAGTATGTATTCGGGTCCCGGCCCATCCTCATCGGCGGGGCGCTGCAGGTAGCTGGGGACCACGTCTTCGAAAAGACTGAGATCGGTAACGAGTTCGAGCGCGAGACTGGCGATGCTGGCAGCGGCCGTTCCCTCGTCCGACGCGATGGTGGTGAACTCGGCGATACCGATTGTGGGTGGCTGCGGTACGTCGATGCGCACCTGCCTGGGTGTGAACACCTGCATCAGCACCACTGCGATGCCGAGGCCGACGACGAGCAGCAGCACGTAGAGCAGCCAGTCGCCTCCGCCCAGGCGAGCGCCAGCCCGATGAGGGGGCGTCATGGGGGTGACGGAGCTGGAAGCGGCCTCGGCTGGCGGGGCCGGAGGCACCGATTCGTCGCGAAAATGGAACTCGGGGATGTAACGGCCGACCGGCAGCGAGATTCTTACCGGGCTCGCGGCCCCCTCCCCGGCGTAATATTCCTCGAGCGCCGCTCGCAGCCGGCGCGCCTGCACACGCACGATGGGATCGGTCTGCGGATCGAAGCTCTGCGGCCGGCCAAACACGTCCACCGCGATGGAATAGGCCTTGATAGAGGCCTCGTCGCCGCGCAGCTTCGCCCTCACTATGTAGTTGAGAAACCTTGCGAGTTGAGGCGACCGCGCGAGACCCGGCCAGCTCAGCAGCTGCTCGAGCGCGGTTTCTACCAGCGCTTCGGGCAGCGCCGTTTCAGACAAGCCAATCTCTCCCAACATGCCGGCAAGCATGCTGATTTACATGTTAAACGCAACTGGCGTTACGGCGCTGTTACCCCTCGCCCCCTTCTCACGGCGGCCGTCACCCCTCATATGCGGGGTGTCGATGCACGGCGCTACTGACCGGGACCGATCCCGGAAGCCTACAACGGGGTAGGTCGGCGTCCAAGGCCACGACGGTCTATTCTTCTTCTGAGTTAGTTCGGCCCAGTCTGCCGCGCGGCGCGGCAGGAAGGAACCACTATGATCTCGCATGGTGCCGGCCAGCCCTTCATGGCGCTGGTCGACGACGACTCTCATTCTGCCCGGCTGATGATCCGGATGCTGCTCGCCCATGGCGCGCCGTCCGTGAGCTGGCTGGACAGCGAAGCGATGGCGACGGCCGAACTTGGCCAGCTGCTGAACGACCCCAGGGCGACGTTGCCCGGCCTTGTGATCGTGGACCTCAAGTCCTCGAGCACTGCGACCGCGGACTTCATCGCCATGTTGCGCAGGATGAAGGACGGCCCTGCCCTTCTGATTGCCGCCATGTCTCCCACGCTGGACCGCGAGGTCCGCGAGGTTTTGCTGAATGCCGGTGCCGACGCCGTCTTCGAGCGTCAGGCCAACATCGATTTCTATCGTCGCGAAGCCGCGGCGATCGTGAGTTTCTGGGTGCGCAACCAGCGCCTGGAAGCAGTCGGCACGTAACTACTGCGTCCACAGGTTACGTGCCTGACGGGGAGCGTGCTGCTCTTGGCAGACTATCGCCAGTTGCATTCCCAAGCCCGCTCCCCGTCTCTACCCGGAGGTCGTCCCAAGCGACCTCCGGCACATCTATCCGCCTCTGCCGACTCCCTGCGGCAGCCTTGAGGCGGAAACGGCGGGTCGGCCACCCCAAGCATGCCGATCCGATGACTGGCCGGCCGCCGCGTCTCCCTCCCGCGGCGGCCGCTGCCAGACCCTAACCACCGCCCGCAGCAGCGTCCCTGCAGCAGACCGGGCGGACTTCGAAGCCGGCACCCCAAGTTCCCGGCTTCGCTTTCTGGACTGGCGGCGCGGGGCGCCCGCTGCCTCTGGTCCAGACTAGTTCGAATCCCTCCGGCTTGCCGAGTCCCTGCGGCAACCGGAAGGGCGGGCCGGCCACCCCAAGTACGCCGGTCCCAGGCAGCCGCCGTGTTCCCTCCCACGGCGGCCGCCCAACTGCCGGAGGCAGAGCGCGTCCCTCCCGCTGCTCAGCCGCCGATGACTGACGGCTCGCGTGTGTTTGGACCCGAGCAGGCGAGCATATAAGCGCGGTTGCGGCCACCCTCCCGGGCTGCAACCGCGCCGTCAGTTCGGGGCTTTTCCGTTTTCGCTGTCCTGCGCCGCGCCAGCCGCCTCCGCCTTCTGCACCACCTGGTGCGAGAAGCGGCGCATGGCCGCCAGCACGACCACCGCCAGCACCGCTGCCGCGACGGCAATGAGGTAGTAGCCGAGCGCAGTGGCCACGCCCACGGCACCCGCCAGCCACATGCCCGCCCCGGTCGTTAGCCCCTGCACGCTGCCGCGCTGCTGGAATATGGCACCTGCCCCGAGAAAAGCGATGCCCGCGGTGACCGACTCGATGGCGCGAATCGGATCGGGGTTCTGGCTGCCCGCCTCGAGCGCGGTGTGGAAGATTTCGAACACCAGCGAGGTGAAGAGCGTCGCCGCCAGCGCGATGAGGATGTGGGTGCGCAGCCCCGCCGTGGAGGTTTGCGCCCGCTCGTAGCCGATCAGCGCGCCGAGCCCGCCGGCGATGACGAGACGGATGAAGATGACATGGAGCGGCGTGTGGGTCTGTTCGAGACCGATAAGGGTGAGATCCATGGCGCGGGGGTTCCGGTGACGCTTTGGGCGACAACGGGGGCGAGGCGTGGGGGTTCCGGCGGCCCGGCCTGATCGAACAGCCCCCACCCAGCCTCCCCCATCCCCAAGAGGGGGAGGTGCTGTGTTGTGGAACATGCCGCATCAGCGCGCCCTCTTAACCCTCCCCAGTCTGGGGAGAACCGGAGGGTCGTCTGCTCCGAAGCGGATCAGCTCTTGTAGGTATCCCGTCCTGGCCGCATCAAACGCCGCGGGCCGCTGCCTTCTTCGGCGAGGCGGTCGCCGGCGTTCATCAGCGGGCAGCTGGTGGTCGAGAGACAACCGCACCCGATGCAGCCATTGAGTTCGTCGCGCATGCGCGTGAGCAGGGTAACCCGGCGGTCGAGCTTTTCGTACCAGGCCTCGGACATCTGGCGCCAGTCCTCGGCCGTGGGCGTATGGCCGGTCGGCACGCGCGAAAGCGCCTCGGCCACTTCGCTGAGTGGAATGCCGAGCTCCTGCGCCATGCGCACGATGGCGAGGCGGCGGAGCACGTCCCGATCATAGCGCCGCTGGTTGCCGGAGGTGCGGTGCGAGCGGATGAGGCCCTTCTTTTCGTAAAAATGCAGTGCCGAGACGGCGAGTCCGCTGCGCCGGGCCACCTGCCCTACCGTGAGCTCGCGCGACATTTCTACCTTTTCCCTCTTTACCTCAAGTACACTTGAGGTTGTAGAGCATGTTCCACCATTTGGATAGCGAGGACGATCATGGCGGCGGCGAGCGACATACCGGCCGGCAATTCCTGGGGCGCAATGTTCCGCGGCAGCCGCGGGCTAGCAGCGTTCACCCTCGCCTCGGGCGTCGGGTTGCAGGCGCTGGAAACCTTCATCGTCTCGACCCTGCTGCCCTCGGTGGTGAGCGATATCGGTGGGCTCGAACTCTTCGCCTGGAACACAACGGTATTCATCGTCGCCTCGATCATGGCGTCGATCTTCGCGGCGGTGCGGCCGTTCGGCTTCGGCCCGCGCGGCATCTATCTGTTCGCCGCCTTCGGCTTCGGCCTCGGCAGCCTGATCTGCGGGCTGGCGCCGAACATGGAGGTGATGCTGACCGGCCGCGCCGTGCAGGGTTTTGGCGCCGGCCTGCTGACGGCGATGAGCTATTCGATGATCCGTCTCGTCTTCCCGCCCGAGCTGTGGGGCCGCGCCTTCGCGCTCGTCTCCTCGGTATGGGGCATTTCGACCGTGGTCGGGCCGGCCGTGGGTGGTGTGTTCGCGGCGTTCGATGCGTGGCGGCTCGCCTTCTTCGTGCTCGTCCCCTGCTCTGCCCTGCTCGGCCTGCTGGCGCTCAAGGTGATTCCGCGTTCGAGCGGCGAAGCCGGGATGACGCGCTTCCCTATCCTCCAGATCATGCTGCTGATCGGCGCCGTGGCGTCGATTTCGGTGGCCTCCATCCTGACAGAAAGCGTTGTGCTGCCGGCGCTTCTGGTCGGGCTCGCGGTGCTGGCGATCCTCGCGCTGGGCGTGATCGACCAGCACCGCGAAAATCATCTGTTCCCGCGTGGCACGTTCCGGCTCGGCGGCAATCTGCCGGCCCTGTTCCTCGCCATGCTGCTGCTCAACCTCGCCATCATCTGCGACATGTTCGTGCCGCTGTTCCTGCAGCAGCTGCACGGCCAGGCGCCACTGATCGCGGGCTACATGGTGGCGCTGGTGGCCGTGGGCTGGAGCTCGGGCTCGGTAATCGTCTCCAACTGGACCGGGGCGCGCGAGCGCGCCGTGCTGGTGCTGGGCCCCGCGCTGCAGCTCATCGGCCTCGTCGGGCTCGCGCTGTTCGTCGGCCGCGACAACACGACGGGCGCCATCCTGCCGCTGGTGCCGATCGGCATTGCGCTGGTGTTTCTCGGCACGGGCATCGGCATTTCGTGGTCGCACGTTTCGGCCCGGCTGCTGAACGCGGCCCCGAAGGGCGAAGGCGATCTCACCTCGGCCGCCATCTCCATGGTGCAGCTCTTCGCCTCGGGTTTTGGCGCGGCGGTGGCGGGCGTGATCGTCAACGCCGCGGGACTGGCCGCAGGAGGGGACACGGCGAACGTAATCGCCGCCTCGAACTGGCTCTACTGGCTGTTCGCGATTGCCCCGCTCATCGCCATCCCCGTGCTGTGGAGCGTGGCTCGCAACGGCCAACCGGCAGGCGTCGCGGCAGTGGAGCAGCCGGCGGAGTAACGATGGGGATCTCGGCCGCAGCGCCGAAGCCGCCTACTGCGCAAGTAGCACGCCCCTCCCCGCCTCGAGCCGTGCCTCCGCCTTTTCCTCCGCGCCGATGTCGAGGCGGACCACGGCCGAGGGGCCGACATCGTAGGAGTTGACCTCGCGCATCACGGGGTTCTTGTTGAAGAGCGCGAACTGCATCCCGGTCCCGGTGTCCCACACCAGGGCCTTTTCGCGTCTCGGGTCGTAGCTCCCCTGCACGTCGAGAAACGGCTGGACTCTAGAGAGCTCCCTTCCCAGGGCCTTGGCTTTGAAGTCCACACGACCGTTGCCCTGCACGAGCAGGTCGATGGAGCCCCATGGGGTCACGATGCTGAAGCCCGAGAAGAGCCCGGGAATGATGATACCGAACTCGGGCATCTGGGTGCTGCAATCGTACCACATGGAGAAGGGTTCGCCTGCGCTGCAGGCGCTGCGGGCACTCGCCTCCGCGATTTCACAGGTCACGCGGTCGATCTGCCCGATGATGCTGGGCGGGCAGGTGAAGGCGCAGCCGTAGTTCACATACTCGCATCGCTCGCCACCCGACACCGGTATGTCCGCCAGGGGGCCGATGCGGGCCTGTGACAGGCCGAGCGAGTATGGGTTGCGGAAGAAGGCACCGCTGAGCGCCTCGGCCGCCCCGTCCTTGTCACCTAGGGCAGCCCGGGCTTCGGCCAGCCGCAAAGAGGCATACTCCGTCATGTACTCCTTCTCGAGGGCCTGCTCCAACATAGTCACTGCCTCGCGGATGAGCGCCTCGTCGTCGGCCGCCTGGCCGGCCCTGAGAAGCGCCGTCCCCAGGTTGAGCAGCACCATCCCCTCCTCCGGGAGGGCTGCCGCCGCGTCGCGCTGCAGCGCGACGATTGCATCGTAGTAGTCCCTGGATGCATCGGCAGGAGCCGCTTCCATGGCAATGACGCCGAGCGCCGTCAGCGCCGAGGGCCGGTTGGGGTCGGCCGCGACCGCACTTGCGAAGAAGTAGGCCGCTTCGTCGAAGTGCCGCTGCATGAGCAGGCCGTGGCCGAGACCTTCGAGCGACACGGCATCAGGCAAGGCCGCGGCCGTTTCCGACAGGGCAGCGAGCGTTTCGGCATCAAGCGCCTCGCTTGCCGACTGCCGGATCTTGTCAGCAAAGGCCGAATGATCGGCCCCGAGGACGCCGACGGCAAAATGAAACAGAATAATCGTGAGGAATGCCAGTCGAATAGCCGTTTTATTCATGGCCCTTCCCTCCCAGACCAAGCAAACAAGCCAACGATGTCATCAATAGACTACTGCCGGCACATGCCAGTGGCAACCCAACGGGCCGGCACGACTGCCGCGCAGACGCTCCAGACCCTTGGCGCGACCGCCCTCACACCGTCCTGAGCCACCCGCCGTCGACGAAATAAGTGGATCCGGTGGAGTAGCTGGCTTTGTCGGAGCACAGGAAGACGAAGAAGTTGGCGAGTTCTTCGGGGGTGGCGAAGCGCTTCATGCCGCCGGCGTCGTCGGCTACCGATTGCAGGTGCGCTTCCCAGTTGTCGCCGGCAATCTGCTTCGCCGTCTTGATCCAGTCGGGAGTGAGGACGAGGCCGGGGTTGACCGTGTTGACGCGGATATTGTCGCCCACCACCTCGTTGGCGAGGGTTTTTGAGAACATCATCAGCGCCGCCTTGGTGGTGTTGTAGATCGGCTCGTACCAGAGCGGCTGTACGGCGCAGATCGAGGCGTTGTGGAGGATGACACCACCGCCATGCGCCTTCATCTGCGGGACAAGGCCGCGGCCGAGCCGAACGGCGGCCATGACGTGGAGGTCCCAGTAATACTGCCACTTGGCGTCGTCGGCTTCGGCGATGGTTTCGTTGGAGCCGGTACCGGCATTGTTGATGAGAATGTCGGCGCCGCCCATCTCGGCCGCCGCCGCGATGACCGCGTTGCAGCCTTCGGCGGAGGCCACGTCCGCGGCAAGGCCGCGGGTCTCGACGCCATGGGCGGAGTGGATTTCGGCCGCCTCGGCCTCAACCCGCTCGCGCCCGCGGGCGGTGATGAGGATGCGCGCGCCCTCGGCAGCGAAGCCCTTGGCCACGGCAAGGCCGATGCCGACGCTGCCGCCGGTGATGACGGCGAGCTTGCCCTTGAGATTCAGGTCCATGGTTCTCCCCCTCCCCCGGCCATCCGGCCCGCGGCTATGCGTCTTCCATAAGGATCTGCAGCTTCACGTCGGTCGGCCTGGCCTCCACGGCGCGATCGAAGGCCTTGATGGCGTCCTCGAAGCGGAAGGTCTCGGAGATCAGCGGCTTGAGGTCGACGCGGCCCGAGGCCATGAGGGCGATGGCGCGGTCGTACTGATGGGCATAGCGGAACACCGAGGCGATGGTGATTTCCTTGACGCTGAGCGAGGCGATATCGAAGTTCACCGGCTCGACCGGCAGGCCCACCACCACGATGGTGCCCCCGGGGCGGACCACGTCGACGATGCCTTCCCAGGCGCGGGGCGAACCCGAGCACTCGAAAACGACGTCGGCGCCCCAGCCATCCGTCAGGCGGTTCACCTCGTCGACCAGCTTCTTCTCGCGGATGTTGACCGGGATGATGCCCTGGTACTGCGCGGCGATGTCGAGCTTGGGCTGCGCCAGGTCGGAGATGATGACGCGCGAGCAGCCGCCGGCGAGCGCCGCCAGCGCCACCATGGTGCCGATAGGGCCGGCGCCCATGACCACCGCCGTGTCGCCGGGGGTGATCTTCGCCTTGGTCGCAGCCTGCATGCCGACGGCGAAGGGCTCGACCATGGCGCCTTCGGCGAAGCTGACATTGTCGGGCAGCTTGAAGGTGTAGTTGGCCGGGTGGACCACATAGGGCGTCAGCACGCCGTGGATCGGCGGGGTGGCCCAGAAGGTGACGGCGGGGTCGATATTGTACATGCCGAGCCGCGCCGCCCGCGAGTTCGGATCGGGCACGCCCGGCTCCATGCAGACGCGATCGCCGACCTTGAGGCTGGTGACGCCCTCGCCGACTTCGACCACGGTGCCCGCCGCCTCGTGGCCCAGCACCATCGGTGCGTTGACGACGAACGGGCCGATGCGGCCATGGGTGTAGTAGTGCACGTCGGAGCCGCAGACGCCCACGGTGTGGAGCCTGATCTTGACCTCGCCCGGGCCGGGATCGGTGGGCAGGTCGATTTCGCGGATGGTGAGTTCGTGCTGCTTTTCCAGCACCAGGGCACGTTGCAGGGTCATTTCGGCGTCCGGTTGTCGAGGTCGATAGCCGTCAAGCTGCGACGGGCTCGGGTGGTTTCATCGCCCCCGTCATGATCGCCACGGCATCGGACATCGAATAGTCCTTGGGCCGGATGACGGCAATCCGCTTGCCCAGCCGGTGGATGTGGATGCGGTCGGCCACCTCGAACACATGTGGCATGTTATGGGAGATGAGCACGATGGGCAGCCCGCGCCGCTTCACGTCGAGCATCAGTTCGAGCACGCGGCGGCTCTCCTTGACGCCGAGCGCGGCGGTGGGCTCGTCCATGATGACGACGCGGCTGCCGAAGGCGGCGGCGCGCGCCACGGCCACGCCCTGACGCTGGCCGCCGGAGAGCGTCTCCACCGTCTGGTTGATGTTCTGGATGGTGAGCAGGCCGAGTTCGCTGAGCTTTTCGCGCGCGATCTTCTGCATCCTGGCGCGGTCGAGGCGGCGGAAGAGGCTACCCCAGATGCCGGGCTTCCGCAGCTCGCGGCCGAGGAACATGTTGTCGGCAATGCTGAGCGCCGGCGACAGGGCGAGGTCCTGGTACACCGTCTCAATGCCGGCGAGGCGGGCATCGAGCGGCGAGCGGAAATGCACCGGCCTGCCCTCGAGCCGGATTTCGCCGGCATCGGGGATCACCGCGCCGCACAGCGCCTTGATGAGGGTGGACTTGCCCGCACCATTGTCGCCGATGACGCCGAGGATCTCGTTGGGCATGAGGTCGAAATCGGCATGGTCAAGCGCGACCACGCGGCCGAAGCGCTTCACCAGACCGCGCGCCTCGAGAATCGGCTGGGTCATGACGACACTCTCCTGATCCACTGGTCGATGGCGACGGCGACGATGATGAGCGCGCCCACGGTGAGCTGGCGCCACAGCGGATCGACGCCGGTGAGCGACAGGCCGGAATCGAACACGCCGACTATGAGCGCGCCGAACAGCGTGCCGACGATGGAGCCGCGGCCGCCAAACAGCGAGGTGCCGCCGATCACCACGGCGGTAATGGCATCGAGATTGGCGGTCTGATTGCCGAGCGGCGAAACGGCGCCGACGCGGCCGATCAGCACCCAGGCGGCGATGCCGCAGAGCAGGCCCGCCAGCGCGTAGACGGCGACGAGGGTCTTGTTGACCTCGATGCCGGCGAGGCGAGCGGCGTTGGGATCGTCGCCAATGGCGTAGACGTGCCGGCCGAAGGCGGTGCGGCTGAGGAGGTACCAGACGGCCGCGGCGATGACGATCATCAGCAGCGAGCCCGTCATCAGGAACGGGCCGCCCGCGGGGGTGCCGCTCGGGCCGTTGCCGAGCGAGACGCGTCCGCCCATTTCGAGCAGGAACGGCGCCTTGGCCTCTAGATCGACCTTGCGGATGGTGGCGGCCTGCGAAACCAGCGTCACCAGCGCCGCGAAAATGCTCCAGCTGCCCAGCGTGACGATGAAGGGCGGCATCTTGAGCAGCGTGACGAGCAGGCCGTTGAAGAGGCCGCAGGCAAGGCCGGTGGCCATGCCGATGAGCAGCGAGAGCGGGGCCGGAATGCCGAAATCGACCGACAGCTTGCCCATCACGATGGAGCTCAGCACCATCATGGCGCCGACCGAAAGATCGATGCCGGCGGTGATGATGACCAGCGTCTGCGCCGTGCCGAGCAGCGCGATAAGCGTCACCTGGGTGAGGATCAGCGACAGGTTGAGCGGCGAGAAGAAGCGGCCGCCCGTGACGATGGCGAAGACCACCACCGACAGCACGAGGATGATCGCCGGGATGGTGGTCGGGTAGAGGTGGAAGAAGTGCTGGATGCGCCGCAGCGGGCTCAACCGCTCTTCCTCGAAGCTGGCTACCGTTTCGGCCGCCCCGGCGAGCCCCCGTTCGGCGATGGCTGAGCCGCTGGCATCGTCGCTCATCTGGTCCCCCTCCTCCCCGGACAGAAAGGGCGGACCCGGGGTCTCCCCTCTCAGCCCGCCCGGTACTATGGGCCGGCGCCGGTCACCCGGCACCGGCTGTTTACGACATCAGCCCCAGCAGAGCTCGAGGCCCTCTGCGGTGGAGATCGACTCGACGCCGTCGACCGGTTTGTCGGTGATCAGCGCGGCGCCGGTATCGAGGAAGCCGATGGCCGGATCGATCTCGGGAATGGTACCCGAGGCGATGGCTTCGAGCGCCATGGAGGCCATCTTCAGCGGATATTGCTGGCTGGTGGCACCGATGACGCCGGCCTTGACGTTCTCGACGCCAGGGCAGCCGCCGTCGATCGAGACGATCAGCACCGAGCCGTCGGCCTTGCCGGCCGCCTGCAGCGCCTGGTAGCCGCCCGCCGCGGCAGGCTCGTTGATGGTGTAGACCACGTTGATGTCCGGGCAGCGCTGCAGCAGCGTCTCCATGGCCGTCACGCCGCCCTCCTCCGAACCGGCGGTCATTTCATGGCCGCAGATGCGCGGATCGTCCTCGTCGCCGTAGCGGTTGGGATCCTTCACGTCGATGCCGAAGCCCTCCATGAAGCCCTGGTCGCGCAGGTAGTCGACCGTGGGCTGGTTCACGGCGAGGTCGAGGAAGGCGATCTTGGCGTTCGCCGCTGCATCGCCCAGCGTCCCCTTGGCCCAGGCGCCAATGAGCTGGCCGGCCTTGCGGTTGTCGGTGGCGAAGGTAGCGTCGGCCGCATCCATCGGGTCGAGCGGGGTATCGAGCACGATCACCATCAGCCCGGCGTCGCGCGCCTGCTGGATGGTGGGTACGATGGCGCTCGAATCCGAGGGCACGATGGCAAAGCCCTTGGCGCCGGCGGCGATGAGGCTCTCGATCGCGGCGATCTGGCTCTCGTTGTCGCCGTCGAACTCGCCGGCATAGGTCCTGAGGTCGAGGCCGAGCTCGGCCGCCTTCTGCTGCGCGCCCTCACGCATCTTGACGAAGAACGGGTTGCCCTCCGTCTTGGTGATCAGCCCGACGACAGGCTTGTCCTGAGCGAAGGCAGGCGCGGCGGCGATGGCTGCGAGCGTGATGCCGGCGGCAAGCGTCGCCCTGAGAAAACCAAGTCTTCCCATGAAGTCCTCCCGATTGTTGCACACCCGCTGCACCGGTTGATCCGGCGGGCAGCGGAAGGACGGGGTGCGCACCAGCGCCCTCCTCCCCGAACCAGGAGCGATACTCACCTCATCGCCCCGCCCCTGTCAATTAATTAATCCAGTTGATTTATTAATTGACATGCAACCTGCTGCGGCTCAGTCTTTAGGCTGGGAGGGGCCCATAAACCCCTGCAATCGATTGCATTTCCAGCGCGGCCATGTGCATACGCGCCTGTCCGGCGAGCGCCTGATCGTTGCGCCATTGCCGGGGTGATACGGGGGCCATGGCAGGAAGCAGTCGTTCAAGGAGGGCCGGAGGCTTGGCTTCAGGCGCCGGACAGAAACAAGCCGAGGCACGGGCCGGCGCACAGAGCCGCGGCACGAACCAGACCGGCCTTCGCCTCTACAATGAGCGCCTCGTGCTCTCGCTCGTCCGCCGCCACGGCGAGCTGCCCAAGGCAGACATCGCGCGTATGACGGGGCTCTCGCCCCAGACCATCTCCAACGTGATGAACGGGCTCGAGGCCGATGGCCTGCTGCGCCGCGGCAGGCCCAAGCGCGGCAAGGTGGGCCAGCCGCTCGTCCCCTATTCGCTCGATCCCGAGGGGGCGCTGAGCTTCGGGCTCAAGGTCGGGCGCCGCTCGGTGGACCTTTACCTTATCAATTTCACCGGCGAGATCCTGGGGTTGCTGCACCGCACCTACCCCTACCCCACTCCCGGCGGCATCGTGAAATTCGCCCGCGAGGGGATCGACACCCTGCTCGCCGACGTGCCCGGCCGGCTGCAGACGCGTATTGCCGGGCTCGGCATCGCCGCGCCTTACGAGATGTGGACCTGGCACGAGGAAATGGGGGCGCCCAAGGCTGAGATCGACGCCTGGCGCGAAGTCGATATCCGCGCGGTGATCGCGGCCGAGGTGCCGTGGCCAGTCTACTTTGCCAACGACATCACCGCCGCCTGCGCTGCCGAACTGATGTTTGGCATCGGCAGCCGCCACATCGACTATCTCTATGTGTTCATCGGCTCGTTCATCGGCGGCGGGCTGGTGTTTGACGGCCACCTCTTCCCCGGCCGCACCCAGAATGCCGGTGCACTGGGCTCGATGCCGGCCCATCAGCCCGCCATCGACGGCCGCTCGCCGCAGCTGATGCACATTGCCTCGATCTACACCCTCGAGCGCAAGCTGCTGGCGCAGGGGCGCAACCCCGAAGTCCTCTGGCAATCGCCCGACGACTGGGGCAACGACCTGGGGGTGGTGCTCGACGAGTGGATCGACGAGGTCGCCGAAACCCTCGCCTACTCGATTGTTGCCGCTATCGCCGTGATCGACGTCGAGACGGTGCTGATCGACGGCGCCTTCCCCACCCATGTGCGCGAGAAGGTAATTGCGCGCACCGAGGAGGCCATCGGCCGGGTGAACCGCCAGGGCCTCTCCAGTTTCCGCCTGCTGCCCGGCAGCATCGGCAACGCGGCCCGCGCCATGGGCGGCGCCTGCCTGCCACTGCTCGCCAACTTCACCCAGGATCGCGAAGTACTGTTCAAGGACAATGCCTGAACTTCACCGGTGAAGCTTGGCGCCATAAACGGCCATCTTTGAGCATTCTGTCTGATATTTCAGCTTTGGCGCTGGAGGGTAACGACTTGGCAAAGCTTGGCTGAGAACAGTAACGGCCAGACTCATTCCTTGGCAGAAGCCAATGCTGTCCACCGTGACCGGTGCTGGTCGCTCCTTCTCGCTGGTTGTGCTGGCCTCGGTGCTCGTCGTCTTCACGGCAACGGCGGCCCTGCTCGGCTTCTTCGTCCTGTGGTCCGCCGCGCAGGTCGACAAGGCCGGCCTCGACCGGCAATCGCTGCGCGTCGTCAGTGCCATGAGCCAGCAGCTACGCCAGGTGGAGCGCGATCTCGAGAGCATCGCCGTCTGGGATGACACGCTGGCCGCGGTGACGCGGCGCGACATGACCTGGCTCAACCGCAATGTCGGCCGCCAGATGGCAAGCTATTTCGGCCACGACGCCACCTATATCGTCGAGGCCGACGACCAGCCCGTCTTTGCCTTCGAGCTGGGCAGGCGGGTGGAGACCGGCCACTATGGCGAGATTGCCGGCAACGTCGCCCCGATGCTCGACGAGCTGCGCGCCAGCACCAGGCTCGGCTATGTGGACGTGCCGCCCGCGATTGCCGACTTCGCCGTGATCGGCGGCGCGCCGGTCATCGTCGGCGCCTTCCCCATCGTCTCGGCCAATGGTGAAGCCGAGCGCATGCCCGGCCAGGAGCCGGTGCTGGTGAGCCTCATCCGGCTCGATCTCGGCTACGAGCTCGGCATGATAGACCGCTACATGCTCGAGGCTGGCCGCTTCACCTCCGCGCCGGGCGACACCGGGCTCAGCGTCACGCCGGTGACCAACCGTGCCGGACGCATCGTTGCCTTCTACGAGTGGAAGCCCTACCTGCCCGGCACATCACTGCTCCGCAATACCGGGCCGGCCGTGCTGGTGGCCTTCGGCGTGCTCGGCCTTGTGGTGGCGCTGCTGCTGCACCGGCTGTGGCGCGCCTCGCGCGCGCTCGAAGACAAGCAGCGGGACGCGGAGCGCCAGGCGACCCAGGATCCGCTCACCCACCTGCCCAACCGCCTGAGCTTCGAGCGGCAGTTCGACGAGGTCCTCCGCATCCCCGGCACGCCGCGCCAACTGCCGACCCTGCTGATGCTCGACCTCGACCGCTTCAAGCAGGTCAACGACACGCTCGGCCACCATGCCGGTGACGAACTGATCCGCGCCGTGGGGGAAAGGCTGCGCCACGTCGTCGGCCCCGAGGCGATCCTCGCGCGGCTGGGGGGCGACGAGTTCGCCATCCTCTGCCGCCAGACGATGAACCAGCCCCAGGTGATGGAGTTCTGCCGCCGCATCATCGAGGCCATCGGGCGGCCCTACCGCATCGGCGGCAACGAGGCCTTTGTCGGCGTCTCTATCGGCGTGGTGATGGTTCGCCCTCAGGACCACAACCGCCACGAACTCACCCGCCGTGCCGACATCGCGCTCTACGAGGCGAAATCGTCGGGCCGCAACCGCGCCGCCATCTATGTCGACGCGATGAACGAGCTGGTGCAGTCGCGCCACTCGATCGAGGCCGAACTGCGCGAGGCCCTGAAATCGGGCGACCAGCTCTGGGTTGCCTTCCAGCCGCTGTTCGGTCGCCGCGAGCGCGAGATTGTCGGCGCCGAGGCGCTGGTGCGCTGGACGCATCCGCGGCGTGGGCCGATATCGCCCGCCAATTTCGTGCCAATTGCCGAAAGCTCGGGCCTCATCGAGGCGCTGGGCGAAGTGGTGCTTCGCCAGGCCTGTCTCCTGGGCGCGCGCTGGCCGGGCCATACCATCGCCGTCAACATCTCGCCGGCGCAGCTGCGCAACCCGAATTTCGCCGAGCGCATCTTCGCCATTCTCGCTGAGACCGGCATGCGCCCGCAAGACCTCGAGATCGAGATCACCGAGTCCATCCTGCTCGACGACGAACTGGCCGCGTCCGACGCCATCCGCACCTTCCGCCGCGCCGGCATCAAGATCGCGCTCGACGATTTCGGCACCGGCTACTCGTCGCTGAACTATCTCAAGCGCTATCCGGTCGATCGCATCAAGATCGACAGGAGCTTCATCAGCCAGATTTCGCTGGCAGGCTCCTCGGTCGCCATCGTGCAGGCGCTGGTGACGCTGGCACACGCCCTCGACATCGAAGTGACGGCCGAGGGCGTGGAGACCGACGAGCAGTACCGTGTGCTCGCCTCGATGGGCTGCAACACCTTCCAGGGCTATCGCTTCTCGATGCCGCTCGATGCCGCCGGGCTCGAGGCGCTGCTCAAGGCCCCTGCCACGCTACCGGCTACCCGCGTCGCCTGAGCGACGAATGTCCGGGCCTACTGATGGCTACCCCGCCACGGCCAGCACGGCGCTCAGCCGCGCCTCGCGCTGCCGCAACCCGTGCGTGTCGGTCACGGCCACCCACATCTCTCTCAACTTACCCTTGTCGAACAGCGAATAGAGGCACGGGGCGATGTAACTGGCGCGGCAGATGGCGGGGGTATTCTGGAGGAAGGTGGCGACTTCGCGGGTAACGGCCGCCATCTGGCGCTTCCGGCCCGAGACGGACTCTGCCGGCTCGAGCCGCGCCAGTGCTTCGGCGGCGAGCGCGCTGGCGTGAAGCGTACGAAAATCCTTGGCGGTGACGGGGACGCCGGCGACCTCGCGCAGATAGCGTATCAGGTCGTCGGTGCGCACCGCTTTCGGCTCCCCGCCGCCATTGCGGTACATGAGGAGACGGGCGCCGGGGACGGTCTTAACCTTACGGATCGCCTCGGCGAGGCGGGCGTCTGTGATGGCGTAGTCGGCCTTCTTGCCGCTCTTGGCGGGAAAGCGGATGCGCACCGTGTCGCCCTTCACTGTCACGTCGCGGGTGAAGAGCGTACCGGCGCCGCGCGTGCCATTGGTTTCAAGATAGCGTTCACGGCCGACGCGCATCGCGGTGCGGTCGATCATGGCTACGCCGAGGGCGAGCGCCAGTTCCTTGCTGCCGGCCTCGGCCCCAAGACCATCGCGCACCCGGCGACGGATGCGCGGCAACGCTTCCGAGAGCAGCGCCAGCTGCTGCTGCTTGCGCCGCGTGCGCCGCAGCTCCCAGTCGGGATGATAAATATATTGCAACCGCCCCGCCGCATCCTTGCCGAGGGCCTGGATGTGGCAGCGCGGATCGGCCGCGATACGCACCTCCGTCCAGGCCGGCGGGATGCCGAGCGAGCGGGCGCGCTCGTAGAGCGCCGGGTCGCGCAGCTTGACGCCCGTCGCATCGGTATAGCCGAAGCCGCGGCCAAGCCGGACGCGGCAGACCGTGAGGTCGTCGCGTGCGGCGCGCTTGAGCCTGACCATCTGGCCTCAGGAAACGGGCGTCGGGGTGGTGATCGGGTCCTGCGCCGGCGTGTCGGGTACGCTGGGCTGCGGGCCCGGCGTCGTGACGGAGCCTTCGCCGCCCGGCTGGATCGAGGTCGAGATGGCATAGATGATGCCGAAGGCGGCGATCACGCCCACCAGGGCGATGATCAGCACGCGGAAGTTCATCATCCGCCTGTTTCCCTGCCGCACCTCGGTGGTGCTCTTGTCGGCGTCGTAGGTCTGCATGACGGGTCCCCTTGGAGGTCAATCGCAAAAAGCAACGCCCCGCACTTGCTCGCGGTTCCGTGCCCCCTTGACCCGCACCCGGCAGCGCGGGACGGTGGAGGCTGGTTCCATGGCTTGGCAATGATTACGGCAGAACTCCTCACCCGCATGATCAAGGCCGGCGCCGGCGAAGTTCCCGCCGACGTGGTGATCAAGAACGTCCGGTTGCTGGATGTTGTTTCGGGCAGCGTCACGCATACCGACATCGCCATAGTCGGCGACCGCATCGTCGGCACCTATGGCTACTACCACGGCAAGCAGCTGATCGAGGGCGAGAACCGCTTCGCCGTGCCGGGCTTCATCGACACGCACCTTCATATCGAATCCTCGCTGGTGACGCCGCTGGAATTCGACCGCTGCGTGCTGCCGCACGGCGTCACTACCGTGATCTGCGACCCGCACGAGATCGCCAATGTGCTCGGCGCCGAGGGCATCCGCTATTTCCTCGAATGCGCCGAGCGCGCCATCATGGATATCCGCGTCAACCTCAGCTCCTGCGTGCCGGCGACGGCGCATGAGACCTCGGGCGCGCGGCTCGAAATCGCCGACCTTGAGAAATTCCGCCACCACAGGCAGGTGATCGGCCTTGCCGAGATGATGAACTTCCCCGGCGTGCTGGCCGGCGACAAGGGCATCATCGACAAACTGGTGGCCTTCCAGGGCGGCCACATTGATGGCCACGCACCGTTGCTCACCGACCTGCCGCTCAACGGCTACATCGCCGCCGGCATCCGGACCGACCATGAGGCGACCACCGCCACCGAAGCGCGCGAGAAGCTGCGCAAAGGCGTGGCGATCCTGATCCGCGAGGGCTCGGTATCGAAGGATCTCGACGCGCTCGCCGAAATGCTCGACGCCAACACCTCGGCCTATGTCGCGCTGTGCACCGACGACCGCAACCCGCTCGACATCACCGAGGAAGGCCATCTCGACAGCTCCATCCGCCGGCTCATCGCACGCGGCCGGCCGCTGCACCACGTCTACCGCGCCGCCTCGCATTCGGCCGCCCGCATCTTCGGGCTCAGGGACCGCGGGCTGGTGGCCCCGGGCTATCGCGCCGACATCGTGCTGCTCGATGACCTCGAGGACTGCCGCGTCGCCGAGGTGGTTTCAGCCGGGCGGCTGGTGCGGCCCGAGCTGTTCAGGGACCGCAAGCCCGTTCCCCCCGTCGGCCTCGCCTCGATGAAGGCCAGGCCGGTGACGCCTTCCAGCTTCATCGTGCCGCCGGACACGCGGCAGAACCAGACCCCGGTGATCGCGGTGCGCCCGGGCCTCATCCTCACCTATCGCGAGAATGCCACGCTCGAGGTGAGCGACAAGGGCCTGCTGCCCGACCTCGAGAACGACGTCATCAAGATCGCGGTGATCGAGCGGCACGGCAAGAACGGCAATATCGCGCGCTCCTTCGCCAAGGGGTTCGGGCTCAAGCGCGGCGCCATCGCCTCCTCGGTCGGCCATGACAGCCACAACATCACCGTGGTCGGCGCCACCGACGAGGACATGGCGACGGCGGTGAACCGGCTGATCGAACTGGGCGGCGGTTTCGTCGTTGCCGATGGCGGCCGGCCGGTGGCCGAGCTGGCCCTGCCCATTGCCGGGCTGATGAGCCTGCTCAGCTTCGAGGCCGTCGCCGACAAGCTGCATCACCTGCGCGAGGCCGCTTATGCGCTCGGCTGCACCCTGCCCGAGCCCTTCCTCCAGGTCTCGTTCCTCGCCCTCCCCGTCATTCCGCACGTGAAACTGACCGACAAGGGTCTGTTCGACGTCGACCGCTTCGATTTCGTCCAATGAGCCTCGCCAGCCGCTTCGTCGCCGACCGCATGGGGCTGGGCAAGCGCAAGTGCCGCGCCCGCATCACCAAGGACATCATGGTGCCGATGGCCGATGGGGTGGAACTCGCCACCATGCTGTTCGAGCCGGACATGCCCGGCCCCCACCCCACCATACTGATGCGCGAGCCCTATGGGCTCTCCGGCTTCGCCACGATCGGCGAGATTTATGCCGAGCGCGGCTACAACGTGGTGCTGCAGGCCTGCCGCGGTACCGACAAGTCGGGCGGCACCTTCGATCCCTTGAGCAACGAGCGCGACGACGGCCTCGCGACGCTCGACTGGATCAAGCGCCAGCCTTGGTTCGACGGCCGGCTCGGCACCTCGGGCCCGAGCTATCTGGGCTACACCCAATGGGCGATCTGCGATGCGCTGCCGAAGCAATCGGCCATGGCTGTGAAGGTGACGAGCGCCGAGTTCAAATCGATCGTCTTCCCCGGCGGCGGCTTTGCCGTGGGGCTGTGGCTGAGCTGGATCCAGACCGTCGAGGGCATCCGCAACAACCCGCTCGGCCTCATGCAGCGCATGTTCACCGGTGGCATCGACAAGATGACGTTGCGCGCCACCATGAAGCTGCCGCTGCGCGACGCCGACAAGCGCGTCGTCGGCCACGAGGTAGAGTTCTGGCACCGCTGGATGACCGAGGCGGTAGGCAATGACGAGTTCTGGCGGCCCATGGACCACACCCACCGGATCAACGGGCGCACACCACCCACCAGCTTCACCTCCGGCTGGTACGATTTCATGCTCGACCAGCTACTACGCGACTATGCCCTGCTGGTCGATGCGGGGCAGAAGCCGCAGTTGACGGTCGGCCCATGGTTCCATGTCTCGCCCGAACTGCAGGCGGAAAGCGCCCGCCAGACGCTCTACTGGATGAACGAGAAGCTGCTGGGCGAGCCGCCAGCGGGGCGCAAGTCCGTGCGCATCCACGTATCGGGCCGCAACGAGTGGCACGATTTCGATACCTGGCCGCCCGGCCCCACCGACCCGCAGATCTGGCACCTGCACCCCAAGGGCGTGCTCTCCACGCGACCGGTGCTGGCCTCACCGCCCGACACCTATCGCTATGATCCACGCGATCCCACTCCGGCCGTGGGCGGCGCCATGTTCGCCTTCACCGGCGCCGGCCCCGTGGACCAGAAGCCGCTCGAAACCCGCAAGGACGTGCTGGTCTACACCTCCGAACCGCTGTTCACCGACCTGACGGTGATGGGCCAGGTGCGCGTGGTGCTCCACGCCCGCTCGAGCCTCGTGAACACCGATTTCCTGGTGCGGCTGTCGGATGTCGACGAGAACGGCGTCTCGGTCAACATCTGCGACGGGTTCATCCGCAAGACCTCGGCGGACCCGGCAGTGCCCGACGATATCTGGAAGATCACGCTGAGGATGCACGCCACCGCGCACACCTTCAGGCGCGACCACCGCCTGCGCGTCGTGGTGGCGTCGGGCGCCCACCCGCGCTTTGCCCGCAATACCGGCACCGACGAGAAGCTGGGCGATGCGGTGCGGCTGGAGGCGGCGGATATCGAAGTCTTCCACGATCCGCAGCGCCCAAGCGCCATCCACCTGCCGGTGTTCGAGCTGCGTGCCGAGAGCCGCGTTCAGTTGTCGTAAAAGCCCGCGGCGCGGCAATCGCGTACCGTGATGGTGTTCAGGTCGACGCCCTTGACCAGCGCCGCATCGCTCGCATCGGCATGCTCCGCCCAGCGGCTCGAGGGATCGGAGACGATGTAGCCGGCGGGCGGCTCGGGCGGATCGGACATGAGCGAGCCCGAATTGCGGAACCGCAACGCATCGCACTGGCGGTCCACCCGGGCCGCATCTGTATCCGACAGCTCCACGCCCCTGATCGACATGGCGGCCACAGGCGACACGAAACCAAATCCCAGCAGAACGATCAGCACAAACCGGCGCATCGAAACCTCCATGGTCCGTCTTCTGGGTAGCGCCGCGGGGCGCTCAGTTCAATCTTCCGCGAAAGACAAAAGCGCGATGCCGGAGCACCGCGCTTTCATCATGCCGGCTTCAGCCGATCTTACTGAACAAGGCCGGCGGCCTTGCATTCCTCGAGCGTGATCAGCGACAGGTCGATGGTGGACGTGGCCTGGTCGGTGCCGTTCGGCACTTCGGTCGCGGTATCGGTCGTGTCGCTGGCGCCGTCAGGCGTCTCGGTCGTCGAGGTATCGCTACCCTGCGAACCGCCCTGCGAGCTGTTGAGCGCGTCGCACTGGGCCTGGACCTTGGGCAGGTCGTCGGCCGAAACAGTCTGCGAGCCGATCATCGTGTCCTGAGCGTAGACGCCCGGGGCCACGAACATGGCAGTCGCGAGGGCGAGGGAAGAAATCACGGAAAGCTTCATCTGTTCACTCCATTCGTTCTTGGTCTCATTGAGGCCGGGAGGTTGGCCTGCCCTGTGAACGAAGGATGTGCGCGATGGTTGCGGGCCTTTCACCCCCAAAAAAGCCGAACCCCGACAAGCTGATAGGGTGAAATGGCGCTCACCGGGGGAGCGCCATTTCGTAGTGCTACTTAACTGCGCGCGGCGGCCTTAACCTGCTCGCGCGCCGCATGCAGGATGGGCTCGGTATAGCCGGAAGGTTGCGTCGCCCCTTCCAGCGCAAGGGCCAGCGCCGCCTGGTAGGCGACCGAGCTGGTGAAATTGCCGGCCATGGGGCGGTAGAGCGGATCGCCCGCATTCTGCTTGTCCACCACGGCGGCCATCTTCTCGAACGAGGCGCGCACCTCGGCCTCGTTCACAACTCCGTGCTTCAGCCAGTTGGCCACGGCCTGCGAGGAGATGCGGCAGGTGGCGCGGTCCTCCATCAGGGCAACATCGTTGATGTCGGGCACCTTGGAGCAGCCGACGCCCTGGTCCACCCAGCGCACGACATAGCCGAGGATGCCTTGGGCATTGTTGTCGAGCTCGCGCAGGATCTGCGCCTTGTCGAGGGTTGCCGGATCGAGCACCGGCATGGAGAACAGCTCGGAAAGGCCGGGCGTGGGCTGGTTGTGGCGGCGCTTCTGCGCCTCGAACACATCGATCTGGTGATAGTGGAGCGCGTGCAGCGTGGCGGCCGTCGGCGACGGCACCCAGGCGGTGTTGGCGCCGGCATTGGGATGGCCGGACTTCGACGCCATCATCGCTGCCATGTCGTCGGGACGGGCCCACATGCCCTTGCCGATTTGCGCCTTGCCCGAGAAGCCGGCGGCAAGGCCGATCAGCACGTTGCGATCCTCGTAGGACTGGATCCACTTCTCCGCCTTCACGTCGTCCTTGCGCAGCACGGGGCCGGCCAGCATCGAGGTGTGGATCTCGTCGCCGGTGCGGTCGAGGAACCCGGTATTGATGAAGAATACGCGCTGGCGCGCAGCGTAGATGGCGGCCTTGAGGTTGGCCGAGGTGCGCCGCTCCTCGTCCATGATGCCGATCTTGATGGTGTTGGGCTTGAGCCCCAGCATCTTTTCGACCGCGCCGAAGATTTCGCAGGCGAAGGCGACCTCGTCCGGCCCGTGCATCTTGGGCTTGACGATATAGATGGCGCCGGTGGTGGAGTTCACCTTGTCCGAAAGGGCGCAGAGCACAGTGACGGCCGCGTCCATCAGCCCCTCGCCGATGGGGTTGCCCTCGGCATCGAGCACGGCGCGCGTGGTCATCAGGTGGCCGACATTGCGCACGAGCAGCAGCGCCCTGCCCTTGAGCACCAGCGGCTGGCCGTTGACATCCTTGTAGGTGCGGTCGGGGTTGAGCCTGCGGGTAACCTGCCTGCCGCCCTTTTCGAAGGTATCCTCGAGCGTGCCGTTCATCAGCCCCAGCCAGTTGCGGTATACGCCGACCTTGTCCTCGGCATCGACTGCGGCAACGGAGTCCTCGCAGTCCTGGATGGTGGTGAGCGCCGCCTCGACGATCACGTCGGCAAGGCCGGCCGCATGGCTGGCGCCGATGGGCGATTTGGGGTCGATGACGAGAATGATGTGGAGGCCGTGGTGCTTCAGCACCAGTTCGCCCCGCTCCTCGGTGCCGCCATAGCCGGCGAAGGCCGAGGGGTCCTTGAGCCCGACGCGACCGGCAGCGGTGTCGGCGACGAAGACGCGCTTTTCGCCTTCCTTCACCACATGGTAGCCGGTGACGTCGGCATGGCTGCCCGCGGCGAGTGGTACGGCCTCGTCGAGGAACTCGGCCGCGCGCTTGACCACGGCGGCGCCGCGGGCGGCGTTATACCCCTTGCCCGGCGCCAGCTCGCCGTCGCGCGAAATCGCGTCGGTACCGTAAAGCGCATCGTAGAGGCTGCCCCAGCGGGCATTGGCGGCGTTGAGCGCGTAACGCGCATTGCTCACCGGCACGACGAGCTGCGGGCCGCAGATCGAGGAAATCTCGGGGTCGAGCCCCTCGGTCTCGATGGTGAAATCCGCCGGCTCCGGCACCAGGTAGCCGATCTCGCGCAGGAAGGCCTCGTAGCCGGCCGGATTGGCGCTGACCGGGCCGTTGGCCTTGTGCCACTCGTCGATCTGGTGCTGCAGCTTGTCGCGCAGGGCCAGCAGCGCGCGGTTCCGCGGCGCAAAATCGCGTACCAGCCCGGCGAACCCGTCCCAGAACTGCGCGGGCGCGACGCCGGTGCCCGGAATGGCTTCATTTTCCACGAAATCAACCAGCAGCTGGTCGACCTTCAGTCCGGATTTATCGACGTATCCCATTGCCCGTTCCTTCCAGTATGCGCCCATCTTAAGGGCTTTCGCCGGCCGGTTGCCCCGGCCAGGCGCGTCATTTCCGCGATGCGGAAGCGCGGCTCACGCCGCCAGTTTCGATTTGAGCGGCTCGCCCATCACATAGGTCTCGACGATCGCCCGATCGTCGCCGCAGGTCTGGAGCAGGAAGAGTTCCTGTTCCAGTGAATCCACGGTCTCCATACGCAGTTTCATCTGCGGTGTCGCGCCGGAATCGAGCACGACGATATCGGCCTCCTTGCCCGCCTCGAGCGTGCCGATACGGTCATCGAGGCTCATCGCCCGGGCATTGCCCAGGGTGAGGTGATAGAAGGAGCGGAAGGGCGTGAGCCGCTGGCCGCGCAGCTGCATCACCTTGTAGCCTTCGTCCATGGTCCGCAGCATCGAGTACGAGCTGCCGCCGCCCACATCGGTGGCGCTGGCGATGCGCACGCCGCGCTGGTGCAGCCGCTCATAGTCGAACAGGCCCGAGCCGATGAACAGGTTCGAGGTAGGGCAGAACACCGCCACCGAGCGCGTCTCGGCCAGTACCTCGGTCTCGCGGTGGCTCAAATGGATGCAGTGCCCAAGCAGCGTCTTCGGCCCCAGCAGGTGGAACTTCTCGTAGATGCCGACATAGTCGCCGTAGTTCGGGTAGAGCTCGTTGGCGAACTCGATCTCCCTGAGATTCTCGGAGACATGGGTCTGGATGTGGAGGTCGGGGAACTCGCGGGCCAGCGCCTCGGCCATGGCCATCTGCTCATGGGTCGAGGTAATGGCGAAGCGCGGGGTGATGGCGTAGTGCGCCCTGCCCTTGCCGTGCCACCTGGCGATGCCGGCCTTCGTGTCGTCATAGCCCGATTGCGGCGTATCGCAGAGCCCCGGCGGGGCGTTGCGATCCATCATAACCTTGCCGCCCACCATCAGCATGTTGCGCTTTTCTGCCTCGGAGAAGAACGCATCGACAGACTCGGGATGCACCGAGCAATAGGCCGCCGCCGTGGTGGTGCCGTGGCGGATCAGCTCGTCGAAGAAGCGCGAGGCGATGCGGGTCGAATGCCCCGGATCGTGGAACTTCTGCTCTTCCACGAAGGTATAGGTGTTGAGCCATTCGAGCAGCTCGCCGGCATAGGCGCCGATCACCTGCATCTGAGGGAAGTGGATATGCGGGTCGATGAAACCCGCCATGATGAGGTGCGGGCGGTGGTCGACGATCTCGGCGCCGGCCTCGAGGGCCGCGCCGCACTCGCTCCACTCCCCCACCATGACGATCCTGCCGTCACCGATCACCACCGCGCCATCCTCGATGTAGCGGTAGCAGGCATGGTCGTCGCGGCCCTGCGGCTCGCTGATGAAGCTGAGGACGCGGCCGCGCAGGATCCGCATCTTCATTTCCTGCCGTCCCGGAACCACGCCACCAGCAGCGCCCGCTCCTCGTCGGTCATGTCGGTGACATTGCCCGGCGGCATGGCGCGGCTGTAACCCGCCTGGATCGCGATCTGCTCGCCGTAGTTGGCGACAGCCACGGGATTGTCGAGGATGACGTTCTTGGGCGCTTCGAGAATGCCCATGAAGTCGGGATCGGCCATGTGACACATGGAACAACGGCCGATGACCGTGTTGACCGCCTCCTCGAAATGCGGCGACTGCATGAGCAGCGACGCCTGCGGCGAGGGGGCGCTCTCCGCCCCGGTGGACAGTTTGGGCCCGCTCGACAGCCACGCGCAGGCAACGAAGATGATCACCACCAGCGGCCACACCCAGTGCGGATTGCCCTTGCGGCCATGGCGCGTGTTGAAGAAGTGGCGGATCAGCACGCCCTCGAGGAAGATCAGCGAGGCGATCACCCAGTTCCACTCGGTGGCGAAAGCCAGCGGGTAGTGGCTGGAGAGCATGAAGAAGATGACGGGCAGCGTCAGGTAGTTGTTGTGGAGGCTGCGCTGCTTGGCGATCTTGCCGTACTTGGCGTCGGGGGTCCTGCCGGCCTTGAGGTCGGCGACGACGATCTTCTGGTTGGGAATGATGATCATGGCGACGTTCGCCGCCATGATGGTGGCGGTGAAGGCACCCATGTGCAGCATGGCGGCGCGGCCGGTGAAGAGCTGGGTATAGATCCAGCTCATCGCCACCAGCACGGCGAACAGCACCACCATCAGCCCGGTCGTCGACTGGCCGATGGGCGACTTGCACAGCGTGTCATAGATCAGCCAGCCCAGCACGATGGAGCCCATGGAGAGCCCGATCGCCTGCCAGGCCGGGATGTCGAGCACGTGCCGGTCGATCAGGTACAGGTCGGCGCCGAAATAGTAGACCACGGCCAGCAGCGCCGCGCCGCTCAGCCAGGTGAAGTAACTCTCCCACTTGAACCAGGTGAGGTGCTCGGGGAGGAAATCCGGGGCAACGAGGTACTTCTGGATGTGGTAGAAGCCGCCGCCATGCACCTGCCACTCCTCGCCATGGGCGAGCGGCGGCAGGCTCGGCGTCTTCCTGAGCCCCAGGTCGAGCGCGATGAAGTAGAAGCTCGAGCCGATCCAGGCGATGGCCGTGATCACGTGTGTCCAGCGCACCGCGAAGCTCAGCCATTCCGAGAAGATTGCGTAGTCGGTCATTCGGCTGCCCCTGCCGTCACACGTAGGTTGCTATGTCGCCTGGCCGGCGATTTCGACGCCCCGGACGAACCAGTCGATGCCGGCCAGCTCGCCGGCCGACATCACCTCGCCCTCGGGAACTCTCAGATTTCCGGTCTGATCGTAGATCGGGCCGGTGAAAATGTCATAGGTGCCGGCGACGTAGCCGGCCTTCACCGCGTCGGCCGCCGTCACGGCCTCAGCCGGCACGGCCGCCCCATAGGGCGCGATGCCGACGGCGCCGTCGCGCAGGCCGAGCCAGCTGCTCGTCGCCGTCCAGCTGCCGTCGAGGAAGGCGCGGGTGCGTTCGATGTAATACGGGCCCCAAGCGTACTGGATGGCGGTGAGCTGCGCATTGGGCGCGTAGGCGGAGAGGTCTGAGCCCTGCCCGAAGCCATGGAGCCCGTGACGCTCAAGCGTCTGCAGCGCCGCCGGGCTGTCGGTATGGGTCGCGACGATATCGGCGCCGAGGTCGATCAGCTGCTCCGTCGCGGCAATCTCCGCCGGCGGATCGAACCAGCTGTCTATGAAACTGATATGAAGCCGCGCCTCGGGGTTGTGCTTCTGCGCCGCGAGCAGAAAGGCGTTGGCGCCCAGCACCACCTCGGGCAGGCGATAGGTGGCGAGATAGCCGAGTGTGCCTGACCTGCTCATCAGGCCCGCAATGGTGCCGGCGACGGCCTTACCCTCGTGGAAGCGCGCATCGTAGGTGGCGACATTGCCGGCGGTCACCCCGCCCCCGCACTGCTCGAAGCGGATATGGGGGAACTCGGCGGCGACCTTGCCGACCTGCTGGCTGTAGCCGGCGGCCGTGGCGAAGATCAGCTCGCAGCCCTGCTGCGCCATGTCGCGGATGACCGGGATGGCGGAGGAATCCTCCGAAACGCCAGGGATCGACAGGACCCTGACTGCGTCGCCGAGTTCGGCCTTGAGCGCCCTGCGGGCCGCGTCATGCGCATGACTCCAGCCATATTCGCCCACCTCACCGAGGAGGACGAAACCGACCTGCGGCGGTGGTGACTGCGCCAGGACAGATGAGCCGACGAGCGGCAGTGCAGCGGCGGCGGCCCCTGCCCTGAGCAGCGCGCGGCGATCCAGACCTGCCATTCGCGTCTCCCGTGCCCGGCGAACCGGGGGCGGACAGCGCCCGCCCCCGGCCCGTAGTCCTTACTCGATGACTTCGATGCCTTCGACGTAGGTCTGCATGCTGAGCAGCGCGCCGTCGTCCAGCGTGGTGCCGGCCGGGACGAACTCGTTGCCGTCCTTGTCCTTGATCGGGCCGGTGAAGATGTGGAACGAGCCGTCGATCTGGCCCTGCTTGACCGCATCGGCAGCCGCCTGCACGTCGGCCGGCACGGTGTCGTTATAGGGCGTGATGAGCACGGCGCCGTCCTTGATGCCTTCCCACGGCTGGGCCGGCTGCCAGGTGCCGGCAATGACGGCCTCGGCGGTCTTGATGTAGTGCGGGCCCCAGTTGTCCACGATCGAGGTCAGGCACATCTTGGGGCCGAAGGCGGCCATGTCCGAAGCCTGGCCGAAGCACGGGATGCCGAGGCGCTCGCACAGCTCCACCGGAGCCGGCGAGTCGGTGTGCTGGGTGATGACGTCACAGCCTTGGTCGATGAAGGCCTGCGCCTGCGCACCTTCCTTGGCCGGGTCGAACCAGGTCGACAGGTAAGCGGCCTTGAGCACGAAATTCGGGTTCACCTTGCGCGCCGCGAGGACGAAGGCGTTCATGCCCATCACCACTTCCGGGATCGGGAAGGAGGCGATGTAACCGGCGACGCCAGCCTTCGACATGTGGCCTGCAATGGTGCCGATCACGGCACGGCCTTCGTAGAAGCGGGCATTGTAGGTGCCCAGGTTCGGGCCGGTCATGTAGCCGGTGCAGTGCTCGAAGATCACGTCCGGGAATTCGGCCGAGACCTTCACCGCCGCTTCCATGTGGCCGAACGTGGTCGCGAAGATCAGCTTGTTGCCCTGCTGGGCGAGCTCGCGCAGCACGCGCTCGACGTTCGGGCCGGCCTCGCCGACATTCTCCACCTTGGTCACCTCGACCTTGTCGCCAAGGGCCGCGATCAGGTCGTTGGCCCCCTGGTCGTGGGCGTAGGTCCAGCCGTAGTCGCCCGGCACGGCGAGATAAGCGAAACCGACCTTCAGCTTCTCCTGGCCGAGGGCGATGCCCGGCAGCGCCGGCAGCGCGGCAAGCGCGACACCGCCCTTGAGAATGGTACGACGGGTAATCATGGTCATGTAACTGTCTCCTGCATGACGGAACTGAGTTGTTCGCTCGCAGCCTCGCGAGATGCCGCCACGGCTCGCTAGGCTGAAGGGATGAATGGCCTGCCCAGACAGGCCGGGGCGCCGCTGCTGCTACCGCGGCGCAGTGAAATGATGACCAGCACCAGCACGGTGGCGAGATAGGGCAGCGCGGCCCAGAACTCGCTGGGCAGCGCCGAGAAGACGCCGCCCGCCGCCTTGGCGTGGACTTCGAGCGTCATCACGGCGCCGAAGATGTAGGCGCCGACCAGCAACCGGTATGGCTTCCAGGCCGAGAACACCACCAGCGCCAGCGCGATCCAGCCGCGGCCGGCAGTAAGCCCCTCGGCCCAGATCGGCGTCAGCACCAGCGAGAACATCGAGCCGGCAATGCCGGCCATGGCGCCGCCGAAGGCAACGGCGAGGTAGCGCACGCCAATGACCGAGTAGCCGATGGAATGGGCCGAAAGGTCGTTCTCGCCCACCGCGCGCAGGATGAGCCCGGCGCGCGTGCGCTTGAGGAACCAGGCGATGCCGACGCACATGATGAGCGAGAGGTAGACGAGCGGCGAATAACCGAAGATCACGCGCCAGATCGGGTGGGTCGCCAGCTCCGTGGGGAACAGCTGGGTGAAGGCGGGAACCGTCTTGCCGAGGAAGGACTTGCCCGCGAGCGCCGAGAAGCCGCCGCCGAATATGGTCAGCGCGAGGCCCGTCGCCACCTGGTTGGCCGACAGCGTCAGGGTGAGGAAGCCGAAGATCATCGAGGCCGCCGAACCGGCGAAGGCCGCCGCCAGCACGCCGAGATAGGCATTGCCCGAGAGCGAGGTGACGGCAAAGCCGGTGACCGCGCCAATGAGCATCATGCCCTCGACGCCGAGATTGAGGACGCCCGACTTCTCCACCACCAATTCGCCAAGACCCGCCAGCAGGATCGGGGTCGCGACCAGCACGATGGCGTAGACGATGGCGACGAGGAATTCCGCGCTCATGCCGCTTCTCCCTGCGCTCGCGCCACCACCGGCCGCAGCCGGTAGCGCACGAACACGTCACCGGCGAGGAGGAAGAAGAGCAGCATGCCCTGGAAGATGCCAGTCGCCGCGCTGGGCAGCCCGAGCGTGGTCTGCGCCACTTCGCCACCGACATAGGAGATGGCCAGCACCAGCCCGGCGATGACGCAGCCGAACGGGTTCAGCCGGCCGAGGAAGGCGACGATGATGGCGGTGAAGCCGTAGCCGGTGGGGAAGGCCGGCACCAGCTGCCGGAACGGCCCTGCCGCCTCGAGCACCCCGGCAAGGCCCGCGAGCGCCCCCGACACCAGCATTACCAGCCACACGGTGCGGTTGGCCGAAAAGCCGCCATAGCGCGCCGCATTGGGCGCCGAGCCGACGACGCGGACCTGGAAGCCGAACACCGACCGGCCCATGACGAACCAGGCAATGATCGCGACGATGCCCGCAATCGGCACGCCCCAGTGGAGGATTGTCCCCGGCCACAGGTAGGGCAGCGACTGGCTGGCGGTGAACAGAGCCGTGCGCGGGAAGCCGAAGGCCATCGGGTCCTTCCATGAGGTGCGCAGCAGGAAATAGAGCAGCTGCACGATGGCGTAGTTGAGCATCAGCGTGGTCAGGATCTCGTTGACGTCGAAGCGCGTCTTGAGGAAGGCCGGGATAGCCGCCAGCGCCATGCCGGCCAGCATGCCGGCGATGATCATGGTGGGCAGGATCCACGGCCCCTGCATCTTCATGGTCAGCAGCACCACCGCCGTGCCGCCGAGCGCCCCGGCGACATACTGCCCCTCGGCACCGATGTTCCACACATTCGCCCGGTAGGCGATGGAGAGGCCCACCGCGATGATGATGAGCGGCGCCGCCTTGACCCCGAGGTCCTGCCACTTGAGCGGGTTGGTCAGCGGCTTGGTGAAGATTTCGAGCACCGCGCCGATGCCGTCATAGCCCAGCGCCGAGAACAGCAGCGCGCCTACCACCATGGTGAGCAGCACCGCCAGCACCGGCGCCAGGTAGAGCATCAGCTGGCTTGGCTGCGGCCGCTTCTCAAGCCGGAACTGCATGGGCTGCCCCCGCGGTGATATGGGTTTCTTCGGCCGTGCCGTGGACGCCGCCCATCAGCAGGCCGATCTCCTCGATCGACACTTCCCCCACCACCTTCTTCTGGCTGAGCCGCCCGCCATTGATGACCGCGAGCGTGTCGCACAGCGACAGCAGTTCATCGAGATCCTGGCTGATCACCACCACGGCGGTGCCCTGCGCGGCAAGATCGACGATCGCCTGATGGATGGCCGCCGCAGCGCCCGCATCGACGCCCCAGGTCGGCTGGCTCACCACCAGCACGCCGGGATTCTGCAGGATCTCGCGGCCCATGATGTATTTTTGCAGGTTGCCGCCCGACAGCGAGTTGGCCGCCGAGCCATGGCCTTGCGCCTTGACCGAGAAGGCCGAGATCACGTCGCCAGTATAGGTTTTCGCCTTGCCCGAGTTGATGAGGCCGCCCGCCACCATGCCGAGCCGGTCGCGGGCCGTGAGCACGGAATTGTCGGCGAGGGTGAAATCGGGGACGGCGGCGTGGCCGTGCCGCTCCTCGGGCACGGCGCAGAGGCCGAGCCGGCGGCGTTCGCTGGTGTTGCGGGCGCCGATGGGCTTGCCGTCCATGAGGATGGCGTCGGCCCCCACCGGGATTTCACCATCAAGCGCCAGCAGCAACTCGTTCTGGCCGTTGCCGGCGACCCCGGCAATGCCGAGGATCTCGCCCGCGCGCACCTCGAAGCCGATGCGGTCGAGCGACGTGCCGAACTGCGAGTCGGACTTCACCGACAGCTCGCGGACGGTGAAGCGCGCCGCGCCGAACGAACGGTCCTTGCCCTTCACGATGTCCTTGAGCCCGGCGCCGATCATCTTTTCGGCCATCGAGCGCGAGGTCTCGACCTTGGGGTCGCAGGTATCAACCAGCTTGCCGCCGCGCAGGATCGTGGCGGTGTCGCACAGCGCCTTGATCTCGTGCAGCTTGTGCGAAATGTAGAGGATCGAGCACCCCTCCTTCGCCAACTGCCGCAGTACCACGAAGAGCTGCTCCACCTCCTGCGGGGTGAGCACCGAAGTGGGCTCGTCCATGATCAGCAGCGAGGGGTTGAGCAGCAGGGCGCGGACGATCTCGATGCGCTGCCGCTCGCCCACCGACAGGGTGGAGACCGTGCGGTGCGGATCGAGCAGCAGCCCGTATTGCTGCATCACGGCGCGGATTTTCGCTTCGAGTTCGCGCTGCGGCACCTTGGCGTCGAGGCCGAGCGCGATGTTCTCGAGCACCGTCATCGCCTCGAACAGACTGAAGTGCTGGAACACCATACCGATGCCCAGCCTGCGCGCCGCCTTGGGGTTGGCCACCGTCACCGGCTGCCCGTTCCACAGGATCTCGCCCGCATCCGGCTGCATGATGCCGTAGATCATCTTGACCAGCGTGGACTTCCCGGCCCCGTTCTCGCCGAGAAGGGCGTGGATTTCGCCGGGCATGACGGCGAAGCCGACATTGTCGTTGGCCAGCACGCCTGGAAAGCGCTTGGTGATGCCGCGCAGCTCGAGGCGGGGTACAGGGCTAGTGTCCAACAACGGCTCCCGGTTTCGTCGTGACCGGCCGCGCCGGAACGGTCCCGTTCCGCCGGCTCACATGGACCATAACTTCGGCGGCGGCCAGAGCCGCAATAACCTCCGGCCGCTTGTCCCCAAGCCCTTCGGGGAATGCCTTGCCGCCGATGGGCAGGACGAGCCGTTCGAGCGCCGCAGCGGGGTACCCCCCGTCGAGGTACCAGGAGCGGAAGCGGGCTCGCTTGGTCTTCGAGCCGACCATGCCGACATAGGGCGCATCGGCCCGCTGCAGCGCCTCGGCGCCGATCAGGAAATCCAGCGCATGATCGTGGGTAAGGATGACATAGGCCGAGCCGTCGGGCGCCGAGCGCACCAGCGCCTCCGGCATCGGCACGGCATGGGTGATGACGTTGGCCGGCAGGCCGGTGAGCTCGTCGGGCCGGGTATCGACGACGTGCACATGGAGCGGCAGCACCGACAGCGCCTGCGCCAGCGCATGGCCGACATGGCCCGAGCCGAAGAGGAACACATGCGGCCGCGCCGCCAGTTCCGCCGCGACCCGCGACCTCAGCTGTTCCAGAGAGGTGGCGGAAAGCCGCCGCAGCGCCACGTCCACGTGCCCGCCGCAGCACTGGCCGATCTCCGGCCCGAGCGGAATGTCGAGGTCGTCCTCGTATCCGCCCTCGTTCAGCACCTGTCGGGCCCGGTCGATCACCATGTATTCGAGCGCGCCGCCACCGATGGTACCGGCCTGCGCAGTGGCGGAGATGAGCATGAACGCCCCCGCCTCGCGCGGCGATGAGCCACGGATGGCGGTGAGTTCGGCGAGAATGACGGATGCAACGCCGCCGGCGCGCGCGATGAACTCATCGATGTCGGCGGCGGAAAGGGTCATGGGGCGGAAAGCCCCGTCGCTGCATACCCCCACCCCAGCTCCGCTACGCCCACCTGACGGCGGCCAAGCTCCGCTACCCTCCCCACAAGGGGGAGGGAGCCGCTGTTGCTTGCTGTGTGCCACTGGTCACCCTCCCCCTTGTGGGGAGGGTAGCGGAGCCTGTTGCGAAGCGACTTGGCGGAGCTGGGGTGGGGGTAGGCGACGCTGCTCACTTCCCCACACTCCGCATCCGCTCCACCGCCATCAGCACGCGCTCCGGCGTCGCCGGCATGTCGAGCGCGGGATCGACGCGATAGTCCGCCACCGAGGCGACGGCCATGCCGAGCGCTTCCACCACCGAATAGCCCAGCACCAGCGGCGGCTCGCCTACGGCCTTGGAACGGCCGATCGCCGGCTCCCTGTTCACGCTCCACTCGGCGAGTGAGACGTTGAAGATTGGGGGCACGTCGCTCGCCAGCGGAATCTTGTAGGTCGAGGGTGCGTGAGTGCGGAGCTGCCCCTTCTGGTCCCACCACAGTTCCTCGGTGGTGAGCCAGCCCATGCCCTGCACGAAGCCGCCCTCCACCTGGCCGATATCGATGGCCGGGTTGAGCGAGCGGCCCACGTCCTCCAGCACGTCGGCCCGGTCCACCTGATACTCGCCGGTGAGCGTGTCGATGGTCACCTCCGAGCAGGCAGCGCCATAGGAGAAGTAGTAGAACGGCCGGCCGGTGCCGTTGGCGCGATCCCAGTGGATCTTCGGGGTCATGTAGAACCCAACAGCCGAAAGCTGCACGCGGTTCATCCAGCAGCTGGTCGCCAGTTCCTCGAACGGCACGAACTGCTGCCCCGCGCGAACCCCACCGAACTCCCACGCCACCTCGCGCGGTTCAACCTCGTAGATCTTCGCCGCATGGGCCGCCATGCGCGCCTTGATCTGGTTGCAGCCGTCGAGCGCGGCCATGCCGTTGAGGTCAGTGCCCGACGAGGCGGCCGTGGCCGAGGTGTTCGGCACCTTGCCGGTATTGGTGGCATTGATCTTCACCCTGTCGAGCGGAATGCCGAAGGCATCGGCCACCACCTGCGCCACCTTGATGTGGAGCCCCTGCCCCATCTCGGTACCGCCATGGCTGAGATGCACCGAGCCATCGCGATAGACATGGATCAGCGCACCGGCCTGGTTGTGCCAGGTGGCGGTGAAGGAGATGCCGAACTTCACCGGCGTGAGCGCAATGCCCTTCTTCAGCACGCGGCTCGACTTGTTGAACGCGATGATCGCCGCGCGCCGCTTCTGGTAGTCGGAGGACTTCTCAAGGTCGTCCACGATGCGATGGATGACATTGTCCTCGACCACCTGGTGGTAGGGTGTGATGTTGTTGGTGTCGGTGCCGTAGAAGTTGCGCTTGCGCACTTCGAGCGGATCGAGCCCCAGATCGTAGGCGATATGCGCGATCCACCGCTCCGCCGCGATGATGCCCTGCGGCCCGCCGAAGCCGCGGAAGGCGGTATTCGTCTGCGTATTGGTGTAAAGCGGCAGCGAGTTCACCCGCACCGCCGGATACCAGTAGGCATTGTCGGCGTGGAACAGCGCGCGGTCAGTGACCGGGCCGGAGAGGTCGGCCGAGTAGCCCGACCGCGCCGCATAGGTCGCCGTCACTGCCTGGATTCGACCGTCCGAATTGTAGCCGACATCGTAGTCGACGACGAAATCGTGGCGCTTGCCGGTGATCTGGAAGTCGTCGTCACGGTCCGGGCGGATTTTCACCGCCTTGCTGAACTTCTTGGCCGCAAGTGCTGCCACGGCTGCGAAAAGATTGCCCTGGGTTTCCTTGCCGCCGAAGCCGCCACCCATGCGCCGCATATTCACGGTCACAGCCGCATGCGGGATGCCGAGCACCTGCGCCACCATCACCTGGATTTCGGTAGGGTGCTGCGTGGAAACCTGCAGCGTCACCTCGTCGTCCTCGCCCGGAATGGCGAGTGCGATCTGGCTTTCGAGGTAGAAATGCTCCTGCCCGCCGATGACGACGCGCCCTTTCGCCCGCCGCTCCGACTGGGCGAGCGCGGTTTCCACGTCGCCGCGTTCGAGCTTCAGCGGCTCGGTGACGAGCTTGCCGCCGGCGGCCAGCGCCGCATCGACATCGGTGACATGCGGCAGGTCGCGATACTCGATCCGCGCCAGCTTCGCGGCCCGCCGCGCCGACTCGCGCGTCTCGGCGACGACGCAGAAGATGGGCTGACCCCAGTAATGGACCTTGGTTTCGGCAAAGACCGGCTCGTCGTGCTTGTGCACCGAGCTGATATCGTTCTCGGCCGGAATGTCGCCCGCCGTCAGGACGCCGACCACGCCGGGGGCGGAGCGCACCGCTTCGAGGTCCACCGACGCAAGCTCGGCATGGGCCCGCGTCGAAAGCCCGAGATAGGCATGCAGCAGGCCCTCGGGCTCGGCCAGGTCGTCTACGTACTCGGCCCGCCCTGCCACCTGCTTGATGGCGGAATCGTGCGGAGCCGAAGCATGCAGCGGCGAGCCGGTGACGATGGGGGATTGCTTGTTCATCGGGGGGCACTCCCGTCCGTAGCACCACCCCACCCTGGCTCCGCTAGGGCGCCATGCGCCCAATGCAATGAGCTAGGGCAGCTGGGGTGGGGGTAAATCGCCCGGGCCATCACGCCACCTCCCGCTTCAGCCGTTCGCCCTCGCCGGTCGTTTCGAAGAAGAAACGCCGCAGCAGGTTCTGCGCGGCCAGCAGGCGGTACTCGGCGCTGGCCCGCATGTCGGTGAGGGGCTGGTAGTCCGTCGCGAAGGCCGGGATCGCCGCCTCGATGGTGGCCGAATTCCACGGCTTGCCGATGAGAGCCGCCTCGACCGCCCTCGCCCGCTTCGGCGTCGCCGCCATGCCGCCGAAGGCGATGCGCACGCTTTCGACCACCCCATTCGTCACCTTCACCCGGAAGGCGCCGCAGAGGGCGGAAATATCCTCGTCCTTGCGCTTGGTGACCTTGTAGCAGGCAAGGTGCTCGCCCGCCGGCAGCACCGGCACGGTGACGCTTTCAAGGAACTCGCCCGGCGCCCGGTCCTGCTTGCCATAGGCGATGAAGAAATCTTCGAGCGGCAGCGTCCGGCGCTCCCCGCCCTTGTTGAGCGTGATGGTGGCGCCGAGCGCGATCAGCGGCGGCGGCGTGTCGCCGATGGGCGAGCCGTTGGCGATGTTGGCGCCGATGGTGCCGGCATTGCGCACCTGCTCGCCGCCGATGCGATCCCACAGTTCGACCAGCTGAGGGAAGCGCGCCGCAATGGTCGGCCGCGCCATGGTGTAGGTGACGCCGGCATTGAAGGTGACACTGTCCACCTCGGACCTGATCTCGTGCATGCCCGGCACCTCGCCGATGAAGATCATCGGCCCAATGTCGCGCATGAATTTGGTGACCCAGAGGCCAACGTCGGTGGCGCCCGAAACCAGCGTGCCGCTCGGATTTTCTGCATAAACCGCGGCAAGGTCGTCGATGGAAGCTGGGACGATCAACCGGTCCTTGCCGGTGCCGATATCGACGCGGCGCCCGTCGCGCAGCGCCTTGACGCGCGCCTTGATGCTCTCGCGCTCGGCCACCAGCGGGTCGTTCGCCACGTCGCCATAGGAGGAGATGGCCTTGGCCGCCCTGATGATGGGGGCATAGCCGGTGCAGCGGCAGAGATTGCCCTGCAGCGCCTTCTCGATGGCGTAACCGCCCGGCTGCGGTTCCTGCATCCACAGGCCATAGAGCGACATCACGATGCCCGGCGTACAGAAGCCGCACTG
>ENA-UOVV01000272-UOVV01000272.1-compost-metagenome-genome-assembly--contig:-NODE-272-length-72076-cov-13.607864_pt1 | contig 72076 bp, 65 predicted proteins | sample MGYA00238155_ERZ761577 | MGnify/ENA primary metagenome ERZ761577 (study PRJEB28898, sample SAMN06268775) | compost metagenome | isolation source: Emeryville, CA | place: USA:Emeryville, CA | collected... | reverse complement strand
AGGCGCCATCGCCCCGACGGGCGCTCGGTCGCTCCGTGCGGGTGCCGTCGTGCCCTGCCCGTCGCCCTTGAGCTGCCGGGGCGCCCTCGAACCCTCGGGCAGCCCGGGCGCGCCTCAAGAGTAGATGCCCTCGATCTCTGCGGCGAAGGCCTTGTGCACCTCGGCGCGCTTGACCTTGAGCGAGGGCGTCAGGAAGCCGTTCGCCTCCGTGAAGTCGGTCGTGAGGACCTTGATCTTGCGGATCGACTCGGCCCGCGAGACGGCCTCGTTCGCGCGCTCCACGGCCTTGTCGAGGGCGGCGAGCACCTCGGGGTGCTTCGCTGCGTCCTCGACCGTCATCTGCGGGATGCCGCGCGCGGCGAGCCAGCCGGGGAGCATCTCGGCGTCCAGGGTCACGAGGGCCGCGATGAAGGGCTTCTGGTCCCCGACGACGACGACCTGGCTCACGATCGGGTGCCCGCGCAAGCGGTCCTCGAGGAGCGTGGGGGCGACGTTCTTGCCGCCCGCCGTCACGATGATCTCCTTCTTGCGGCCCGTGATCGTGAGGTAGCCGTCCTCGTCGAGAGAGCCGAGGTCACCCGTGCGGAACCAGCCGTCCACGAGGGCCTCGGCCGTGGCCTCGGGGTTGTCGTGGTAGCCGCGGAACACGTGCTGGCCTGAGATCTCGATCTCGCCGTCCTCCGCGATGCGGAAGGACACCCCGGGAAAGGGCGGGCCCACGGTGCCGATCTTGACCTTGCCCGGTCGGTTGACGGCCGAGGGGGCCGTCGTCTCCGTGAGGCCGTAGCCCTCGAGCACGTTGAGGCCGATGCCGCGGTAGAAGTGCGAGAGGCGCTCGCCGAGGGGCGCTCCGCCCGAGACGGCGAACTCCGCCGCCCCGCCGAGCAGCGCGCGCAACTTGCTGAGCACGAGCCTGTCGGCGAGGGCGTGCTGCGCCTTGAGGGCGGCACTCGGCCCGGACGGGGTGTCGAGGGCGCGCGAGTAGACGATCGCCGTCTTGGCGGCCCAGCGGAAGAGCTTGAGCTTGGTGCCCGAGCCGGCCTTCTGCTCGGCGGAGTTGTAGACCTTCTCGAAGACGCGCGGCACCGCGAGGATGAAGGTCGGCTTGAAGGTGCCGAGGTCCGCGACGAGGTTCGCGGTGTCGGTGTGCCCGAGCACCGCTCCCGTGTGCACGCACAGCACCTGGATGAAGCGTGCGAAGACGTGCGCGAGGGGCATGAAGAGCAGGGTCCGCGAGTGCGGCATCGCGCACACGACCTTGAGGCCCTCCGCGCCCGAGGCCGTGAGGAACACGAAGTTGCTGTGCGTGAGCTCGGCGCCCTTGGGGCGGCCCGTGGTGCCCGAGGTGTAGATGATCGTCGCGAGGTCCTCGCCGCGCACCGCGGCGGAGCGCTCGCGCACCTCCTGCTCGGGGACCTCGGCCCCGTCGATCTTGAGCAGGCCGAGGGCGTCCTCGTCGAGCACGAGCACGTCGGTGAGCTGGGGGAGGAAGGGCCGGGCCTGGGCGACGACGGCGGCGTGCGCGGCCGTCTCGACGATCGCGAGGCGCACCGCCGCGTCCGAGGCGATCCAGCGCACCTGCTCGGCCGAGCTCGTCTCGTAGATGGGCACGGGGACGGCGCCCGCGGCCCACACCGCGAAGTCGAGGACGGTCCACTCGTAGCTCGTGCGCCCCATGATCGCGACGCGATCGCCTGCCTTGACCCCGCGCGCGACGAGCCCGCGGGCGACCGCCACGACCTCGGCGTCGAAGGCGCGGGCGGTGACGGGGTTCCAGACCTCGCCGAGGCCCGCCTTGCGCTCGAAGAGGGGCTTGTCGCCGCTCTCGGCGACCCGGGCGGCGAGGATGCCGGGGATCGACTTCGCAGGGTCGACGACGACGTCGGTGGGCGTGCTGGCGAGGGTGCGGCTCATGGCCTCTCCGGAGCTGGTGACCTGGGCCGCGAGGTGTCGAGGCCCAAGGACAACGGTACGACGAAGCCCCCGCCTCGGGGTGCGAGACAGGGGCTGCGTCGGACCCGGTTCTCCATGCCGCCGAGCTCGCTGGTGGGCATCTCGGCGGACCCGGGCCCTCCCGGCCGGGGCCGGGTGGCTAGAGGCCGAAGCCTGCGCGGATCCAGTCGTTCACGGCTCCTGCGGTGATCCGCTCGTCCCAGGTCCCGGGGGCGCGGTGGAGCTGGAGCTGGACGAAGGAGTCGAAGTCGTCCTCGCCCTGGCGGACGCGGTCGACAAGGCCGCTCCGCACGAGCTCGTCGAGGACGCCCTGCGCGCGCAGGTGCTGGAAGTAGTCCCCGAGGGTGCGCCCCGGGTCGGGGTAGTCGCCGGAGCCCGTGTCCTGCGTCGGGGTCAACCAGTGCCACTCGAGGTTCTCGCGCACGCCGGCAGGCGGGTTCTTGGGGTCCAGGCGCTGGTTGTAGACCTGGAGGCCCGCCACGGAGAGGTCGTTGCGCTGGGGCCAGAGCTTCTTGAAGCCCTCGTCCTGCAGTCGCGAGCGCGAGTGGATCACGTTGCGCTCGCCGACGATCGGGTGCGTCCGCGGCGGCTTGAGCTCGATGCCCCACAGCGCGAGGGTGCACAGGTTGGGTCCCTCGCAGAAGTCGTGGCCCTTCATCATCGAGTGGCCCTCGGTGACCACGTTGTCGACCGCGCGCACCGGGGCGTCCGCACCGAGCGGCTTGTCCTCGCCGTAACCGAGCAGCAGGGCGATCGCGTTGCGTCCGAAGAAGTTGTCCTCGGCGACGCCTCCCGAGCGCATCTGGATGCCGTGGCTCGAGGCGTTGGTGAAGAAGTTGCCCCGGACCTCGTGCGTCGCGCCGAAGGGCGAGTACTGCACGTAGACGTTGTGGTTGTACATGTTCGCGCCGGCGCCCTGGGCCACCGGGTTCCAGCCGCCGTGGTCGAAGACGTTCTCCTCGAGGAGCATCCCCTTGAGCCCGTCGAGGTACATGTTCGAGGGGCGCGAGCTCTGGCTGTAGGAGGAGGTGCTGGTGTAGGCGCCCGTGAAGATGTTCCGGCGGATCGTGATGCTCTCGGGGTTGCGACCCTCCCACTCCTGGAACACGACCTCCATGTGGTCGAAGACGTTGTCCTCGAGAAGGATGTTCTTGTGGCCGCCGAGGAACATCGCGGTCTGCTTGTCCTCCTTCACCCCGGTGAACTCGGGGTGCGCGGGGTCGAGCCTGACGTTCGCGACGTGCAGACCGATGAACCACACGCTGTCGAGCAGGCCCTGGCGACCGGTGTTGAAGGACAGCACGCGCGTCCCGCCCCGCGACTCGAGCCGCGGGCGAGCGCCCTTGCCGTAGGAGGTCACGACGGCGGGCTCCGAGGCGCTGCGGCCCGAGCGGGCGAAGCCGAGGCTCTCGTTCTTCCAGACGTCCCCGGCCTTGAGGTACAGGTGGTCGGGGTACCCCGCGCGCATGAGCGAGGTGCCCTTCTCGAGGGACCTGCAGGGCTTGGCCTCGGTGCACGGGTTCGCGTCGTCTCCCGTCGAGCTCGAGACGTAGACGAGCCGAGAGTCCGCCGAGGGCCTGACCGGGGTGAAGCCCTGGTTCGTGGCCGGTGGCTCGGGGGTGGGGGTCGGCGTCGGCCGCGGGCTCGCCGAGGGGCTCGGCGTCGGGCCGGGCGAGGGGGACGAGGTCGGGCTCGGCTCGGGAGCCTCCGGCTCCGGCTCCGGCTCGGGCTCGAGGGAGGGCGAGGGGGACGGGGAGGGGGAGGGGCTCGTCCCCGGGTCCGGGGCCTCGCTCTCCTCGGGATCCTGCGGCTCGGGCCCGGGCTCCTCGCTCGGCGGCGGGGACTCCGCGCTCGCGGACGGCGCGGGCTTGGCCCCGTCCTCCCCGGGCGCAGGCTCGCAGGCCGCGACCAAGGCGAGCGAGAGCGCGGACAGGACGAGCAGCACGCGGTGACGTCGGTTCTGCACCTAGACCCCCTTCGGCGCAAACCCGGACGGTTCGCACTTCCGGGTGAAATTACCCGATAACTCCGAGCCGTGGAACCGCTACCACGACGTGTATCGATACGAGGATGCGATCTGCTCCTGCGCAGTCGATTGTCGATAGCACGAGGGCGGCCCGGAGCGTGTCCGGACCGCCCTCGGGGCTCGACTCAGCGCTTCGCGGGAGCCTCGCCGAGCTCCGCCCCGCGCAGCTCGACCTGCTCGACGTGGTCGTCACCGGCGGCACGGAGGGTCGCGGCGCGACCTGCCGCGCGAACGTCGTCGAGGGCCGACTCGACGAGCTCGAGGCTCTCGGCAGGGACCGCGAGCGTGCCCGCGAGCACGGGCGTGCGCTGCGAGACCTTGGCCTCCGACTTCACCTTGCGCACGGCCGCGAGCGCCTCGCCGACGACGGCGAGCTGACGCGGGTCGGCGTCCCCGGCCGCCTCGCGCAGCGGGCCGGCCTCGGGCCACGGGGCGAGGTGGATCGAGGGGGAGACCTCGGTGCGCCACCAGGACCAGACCTCTTCGGTCGCGAAGGGCAGGACCGGGGCGAAGAGTCGCAGCAAGGTGTCCAGCGCGATCACGAGGGCCGCGCGGGCGGAGGCGGTCTGCTCGGGGGTCACGACCACCGAGGACTCGCCGTCGGCGCCGTAGGCGCGGTCCTTGACGAGCTCGAGGTAGTCGTCGCAGAAGGTCCAGAAGAAGGTCTCCGCGGTCTCGAGCGCGCGCGTGTGGTCGAAGGACTCGAGGGCAGCCGTGGCCGTCTCGACCACCTCCGCGAGGCCCGCGAGCATCGCCCTGTCGAGCGGCTCGGTGACGGCGGCGTGGTCGAGGGCGACGTCGGTGCCCGTGATCGAGAGCGCGAACTTCGAGGCGTTGAGGATCTTGATCGCGAGGCGACGGCCGATCTTCATCTGGCCCTCCTCGAACGCGGCGTCCGTGCCGAGGCGCGCCGAGGCGGCCCAGTAGCGGACGGCGTCCGAGCCGTGGGTCTCGAGAAGCCCCATGGGCGTGACGACGTTCCCCTTGGACTTCGACATCTTCTTGCGGTCCGGGTCGAGGATCCAGCCCGAGATCGCGGCGTGCGCCCACGGCAGGGAGCCGTGCTCGAGGTGCGAGCGGACCACCGTCGAGAACAGCCAGGTGCGGATGATGTCCTGGCCCTGCGGCCGCACGTCCATCGGGAAGACTCGCGAGAAGAGGTCCTCGTCGACGAGCCAGCCGCCTGCGATCTGCGGGGTCAGCGAGCTCGTCGCCCAGGTGTCCATGATGTCGGGGTCGCCCACGAAGCCGCCCGGCTCGCCGCGCTGCTCGGCGGAGTAGCCCGGCGGGACGTCGCTCGAGGGGTCGATCGGCAGGGAGGCCTCGTCGGGGATGATCGCGGCCTCGTAGTCGATCTCGCCCTCGGCCGTGATCGGGTACCAGACGGGGATCGGCACGCCGAAGAATCGCTGGCGCGAGATGAGCCAGTCGCCGTTGAGGCCGCCCACCCAGTTCTCGTAGCGCACGCGCATGAAGTCGGGGTGGAACGCGAGCTCGCGACCGCGCGCGAGGAGCCCCTCGCGCAGGGTCTCGTCGCGGCCACCGTTGCGGATGTACCACTGGCGCGAGGTGACGATCTCGAGAGGCTTGTCGCCCTTCTCGTAGAAGTTCGCCTTGCGCATCGTCTTCTGCGGCTCGCCGTCCAGGTCGCCCGTCGAACGCAGGGCCTCGACGACGCGCTCGCGCGCGGTGAAGGTCGTCGCGCCGGCGATCTCGGCGAAGCGCTCGCGCGCGGCCTCGTCCGTGATCCAGTCCGGGGTCTCGGCGAGGATGCGCCCGTCGCGGCGGACGATCGAGCGCGTGGGCAGGTTCAGCTCGCGCCACCACTGGACGTCCGTGAGATCACCGAAGGTGCAGCACATCGCGATGCCTGCGCCCTTGTCCGGCTCGGCCGCCGGGTGGGCGAGGACGGGCAGCTCGACGCCGTACAGCGGCGAGCGCACCGTGGTGCCGAAGAGGTGCTGGTAGCGCTCGTCGTCCGGGTGGGCGACGAGGGCGACGCAGGCCGCGAGCAGCTCGGGGCGCGTGGTCTCGATGAAGACCGGGCCCGAGCCGTCCGTCCGGTGGAAGGCGACCTTGTGGAAGGCACCCGGGTAGTCGCGCGCCTCGAGCTCGGCCTGGGCGACCGCCGTCTGGAAGGTGACGTCCCACAGCCCCGGGGCCTCGGCCTGGTAGGCCTCGCCGCGCTGGAGGTTGCGCAGGAAGGCCGTCTGGGCGACGGCCTGCGAGCGGCGGTCGATGGTCTGGTAGGTCTGCGCCCAGTCGACGGACAGGCCCAGGTGACGCCACAGCGCCTCGAACTGGCGCTCGTCCTCGACGGTCAGGCGCTCGCACAGCTCGATGAAGTTGCGGCGGCTGATGGGGACCTGGTCGGCGGGCTTGACCGTCTTGCCGTCCGTACCCTCGTGCGGCGGGACGAAGCCCTCGACGTAGGGCAGCGAGGGGTCGCAGCGCACGCCGTAGTAGTTCTGGACGCGGCGCTCGGTGGGCAGGCCGTTGTCGTCCCAACCCATCGGGTAGAAGACCTTCTTGCCGCGCATGCGCTGGAAGCGCGCGACGACGTCGGTGTGCGTGTAGGAGAACACGTGCCCGACGTGCAGCGAGCCGGAGACCGTGGGGGGCGGGGTGTCGATCGAGAAGACCTGCTCGCGCGTCGCCGTGCGGTCGAAGGCGAAGGTGCCCTGCTCGGTCCAGGCACCGGCCCAGCGCTGCTCGAGCCCCTCGAGGGAGACCTTGTCCGGTACGACGCTGGCGCCCGAGGAGGTCGCTGGGGTCGTGGCCGGGGTGGGGTTCAGGTCGCTCATGGTCGTCGATTCTCCCAGAAGCGCGGAGCCGATCGTGCATCCTTTCCGCCACGCGCGCCTTAGGCTCGCGCGTGAGCCCGACGACGTGCTCGCCCCAGCTTCCCGAGGAGGATCGACGTCCATGTCCCACGACGCCAGCGCGCTCGAGCTCGACCGCGCGCACGTGTTCCACTCGTGGTCGGCCCAGGGCTCGCTGAACCCGCTGACGATCGCCGGCGGCCAGGGCTGCGAGCTGTGGGACGACGACGGCAAGCGCTACCTCGACTTCTCCTCGCAGATGGTCAACACGAACATCGGCCACCAGCACCCCAAGGTCGTGGCAGCCATCGCCGAGCAGGCGCAGATCCTCACGACCGTGGCCCCGCCGCACGCGAACATCGCGCGCGGCCGTGCGGCCCGGCTCATCGCCTCGCACGCCCCTGAGGGCTTCGAGAAGGTCTTCTTCACCAACGGCGGCGCGGACGCCAACGAGAACGCGATCCGCATGGCGCGCCTGTTCACGGGCCGCGACAAGGTCATCTCCTCCTACCGCTCGTACCACGGCAACACGGGTGCGGCCGTGGTCGCGACGGGCGACTGGCGACGCATGCCCAACGAGTTCGCGCGCGGCCACGTGCACGTCTTCACCCCGTACCTGTACCGCTCGGAGTTCTTCGCGACGACTCCCGAGGAGGAGTCGGAGCGAGCGCTGCGGCACCTCGAGCGCGTCATCGTCTCCGAGGGCGCCCAGACGATCGCCGCGATCCTGCTCGAGACGGTCCCTGGCACCGCGGGCATCCTCGTCCCCCCGCCCGGGTACCTGCAGGGCGTGCGCGAGCTGTGCGACCGCTTCGGCATCGTGCTGATCCTCGACGAGGTGATGGCGGGCTTCGGCCGCACGGGCGAGTGGTTCGCCTTCGACGGATTCGACGTGCGCCCCGACCTCATCACCTTCGCCAAGGGCGTGAACTCGGGCTATGTGCCCGTGGGCGGCGTGGTCATCTCCGAGCCCATCGCCGAGCACTTCCGCGAGCGCGTCTTCCCGGGCGGCCTGACCTACTCGGGCCACCCGCTCGCGGCCGCCTCGATCGTCGCGGCGCTCACCGCGATGGACGAGGAGGGGATCGTCGACAACGCCAGGCGCGTCGGCGCCGAGGTGATCGGGCCCGAGCTGGGCAAGCTCGCCGAGAAGCACTCGGAGCTCGTGGGCGAGGTGCGCGGGCTCGGCGTCTTCTGGGCCGTCGAGCTCGTCGCGGACACCGCGACCCGAGAGCCCCTCGGCGCTGCCGAGGTGGCCCGCGTCAAGGCCGCGTGCCTCGAGCGCGGGCTGCTGCCCTTCTTCGCCGAGAACCGCGTCCACGTGGTCCCGCCGTGCATCGTCTCGGACGAAGAGGTCCGGCGCGGCGTCGAGATCCTCTCCGAGGCCCTCGCGAGCCTGTGACCTGCGCCGTCCACCGGCCCCGGCGCGTTCGCGGGGCCGGCGGGCCCGGTTAGGCTCGACGGTGGCGACAAGGAGGCCACAGTGGGTGATCTGACCGTCGGGTACGCGGCGATGCTCGAGCAGTTCGAGCCGAGGGAAGCCGTCGAGCTGAGCGAGTACGCGGAGTCGAAGGGCTTCAGCGGAGTCATGGCCGCCGACCACTTCCAGCCCTGGGTGCCCGCGCAGGGCCAGTCGGCCTTCGTGTGGAACGTGCTCACCGCGATCGGCGAGCGCACCTCGGGGGACATGGGCCCGGGCGTGACGTGCCCGTCCTTTCGCTGGCACCCCGCGATGATCGCGCAGGCCTCTGCGACGCTCGCGCACATGTACCCCGGCCGCCACTGGCTCGGCCTGGGTTCGGGCGAGGCGCTCAACGAGCACATCACCGGTCAGTACTGGCCCGAGGCGCCCGAGCGCATCAACCGGATGTTCGAGGCCATCGACATCATCAAGAAGCTGTTCAGCGCCTCGCAGGCCGGCAAGGACGTCAAGCACAACGGGCAGTTCTTCAAGCTCGAGTCGACGCGCCTGTGGACCATGCCCGAGCAGGCTCCCGAGATCCTCGTGGCGACCGCGGGCCCCGTGACGGCCAAGCGCGCGGGCCGCAACGTCGACGGCCTCATCACGGTGGGCGCCCCGCTCGAGAAGATCTCGGGCCTGTTCGCGAAGTTCGAGGAGGGAGCGCGCGAGGTCGGGCGCGACCCCGAGACCATGCCCAAGGTGCTCCAGCTGCACATGTCCTGGGCGCCCACCGACGAGGAGGCCCTCGCCAATGCGATGCGCGAGTGGCCCAACGGGGGCATGAAGTTCCCCAAGGGTGACATCCGTTCGCCCTTCGAGCTCGAGCAGATGGCCAAGCTCGTGCGCCCCGAGGACTTCGAGGGCCGCATGGTCATCTCCTCCGACCCCGACGTGCACCGCGCCTACATCCAGCGCTTCGTCGACCTGGGCTTCGACCGCGTGTACCTGCACAACGTGGGCCGCAACCAGCGCGAGTGGATCGACGTCTTCTCGGCGGACGTCCTGCCGAAGCTCTCGCGGTGACCGAGGCCTCGCTCGAGGTCTGGGCCCCCGCCGGGATCGGCGAGGTGCAGCCGGGGGAGGACCTCGTCGCGACGATCGCCCGGGCGCTGGGCGCCCCGGGCTCCCGGGCCCTCGCCGAGGGGGACGTCGTCGTCGTCACCTCGAAGATCGTCTCGAAGGCTGAGGGGCGCGTGGTCGCCGCGGAGTCGCGGGACGAGGCGATCGACGCCGAGACCGTGCGGCTCGTCGCGCGTCGCGGGACCCTGCGCATCGTCGAGAACCGCCAAGGGCTCGTCATGGCCGCGGCGGGCGTGGATGCGAGCAACACCCCCGAGGGCACCGTCCTGCTGCTGCCCGAGGACCCGGACGCCTCGGCCCGCCGGCTGCGCGAGGGCCTGCAGCGCGCGCTCGGCCTGCGCCTGGCCGTCGTCGTCACCGACACGGTCGGACGCCCCTGGCGCGAGGGCCTCGTCGACATCGCGATCGGCGCGGCGGGCCTCGAGGTCCTGGACGACCTGCGCGGCGGGGTGGACTCTCACGGGCGCGAGCTCAACGTCACCGTGACCGCCGTCGCGGACGAGCTTTCCGCGGCGAGCGAGCTGGTGCGGGGGAAGGCTTCGGGCCGACCTGTCGCCGTCGTCCGCGGCCTGGGGAGGTTCGTGTCTGACGACGACGGCCCCGGGGCCCGGGTGCTCCGTCGCGGACCGGACACGGACCTCTTCGCCCTCGGGACTGCCGAGGCCTACCGACTCGGCCGCGAGGACGAGCGCGCAGGGCGCCCCGAGGCGTACTGACCGCCTACGCCGGCAGCACGTAGAAGTACATGAGCAGGTAGTGCAGCAACGCGGCGAGCACGACGAGGATGTGCCAGATCTCGTGGAAGCCGAAGAACCCCGGCACGGGGTTGGGCCGCTCGGCCACGAAGATCACGAAGCCGACCGAGTAGGCGAGCCCGCCCAGGGCGAGCAGCGCGTAGGCGCCGAAGGGCAGCGCGATCCCTGAGAAGACGAGCAGCACAGGGATCCAGCCGAGCACGATGTACAGCGTGCTCGTGACGTACTTGGGCAGCTGCGGGAACACCGAGCGCACCACGATCCCCGCGATCGCGATGACCCACACCGCGCCGAGCACCGCCCAGCCGAAGGTGTTGCGGAAGAGCACGAGCACGAGCGGGGTCACGGTCCCCGCGATGAGCGTGAACACCGCCGCGTAGTCGAGGGTGCGCAGCACCTGGTTGGTGCGCGGCGAGCCGTCGATCCCGTGGTGCAGGGCGCTCGCGCTGAACAGCAAGAGCATGCCCGCGCCGAAGATCGCGAGGCCCACGACCTTCCACGGGTCTCCCTGGGTCGCGGCCTGCGCGACGAGCAGTGCCGTGCCCACGAGGGCGAAGCACGCCGCGGCGAGGTGGGAGATCGTGGAGATCCGCTCGTCGGTGACGTGGATGCTGCCGTCTCTGCTCAGGGGGACCTGGTCCACTGCTGCCTTCCTTGCGTCTGGTGCCGGGGACAGCCTAGGTGGAGTCCGGACCGGGACCATGCGTCGGGGCCGTTCAGCCCTCGCTAGAGGGCTGCGGGCGGATCGAAGGCGATGAGCGGTCGCCCTGTTCCCGGGTGCTCGAGCACGTGCGCCTGCACGCCGTAGACGCGCTCGAGGAGCTCGGGGGTGAGGACCTCGCGCGGGGCGCCGTCGGCCACGACCCTGCCCTCGGCGAGGACGACCACGTGGTCGCACCAGCCTGCCGCGAGGTTGAGGTCGTGCAGCGCGGCGAGAGTCGTGAGCCCGAGGGAGCGCACGAGGGCGAGCAGCGAGAGCTGGGCCGCCACGTCGAGGTGGTTGGTGGGCTCGTCGAGGAGCAGGAGGCGTGGCTCCTGGGCGAGGGCGCGGGCGACGTGCACGCGCTGACGCTCGCCTCCCGAGAGGGTCGTGAAGTCCCGCTGCTCGAGCCCCGCGAGTCCCACCTGGGCGAGGCAGGCTCGGGCGAGCGACTCGTCCTGCTCGTCCTCCGAGGGCCTGGGCAGGGACCAGCCGGATCGATGGGGGATGCGCCCGAGGAGCACGACGTCGAGCACCGTGAGCGGGACCGAGGGGTGGGTCTCCTGCTCGAGGAGGGCCGTCGAGCGGGCGCGTTCGCGGCGGGGGAGTCGGTGCAGGTCCGCCCCGTCGGCGAGGACGACCCCCGCGTCCGGGGCCGCGACGCCCGCGAGCAGGCGCAGCAGCGAGGACTTGCCCGCCCCGTTGGAGCCGAGCAGCCCCGTCACGGATCCCTCGGGCACCGTGACCGAGACGCCGTCGACGATGAGGTGGCCTCCCACGCCCCAGGAGACCTCGCGCGCGCTCAGCTCCACGATCCCCTCCTGCGCAGCAGGATCACGAAGACGGGCACGCCCACGAGCGCCGTGACCACGCCCACGGGCAGCTCGCGCGGGTCGAAGAGGGTGCGCGCGAGGGTGTCCGCCCACACGAGGAAGACGGCGCCCACGAGAGCCACGAGGGGGAGGAGCCTGCGGTGCGGGGCGCCGACGACGGCCCGCACGGCGTGCGGCAGCACGAGGCCCACGAAGCCGATCGCTCCCGAGACGGCCACCATCGCGCCCGTGAGCAGAGCGACCGCGGTGAGGAGCAGCCAGCGGGTGCGCTCGACGTGCACCCCGAGGGCGGCGGCCGCGGTGTCCCCGAAGGCGAAGGCGTCGAGGGTGCGGGCCGAGGCGAGCAGCACGGCGCCGACGACGAGCAGCACGCTCGCCGCGATCCCCACCGAGCTCCACTGCGCGCGGGCCACCGAGCCGAGCAGCCAGGTGACGATCTCGCGGTAGGAGTCGCCCGTGGCGGTCCAGAAGATGACGACCGAGGTCGCGGCCGCGGCCAGCTGCGAGACGGCGAGGCCCGCGAGGACGGTCCGCGTGGGGGTCACGGCTCCCGCGGCACGAGCGATCGCGAGGGAGAGGGCGAGGGCGGCGAGCGCTCCGGCGAAGGCCGCGAGGGGCAGGGCGAGCGAGAGGCCGAGCACGAGCACCGCGACCGCGCCGAGGGATGCGCCGCTCGAGAGGCCCAGGAGGTAGGGGTCGGCGAGCGGGTTGCGCGTGAGGGACTGCATGACGGCGCCCGCGAGGCCCAGCCCCGCTCCCACCGCGGCCGCCGTGAGGGTGCGCGGCAGGCGCAGCTCCCACACGATCGCGTCCTCGAGCCGGGCGGGAGCCTCGAAGGGCAGGCCGAGGTGATGGCCGATGCTCGCGAGAGCCTCGGCTGGGGAGATGTCAGCGGGCCCGAAGGTCACGGCGAGCACGACGCTCGCGAGCAGCACTCCCGCCGCGAGGAGGCACGCCACCCACCACGGCACGCGAGCGCGCCGAGCAGGGCTCGAGACCACGGGCTCCACGGCTCAGTCGATCGCGATCTCGGAGAGCTGGGCCACGAGGGACTCGACTGCGGCGACGTTGCGCACGCCTGCCTCGCTCGCGGGGAAGGGGACCTCGAGGTAGCGGCCCTCGCGCACCGCCGTGAGCTCTCGCGTCGCGGGGTGCTCGGCGAGCACGCCCTTCTTCTTCTCGGCGCTGTTCCACGCCGAGTCGACGAGCACGATGACGTCCGGGTCACGAGCGACGATCTCCTCCCAGGAGACCGAGGCCCAGGAGTCCTCGACCTCGGCGAGGACGTTCTCGAGGCCTGCCGCCTCGAGGATCATCTGCGGCACCCCGGTGCCCGCGCCCACGTAGGGCGTCTGGGTCCCGGAGGAGTACCAGAGCGCGCTGAGTCCGCGCGCGTCCGGCTCGACGGCCTCGAGGCGAGCGCGCTGGCTGGCGGCGAGCTCGGAGGCAGCCTCGGGCACCCCGAGCACGTCCCCTGCCTCGAGCACGTGCTCGAAGAGCAGCTCGAAGCTCATGCGCGGGGGCGGGCCGGACTCGCGGCACGCGGCGGGCGGCACGTAGCTCGCGATCCCGAGCCCCGCGAGGGTCGAGCGCTCCCCGGCGCCCTCGGCGGTGAGGTTCGACTCCCAGCCTGCGAGGACGAGGTCGGGCTCGAGCTCGAGCACGGCCTCGGCGCTCGGCACCTGCTCGCTGATGATCGGGACCTGGGAGCCGGCCTCGGCGAGGGACTCCTCGATCGGCCCGTCGAGGAAGGCCGCGCCGACGAGCCGGTCCGCGAGGCCGAGGGCCAGGGCCAGCTCGGTGGTCGAGGACTTGATCGCCACGACGCGCTCGGGCGCGGCGGGGATCGTCACCTCGACCCCGCAGTTCGTCACGGTCAGGGGGAAGCCCGCGCCCGCGGTGGGGGAGCCCGTCGAGGGAGAGCCGCTCGGCGCCTGCGCGGCAGGGCTCGCCTCGGACCCCGGGGTCGCCGTGGCGCACCCGGTGAGGGCGAGGGCGAGGACGAGCGCGCCGGTGGCGCGTCCGGGGTGACGCATGAGGCTCCCTGGGTCGACCGCGCACAGGCGCGCGGGAAGGTCTCGGTTGCCGGCGCTGGCGCCGGGGACCGTCGTCCTCACCTCGGGGATCGACACCGGGGCCAAGTCCAGCCCGGGGTCCACCGAGGATCTTACGGCGTCGTTCGCTCGCGCCGAAGCGCCGGGTCCCAGGGGTCGAGACGTTTCGTCCCGCTGGATGGACCTGCGGCGCTACCGGTCCGTAGTCTCGGGCGCGTGACGACGGAGAGCACCTACATCCACGGCCACCACGAGTCGGTCCTGCGCTCGCACCGCTGGCGCACCGCGGAGAACTCCGCGGGCTTCCTGCTCCCGGTCCTCGAGCCCGGGATGAGCCTGCTCGACGTGGGTTGCGGCCCGGGCACCGTGACGATCGACCTTGCGGGGCGCGTCGCGCGCGCCGTGGGCGTCGACCGCGCGCCCACCGTGCTCGCTGCGGCCCGCGAGGCCGCCGCAGGGGTCGACAAGGTCGAGTTCCTCGAGGGCGACGCCTACGCGCTGCCCTTCCCCGACGACTCCTTCGACGTCGTCTACGCCCACCAGGTGCTCCAGCACCTCACCGACCCGATCGCCGCCCTGCGCGAGATGAAGCGCGTCGCCAGGCCTGGCGGCTACGTCGCGGTGCGTGACGCGGACTACGCCGCGATGACCTGGTGGCCGCGCGTGCCGGGCCTCGACGACTGGATGGCGCTCTACCACGAGGTCGCCGAGGCGAACTCGCACGACGCCGACGCCGGCCGCAAGCTGCTCTCCTGGGTGCTCCAGGCGGGCTTCCCGCCCGAGGGGATCGTGCCCTCGGCCGGGGTCTGGTGCTACAGCACCCCCGCCGACCGCTCCTGGTGGGGCGAGCTGTGGGCGGACCGCTCCGTGAAGTCGAACTTCGCGAAGCAGGCCCTGGGGCACCGCCTCGCCGACGACGTCGCCCTCGAGCACATCGCCGACGCCTGGCGCGAGTGGGCCGAGAGCGAGGACGGTTGGTTCGCCGTCCTCAACGGCGAGGTCCTCGCGCGCGTCTGAACCTCGGGGACGAGGGGACCAGGCTCCGAGGGGGAGCCGGGCCTCCCGCTCAGAAGAGCGCGACCTTCGAAGGCGGGGGGCTGATCTCGTCGAGCTCGGCGAGGTCCTCGGCCGTCGGCACCCAGCGGGCCGCCTCGGCGTTCGCCGCGATCTGCGCGGGCCGCGTGGCCCCGGCGATCACGCTCGTGACGGGCTCCTGCGCGAGCAGCCAGCCGATCGCGAGGGCGACCATCGAGATCCCGCGCGCGGCGCAGAAGGCCTCGAGGCGCTCGACGGTCTCCCACGGGGCGTTCTCGAGCTCTTGCGGCTTGGAGTGCACGAGCCGAGCGTCGGCCGGACGCGCGCCTGCCGAGTACTTGCCCGTGAGCAGCCCGTTCGCGAGCGGGAAGTAGGGCAGGACGCCCAGCCCGAACTCGCGCGCCGCGGGCAGCACCTCGAGCTCGGCCCGACGGTCGAGCAGGTTGTAGTGGTTCTGCGCCGAGACGAAGCGCACGCCGTCGGAGCGCCGAGCGGCCGCGAGCTCTCCCGCGCCGAGCTGCCAGCCCGCCATGTTCGAGTGCCCCACGTAGCGCACCTTGCCCTCGGCGACGAGCTCGGCGAGGGCGTCGAGGGTCTCGGCGAGCGGGGTCACGCCGTCGGGCGTGTGGTACTGGTACAGGTCGATCCACTCGGTGCCGAGGCGGCGCAACGAGCCCTCGACGGCCGCGCGGATGTAGCGACGCGCGCCCCGGGGACCGAGCTGCGCGAGCTCGGGGTCACGCGTGTCCATGCCGAACTTCGTCGCGATGACCACGTGCTCGCGGCGCGAGCCGAGCGCGCGGCCGAGGAACTCCTCCGAGACCCCGGGGCGCGAGCCGTAGTTGTCGGCGACGTCGAAGAAGGTGATGCCGGCCTCGAGGGCGGCGTCGACGACGGCGAGCGAGCCCTCGAAGCTCTCGCTCGGGGCGCGGGAGCGGCCGAGGTTGTTGCAGCCGAGGCCGAGGACAGAGACCTCGAGCGGGGAGGTGCCGAAGGTGCGCAGGGGGAGGGAGCTCATGACTTCTGAGCCTAGGCGAGCGCCGGTCTAGGCTTCTGGGGTGCGCATCGCGAGATTCACCACAGGAAACGACCCCCGCTTCGCCCTCGTCGAGGGGGAGGCCGGAGCCGAGCAGCTCCACGTCATCACGGGAGATCCGATCTACATGCCCGTGCAGCCCACGGGCGAGGTGATCCGGCTCGACGACGACGCCGTGCGCCTCCTCGCCCCGGTCATCCCGCGCTCGAAGCTCGTGGGGGTGGGCCGCAACTACGCCGCGCATGCCAAGGAGATGGGCAACGAGCTACCCTCCAAGCCCTTGCTGTTCCTCCTTCCGAACACGGCCGTCGTCGGCCCGGACGACCCGATCGTGCTCCCGGACTGGTCGCACGAGGTCTCCTACGAGGCCGAGCTCGCCGTCGTCATCGGCAAGGTCACGAGGAACGTCTCCCCGGAGCGTGCCCTCGCGCACGTCTTCGGCTACACCGTCGCGAACGACGTGACCGCGCGCGACGCCCAGCGCGAGGAGTCCCAGTGGTTCCGCGCCAAGGCCTTCGACACCTCCACGCCGCTGGGCCCGTGGATCACCACGGACCTCGACCCCGGTGACCTCACGGTCCGCTCGAAGGTCAACGGCGAGCTCAAGCAGGACGGCTCGACGCGAGACCTCGTGTTCGACGTGTCCTTCCTCATCTCGGAGATCTCCGAGATCGTCACGCTGCTGCCCGGCGACGTGATCCTCACGGGCACGCCCGAGGGTGTGGGCCTCGTCGAGCACGGCGACATCATCGACTGCGAGGTCGAGGAGATCGGCGTCCTGCGCAACCCCGCCATCCGCCGGTCCTAGGCTGGAGCCATGACTTCGACGCCTCCCGGGGCCGGCGTGCGCGTGCGCTTCTGCCCCTCGCCCACGGGTCTGCCGCACGTCGGCATGGTCCGCACCGCCCTGTTCAACTGGGCCTACGCCCGGCACACGGGCGGGACCTTCGTGTTCCGCATCGAGGACACCGACGCCGCGCGCGACTCCGAGGAGAGCTACCAGATGCTCCTCGACGCGATGCGCTGGCTCGGTCTCGACTGGGACGAGGGCGTCGAGGTGGGCGGCCCGCACGGCCCGTACCGCCAGTCGCAGCGCCAGGAGATCTACGCCGAGGTCGCACGACGGCTCCTCGAGGCCGGTTACGCCTACGAGTCCTTCTCGACCCCTGAGGAGGTCGAGGCCCGCCACCGCGCCGCGGGGCGCGACCCGAAGCTCGGCTACGACGGCTTCGACCGCGAGCTCACCCCCGAGCAGGTCGCGGCCTACCGCGCCGAGGGCCGCGAGGCCGTGCTGCGCATCCGCATGCCCGAGGAGGACATCACCTTCACCGACCTCGTGCGCGGAGAGCTGACCTTCCCTGCAGGCTCGGTGCCGGACTACGTGATCGTGCGCGGCAACGGTCAGCCGCTCTACACGCTCACCAACCCCGTCGACGACGCGCTCACGGGCATCACGCACGTGCTGCGCGGCGAGGACCTGCTCTCCTCGACCCCGCGCCAGGTGGTGCTCTACCGCGCGCTGCTCGAGCTGGGCATCGCCTCGGTCATGCCCGAGTTCGGCCACCTGCCCTACGTCATGGGCGAGGGCAACAAGAAGCTCTCCAAGCGCGACCCCGAGTCGAACCTCTTCGCGTGGCGCGACGCGGGCTTCATCCCCGAGGGCCTCGTCAACTACCTCGCCCTGCTGGGCTGGTCGATCGCCCCGGACCGCGACATCTTCACGCGCGAGGAGCTCGTCGCGGCCTTCGACGTGCACGACGTCAACCCGAACCCCGCGCGCTTCGACGCGAAGAAGGCCGCCGCGATCAACGCGGCCCACGTGCGCCTTCTCGACGTGGCCGACTTCCGCGACCGCTCGGTGCCCTACCTCCAGCGCGAGGGCCTCGTGGAGCACGAGAGCTTTGCCGAGCTGAGCACCGAGCAGCAGGCCGTGCTCGAGGCTGCGGCGCCGCTCGTCCAGGAGCGCGTCAACGCCCTCGGCGAGGTCCCCGGCATGGTGGGCTTCCTGCTCGTGGCGGACGATGCGCTGCAGGTCGAGGAGGACGCCTTCGCCGCGCTGCGCGAGGAGGCGCCCGCCGTGCTCGACGCCGCGATCGCTGCTCTCGAGCCCCTCGAGGACTTCTCCACCGAGCCCGTCCAGGAGGCTCTCCAGGCCGCCGTCGTCGAGGGGCTGGGCCTCAAGCCGCGCTTCGCCTTCACGCCCCTGCGTGTGGCCGTCTCCGGGCGCCGGGTCTCCCCGCCGCTCTTCGAGTCGATGGAGATCCTCGGCAAGGAGTCCACCCTCGCCCGCCTGCGCGCCCTGCGCTCGCGGCTCTCGTGACGGCACTTCCGGGCGCCCCGAGCCTCGCCGGGGTGGTCGACGGGGTGCTCTTCGACGTCGACGACACGCTCGTGGACACCCGCGGTGCCTTCACGGCGGCGTGGGCGACGGCCGCCGAGCGCTTCCTGCCGCACCTGGGCCCGGAGGACCTCGAGGCGGTCGTGGCCCACTGGCGGCGCGACGAGGGTGGGTACTACGCGGCCTACACGCGCGGAGAGCTGGGGTACGACGAGCAGCGGCTGCTGCGCGTGAACGCCCTGCACGGACAGTTCGGCGGGCACCAGCTCGACGAAGCGGGCTTCGCGGACTGGAACGAGGTCTTCGAGGCGGCCTTCCAGGGAGGGTGGGCGGCCTTCGAGGACGCGGTGGCGGCGATCGAGCGCCTGAGCGCCGAGGGGATCGCCGTCGGCGTCGTGACCAACGCGCGCTCGGAGTACCAGCGACTCAAGCTGGAGCGTGCCGGACTGCCCGTGCCCGAGGTGATCGTGGGAGTGGACGTCTTCGGCTTCGGCAAGCCCGACCCGCGGCTCTTCCGCGAGGGGGCGACGCGGCTCGGGACAGACCCCGCGCGCACGGCCTACGTGGGCGACGAGCTGCACGTGGACGCCCTCGCCGCGACCCAGGCGGGGCTGCGGGGCGTCTGGCTCGATCGTCCGGGCACCCGCGGCCGACCCCTGGGCGAGGACGAGATCGAGGCTGCGCTCGCGCGCGGGGTGCGCCGCATCGAGCGGCTCGAGGAGCTTGCGGACGCGCTCGGGGAGGACTGACCCCTCGGGGCGTCGAGGCGCGGCGCGCCCGTCGACCCTGCGCCCCTAGCGGCGGTGAGCCCGCCAGCACTCCGAGCGGTAGGGCAGCTCGATCGTCTCGCGACCGCGCAGCTCCGGGTGCGTCGCGACGAGCTCGTCGACCGCGTCGAGGATCTCCTCGCGCGCCTCGGGGTCGAGGGTCAGCAGGTGGCTGCGCGAGGCCGCGAGGGTGCGCAGCTCGGTGCTGGGCAGCGAGTGCGACCAGCGGAAGGTCCGGTGCTCGAGGCCCTCGAAGTGCTCGTCGAGGAGCGGCGGGCCGTGGTTGGGCTCGAGCGAGTCGCCGCGATGGATGATCTCGGTGAAGGCGTCGACCCAGTCCACCGTGTGGTCGCGCACGTTCCACACCACGCCCAGCTGTCCGCCCGGGACGAGCACGCGCGCGATCTCGGGCAGCGCCGTCGCGGGGTCGAACCAGTGCCAGGCCTGGGCGACGACGACCCCGTCGCGGTCGCCGTCGGGCAGGGGGATCGACTCGGCGGTGCCGGCGAGGGCGCGCACCCCGGGCAGCGCGTCCAGGAGCTCGCCACGCATCGCGTCCGAGGGTTCGACAGCGACGAGGTCGATGCCCTCGAGCTGCACGAGCACCTCGGTGAGCTTGCCCGTACCGGCCGCGAGGTCGAGCACGCGGGAACCCGGGCCCGGGACGAGCCACTCCGCGGCCTCGCGGGGGTAGCCGGGACGAGCGCGGCGGTACTCGCGGGCCCCGAGCTCGAAGGAGCGGGCGCGGCGGGAGGGGTCGGCCGGGGTGGGGGTGGTCACGCCGGAATGGTGCCACAGCGCGCTGGGCCGAGTCCCTCCCGGGCCTCAGGATCCCGGCCCGTGGACCGCGCGGAAGGTCGCTCGGTAGGCAGCGGGGGAGACGCCGCGGCGCGCCGCGAGGTGGTGGCGGAGCGTGTCCGGGCTCCCGACGCCGGAGCGCCGCGCGACGGCCTCGACGGGCAGCTCGGTGCTCTCGAGGAGGCGCTCGGCGAGAACGAGGCGCTGCTCGAGCACCCAGCGGTGCGGCGTCGTGCCCGTGAGCGCGCGGAAACGGCGCGCGAAGGTGCGTGGGGCGAGGTGGGCGCGGCGTGCAAGGGACTCGACGGAGATCTCCTGGTCGAGGTGCTCGGGGACCCAGGCGAGCACCCCGGCGAGGGCCGCGTCGCTCGAGCTGCCCGGCGTCGGCACGGGCGTCTCGACGAACTGCGCCTGCCCGCCCTCGCGGTGCGGGGGCACCACCATCCGCCGCGCGAGGGCGTTCGCGACCGCCGAGCCATGAGCGCTGCGGACCACGTGCAGAGCCGCGTCGATCCCGGCCGCGGCTCCCGCGCTCGAGACGATCGGACCGTCCTCGACGTAGAGGACCTGGCTGTCGACCTGCACGCGGGGGAAGCGCTCGGCGAGGCGAGGCGCGTACTGCCAGTGGGTCGCGACCCGTCGGCCCTCGAGCAGCCCGGCCTCGGCGAGCACGTGCGCGCCCGTGCAGATGCTGAGCACCCGAGCGCCGCGCTCGACGGCGCCTCGCAGGGCCTCGAGGAGCGCGGGTGGGGAGGGCTCCTCGAGCGCAGGCCACGCGGGCAGGACCACGAGATCGGCGCTCTCGAGTCGCTCGAGGCCGTGGGGGACCTCGATCGAGAAGCCCGAGCTCGTGGGCACCAGGCCGGGCCGGGCTGCGCACAGCGCGAAGTCGTAGACCGGGAGCCCTTCGGCGCTGCGGTCGAGGCCGAAGACCTGGCAGGCGATCCCCAGCTCGAAGGTGGCCGCGCGAGCTCCGAGAAGGACGGCGACCTCGCGCGGGGGCCGGCCGAAGGGGGTCATGGAAGCATGATGGCAGGATCTTCCGGGACGTAGACATTCCTGCCTCTCGTGTGCTCGTGGCGCCGGCGGGATGCTCGAGCCATGACGGACTTCTCTCAGCTGATCCCCGGCCGTTCTCCGAGCTTCCTCGTCGCCTCGCCTCCGGGGGCGGGCCCGCAGCGCTGGGCCGGAGCGCCGAGCGCAGCCCTCGACGCGGACGGGAGCATCGTCCTCGCCTACCGCGAGCGGCACTCCTTCCAGGAGGACTCGAACCTCCTCGCGCGCTCGGCCGACGGCGAGCACTTCGAGATCGTCGCCGAGCTCGACAAGGAGCGCTGGGGCTTCGCGATGGTCGAGCGGCCCGCGCTCGTGCGTACGCCCGAGGGCTTCTGGCGGCTCTACGCGAGCGGCAGCGACCCGAGCTCGGGGCGGTGGAGCGTCGCGCTCGCGGAGGCGGCCACCGTCGAGGGGCTCGCGCAGGCCGCGCCGCGCACGGTGTTCCCCGGTGACCCGCTCACCACCGTGAAGGACCCCGTGGTGCGCCTGCGGGACGGGGTCTGGCATGCGTGGCTGTGCTGCCACCCGCTCGAGGAGCCGGGCGCAGAGGACCGCATGACGACGGCCTGGGCGACGAGCGCCGACGGCGTGCGCTGGGACTGGCGGGGCACGGTGCTCTCGGGGGCGCCGGGCTCGTGGAACCGGAGAGGCGCTCGCCTCACGAGCTTCCTCCCCGACGGGACGGCCACCTTCGACGGCCGCGCGAGCGCCGAGGAGAACTGGCGCGAGCGCACCGGGCTCGCGGTCCCGGTGGGTGGGGGAGCGCAGCTGCTCCCGCTCGACGCCGGGCCTGTCGCGGACGTGCGCTACCTCGAGGTCCTGCCCCTCCCCGACGGCGGCTGGCTCACGTACTTCGAGGCCCCGCTGCCCGACGGGAGCCACGAGCTGCGCGGTGCCCGTCACGCCCCCGGGCCTGGTTTGGACCTGCCCCCTTCCACCAGGTAGAGTCCTCCGGCGGTACGACCCACGGCGAAAGCCCGAGGTCATACCCCCATGGGGTATGGTGTAATTGGCAGCACGAGTGATTCTGGTTCACTTAGTCTTGGTTCGAGTCCAGGTACCCCAGCGAGACGGTGTGAGGACCCTCACTTCCAGCGAGGTGAAACACGCCGCTCACATGAGGTAGAGTTTCGGCTCGTTCGATTCCCCCTGGGGGGATGAGAACAGTTCCAGGCCCCCATCGTCTAGCGGCCTAGGACGCCGCCCTCTCACGGCGGTAGCAGGGGTTCAAATCCCCTTGGGGGTACAGCGCAGGGCCCGGTCACCACGGTGACCGGGCCCTTGGCTTTTCCCCGGGATCCCGGCTCGAGAGAGCTCGGCGTGGGCGCGAGAAGCACGAAGGCCGGCCCCCGAGGGGAGCCGGCCTCCGCGAGGAGCGAGAAGCTCAGTCGACCGTGCGACGCAGGACCTCGGTGAGGCGGTTCGCGGCGGAGACGACGGCGGCCGCGTGCATGCGGCCCGGCTGGCGCGAGAGACGCTCGACGGGGCCCGAGATCGACACCGCGGCCACGACGCGGCCCGAGGGGCCACGCACCGGCGCTGAGACGCTCGCCACACCCGGCTCGCGCTCGGAGACCGACTGAGCCCAGCCGCGGCGACGCACGCCCGAGAGGATCGTGGCGGTGAACTTCGCGCCCTGCAGGCCCCGGTGCAGCCGGTCCGGCTCCTCCCACGCGAGGAGCACCTGGGCCGCCGAGCCCGCGAGCATCGTGAGGGTCGAGCCCACCGGGATCGAGTCGCGCAGACCCATGGGCCGCTCGGCGCCGGCGACGCAGATGCGCTGCTCACCCTGCCTGCGGTAGAGCTGGGCGCTCTCCCCGGTGTGGTCGCGCAGGGCCGCGAGGACGGGGCCCGCAGCGGCGAGAAGGCGGTCCTCGCCGGCTGCCGTCGCGAGCTCCGCGAGGCGCGGGCCGAGCACGAACCGGCCCTGGAGGTCGCGCGCGACGAGGCGGTGGTGCTCGAGCGCGACGGCCAGACGATGGGCCGTGGGACGGGCAAGATGGGTGGCAGCGACGAGCTGCGCGAGGGTCGCCGGGCCCGACTCGAGGGCACTGAGAACCGAAGTGGCCTTGTCGAGGACGCCGACTCCGCTAGAGTTGTCCATAGGTCGATATTGGCGTCTCGACCCGTGAGACGCAAGTCCCATTCGACGACTACCGCTAGATGTTCGCACTTTCGGGCGAACAGTACGAAGGGAACAGGGCCGCTATGGCTGGCACGTTGGCAGAGAAGGTCTGGGAGGCGCACCTCGTGCGCCGCGGCGAGGACGGTGCACCCGACCTGCTCTTCATCGACCTTCACCTCGTCCACGAGGTCACGAGCCCGCAGGCCTTCGAGGGCCTGCGCCTCGCCGGTCGCAAGGTCCGTCGCCCGGACCTCACGATCGCGACCGAGGACCACAACACCCCCACCCTCGACATCGACCGCCCCATCGCGGACACGACGAGCCGCACGCAGATCGAGACCCTGCGCAACAACGCCAAGGAGTTCGGCATCCGCCTGCACTCCCTGGGTGACGCCGATCAGGGGATCGTGCACGTCGTCGGCCCCCAGCTCGGCCTGACCCAGCCCGGCCTGACCGTCGTGTGCGGCGACTCGCACACCTCGACGCACGGCGCCTTCGGGGCGCTCGCCTTCGGCATCGGCACGAGCGAGGTCGAGCACGTGCTCGCGACCCAGACGCTCCCGCTGCAGCCCTTCAAGACCATGGCCATCACGGTCGACGGCCAGCTCAAGCCCGGCACGACGGCCAAGGACATCATCCTCGCGATCATCGCGAAGATCGGCACGGGCGGCGGCCAGGGCTACGTGCTCGAGTACCGCGGCGAGGCGATCCGCTCGCTGTCGATGGAAGCGCGCATGACCATCTGCAACATGTCGATCGAGGCGGGCGCGCGCGCCGGAATGATCGCCCCGGACGAGACCACCTTCGAGTACCTCAAGGGCCGCCCGCACGCCCCCGAGGGCGCCGACTGGGACGCGGCCGTCGAGTACTGGAGGACGCTGCGCTCCGACGAGGACGCCGTCTTCGACGCCGAGGTCGTCCTCGACGCGAACGAGCTCGAGCCCTTCGTCACCTGGGGCACCAACCCTGGCCAGGGCCTGCCGCTCTCGGCCGCGGTGCCCAACCCCGCCCAGATCCCCGACGAGAACGAGCGCCTCGCGGCCGAGCGGGCCCTCGAGTACATGGATCTCGAGCCCGGCACCCCGCTGCGGGAGATCGCGGTGGACACCGTCTTCATCGGCTCGTGCACCAACGGCCGCATCGAGGACCTGCGCGCTGTCGCGGACGTCGTCAAGGGCCGCAAGAAGGCGGACTCGGTGCGCGTTCTCGTGGTGCCCGGCTCGGCGCGCGTTCGCCTGCAGGCCGAGGCCGAGGGCCTCGACAAGGTCTTCCTCGACTTCGGCGCCGAGTGGCGCAACGCGGGGTGCTCGATGTGCCTGGGCATGAACCCCGACCAGCTCGCCCCGGGCGAGCGCAGCGCCTCGACCTCGAACCGCAACTTCGAGGGTCGCCAGGGCAAGGGTGGCCGCACGCACCTCGTCTCGCCGCTCGTCGCGGCCGCGACGGCGATCCGCGGCACGCTCTCGTCCGTCGCCGACCTCGAGCCTGCGCTGCAGCCCGCCTGAGACCCCGACAGGAGCCACTGACATGGAGAAGTTCACCACCCACACCGGCATCGGGGTCCCGCTGCGCCGCAGCAACGTCGACACCGACCAGATCATCCCCGCCGTCTACCTCAAGCGCGTCACGCGCACGGGCTTCGAGGACGCGCTCTTCGCGGCCTGGCGCGGCGACCCGGACTTCGTGCTCAACAAGGACGCCTACAAGGCCGGCTCGGTGCTCGTCGCGGGCCCCGACTTCGGCACGGGCTCCTCGCGCGAGCACGCCGTCTGGGCCCTCAAGGACTACGGCTTCAAGGCCGTGCTCTCGACGCGCTTCGCGGACATCTTCCGCGGCAACTCGGGCAAGCAGGGTCTGCTCGCGGCCGTCGTGAGCCCCGAGGACATCGAGCTCATCTGGAAGGTCCTCGAGACGCAGCCCGGCACTGAGGTGACCGTGGACCTCGTCTCGCGCACCGTCACCTGCGGGGACGTCGTCGCGCCCTTCCAGGTGGACGACTACACGCGCTGGCGCCTCATGGAGGGCCTCGACGACATCGGCCTCACGCTCCAGCACGAGGACGAGATCTCGGCCTTCGAGGCGCGTCGCGAGCCCTGGCGTCCGAAGACCCTCCCGGCCAAGCACCTGCCGCCGGTGGAGATCCAGGCGGCTCGCCCGGTGGTCTCGCTCGGCTCGCCCGAGGTGCCCGTCCGCAGCTGAGCCTCGCTTCCTCGACGCCCCGTCCTCGCCCCTGCCCGGGCGACGGCGGGGCGTCGTCGTCGGCGCGTCGTCGGCGCAGAGCTCTGGTGCGGGCCGGGGAGGCGACCTAGGATCGTCTCCATGAGCTCGGCCCGCCTGCTCCTTAGCTAGCCGCACCGGTCCCGTCCCCTCGGGCACATCCGGTGCGGCAGCCCCTTGCGTGCCAGGGGCTTTCTTGTGCCCGGAGACCACCGGACCGAGGAGCGGACATGAGCAGCACGAGCAAGGACCCACGAGAGCAGCACTGGCACGAGGTCTGGGAGCGCCTGGGCGTGTTCCGGGCCAAGGACGACGGCAGCGCCGAGCGCCGCTTCGTCCTGACGATGTTCCCCTACCCCTCGGGCGACCTGCACATGGGTCACGCCGAGGTCTTTGCGATCGAGGACGCGATCGCTCGCTTCTGGCGACTGCGCGGCTTCGACGTCATGAACCCCATCGGCTGGGACTCCTTCGGCCTGCCCGCCGAGAACGCCGCGATCCGCAGCGGCCGCAGCCCGCGCGAGTACACCGAGGAGAACATCTCCCAGCAGGCGGCGACGGCCCGGCGCTACGCCGTGTCCTTCGACTGGTCGCGGCGCTTCCATACCCACGAGCCCGCCTACTACCGGTGGACCCAGTGGTTGTTCTGCCGGATGCTCGAGCGCGGGCTGGCCTACCGCGCACCTGCGGACGTCAACTGGTGCCCGCGCGACCAGACCGTGCTGGCCAACGAGCAGGTTCTCGAGGGACGCTGCGAGCGCTGCGGCAGCGAGGTCGAGCAGCGCGAGCTGGTCCAGTGGTTCTTCCGCACCACGGCCTACGCCGAGCGCCTGCTCGAGGACATGGAGCGCCTCGAGGACTCGTGGCCGTCCTCGATCCTGGCGATGCAGCGCCACTGGATCGGTCGCTCCGAGGACGGTTCCCTGCGCCTGCGCGACTGGCTCGTCTCCCGCCAGCGCTACTGGGGCGCGCCCATCCCCGTGGTGCACTGTCCCACGTGCGGAGCGGTCCCCGTGCCCGACGACGAGCTGCCCGTCGAGCTGCCCGAGCTGCGCGGGGACGAGCTGCTGCCCCGCGGCACCTCGCCGCTGGCCCACGCGCGGGAGTGGGTGCAGACGCACTGCCCGCGCTGCGGCGCCCCCGCCGAGCGGGACACCGACACCATGGACACCTTCGTGGACTCCTCCTGGTACTTCGTGCGCTACTGCTCGCCGGACTTCGAGGGCGGGCCGGTGGACCCCGAGGCAGCGCGCCGTTGGCTGCCCGCGGCGGTGTACGTCGGCGGGGCCGAGCACGCGATCCTGCACCTGCTCTACTCGCGCTTCGTCACCAAGGTGCTCTTCGACCTGGGAGTGATCGAGGTCGACGAGCCCTTCGCGAGCCTCGTCAACCAGGGGCAGGTCATCAACGAGGGCAAGGCGATGAGCAAGTCCCTGGGCAACGGCGTCGAGCTCGGCGAGCAGCTGGACACCCACGGGGTCGACGCCGTCCGCCTGGCGATCATCTTCTCGGGCCCGCCCGAGGCGGACCTGGACTGGGCCGACGTGCACCCCGAGGCGATGCGCCGCTTCCTGGACCGCGCCCTGCGCATCGCCGAGGACGTGGGGGCCGCGGGGCGGGGGAGCAGGGCCGAGGACGGCGAGCCGGAGACGCGTCGCGCGGTGCACCGGAGGCTCGCGGAGATTACCGCGCTGGTCGAGGAGCGGCGGCTCAACGTCGCCGTGGCGCGGCTCATGGATCTCGTCGGCCTCGCGCGGCACGCGATCGACGCGGGGCCCGGGGCGCAGGACCCTGCGGTCCGCGAGGCTGCCGAGGCGGCCGCCGTCGTCCTGAGTCTCTTCGCTCCCTACGCGGCCGAGGAGATGTGGGAGCGACTCGGGCACGAGCCCTCCGTGGCCCTCGCGGGCTGGCCCCAGGTCGACGAGTCGCTGCTCGCGCTCGAGTCCGTGGTCGCGGTGGTCCAGGTGGACGGGAGGCTCCGCGACCGCCTCGAGGTCCCGGCCCAGGTCTCGCAGGAGGAGCTGACCCAGCGGGCTCGGGCGAGCGAGGCGGTGCAGCGCGCGCTCGGTGACCGCGAGGTGGTGCGCGTCGTGGTGCGCGCGCCGCGGCTCGTCAACCTCGTGACCCGCTCGCGCTGAGCGGGAGGGTCAGGCGAGCCGCGGCGGGCCCGAGCGCACGCGCTCGAGCTGCATCTCGGGCGTCGCGCTCGAGGCCTGCCAGTAGGCCTCGACGAGCCAGGTCGCCCCGGCGTCGGCGTACTCGCGGGCCAAGGCGCCTGCCTCGTCGCGGTCAGCGGGCAGCTCGCCCTCGACCGCGACCTCGAAGTGCTCGGGCAGCTCGGCTCCCTCGCCCCGCAGGCGCTCGCGCTCGCCGGACAGCCAGGTGACGGCCTGGGCGACCTCCTCGGGACGCAGCATGCCCTCGCCCTCGCTCCCGGCCCCGCGCTGCAGGAGCACCCCGTCCCAGCGGGCACCGCGGCGCAGGGAGCGCGGGGCGGGCCACACGGCCACGGGCCACACGGGGATGCGCGGGCGCTGCACGGGCTGGGGGGCGAACTGCACGTCCCCGATCCCGAAGTACTCGCCGTCGAAGGAGAACACCTCGCCCGTCCACGCGCGCTCGAGGAACTCGAGGCTCTCGTCGAGGGCGCGCGCCCGGTCGCGCACCGTCGGGAGCGCTCCGCGCGCGGTGGACACGGCTGCGTCGTCGGGCACCCCGATCCCCACCGGCAGGACGAGGCGACCCGAGGAGAGGTGGTCGACCGTGAGCGCCTCGCGCGCGAGCTTCCAGGGCTCGCGGCGCGGGACCGCGAAGACGATCGCCCCGAGCCGCACGCGCGAGGTGCGCGCCGCGACCGCGGCGAGCAGCGCGAAGGGGTCCCAGACCTCGAGCGCCGCGAGGGTGCCCTCGCTCCAGCCCTGGGCCGTCAGGGAGATGCCGTCCCACGTGAAGAAGCCGTCCCAGCCGTGCTCCTCCGTCGCGCTCGCGATCTCGAGGATCTGCTCGGCTCTGCCATAGCTGCCCACGAACCCGAACCTCATGGATCGACCCTACGCGTGACCGCCGACACGTGGCCCTTCGTCACCCACACCCCGAGACGTGCGCGACGATAGGACCATGAGCGACCTGCTGTACGTCGACGGCGGCACCCCCCTGCACGGTGAGATCACGGTGCGCGGCGCCAAGAACTTCGTGTCCAAGGCCATGGTGGCCTCGCTGCTCGGCGAGACCCCGAGCGAGCTGCGCAACGTGCCGCAGATCCGCGACGTCGCGGTCGTCACCGGGCTCCTCGAGCTGCACGGGGTGTCTGTCGAGGCCGACGCCGAGGCCGGCACCCTGCGCCTCGACCCCTCGCAGGTCGAGCAGGCGCACGTCGCGGACATCGACGCCCACGCGGGCTCGAGCCGCATCCCGATCCTCTTCTGCGGACCGCTCCTGCACCGCCTCGGCGAGGCCTTCATCCCTGACCTCGGCGGCTGCCGGATCGGTGACCGGCCCATCAACTACCACCTCGACATCCTCCGGCAGTTCGGTGCCGTGGTGGACAAGCGAGCGGACGGTCTCGCGCTGCGCGCCCCGCGCGGCCTGCACGGCACGAAGATCTCCCTGCCCTACCCGAGCGTCGGCGCGACCGAGCAGCTGCTCCTGACGGCCGTGCGCGCCGAGGGCATCACCGAGCTCTCGGGCGCGGCGATCGAGCCCGAGATCATGGACCTCATCAACGTCCTGCAGAAGATGGGCGCGATCATCTCGGTCGACACCGACCGCGTGATCCGCATCGAGGGCGTCGAGCGGCTCACGGGCTACACCCACACCGCCCTCGGTGACCGGATCGAGGCGGCCTCGTGGGCCTCCGCGGCCCTCGCGACGCGCGGGGACGTCTTCGTGCGCGGGGCGACCCAGCCCGAGATGATCGCCTTCCTCAACACCTTCCGGAAGGTCGGCGGCGGCTTCGAGATCACCGACGAGGGCATCCGCTTCTTCCACCCCGGGGGGGACCTCAAGCCGATCGTGCTCGAGACGGACGTGCACCCGGGCTTCATGACGGACTGGCAGCAGCCGCTCGTCGTCGCCCTCACGCAGGCCAAGGGCCTGTCGATCGTGCACGAGACCGTCTACGAGAACCGCTTCGGCTTCACCAAGGCCCTGCGCGGCATGGGCGCGACGATCCAGGTCTACAAGGAGTGCCTCGGCGGGCGACCCTGCCGCTTCGGCCAGCGGAACTTCTACCACTCGGCCGTGATCTCGGGACCGACGCCCCTGCTCGCGGCAGACGTCGAGGTCCCGGACCTGCGCGGCGGCTTCAGCTACCTCATCGCCGCGCTCGCGGCCGAGGGGCGCTCGGCGGTGCGAGGCATCGGGATCATCGACCGCGGCTACGAGCACTTCACGGACAAGCTCGCGGCGCTCGGCGCCTCCTTCGAGCGGGGCTGAGCCCCGCGTCGCAGGAGGTCCGACTGCGGGCATGACAGATGTCATGCCCCACCCGTGCAGAGCTCCCTCAGACTCGTGACGAGGTGCACTGCCTCGGGCCTGGATCCGGCTCGAGGCTGGAGGCATGAACACGACAAGCCTTCCCGTCATCGAAGTCACGGGCGTCCGCCGCACGTACCGCGGCCGCAGCGCCCAGGAGTCCTTCGAGGCCGTGCGCGGCGTCGAGCTCGAGGTCCGCGAGGGCGAGGTCTTCGCCCTCCTCGGCACCAACGGCGCCGGCAAGACCTCGCTCCTCGAGATCCTCGAGGGGCTCGCCGCCCCGAGCGCCGGCCGCGTCCGGGTCCTCGGGCACGACCCCGTCGCCGAGCGCGCGAGGATCCGCCCGCGCACCGGCGTGGTGCTCCAGGAGTCGGCCTTCCCCGCCGACGTCAAGGTCGCCGAGATCGCCGAGACCTGGGCGCGCACCCTCTCGGCTCCGCGCCCCGTGGTCGAGGTCCTCGAGGCCGTCGGCCTGACGCACCGGGCCAAGGTCGCCACGAGCGCCCTCTCGGGCGGCGAGCGCCGCCGGCTCGACCTCGCGCTCGCGATCATGGGCTCTCCCGAGCTGCTCTTCCTCGACGAGCCCACCACGGGCCTGGACCCCGAGTCGCGTCGCACCACCTGGGAGCTCGTGCGCGGCCTCGTCGAGCAGGGCACCACGGTCCTGCTCACGACGCACTACCTCGAGGAGGCCGAGCAGCTCGCCGACCGCATCGCGGTGATGCACGAGGGACTCGTCGTCCGCGAGGGCACCCCTGCCGAGCTCGTCGCGGGGGAGCCCGCCCGCATCGAGTTCACGCTCGAGCAAGAGCTTCGCCTCCCCGTCCTCGTCGGCGAGCACTCTGCCGTGCGCTCCCGCGGGATCGTGCGGCACTCCGTGGTGACCCGGGCCCTCGAGGAGGACCTGCGCACGCTCCTCGCGTGGGCCGCCGAGCAGGGCCAGTCCCTCGGCGCCCTCGACGCCCGCTCGGCGAGCCTCGAGCAGCTCTTCCTCGACGTCGCACGTTCCTCGGCCACCGACGCCCCCTCGACACTTCAGGAGATCCCGGCATGACCACCCTCGACCTCGCCCCCCGCTCGCTCGCCTCCTCCTTCCGCCGCATCGACGCCCTGGCGGAGATGGAGCTGCGCATCCTGTGGCGCAACAAGACCGCGCTGTTCATCGCCGTCGCGCTCGCCCCCGCGATGGTCCCCGCCGCGGTGCGGGTCTTCCAGGGTCTCGAGGGCGGCGCTCTCAGCGGTGCCCTCCTGGTCTCGCTCTCGGGCTTCGCGCTCCTGTTCAGCAGCTACTACAACCTCACGACCATGGCCGTCGCTCGCCGAGAGGAGCGCATGCTCACCCGGCTCACCGCGGGCGAGGTCTCACGCGTCGAGCTGCTCGTCGCGATGGCCGTGCCCCACGCCCTCCTCGCCCTCGTCCAGGTGATCCTCGCGGCGCTCGTGCTCGGCCTGACCGTCGGGGGTGCCGCGTGGTCGAGCCTGATCCTCGCGCTCCTGGCCTTCCTCGGGGGAGCGGCGGTCTGCTCGATGCTTGCCTTCGCGGTCTCGGGCAGGACGCGCTCTGTCGAGGCTGCCCAGCTCACGACGATGCCGGTGCTCATCGGCGCCTCGCTCCTGAGCGGGCTCATCGTCCCGCTGCACGTGCTGCCGGAGCCGGTCGCCCGGGTCGCAGAGCTCACGCCCCTCGCCCCCGTCGTGGACCTGCTGCGCCTGGGAATCGCGGGGATCGGGCCCGACGGTTCGCAGGCCGTGCTCGGTGCCGCGACGGCGGGTCGCCCGCTGCTCGTGCTCCTCGCCTGGATCCTCGTGGGCGCCTACCTCGTCCGGCGCTCCATGCGCTGGGACGTTCGCCGGTGAGGATCGGCGGAGCCGCTACGGTGAGGCCGATGAGCCGCACCACGTCAGCGCCCGAGGTGCTCGGTTGGTCGCGCAAGAGCGACCCCGAGCGCCTCGAGGCGCTCACGCGCTGGTCGCTCTACCTCATGCTCACCCTCGCGCCGTGGATGGTCGTGGTGATCCTCGCCAACGTCGAGGAGCGGACGGCGAGCGGGTGGGCCCTCCTCGCGCTCAGCGTGGCGCACGCCGTCCTTGCTGCGGTGGCGACCTCCTCCGCGCTCGAGAAGGCCCTCGGTCGCCGCGAGGTCGGCGCGTGGAGCTTCGCCGCGCTCGGCGTCCTCACCGGCGCCATCCTCGCCCTTGCGCTCTCGAGCTTCCCGGGCGTGGGCAACCCAGAGGACACGACCGTCGTCGTGCACGTCGTCCTCGCGGTGAGCCTCGCCGCCTTCGCACCGATGATCGAGTGGCGGGGACTCGTGCTCGCGAGCTTCGCCCTCGCCCTCGTGTGGTTCGTGGTGGCGCGACTCGCGGGCGTCTGGGACGCGCCTCCCGCAGCGCTGCTCATCACGGTCGTCATCCTCCTGTTCGTCGCGGCGAGCGTGCGCAGCTCGGTGTGGATGATCCGCGTCTCGTGGGACCAGGAACGCCGCCGCGAGCTCGACGCGCGGCTCGCCGCCGCCGAGGAGCGCCTGCGCTTCTCTCGCGACCTGCACGACACCTTCGGCCGCACGCTCTCGACCGTCGCGGTCAAGGCCGAGCTCGCCGCGGAGCTCGCGAGCCGGGGCAAGGACGGTGCCGTGGAGGAGATGCGCGAGGTGCGACGCGTGGCCGAGGAGGCACTCAAGGAGATGCGCGAGCTCGTCGCGGGCATCCGTAGCCCTGAGCTCTCGGTCGAGCTCGAGGGGGCCCGGTCCCTGCTCGGCTCGGCCGGAGTCTCGGTCTCGGTGACCACCGACGAGGTCGAGCTCCCGCGAGCGACCCAGGAGGCCCTCGCGTGGGTCGTGCGCGAGGCCGTGACGAACGTCGTGCGCCACTCGCACGCGAGCCGCTGCCTGATCGACCTGCGCGTCGCCGATGGAGAGGCTGTGCTGCGCATCGAGAACGACGGCGCCCGTGAGGCCGGGCGGGCCGGCTCGGGCCTCCTCGGGCTTTCCGAACGGCTCGAGCGCGTCTCCGGCTCGCTCGGCACCGCGCGCGAGCACGCCGAGTTCCGCCTCGAGGCGCGCGTCCCCCTCGAGGAGGTCCCCACGTGATCCGAGTCCTTCTCGCCGAGGACGAGACGCTCATCCGCGACGCCGTCGCCGCGATGCTCGGGCTCGAGGACGACATCGAGGTCGTGGCTGTCGCGGCGAGCGGCACCGAGGCGGTCGCGGCCTCCGCGAAGCACTCGCCCGACGTCGCCGTGCTCGACCTGCAGATGCCCGGGCTCGACGGCATCGAGGTCGCCGAGCGGCTCCAGACCGAGCTCCCCTCGTGCGGCGTCGTCATCGTCACGAGCCACGGACGGCCCGGCTACCTCAAGCGTGCCCTCGAGAGCGGGGTGCGCGGCTTCATGCCCAAGACGGTCTCGGCGCGCGTCCTCGCGGAGGTCGTCCGCCAGGTCCACGCGGGCGGTCGCTACGTGGACCCCGAGCTGGCCGCAAGCGCGATCGCGGCCGGCGCGAGCCCCCTCACCCCGCGAGAGGCGGACGTGCTCGAGCTTGCGGCCGACGGCGCCCCCGTCGAGGAGATCGCCCAGCGCGCCGCCCTCGCCCCGGGTACCGTGCGCAACTACCTGTCCTCGGCAGCGGCCAAGCTCGGGGTGTCCAACCGCCACGAGGCGGCCCGCCTCGCGCGCAGCCACGGCTGGATCTAGGCCCCTGCGCGCGGCCACCGGCCGATAGGATCGTCTCCCGTGCCCCACCATCCCGCCCGCGCGAACCGCGCCTACCGATTCATCGCGAACATCGTCCGCCCGCTGATGTTCGCGATCACGCGGCGCGCGTGGTCGGGCGGGGAGAACCTCCCGAAGGACCGGGGCTTCATCGCCGCCGCGAACCACATGTCCTACGCGGACCCCCTCACGACGGCGCACTACCTGTACGACCACGGCTTCGCCCCGCGCATCCTCGCCAAGGCGCCGCTGTTCAAGGTCTTCTTCGTGGGCAAGATCCTGCGGGCCTCGGGGCAGATCCCCGTGTACCGCAACACGACGCAGGCGGGCGAGTCGCTCAAGGAGGCCTTCGAGGCCCTCGACGCGGGCGAGTGCGTCGCGGTGTTTCCCGAGGGCACCCTCACGCGCGACCCGGAGCTGTGGCCCATGGTCGGCAAGACGGGCGTCGCGCGCCTCGCGCTGCAGAGCAAGGCGCCTGTGATCCCGATCGCCCAGTGGGGCTCGCAGGACCTGATCCCGCGCTACGGCAAGCTCTTCAAGCCCTTCCCGCGCAAGCTGCAGACCGTGGTGGCTGGCCCGCCCGTGGACCTCTCCGACCTCTACGGCAAGCCGCTCGACGCCGTGGTGCTCCGCGAGGCGACCGAGCGGGTCATGGACGCGATCACCGCTCTGCTCGCGGAGATCCGCGGCGAGGAGCCGCCCGCCGAGCGCTTCGACCCGCGCAAGAACCCCGAGGTCTCCCGCAAGATCGGCGGGGACCACGCGACGAAGCCGGAGCACCCGTGAGCAGCACCGAGTCCCGGGCCCCGCGCCTGCGTACGGCCGTCCTCGGCTCGGGGGCGTGGGGCACGACCTTCGCGGCCGTGCTCGCCGACGCCGGTCAGGACGTGGTCCTCTGGGGCCGCAGCGCCGAGGTCTGCGAGCAGATCGAGCGAGAGCACCGCAACTCGAAGTTCCTTCCCGGCGTCCCGCTCCCCACGGCGATCCGGGCCACGACGGACCCCGCCGAGGCGCTGCGCGGAGCGGACCTCGTGTTCGTCGCGATCCCCTCGCAGGCAGTGCGCGCCACCGTGACGCCCTTCGCCGGGCTGCTCGAGCCGCACGCCGTCGTCGTGTCCCTCATGAAGGGCGTCGAGCTCGGCACGGACCTGCGCATGAGCGAGGTGCTCGCCGAGGCGCTCGCGGTGCCCGCCGAGCGGATCGCCGTCGTCTCCGGACCGAACCTCGCGCGCGAGATCGCGGTGCACCAGCCCACCGCGACCGTCGTCGCCTCGGCCTCCGAGGAGACCGCCGAGCTCGTGGCCCGGGCCTGCGCGAACCCCTACTTCCGCCCCTACACGAACTCCGACGTCACGGGCGTCGAGCTGTGCGGCGCGGTCAAGAACGTCATCGCCCTCGCCGTCGGCATCTCTCAGGGTCGGGGCCTGGGGTACAACACCATGGCCACCGTCATCACGCGCGGTCTCGCGGAGATTCAGCGCCTGGGTCTGGCCCTCGGGGCGGAGGCTTCGACCTTCCCGGGGCTCGCGGGCATGGGCGACCTCATGGCGACCTGCGCCTCGCCGCTCTCGCGCAACCACACGCTCGGTGTCCACATGGGCAAGGGGCTCACGCTCTCCGAGGCGATCGCCGCGACGGGCGGCACGGCCGAGGGAGTCAAGTCGGCCGAGTCGGTGCGCGAGCTTGCTCGCTCGGTCGGCGTCGAGATGCCCATCACCGAGGCCGTCCACGACCTCCTCACGGGAGCGATCGCGATCGAGGAGCTCGCGCCTCGCCTGCTCGCGCGCCCGCGCAAGGACGAGCGGGTCTAGGGGCGCCCGAGGGCGGCCTGCGCGGCCGGTCTCCGCCCCGAGCCTCGGGCCGCTCGGGGCCGGCGCGAGCTCAGTGCCCGAAGGCGACGAAGGCCGCCGCGACGATCAGCACGAGGCCGCTCAGCCCGCCGATCCCGCGGCGCACGCGCGGACGTGCGAGCCACGGGCCGAGCCGCCCGAGGGCCGCGAGCATGACGAGGTACCAGAGCGCCGCGACCACGGTGAAGATCACCGCGAGGATGACGTTGCCCACCACCGGGCCGACCTCGGGCACCCGGAACTGGGGGAAGAAGGCGACCAGGAAGGCCCCGAGCTTCGCGTTGAGCAGGTTGCACAGCAGGCCCTCGCGGGCCCAGTCCCAGCGAGAGCGCTCGACGGTCGGGGCCTCGACGGGCAGGGCGGTCCCGCTCATCCCCTCGAACTCGGGGACGCGCTGGGCGCGCGTGCGCCACCAGTCCCACAGCGAGCGCGCGCCGAGGTAGGCGAGGTAGGCCGCTCCGAGGTAGCGCAGGGCCGCGTAGAGCGACTCGCTCGAGCTCACGAGGGCCGCGAGGCCCGCGACGACGGCGGTCATCCACACGAGGCAGCCGAGCATGATGCCGACGACGCTCCACGCCGCCCCGCGCCGCCCGCCCGCGACGGCGTTGCGCAGCACGAGGAGCGTGTCGGGCCCCGGGGAGATCGTGATGACGAGGGTCGCCCCGAGGAAGGCGAGGAGGACCTGGGCCATGCGCCGCGGACTAGGCGTGCGCCGAGCGCAGGGCCTGGTCGAGGTCGGCCCAGAGGTCCTCGACGGACTCGATGCCCACGCTCATCCGGATGAGGTCCTCGGGGACGGTGCGCGACTCGGTCGCGAAGCGACGACGGCGCTCGAGCGTGGACTCGACCCCGCCGAGGCTCGTGGCGGGCACCCACAGCCGTACCGCCCGGGTCACGGCGTCGGCCGCCTCGAGGCCTCCGCGCGGGCGCACGCCGAGGATCGAGCCGAAGCCCTCCATCTGCGTGGCTGCGCGCTCGTGGCCCTTGTCGCCCGGGAGGCCAGGGAAGCGCACCTCGGCGACGTCCGGGTGCTCGGCCAGGCGCTGCGCGAGCTCGAGGGCGTTGGCCTGCGAGCGCTCGACGCGCAGCGCGAGGGTGCGCAGGCCGCGCAGCGCGAGCCACGCCTCGAAGGGGCCCGCGATGTTGCCGTGCAGGGTGCGGTAGGCGTGCATGCGCTCGCGCAGCTCGGGGGTGCGCGTCGCGACGGCGCCGAGCACGACGTCGGAGTGGCCTGCGAGGAACTTCGTGACCGAGTGCACCACGAGGTCCGCGCCGAGCTCGAGGGGCCGCTGGACGAGCGGGGTGGCGAAGGTGTTGTCGACCCCCACGAGGGTGCCCCTCGCGTGCGCGCCCTCGACGAGAGCGGGCAGGTCGGCGACCTCGAGCATCGGGTTGGTGGGCGACTCGACCCACAGCAGGTCCGCGCCCTCGCCGATCGCCTCGAGCACCTGGGGGGTGTCGTCGATGTCGGCGAGGAGCACCTCGACGCCGAAGCGCTCGGCGAGCTCGTGCGCGAAGCCGAGCGCCACCTGGTAGGCGTGACGTGCGACCACGAGGCGACCGCCTGCGGGGACCACGCTCATCGCGGCGGCGATCGCGGCCATGCCCGAGCCGAAGAGCAGCGCGGGACCGGCGGCCTTCTCGAGCGCCCCGAGGGCCTCCTCGAAGGGGTGCCAGGTCTCGTTGTCGATGCGCGCGTAGAGCGGCTCCCCGGGAGCGGGGACGCCCCTCGAGACGTAGGTCGAGCTCAGCACGAGGGGCGGGTTGACGGGAGCGCCCTGGTGCCGGTCGGGCCGCCCGGCGGCGACGACGAAGCTTGCGGGATCCAGGGTCGCGTCGTGCACCCACGAAGAGTAACCCCGGCTCTGCCCGTGCTGCGCTCACGTCCCAGGTAGGGTTCTCGACGATGAACGCGACTTCGCCCCGACCTCGGGTCCTCGTCCTCTTCGGTGGAGTGTCGGGGGAGCACCCCATCTCGTGCGTCACCGCCGGCGGGGTGCTGCGCGCGATCGACCGCGAGCGCTACGACGTGCTCGCCGTCGGCATCACACGCTCGGGTCGCTGGGTCGAGGTCTCGGACGACCCGGAGCACTGGCGCATCACCGACGGCGTGCTCCCCGAGGTCGAGGACAACGGCGGCCGCGTGCTCCTCCCGCAGGCGGGCGACCCTGCCGTCGCGCGCGTGCTCGAGCCCTCGAGCGCCGAGCTCACCGTGAGCGAGGACGCCGGGGCGGCCATCCCCGGCGAGGTGCTGCGCGAGCTGGGCCAGGTCGACGTGGTCTTCCCGCTGCTGCACGGCCCCTACGGCGAGGACGGCACGCTCCAGGGCATGCTCGAGCTCGCCGGGATGCGCTACGTGGGCGCTGGCGTGCTCGCGAGCGCGGTGAGCATGGACAAGCAGTACATGAAGCTCGTGCTCTCGGGACAGGGCCTGCCCGTGGGCCCCTACACCGTGATCCCGCCTGGCACCGCGTGGGAGCGGGACCGCGCGACCTGGGAGGAGACCGTCGCGAAGCTCGGTCTCCCGGTCTTCGTCAAGCCTGCGCGGGCCGGCTCGAGCCTCGGCATCTCGCGCGTCACCGAGCTCGACGAGCTCGGAGCGGCCGTCGCCGCGGCGCGCGAGCACGACCCCAAGGTGCTCGTCGAGGCGGCGATCGTGGGCCGCGAGATCGAGTGCGCCGTCCTCGGCTCCCGCAACGGCGAGCCCCCGCGGGTCTCCCTGCCCGGCGAGATCCGCGTGCACGCGGACTCCGAGCACAGCTTCTACGACTTCGACGCGAAGTACCTCGACGAGGGCTCGGTGGACCTCATCTGCCCCGCGGAGCTGCCCGAGGACGTCATCGACCGCGTCCAGGACGTCGCGCGACGTACCTTCGAGGCCGTGGGGTGCGAGGGACTCGCGCGCGTGGACGTGTTCGTGACCGAGGACGGCGACGTCATCGTCAACGAGATCAACACCATGCCGGGCTTCACGCCCATCTCGATGTACCCGCGCATGTGGGAGGCCTCGGGCATCGACTACCCGCTCCTCGTCCACGAGCTCATCCAGCTCGCCCTCCACCGCCCCACCGGCCTCCGCTAACCCCTCCCACCCCCTCCGCGCCCCTCCCGCCCCTCCCGCGGGCCCCCCGCGGTACCCCCGTGAGCAGCTTGCGGACGATTCCGCGCGCACAGGCGCCCGTATGGACGGCGAGGCACCCCGAATCGTCCGCAAGCCGTGGGTGGCGGGGTGGGAAGGGGGAGGGGGAGGTGGAGCGTGGGGCTAGAGGTCTTCGAGGCCGATGCAGGAGCGGGTCTGGGGGACGATCGACACGGCGGGGCCGAGGTCCAGGAGGAACGAGGTCGAGCGCTCGGCGGCCACGGCGGCGGGGACGAAGACCTCGACGGCGGGCTCGCGGCCGTAGCTCGTGAAGGTCCAGCCGCGCTCGTCCTCGACGGCGACCCAGTCGACCGCGTGGCCCTGCAGGTCGTCGGCCGTCGTGCAGGTGGCCGTCGTCGGCGGGGGAGCGGGGACACCGCAGCGCAGGGTCACGGGCGAGAGCGGGTCGCCCCACGCGCGCGTGGCCTGCGAGGAGGTGGTGCGCCGCGGCTCGCCGCCAAGCTCCTCGGGCAGCGCGAGCACGACGCGCGCGCAGTCGGGGTGCTGGGCCTCGGGCGCGACCGGCACGGTCACGACGGTCTGCGCGCACGCGCTGAGCGCGAGCAGCGCGGCGAGCACGAGCGCGAGACGGCGGACCACCCCTGAACGGTAACCCGGACTAGTCTCGCGGGGTGACGCTCACCGTGGCCGAGCTCGGCGAGGACCAGCTCCTCGCGCGCATCTTCCCGATCCTCCCTGCAGGCAGCGCGACGCTCCTCGGGCCGGGCGACGACGCCGCCGTCCTCGCCGCTCCCGACGGGCGCTTCGTGGTCTCGACCGACGTGCTCGTCGAGGGCCACCACTTCCGCCTCGACCGAGGCTCTCCCGAGGCGCTCGGCCGGCGCGCGGCGGCCCAGAACCTTGCCGACGTCGCGGCGATGGGGGCGCGCCCGACGGCGATCACCGTGGGGCTCGTGATCCCCGCCTCGACCCCCGTGGACTGGGTGCTCGGCCTCGCTCGCGGGCTCGCCGAGGCCTGCGGCCCGCACGGCGTCGGCGTCGTGGGCGGAGACCTCACGGGCGGTGAGCAGGTGGTCGTCTCGGTCACGGTGCACGGCGACCTCGAGGGTCGCGAGCCTGTGCGGCGCGACGGCGCATGCCCCGGTGACGTGCTCGCCCTCGCGGGCACCGTGGGCCGTTCTGCGGCAGGTCTCGCACTCCTCGAGAGCGGCACCGACGACGACGCACGCTGGGCTGGACTCTTCGCGACGCACCTGAGCCCGGAGCCGCCCCTCGCGGCCGGCCCGGCGGCGGCGCTCGCGGGCGCGAGCTCGATGATCGACGTCTCCGACGGGCTCCTCAAGGACGCCGGCCGCGTGGCTCGCGCCTCCGAGGTCCGCATCGAGGTGGACACCGGGGCGCTCGCGGGCCTGATCGCGCCGCTCGCCGAGGCGGCTGCGCACCTTGGTGCGGATCCGCTCAGGTGGGTGCTCACGGGTGGCGAGGATCACGGCCTGCTCGCGACCTTCCCGGCGGGCGCCGAGCTGCCCGAGGGCTTCGTCGTCCTCGGTCGAGTGCTCGAGGGGGGAGAGGAGCCGGGAGTGCTCGTGGACGGCCAGGCGCCGACGGGCGAGAGTGGCTGGGACCACTTCAGCGCGAGCTGAGGCCTTGAGCCAGGGCGCCGGACGCCTCGTGCCGGGAGCGCGCCGGGGTGCCTCGTGCCCGGCGCGCGCCGCTCAGCCTCGGCGGTAGCGCACCTCTTGCAGCTGGGCGGGTCCGAAGTCCTCGAGCCGCTCGGTGCCGTCCGGGGTGAAGCCGTGGCGGCGGTAGAAGTGGCGGGCGCGCTCGTTGTCCGCGAGCACCCACAGGGTCACGGTCTCGGCCGCCTCGGGCTGGGCGAGGACCGTGCGCATGAGCTCTCGGGCCACGCCGCGGCCCCAGGCCTCGGGAGTGAGGTAGATCGCGTAGAGCTCCCAGGTGTGGCGGTCGGCGTCCTCGTCGCGGCTCGGGCCGAAGGAGGCGAAGCCCACGATCTCGCCCTCGCGCTCGGCCACCCAGATGCGGATCGACTCGCGCTCGGCGTCCTGGAGGTGCGCGCGCCACTGCTCCTCGCGGCGCTGGACGTCGAGGTTGTCGAGGATCTCGGCGGGGACGATGCCCGCGTAGGCCTCCTGCCAGCTCGCGATGTGCACCTTGGCGATCGCGGCGGCGTCACCGAGGACCGCGGGACGGATGGTGGTCTCACCCTCGAAGTCGGCCATGACCCCACCCTGCCAAATCTTCCGGCGGGGCGCAGCCTCTCGACCACGCGACGGCGAACGGGGGCGAGCAAGGCGCTCGGAGCGGCTTGCCGCCGCCGACCATGCCCAGGTACGACGAAGCGCCGCACCAGGGTGCGGCGCTTCGCAAGCGTGGAGCCGGGCTCCGGTGTCCTCCCCGAGGGGGGCGCGTCAGACGGCGCGCTGGACCTTGCCGGCCTTGAGGCAGGAGGTGCACACGTTGAGGCGCTTGGGGGTACCCGCCACCACGGCGCGGACGCGCTGGATGTTCGGGTTGAAGCGCCGCTTCGTGCGGATGTGGGAGTGCGAGATGGTGTGCCCGAAGCCGGGACCCTTGCCGCAGATCTCGCAGTTCGCAGCCACGTCAACTCTCCTGGTTACTTGCGCGCGCCGCTGAGCGGCGCTCTCATCGTCTGGGGGTGTGCCGCGGACCGTTCGTCCGTGCGGCTTCGGCCCGGCACACGCCGAGCAACCTGGACAGACTAGCCGATCGAAGGGCCCGGACCCAAATGCACGGGGCCTGTCACCCCGGTGGGGCAGGCTAGGAATCCTACGACGTGATCGACGGGAGAGTGTGTGGAGCGCTTCGACGGCGCCGCCGGGGTGCGGTGGGCCCGGCTCGCGGCCGAGCGACTCGCGGAGCAGCACGCCTGGATCAACTCGATCAACGTGTTCCCCGTGGCCGACTCCGACACGGGCACCAACTCCCTCCTCACGGTGACCGGCGGGCTCGAGGCGGTCGAGGCTCTCGGCGAGGGGCACGAGCTCCCCGAGGTGCTCGCAGCCTTCGCCCGCGGCGCCCTCGTCTCGGCGCGCGGCAACTCGGGCGTGATCATCAGCCAGTTCGTGGGCGGCATGGCGGCCTCCCTGCGCGAGAGCGGTGGTGCGGCCGTCGACGGCGAGCTGCTCGCGCGAGCCCTGCGCGAGGGGCACAAGGCCGCGAAGGAGGCCGTCGCGGTCCCCGTGCCGGGCACCGTGCTCTCCGCGACGCGGCTCGCCTCGAGCCAGGCGCGCGAGGCCGCGAAGGCGGGCGGCGGGGTCGCCGCGGTGTGCCAGGCGGCGCTCGAGGCCGCGCGCGAGGCGGCCCGGCGCAGCCCCGAGGAGCTGCCCGTGCTCGCCGAGGCGGGCGTGGTGGACGCGGGGGCCTGCGTGCTCGTCGTCGTCCTCGAGGCCCTCGTCGAAGCCGTCACGGGGGAGCGGCCCGAGCGCTCAGGGGCTCTCGTGGGCGGTCTCGTGGCCCCCGAGCGCTCCGAGATCCAGGCCCCGGACCTCGCGTGCGCGAAGCACGCGGGGGATGACGGCGAGTTCGAGCTCATGTTCCTCCTCGAGGCCGACGCCGGGGCGGGCAAGGAGCTGCGCTCGAGGCTCGCCCAGCACGGAGAGTCGGTGGCCGTCGTCGGCGACGGGACCGTGTGGCAGGCGCACGTGCACACCGACGTGCCCGAGCTCGCGCTCGCGGCCGGGGCTCTCGGCACGCGGCGCCAGGTCGTCGTGCGGCACCTCGCGCTGCACACGGGTGAGGCGGTGCCGGGCGGGCTCGGCGTCGTCGCCGCCGTCGCGGAGCCCGGGCTCCTCGCCCAGGTCGCGCGCACGGGGGCCGTCGTGCACGTCCCCTCGGACCCTCCTGCCACTCCTGCCGAGCTCGCGCGCGCGGTCGAGGACGCGGGGGCCGCTCGATGCGTGATCCTCGCGTCCGACGCCGGGACCCTGGCCGCCGCGCGCGAGCTCGCGGCGAGGGACGAGCGGGTGGGCGTGCTCGAGCTGCGCGACGGGCTGCACACCGTGCTCGCCCTCGGGGAGCTCGTCGCGGGCTCCTTCGACTCGCCCGAAGGAGCGGAGGAGGCCTTGCGGGCCGCCGCAGCCGGGGTGCGCACCGCGCCGCTCGAGGGCGCGGACGCCGCCGCGGTCCAGGGCGAGCTCGTCGCGGTCCTGCACGGGACCGCCGTCGGACCCGATCGCCTCGCTGCCCTCGAGGACGCGGCCCTCGCGGCGGGCGCGGCCGAGTTCGTGCCCTTCTCCTCGGGGATCGAGGACGAGTCGGTGATCGTGGGGGCGCTCGGGGGCCAGGCGTGAGCGACGTCGGGCCCGACCCGCGCTCGGTCGAGCTCGAGCGCCGCCTCGGCCCCGCGACGGCCAAGGCTCTCGGCACCGTGGGCATCCGCACGGTCGCGGACCTCCTGCGTCACTACCCGAGGCGCTACGCCGAGCCGGGCAAGCTCACCCAGCTCGCGGGCCTGCAGATCGGCGAGCACGTCACGGTCCTCGCGCGGATCCAGTCCACGACGGTGCGCTCGACGCGTCAGGGCGGGCACGTCGTCACCTCGGTCATCACCGACGGCTCGAGGACCCTCGACCTGACCTTCTTCACGCGCGGGGGCGGGCGGGGCAAGTCCCTCGCGCGCTACTACGAGGAGCGCTTCCGGCCCGGTCGCTCGGGACTCTTCCAGGGCACGGTCAACCGCTACCGCGACCGCCTCCAGCTGCTCCACCCCGACGCGAAGTTCTTCGGCGAGGACCTCCAGGACGGCGCCGACCCGCTCGTCGAGTCCTCGCGGCCCATCCCCTTGTACCCCGCGGGCGCGAAGGCACCCAGCTGGAAGATCGCGAAGGCCGTCGCGACGGTGCTCGGTACCGCGAGCGAGGAGGAGCTGGTCGAACCCCTTCCCGAGGACGTGCGCGAGCGCCACGGCCTGCTCGAGGTCCGCGAGGCGATGCGCGCGATCCACCAGCCCGTGTCGATGGCCGAGGTCGAGGCCGCCCAGCACCGCTTCCGCTTCGAGGAGGCCTTCGTGCTGCAGGCCGCCCTCGCACGGCGCCGGGCGATCGCCCAGGACTGGGTCGCCTCGCCGCGCCCGCGACGTCCCGGCGGGCTCCTCGAGGCCTTCGACGCCGCCCTGCCCTTCACGCTCACCCAGGGGCAGGAGCTCGTGGGCGCCGAGATCGAGGCCGACCTCGCCGAGTCGCACCCCATGCAGCGACTCCTGCAGGGCGAGGTCGGCTCGGGCAAGACGATCGTGGCACTGCGCGCGATGCTCCAGGTGGTCGACGACGGCGGCCAGGCGGCGCTGCTCGCGCCCACCGAGGTGCTCGCGGCCCAGCACGCGCGCTCCCTCGAGGCGATGCTCGGCCCGCTCGCGCGCGCGGGGCAGCTCGACGCCCCCGAGGTGGCCACGCGCGTCGTGCTGCTCACGGGCTCTCAAGGTCAGGCCTCGCGCCGGGAGGCCCTCGCGGCGCTCGCGGACGGCTCCGCAGGGATCGTCGTCGGCACCCACGCCCTGCTGTCCGAGTCCGTGGAGATCGCCGAGCTCGGGCTCGTCGTCGTCGACGAGCAGCACCGCTTCGGCGTCGAGCAGCGCGACGCTCTGCGCTCTCGTGGCGAGAAGGTCCCGCACCTGCTCGTCATGACCGCGACGCCGATCCCGCGCACCGTCGCGATGACGGCCTTCGGCGACCTCGCGGTCTCGACCCTGTCCGAGCTGCCTGCGGGCCGCGCGGAGGTCGTGACGCACGTCGTGCCCGCGGGCAACGAGGCCTGGGTCGCGCGCACCTGGCAGCGCGTCGCGGAGGAGGTGCGCGGAGGGGGTCGCGCCTACGTCGTGTGCGCGCGCATCGAGTCGAGCGCGAAGGACGAGCTCGAGGACGGCGACGGGGCGGAGCTCGACCTCGAGGAGCTCGCCTTCGCCGCGCCGCGCCCCCCGCTGCGCGCGGTGCTCGACGTCGCCGAGGAGCTGCGCGCCAAGCCCGAGCTGCGTGGGATCGAGGTCGAGGTCATGCACGGGCGCATGCCCGCGGCGGACAAGGACCGCGCGATGGCGCGCTTCGCCTCGGGGGAGGCGGGGGTGCTCGTGAGCACCACCGTGGTCGAGGTGGGAGTCGACGTGCCCGAGGCCACCGCGATGGTCGTGCTCGACGCCGACCGCTTCGGCATCTCCCAGCTGCACCAGCTGCGCGGACGCATCGGCCGCGGCTCGAGGCCCGGGGTGTGCCTGCTCGTCTCGCACGCCCCGCCCGACTCGACCGCTTCCGAGCGGCTCGAGGCGCTCGCGGCCACGCGCGACGGCTTCGAGCTCGCGAGCACCGACCTCGAGCTGCGCCGCGAGGGCGACGTGCTCGGCTCGGCGCAGTCCGGGGCGCGCTCCTCGCTGCGACTGCTGCGCGTCACGCGCGACGTCGAGATCCTCGAGAAGGCGCGCGAGGAGGCCGAACGCATCGTCTCGAGCGACGCAGAGCTCGAGGGCCTGCCCGCCCTGCGACGCGCGATCGAGGCGATCAGTCCCGACCGCGAGGAGTTCCTCGGCCGGACCTAGCCCCGAAACCGATACCCTGGCCGCGTGACTCGGATCGTGGCAGGGACCGCAGGTGGCAGGACGCTCCAGGTACCGGGCGCGGGGACGCGTCCGACGAGCGACCGTGTGCGAGAGGCGCTCTTCTCGCGCCTCGAGCACCAGGGGATCGTCGTCGGGGCCAACGTGCTCGACCTCTACGCCGGCTCGGGAGCGGTGGGCCTCGAGGCCGCGAGCCGCGGCGCGGAGCGCGTGACCCTCGTCGAGTCCAACAAGGACGCCGTCGAGGTCTGCCGCCGCAACGCCGCGACCCTCGGCTTCGCCGAGATGGTCACCGTGGTGGCCGCGAAGGCCGAGAAGTTCGTCCAGGAGATCTCGCCCGAGCCCTGGGACCTCGTGCTCCTCGACCCGCCCTACGACCTCGACGACACCGAGCTCGCGACCGTGCTCGCGGGAGTGGTGCCCTCGCTCGCGCCGCACGCCGTCGTCGTCGTCGAGCGCTCGACGCGCACCCCCGAGCCCGAGTGGCCCGCGGGCCTCGTCCCCCTCGGCGGACGCACCTATGGCGAGACGGCCGTCTGGTTCGCGCGCACGCGCCTGCCCGACGACGAGTGACCCGGCCCGGCGGCGCGCCCGCAGGTACGGTGGAGCCATGACGACCGCCGTGTGCCCGGGCTCCTTCGACCCCGTGACCCTCGGACACCTCGACGTCATCCGGCGAGCCCGCTCGATGTTCGACCACGTCGTCGTCGGGATCGCGCGCAACGCGGGCAAGTCGCCCCTGCTCGAGCTCGACGAGCGTGTGGAGCTCGCGCGCGCCGCGCTCGCGGGGGTGGACGGCGTCGAGGTCGCCGTCGTGCCCGGCCTGCTCGTGGACTTCTGCCGCGAGGTGGGCGCCGTCGCGATCGTCAAGGGCCTGCGCGGGGGAGCGGACTACGACGCGGAGGTCCCCATGGCGCTCATGAACCGCCACCTCACGGGCGTCGAGACGGTCTTCGTCACGGGCGACCCCGGACTCGCGCACATCGCCTCCTCCCTCGTGAAGGACGTCGCGCGGCACGGCGGGGACGTGAGCGAGCTCGTGCCGGCGGGAGTGGCCGAGGCCCTCGAGCGAGCCTTCGGGAGGACCGCATGAGCGAGCACCACGAGCACGAGCCGACCGTCGTCCCCGAGGGCGCGGGACTCACGGGGATCCTCGACGCGATCGCCGAGGCCGTCGCCCGGGCTCGAGCGATGCCCATGTCCTCCTCGGTGCTCGTCTCGCGCGCCGAGCTGCTCGACCTCGTCGCCCAGGCGCGCGAGGCCCTTCCCGACCAGCTGCTCCAGGCCGACGAGGTGCTCGCCTCCGCCGACGCCCAGCGCGCCGAGGCCGCCGCCGAGGCCGAGCGGATCCTCGCCGAGGCCCGCGCGAGGGCCGCCGAGCTCGTCTCGGAGGAGAACGTCGTGCTCGAGGCCCGCGCGGAGGCCGAGCGGATCCTCGAGGAGGCCAAGGCGGACGCCGAGCGCATGCGCCGCGAGGCCGACGACTACTGCGACCGACGCCTGGGCGACTTCGAGATCGACCTCGGGCGCGTGCTCGCGCAGGTCCAGGCCGGTCGAGCCCGCCTCGCCGAGCGCCTCGAGGGCTGAGCGGGGCCGAGTTGGGTCCCGCGCGCGCGATGGCGTAAGATCGCAGGCTGGTCCAGCCGATCTGGCATGGGCCGTCGTCCCCCTAGTAGTGAGCGAAGCCGTGGACCGCCACAGTTCCCTCGACCCTCGGTCGCCGTTCGTGCTCGACACGCACGAGCTCGGGCGCCGTCCAGGTTCGATGCGGACGCTGCGCGAGACCGTGCCCGCTCCGGAGGACCTCGGCACCGCCGTGATCGGTTTCCCCGAAGGGACCGAGCTCGACCTGGATCTCAGGCTCGAGGCGGTCATGGAGGGGGTGCTCGTCTCCGGAACCGTGCGTGGTCGTGCGGTCGGGGAGTGCGTGCGGTGCCTGGAGGAGGTCCTCGAGGACGTCGAGGTTCCCTTCACGGAGCTGTTCGCCTACCCCGAGCGTGCCGAGGCACTGCGCGAGGAAGGTGACGAGGAGGAGGACCTGCACGTGCTCGAGGGCGACCTGGCCGACCTCGAGCCCGTGCTGCGGGACTCGGTGGTGCCTGCGCTACCGTTTGGACCGCTGTGCGAACCCGACTGCCCGGGACTGTGCTCCGAGTGCGGAGCGCGGCTCGCGGAGGACCCGGACCACGCGCACGAGATCATTGACCCGCGCTGGGGAGCGCTCCGCGCCCTGGCCGAGACGCAAGACGAGACGAAAGAGAGCTAGCCGTGGCTGTTCCCAAGCGCAAGATGTCGCGCAGCAACACCCGTGCGCGTCGGTCGCAGTGGAAGACCACTGCCACCGCCCTGACGACCTGCCCCCGCTGCCAGGCCCCCACGCGCCCCCACCAGGCGTGCGCGAGCTGTGGCGCGTACAAGGGCCGCCTCTACGCCGAGGCGATCCGCTCCGAGCTCCAGGGCTGATCCAGCAGCGTCAGCCGTGAACGCTTCGGCTGAGCAGCTCCTCGACAAGCTCGGCGTCCACCTGGACGCCGAGCTTCTCGTGCTTGCCCTGACCCACCGCTCCTTCGCCCACGAGAACGGCGGGCTGCCCACCAACGAGCGCCTCGAGTTCCTCGGGGACACCGTGCTGGGTCTCGTGGTGACCGAGGCGCTCTACCGCCGCCACCCGGACGTCGCCGAGGGAGAGCTGGCCAAGATGCGCGCCGCGACGGTCTCGCAGCGCGCCCTCGCGTCCGTCGCGCGCGAGCTCGGGCTGGGGCAGTTCGTGCTGCTCGGCAAGGGCGAGCAGTCCACGGGCGGGGCCGACAAGGACTCGATCCTCTCCGACACGCTCGAGGCGGTCTTCGGGGCCGTCTACCTCTCGCACGGGCTCGAGGTCGCGCGCACCTTCGTCGAGCGTCTCGTGGGACCCACTCTCGAGCGCGCCGCCGAGCTCGGTGCGGGTCTCGACTGGAAGACCTCCCTCCAGGAGCTCACCTCGCGCCTGGGCCTGGGTGCCCCGGTCTACGAGGTCGAGGGCGAGGGCCCGGACCACGACCGCATCTTCACCGCGCGCATCCTCGTCGACGGCGAGGTCTTCGGCTCCGGCACGGGCCACGCCAAGAAGGTCGCCGAGCAGGTCGCCGCGCAGGCGGCCTTCGAGGCGCTCTCGGCGCGCGAGACAGCCCAGACCGCCTGACCTTGCCCGAGCTGCCTGAGGTCGAGACCGTCCGCGACGGGCTGGCCCGCCACGTGCTGGGCCGCACCGTGAGCGCGGTGCAGGTCTTCCGCCCCTACTCCGTGCGCCGTCACGAGGGCGGTCCTCTCGACCTCGCGGCGCGCCTGCGCGGTCGCCGCCTCGTGGCCGCCGCTCGCCGCGGGAAGTTCTTGTGGCTCGAGCTCGACGAGCCCTCCGGCCCGCCCGCCGAGGCCCTGCTCGGTCACCTCGGGATGTCGGGCCAGCTGCTCGTGCGCTCCGCGCCCTCGCCCGTCTCCGCCGACGACGCCGAGCGCTCGCACCTGCGCGTGCGCCTCGAGCTCGACGACGGCGGGGCGCTCGACTTCGTGGACCAGCGCACCTTCGGCTACCTCGCCGTCGCCGAGCTCGTCCCGACGCCCGACGGCGCGCCCGGCGGCCTCGGGGCGAGCGCGCCGCTCGTCCCCGCTCCCGTCGCGCACGTCGCGCGCGACCTGCTCGACCCCGCGACCGACCGGGAGGCCGTGGGCGCCGCGATGCGCCGTCGTCGGACCACCGTCAAGCGGGCCCTGCTCGACCAGACCCTCGTGTCCGGCGTGGGCAACATCTACGCCGACGAGGCCCTGTGGCGCGCACGCCTGCACGGGGAGCGGCCCACGGCGCGGCTCACGGCTGCTCAGGCGCGCGAGGTCCTCGACGCCGCGGCTGAGGTCATGACCGAGGCACTCGCCGTGGGCGGGACGAGCTTCGACGCCCTCTACGTCAACGTCAACGGCCGCTCGGGGTACTTCTCGCGCTCGCTCGCCGTCTACGGACAGGACGGACGCCCCTGCGCCCGGTGCGGCACCCTCGTGGTGCGCGAGTCCTTCATGAACCGCTCGTCCTACTCGTGCCCCGTGTGCCAGCCGCGACCACGCCGGAGGAAGAGCTCATGATCACCTGGGACGCCGAGGCGCTGGCCGAGCTCGAGAGACTCGGCGGGTCGATCCACCAGGACTCCGAGCCGCCGCTCGACGCCGAGGGCGAGGCCCAGGAGCGCGAGCGCGTCGCGCGCTACCTCGAGCTCCTCGACGCGCTCGCCGCGGACGAGGCCGCTCGCAGCGAGGCGAGGCTCGCGCGCGCCGTGCTGCGGTCCCTGCACCCGATCGAGGACTACGGGATCTACGAGTCCGCCTACCGCGTCCTCGGGACCTTCGAGCCGGAGGTGCTCGAGCGAGCGCTCGTGGCCGAGCTCCCTGCCTGGATCGCCGAGCGTGGTGTGCACGACAGCATCGCGACGGCGCTCTCCACGGTGCTGCGGTCCGAGGGTGGGGCGCAGCGGCTCGCGGCCGGCGCGGGTGCGTGGGACGCGAAGCAGCGCGTGGCGGTGCGCGAAGCCGCGGCGGAGTGGGCGCGCGAGGACGAGGCCTTCGAGGAGCTCGTGCTGGCGCTCGGTGGCGCTCTGCCGCCCTCGGGCACGGACCCGATCCCCGAGGACTGGCCGGAGGACTGGCGCCGGGCGGTCCTGGCCTTCCGCGAGTCGGGTCGCGTGGACGTGGCCTGGCCGGACGAGCGGAACTTCTCGAGCAACTTCGAGCGCGTCCTGGCGATCATGGAGCTCGGTCACGGCAGGCGCTGGCGAGACGTGCCGGACCTGCTCAACCCGCTGCTCGTGCGGCGTCGCAAGGAGATCCCCGCTTTCGCGCGGGCGCTCGCAGACCTGCCCGCAGCGCGTCGTTCACGGATCCTCGCGGCCGTCGAGCGAGCACGGCCAGCCTCGGCCGCGGTGCTGCGCGAGCAGCTCGCAGCGCTCTGAGTCTCTGCGTGCCTCGAGCGCGCCTCCAGCTGGCTCCTAGCGCTCGACGAGGTTGCGCAGCGGCTCGCCAGCGAGGAGCCGGCGGCAGTTGTCCGTGAAGAGCTCTTGCCAGCCGAGCGGGCGGTTGCCCGCGACGTGCGGGGTCAGGATCGCGTTCGGTGCGGTCCACAGCGGGGACCCCGGGGGCAGGGGCTCGGTCTCGAAGACGTCGAGAGCAGCCCCCGCGAGCCGTCCTTCGCGCAGCGCGGCGTCGAGGGCAGCCTCGTCGACCGTCGAGCCGCGGCCCACGTTCACGAGCCAGGCATGCGGCGGGAGCAGCGCGAGCAGGCGGGCGTCGAGGGCGTGGTGGGTCGAGGGGAGCGAGGGAAGGATCATCACGAGCACGTCGGTGCGAGGCAGCTCGGCCTCGATGTCCTCGCGCGCGACCACGCGGTAGCCGTGCCGCTCGCCCGCCGTGGTCGCGACGCCCGTGACCTCGGCCCCGAGGGCGGAGTAGAGCGGCGCGAGACGCGCGGCGATCGATCCGAAGCCCCAGATCAGCACGCGAGCGCCGTCGAGCGTGAAGGGGTCGGTGCGCGGGTTCTCCGGGTCGCCCTCACGCGCGAGCCTCGTGCGCCACTCGCGAGCGGCCTGCGCCTCGAGCACGCGGTCGAGCCGGCGCACCGCAGCGAGCGTGAGCGCGAGCGCGTGCTCGGCGACAGGGCCGTCGTGCAGGCCGCGCCCGCTCGTCACGAGCACCTCGGGGGCGAAGCCCGCGCCGAGCACGGCGTCGGGCCCCGCAGCGAGCGTCTGGACCCAGCGCAAGCGCGGCAGCTGCCTCGCGAAGCCCTCCAGCGCCTCGGGCCCCGAGCCCCACACGAGGAGCCCCTCGGCGTCGGTGTGCTCGGCGGGGATCGGGCCCCGCGAGGGGTACCGCGTGAAGCTCACGCCCTCGAAGGGTTCGGGCAGGTCACCCGGGACGGTGCGCGGGACGAGGACTTTGAGGGTCATCGGGACATTCTCCTGTTTCCTGAGCCGGGGGCCGCTCCTGGCTCGATACCATGGCGGGGTGTCCAGCACCATGCCGAGCGCCCGAGCGCCCATCTCCGTGATGATCATCGACGACCACGAGGTCGTCCGCCGCGGCATCGCCGAGGTCGTCGAGCGATCCGAGGGCATGACGGTGGTCGCCGAGGCCGCCTCCGTGGCCGAGGGGCTGCGCCGCGCGAACCTCGTGCGCCCCCAGGTGCTCCTCGTGGACCTCCAGCTCCCCGACGGCACGGGCATCGACATCATGACCTCGCTCAAGGAGACGCTCCCCGAGGCGCGGGCGATCGTCCTGACGAGCTTCGACGACGACGACGCCCTCGCGGCGGCCCTCGAGGCCGGCGCGGCCGCGTACCTGCTCAAGAGCGTGCGCGGCGCGGAGATCGCCGACGTCGTGCGCGCCGTGGCCGCGGGCCGCACGCTCCTCGACGAGCGCACCGTGACCCGTCACAAGGCCGCGAGCGACGACCCCACCGAGCACCTCACGCCGAGCGAGCACAAGGTGCTCGAGCTCATCGGCGAGGGGCTGAGCAACCGCGAGATCGGCGAGCGCCTGGGCGTGGCCGAGAAGACGGTCAAGAACCACATCACCTCGCTGCTCGCGAAGATGGGCCTGCAGCGCCGCACGCAGGTGGCTGCGTGGGTCGCCGCGCGCAAGAACAGCGGCTGGCGCGCGAGCCACTGAGGCCGACCCCTGAGTCCGGCTCGCCGCTCGCTCAGGTGAGCGGCGCCTGCCAACGCAGGATCGTCCCGCGCCCCGAGGGGGCGTCCTCGAGCGCGCACCAGCCGCCGTGCTGGCGAGCCCGCTCGGCGAGGTTGGCCGAGCCGGAGGAGCGCGTGCGGTGCGGGTCGAGGCCTGCGCCGTCGTCCTCGACCTCGACGAGCACCTCGCCCGAGCCTCCGTCGTCGGCCCGCGTGCCGGACACCGCGACGCGCACCGTGACCGAGGAGGCCCTCGCGTGGCGGGCGGCGTTCGCGAGCCCTTCGCGCACCACGGCCACGACGTCGTCGGCGAGCCCGCCGCGCACGCGCGCGTCGATGCCGTCGTCGTCGGTCACCTCGGTGCCCACGGTCTGGCCGTCGAGGGTCACGACGAAGCCCGGTGCGAAGCCCAGACCCGCGCGCGAGAGCGAGACCTCGCGGCGCAAGCGCTCGACGAGCCCCGAGGCCGCGTCGGGGTCCTTGAGGGCGTGCACGATCGAGCGGATCTGGCGCACCGAGGCGTCGACGTTGTCGAGGGCCTGGTGGAGCACCTCCTCGAGCTCCTCGGGCTTCTCGCCGCGCTCGGCCTTGCGGCGCAGCGACTCGAGCTGCATGCCCGTCGCGAAGAGCTGCTGGACGGCGAGGTCGTGCAGGTCGCGCGCGATGCGCTCGCGCTCGTCGAGCAGGGCCTCGGCGTCGGCCACGTGGCGCGCCTCGGCGAGGCGCAGGGCCATGGCCGCCTGGGCCGCGAAGGAGCGCGCCGTGAGCAGGTCGTGCGGGCCGAAGGGCGCGCGACCGATGTTGCGCAGCAGCACGAGCACGCCCATCGCGTGGCCCTCGGCCGTCATGGGGGCGTACAGCGCGGGGCCGAAGCGGCGCATGGGCTCGAGGCGCACCTGACGGTGGGCGTAGAGCGACTCGACGAGCTCGCCGGCCCCGCCGCGCATCGTGCGCCAGGCCCGCCCGTCGCGCGGCATCACGGTACCGAGCAGGGCGTCCGCGCCGTCGCCGTCGACGATCTCCATGACGAGCTCGCCGCCCATCCCGGGCAGGATCAGCACCGCGGTGTCCGCCTCGGCGATCTCGCGCGCCGAGCGGGCGATGCGCTCGAGGGCCTCGTCCTCGTCCGCGCCCGAGAGCAGCAGCGTGCTGATCTCCTGGCCCGCTCGCAGCCAGTTCTCGCGCGCCCGGGCGTCGGCGTAGAGCTGGGCGTTCTGGATCGCGACGGCGGCCGCGGCGGCGAGGGCGAGCACGACGTCGACGTCGGCGTCCTCGAACTCGGGCTGCTTGTTGGACAGGTACAGGTACCCGAAGATCTCCTCGTGCACGCGCACCGCGGTGCCGAGGAACGAGCCCATGGGCGGGTGGCCCGCCGGGAAGCCCTGGAAGGCGGGGTGCTCGCGCAGGTCCTTGAGGCGCAGCACCCCGTAGTCGGGGATCTTGCCGAGCACGCCCACCGCGTGGGGGGAGTGGGCGAGCATCTTCGCCGCGGCCTGAGGCACGCCATACTGCACGAAGGTGGTCGAGGCGCCCTGCGCGTCGAGCACGTTGATCGCCGCGTACTCGGCGTTCGTGAGCTGCGCGGAGACCTGCACGAAGCGCTGCAGCACGCTCGAGAGCTCGAGGTCCGCGCCGAGCGAGAGGACCGCCCTCAGCAGCTCGAAGGTGCCCTCGCGGTCCATGCGTGCTGCCGTGGTCAAGGTCTCTCCGTCGTCGATCACCCGGCTCGCTCCTCCGCGAGCTCTCGCTCCCAGGCCTCACGGTAGCCGGGATCGGTGAGCAGGTCCTCGTGCGAGCCGCGGGCGGCCACGCGGCCCTCGCGCAGCAGGATCACCTCGTCCGCTGCGGCGAGCGGGGCGAGGCGGTGCGTCGCGAGGACGACGCCGCGCGGGGAGCCGTCGAGGTCTCGAGGCTCGGTGAGCAGGGCGGTGACGAGCTCGTCGGCCGTCGCGGGGTCGAGGTGCTCGGCGGGCTCGTCCACGAGGAGGATCCGCGAAGGTCCCACGAGGGCACGAGCGAGCAGGAGTCGGCGGCGCTCTCCGCCCGAGACGGTGCGCCCGTCGCTCGCGAGCAGGGTGTCGAGGCCCTGCGGGAGGGCCTTGAGCCAGTCATCCAGGCCCACGCGCCGCAGCGCCTCTCTCGCGCGCTCCTCGTCGAGGTCCCCGCGAGCGACGCGCAGGTTCTCGAGCACGGTGGTGCCGAAGACGTGGGCGTCCTCCGTGGTGACGGTCACGGCGCCGACCCGGGCCTCGCGGTCGAGCCCGGCGACGCGGGAGCCGTCGACGGTGACGGTGCCGCCGCGGGGCTCGAGGAGGCCCGCGAGGGTGAGCAGGGCCGTGGTCTTGCCCGCACCGCTCGCGCCGACGATCGCGACGCTCCGGCCCGGGTGCACCTCGAGCTCGAGGCCCGCGAGGGCGAGCGGGCGTCCCGACCAGCCGCAGTCGAGGGCGTGCGCGCGGAGCACGGGGGAGGGGGCCGACGACGGCGGGACTCGGGAGCTGTCCGAGATCGAGCTCGGGCTCGCGCTCGCGGGCAGCTCGTCGGCGGCGTCGTCGAGGAGCGCAAGGATCCGCCGAGCCGCAGCGCGAGAGCGCTCGCCCTGCACCGCGGCGGAGGGCAGCACGCTCACGGCCTCGAAGGCCGCGAGCGGCGTCAGGACGATCACGGCGAGCTCGACGGGCGTCATCGCTCCCGACCCCACCGCCGGGATGCCCAGGAGCAGCGCCCCGAGCACCGCGAGGCCCTGCGCGAGCGAGCCGAGGGCCGAGGCGATCGCCGCGGGTCCCGCTCCCGCGTCCACGGCTGCCGCGATGCGCCTGTCCGCCGCCGAGAGCGCCTCGAGCTCGCCCTGAGCGCGGCCGGCCACGGTGAGCGGGCCGGCGTCGTCGAGCAGGCCCAGGGCGGTCGAGGTCATGTCCGCGCGCGCCTCGGCGGCCCGCAGCTCGGTGGATCGGGCCGTGCGGGCCGCGAGCCAGGGCGCGAGCACTCCCGCGAGGAGGAGGCACAGTGCGAGCACGAGCCCCGCGGCGGGCAGGAAGCAGGCCATCGCGATGCTCGTGCCGAGCCCGAGGACCGCGGCGACCGCGGCGGGCAGGATCCCGCGCACGACCATGTCGCCCACGGCGTCGACGTCGGCCCCCACGCGGGCGAGCAGGTCCCCGCGGCGCACGCGCAGCGCGGCCTCGGGGCGGCCGGAGGCGAGGCGTGCGTAGAGCGTCGTGCGCAGGGCGGTCATGCCGCGCAGGGCGAGCTCGTGGGAGGCGATGCGCTCGAGGTAGCGCAGCACGCCCCGGCCCACGCCGAAGGCGCGCACGGCCACCGTCGCGACCGAGAGGTGGAGCACGGGCGGCATCTGGGACGCGCGCGCGATGAGCCAGGCCGAGACGGCCGCGAGGGCGACGGCGCTGCCCAGGGCGCCGACGCCGAGCAGCACGGCGAGGGCGAAGCGTCGCGGGTCCACCTCGAGGAGGCGCACGGCGCGGCGCAGCTCGGGGCTCATGCCGCACCCCCGTGCGTCCTCGGCGTCCCCGGCTCGTCCCCGCGGGCGCTCGCCGGGGCGCCCAGGGCCGTGCTCACGGCGAGCTCCCGCGACTCGGCGGCGACGGCGGGGAGCCCGGAGACCTCGACCACCTCGTCCGCGAGGGCGAGCACGGCAGGGCGGTGCGTCACGAGCAGCACCGTGCTCCCGGCCTCGCGCAGCGCGCGCACGGTCTCGAGCACGAGCTCCTCGGCGGCCGGGTCGAGGTGGGCGGTGGGCTCGTCGAGCACCACGAGCGGCGCGGGGCGGAGCAGCACTCGCGTGAGCGCGACGCGCTGGCGCTGGCCCACGCTCAGTCCCGCGCCGCCGCGCCCGAGGGGGGTGTCCCAGCCCTCGGGGAGGGCGGCGAGGACGGCGTCGAGGCCGGTGCGCGCGGCAACGGCCTCGCGCTCCTCGGCGGAGACGTCCACGGCCCCCGCGGCCTCGGCGAGGGTCCCCGGCTCGAGCACGGGGCGCTGGGGGAGCCATGCCACCTGGGACCACAGCGAGGGCAGGTCGATCTCCGCGAGGTCCGTCCCGTCCACGAGCACTCTGCCCTCGTCGGGGGAGAGGAGCCCGAGGACCAGCTCGACCGTCGTCGACTTGCCGCCTCCGCTCGGACCCGCGAGAGCGAGGACGCGACCGGGGGCGAGCTCGAGGTCCAGCCGGTGCGGGAAGTCCCCGTGCGCCGTGCGCACGCTCACGCCCTCGAGCCGGATCGTCGCCTCGCGCAGGTCCGGAGCGCTCGTGGTCCCCGGCTCGGGAGCAGGGGCGTCGAGCACGCTGAAGGCCTTCTCCGCCGCCGCGACGCCGTCGGTCGAGGCGTGGAAGTGCAGTCCTACCTGGCGCAGCGGCCCGAAGACCTCGGGCGCGAGCACGATCACCGCGAGCCCCACCGTCAGGCCCACGCCCCCGTGCACGAGCCGCAGGCCCACGCCCACCGCGACGAGAGCCACGCACAGCGTGGTGAGCAGCTCGAGCACCATGCCCGAGAGGAAGGCGATGCGCAGCGTGCCCATGGTCGCCCGCCGGTGGGCGTCCCCGAGCGAGCGCACGCGCGCGGTGGGGCCGAGCTCGCGTCCGAAGGCCCGCAGGGTCCCCAGCCCCGCGACGAGGTCGAGCACCTGCGCCCCGAGACGCTCCATCGCCGCGAGTCCCCGCTGCGAGCGCCCCTGCGTCATGACACCCACGAGCCACATGAACAGCGGCACGAGCGGGATGGTCCCCGCGATGATCGCCGCGGACACCCAGTCCAGGCCCAGCACCACGAGCAGCGTCGCGGGCGTGAGCGTCGCGGCGAGCACGAGCTGGGGCAGGTAGCGCACGAAGTACGGCTCGAGGTTGTCGAGCCCGCGCGTCGCGAGGGTCACGAGCTCCGCCCCGCGAGCCGCCGAGGCGTGCCGACCGGGCCGCGCGGCAGCAGCGACCACCTGGAGCCGCAGCTCGGCGACGGCCCGCGTGGCGGCCCGGTGCGCGAAGCGTTCCTGCACGCCCACCACTGCGGTGCGCACCGCGAGCACGAGGGCGAGCCAGCCGAGGTGCGGTGCGACGGCCGCGAGGCTGGCTCCCTCGGAGATCACCGGACCGAGCACGTGCCCCAGCAGGAGCGCCTGGGCCACGGCGCACGCCGCCGTGGCCAGGCCGAGCGACACGGTCAGCGCGAGGTAGCCCCGCGCTGACCGTGCGTAGCGCAGCAGCCGCGGATCGAGCGGCTTCACTCCTTCGCCGAGCTCACGGGCTCGGCGTCCTTGCGCAAGGAGAGCCCGATCCCGTCAGGGATGTGCTTCGTCGAGATGCGCTTGCGGAACACCCAGTAGGTCCAGCCCTGGTAGAGCAGCACCACGGGCGTGAGCACGACGGCCACCCAGGTCATGATCGTCAGCGTGTACTCGGTGGACGAGGCGTTCGTGACCGTGAGGGAGTTCGCGGGGTCGAGCGCGGGCATCACGTCCGGGTACATCGAGCCGAAGATGAGCACCACGGCCGCCACGAGGGTCACGGCGGTGCCGAGGAAGGCCCAGCCCTCGCGGCGGGCGCGCGTCGCGAGCACGACGGCGACGAGCGCGGCCGCGGCGAGCACCACGGCGATCCAGGTCCACGCCACGGAGAAGGCGAGCTGGGCCCACACCGCCCAGCCGCCTGCGACCACGAGGGTCACGGGGGCGAGGCGCTCGGCGAGGGCGCCGGCGCGCTCGCGGATCTCACCCTCGGACTTGAGGGCCAGGAACACCGCGCCGTGGGTGAGGAACAGCAGGGCCGTCACCGCACCGCCGAGCAGCGCGAAGGGGGACAGGAGCGAGAAGAAGCCGCCCACGAACTGGTGGTTCGCGTCGAGCTCGACTCCGCGCACGAGGTTCGCGAAGGCCACGCCCCACAGCACCGCGGGGACCCAGGAGCCGAAGACGATCGCGCGGTCCGCCCAGGCCCGCCAGGACTCGGACTCGATCTTGCCGCGCCACTCGAAGGCGCACACGCGCACGATGAGCGCCATGAGGATCAGGAAGAGCGGGACGTAGAAGCCCGAGAAGAGCGTCGCGTACCACTCGGGGAAGGCCGCGAAGGTCGCGCCGCCCGCGGTGAGCAGCCACACCTCGTTGCCGTCCCACACGGGGCCGATCGTGTTGATCATGACGCGGCGGTTCTTCTCCGCCTCGTCGTTCGGGCGAGCGGGCTCGCCCTTGCGGCGGCGACCGAAGATGCCCAGCAGCATCCCCACGCCGAAGTCGAAGCCCTCGAGGACGAGGTAGCCGGTCCAGAGGACCGCGATGAGCAGGAACCAGACGGTGGCGAGCTCCACGGCGGCCTCCTCAGTACGCGAAGGACAGCGGGGCGGCCGCGTCCTTGTCGGGGTTGTCAGGACTGGGGTCGTGCTCGACCTCGGCGACGCCCTCGACCGCGAAGCGGCGCATGAGGCGGAACCAGATGACGGCGAGCACGCCGTAGAGCGCGGTGAAGATCACGAGGGACCCGACCACCTCGCCGGCGCTCACGACCTCCGAGACGCCGCGCTGGGTGAGCAGCCACACGCCGTCGACGCCCGAAGGGTTCGGGTTGGGCACCACGACCCAGGGCTGGCGGCCCATCTCGGTGAAGATCCACCCGAAGGAGGAGGCGAGGAAGGGCATGGGGATCGCGAGGAGGCCCAGGCGCGCGAGCCACGGGTTCTCGGACAGGCGGCCCTTGCGGGTGAGCCACAGCGCGGCGAGAGCGAGCGCCGCGGAGAAGGCCGCGAGGCCGATCATGAGGCGGAAGGACCAGTAGGTCACCGCGAGGTTCGGCTGGTAGGAGATCGGGTTGCCCGCCTCGTCGGTGAAGCCGTACTTCTCGGCGTACTCGGCCTGCAGGTCCTCGACGCCCTTGAGGGTCGAGTCGAAGTCGCCGGTCGCGAGGAAGGAGGTGAAGCCGGGCAGCTCGATGAGGTGCGTGACGCCCTCGCAGGAGTTCGACAGGTCGCCGATCGTGAGGATCGAGAAGGCCGCGCCCTGCTCGGTCTCGCACAGGGCCTCGGCCGCGGCCATCTTCATGGGCTGCTGGTCGAACATGAGCTTGGCCTGCCAGTCGCCGGACCAGATGATGCCGGCGCCGCTGACGAGCATCGTGACCATGCCGAGGACGACGGCGGAGCGGTACACGCGCGCCTTCTCCTCGCGGCCCTGGCGCACGAGCCGGACCATCCACCACGCGGCGATGCCCGCGACGAAGGTGCCCGCCGTGAGGAAGGCGGCCGTGATGGTGTGGGGGAAGGCCGCGAGCAAGGTGTTGTTGGTGAGCACGGCGCCGATGTCGACCATCTCGGCGCGGCCCGTCTCGAGGTTGAAGATCGTGCCGACGGGGTGCTGCATCCACGAGTTCGCCGCGAGGATGAAATACGCGGAGAGGTTGGTCGCGAGGGCCACGGCCCAGATGCACGCGAGGTGGATCTTCTTGGGCAGCTTGTCCCAGCCGAAGATCCACAGCCCCAGGAAGGTCGACTCGACGAAGAAGGCCGCGAGGGCCTCCATCGCGAGCGGCGCACCGAAGACGTCGCCCACGAAGCGCGAGTACTCCGACCAGTTCATGCCGAACTGGAACTCCTGCACGATGCCCGTCGCGACGCCGATCGCGAAGTTGATGAGCAGGAGCTTGCCGAAGAACTTGGTGAGCTTGAGCCACTTGACGTCCCCCGTGCGGACCCAGAAGGTCTGCATGATCGCGACGAGCGGCGCGAGGCCGATCGTCAGCGGGACGAAGATGAAGTGGTAGACGGTCGTGATGCCGAACTGCCACCGGGCCAGGTCGAGGGCGTCCACTGATCCTCCGTTGCATCGGACGGCCCGAGCCACACCTCGGACCAGGCCCGACGCTAGTTTTCGCGCGGCTTCGCTCTCGGGACCAAGGTCCCGTGTGCTGACGCGCTGTCACCTCGATCCCGCAAGATCCTGCAGCTCCTGGGCGCGTCGTGGTCCTAGGGCGTGTGCCTCGTCACCTCGAGCACGGGGGCCAGGTGAGGGAGGGGGCAGGCCGGGGCGCTCGGGCGTTCCCTCGAGAGCGGCGGAGAGGAGACGGAGGCCGACGACGTCGGCCCCGACCGGTGCGGTGCTCCTTGCAGGTATCGCCGTGCTCGTCAGGAGAAAAGTCCAGGTCCGTCCCGCCCTGGGCAAGTTCATTTGTCCCGAAGCGTCCGAAGCTGAGAATGACGCGCGTGCAACTTCCCCCGGCGTCGGTCGGTCCTGGAGGCACCCGGTGTGCGATACTTCACCGCGAGGGGCGACCACACCGTTCCTCGCCCCGGACCTCGTCCACCGCACCAGCGCGGCCCGCCCGACGCCCCGGCGCCAGTCCCTCACAGGGGAAACTGCGCCAGGCCGGCGAAGGCAGGGCGCGTGAGTGCGAGACGGGACGGAACAAGACTTCCGGCGCCGAGCGCGTCGATTACTGAGAGAGCACCTGCCGTCCCGGCAGTGTGGACGGGCGGTAGGTCGGAGCACCCACCGTGACAGAGCAGAACGAGGGTTCACGCCCGACCCGTCGGCGTGCGGTCCGCAAGGCGGCCGCACCCGTCCAGACCCCGGGCGCCGAGGCCCCCGCGGTCGACCTGAGCGCCGAGCTCGCCGAGCTCGCCGCACCGGCCCCCGCGAAGAAGACCACGAGGGCACGCAAGGTCCCCGTCAAGGTCACGGACATCGAGCTCCCCCTCCGCGAGGACGCCGGTGACGAGCAGCCCACGGCCGAGGAGTCCGCCCCCGCGGCCAAGGCGCCCGCGAAGAAGGCCGCCGCCAAGTCACCGCGCAAGCGCGCGAGCAAGGCCGACGCGGCGCCGGAGGCCCCGGCCGAGGCCGCCCCCGCCGAGCAGGCCGCAGAGTCGACCGCACCCGAGGTGGAGGCCGCCCCGAAGCGCGCCCGTCGCTCGAGCAAGAAGGCCGCGGCTGCCCCCGAGGCGCCCGCGGCGAGCGAGGCCCCGGCCCAGCAGGGCTCCCCGCAGGCCACGACGGGCTCCGGCTCGCCGCGCCTCGCGACCACGGCCGTCCTCTTCCAGGCGCCCGACCCGGCGCTCGCCAAGCCCAAGCGCCGTCGCGTCGTCGCCGGGGCGGGCAGCCCCGACAAGGTGCGCGAGCAGGTCGAGGTCATCGAGCTGGGTCCGGTCGAGGACCCTGAGCTCGAGACCCCCGAGGAGCTCGAGGACGCTGAGCTCGAGGGCACCGAGCTCGAGGGCGCCGAGCCCGAGGCCTCGGACGCCGAGGAGGTCCAGGACGAGGAGTCCTCGGAGGAGGACTCCAAGGAGGACGGCGAGCAGGGCTCCGGCTCCTCGCGCCGTCGCCGGCGTCGCGGTGGCCGTGGCCGCCGCAAGTCCTCCGGGGACTCGCAGGGCGAGAAGGACGAGAGCAAGCAGGACGAGGGCAAGAAGTCCGGGGGCAAGAAGTCCGAGGACGAGGAGCCCGCCGGCGAGGACGAGTCCACGGACACCGACGACGAGTCGGCCGCTGACGGGTCCGCCGAGGAGGGCGAGGAGGGCTCGAGCCGCCGTCGGCGTCGTCGTCGTTCTCGCTCCGGCCGTTCCTCGGGCGAGGGCGAGGAGTCTCGCTCCTCTTCCTCGCGGTCCGACGAGGTCACCGCCCTGCGCGGCTCGACCCGCCTCGAGGCCAAGCGCCAGCGTCGCCGCGAGGGCCGCGACGCGGGCCGCCGCCGCCAGATCCTTACCGAGGCGGAGTTCCTCGCCCGCCGCGAGTCGGTCGAGCGCGCCATGGTGGTGCGCGAGTCGAACGGCCGCACCCAGATCGCCGTGCTCGAGGACGGCGTGCTCGCCGAGCACTACGTCTCGCGCACCACGCAGGCCTCGATGGTCGGCAACGTCTACCTCGGCCGCGTGCAGAACGTGCTGCCGAGCATGGAGGCCGCCTTCGTCGACGTCGGCAAGGGCCGCAACGCCGTGCTCTACGCCGGCGAGGTCAACTGGGACGCCGCAGGCCTCGAGGGCCAGCCGCGACGCATCGAGACCGCGCTCAAGTCCGGCGACTCGGTGCTCGTGCAGGTCACCAAGGACCCGATCGGCCACAAGGGCGCTCGCCTGACCTCCCAGATCACCCTCGCGGGCCGCTACCTCGTGTTCGTCCCGGGCGCCGGCATGACCGGCATCTCGCGCAAGCTCCCCGAGAAGGAGCGCGCGCGCCTCAAGAAGCTGCTGCGCGAGATCGTCCCCGAGAACTCGGGCGTCATCGTGCGCACCGCGGCCGAGGGAGCGAGCGAGGAAGAGCTGCGCGCGGACATCGCCCGCCTCACCGAGCAGTGGGCCAAGATCGAGAAGAAGGCCAAGACGGCCTCCGCGCCCGCGCTCCTGCAGGGCGAGGCGGACCTCGCGATCCGCGTCGTGCGCGACATCTTCAACGACGACTTCGCCTCCCTCGTGGTGCAGGGCAAGGAGGCCTGGGACACGATCTCGGGCTACGTCTCCGACCTCGCGCCGGACCTGTCCTCGAAGCTCTCCCGCTGGACGAGCGAGAAGGACGTCTTCGCCGAGCACCGCATCGACGAGCAGATCGCCAAGGCGATGGACCGCAAGGTCTGGCTGCCCTCGGGCGGCTCGCTCGTGATCGACCGCACCGAGGCGATGACGGTCATCGACGTCAACACCGGCAAGTTCACCGGCACGGGCGGCACGCTCGAGGAGACGGTGACGCGCAACAACCTCGAGGCGGCCGAGGAGATCGTGCGCCAGCTGAGGCTGCGTGACATCGGCGGCATCATCGTCATCGACTTCATCGACATGGTGCTCGAGTCCAACCGCGACCTCGTGCTGCGCCGCCTCGTCGAGTGCCTGGGCCGCGACCGCACGAAGCACCAGGTGGCCGAGGTCACCTCGCTGGGTCTCGTGCAGATGACCCGCAAGCGCGTGGGCCAGGGCCTCCTCGAGGCCTTCTCCGAGACCTGCGACCACTGCGCTGGCCGCGGCTACATCGTCCACGACCACCCGGTCGACAAGGGCGGGCAGCCGCAGGCCGAGGAGTCGGCCGAGCCCAAGAAGGCTCGTCGCTCCCGCAAGGCTGCTGCAGCCAAGGAGCCTGCCCCGCACGTGCCCGTGCCGGTGCTGCCGGCCGAGCGCGACAAGGTCAACCAGACCCTCGCGACGATCGCGGCTGCCGCGGCGCACGCACACGAGCACGACGCGGAGCTCGCCTCGGCGGCGTCTGCTGATGCTCCCGTCGAGGTCGAGGCGCCCGCCGAGGCCGTTGAGACGCTCGTCACCGAGCCCCTGGCCGAGGTGGACGAGGGCACGAGGGACGAGTCGGTCGAGCCCAGCGAGGGCGAGCCCGAGGAGTCCTGACGGACAGGCCCGGCAGGGGGTCGGCGCGCCGCTCGCGCGGTTTGACCACCTGCCAGTCAGTCCGTATTCTTGAGCGTCGGCGTGCTGAGCGCCGAGCAATCACGGGTGTCCGCGGTCTGACGCGTTGACACCGTCCCGGACGAGGAAAGAAGCAACATCGTGGTGTACGCGATCGTGAAGGCTGGTGGCCGCCAGGAGAAGGTCGCCGTGGGCGACATCCTGGTCGTCGACCGACTCTCCGCGGATGTCGGTTCGACCGTCGAGCTCCCTGCGCTGCTCCTCGTCGACGGCGAGAAGGTCACGCACGACGCCAAGGCTCTTGCCAAGGTGTCGGTGACGGCCGAGGTCGTCCGGGACGAGAAGGGCCCGAAGATCGACATCCTCAAGTACAAGAACAAGACGGGCTACCGCAAGCGCCAGGGTCACCGGCAGCAGCTCACCCGTCTCAAGGTCACCGGAATCAAGTAGGCGGAGGAACACTCATGGCACACAAGAAGGGTGCGAGCTCCTCTCGCAACGGTCGTGACTCGAACGCGCAGCGCCTCGGCGTCAAGCGCTTCGGTGGCGAGGTCGTGAACGCGGGCGAGATCATCGTCCGCCAGCGCGGTACGCACTTCCACCCCGGCAACAACGTCGGCCGTGGCAAGGACGACACGCTCTTCGCGCTCGCCGCTGGCTCGGTCCAGTTCGGCACGCGCCGCGGCCGCAAGGTCGTCGACGTCGTCGCCTGACGACTTTCCGCACGTGGGGGCGCACCGCAAGGTGCGCCCCTTCGTCGTTTCCTGGCCGGCCTCGCGCGCGTCTGGGAACCTGAACATGAAGGAGGTGGGCCATGGCCACGTTCGTCGACCGCGTCGTGCTCTACGCGACGGGCGGTGACGGGGGACACGGCTGCGCCTCCGTGCACCGCGAGAAGTTCAAGCCCCTCGGCGGGCCCGACGGCGGCAACGGGGGGCGCGGCGGTTCCGTCGTGCTCGTCGCCGACCCGCAGGTGACCACCCTGCTCGAGCTGCACTTCGCGCCCCACCGGCGCGCGCGCAACGGTCAGCCCGGCATGGGAGACCACCGCAACGGTGCCCAGGGCGAGGACCTCGAGATCTCGGTGCCCATCGGCACCGTCGTGAAGTCGCGCCAGGGCGAGGTGATCGCCGACCTCGCGGTCGAGGGCGAGCGCTACGTGGCGGCCGCGGGCGGCCACGGCGGCCTCGGCAACGCGGCCCTCGCCTCGCCCAAGCGCAAGGCCCCCGGCTTCGCGCTGCTCGGCGAGCCCGGCGAGGAGAGCGAGCTCGTCCTCGAGCTCAAGACGATCGCCGACGTCGCGCTCGTGGGGTACCCGAGCGCCGGCAAGTCGAGCCTCATCGCCGCGATCTCCGCCGCGCGCCCGAAGATCGCCGACTACCCCTTCACCACGCTCGTGCCGAACCTCGGCGTGGTCCAGGCGGGCGGCTCGCGCTTCACCGTCGCGGACGTCCCGGGCCTCATCCCCGGCGCGAGCGAGGGCAAGGGCCTGGGCCTGGAGTTCTTGCGCCACATCGAGCGCTGCGCCGTGATCGTGCACGTGCTCGACTGCGCGACCCTCGAGCCGAACCGCGACCCGATCAGCGACCTCGACGTCATCGAGGCCGAGCTCGCGGCCTACGCCGAGGACCTCGAGATCGGCCGCGTGCCGATCGCCGAGCGCCCGCGTCTCGTCGTGCTCAACAAGGTGGACGTGCCCGAGGCCCGCGAGCTCGCGGAGATGGTGCGCACCGAGCTCGAGGGGCGCGGCCTGCGCGTCTTCGAGATCTCCGCCGTCTCGCACGAGGGCCTGCGCCCGCTGACCTTCGCCCTCGCGGAGATCGTCGAGAAGGCTCGCGCCGCCGAGCCGAAGCCCGAGGGCGAGCGCATCGTGCTGCGCCCGCGCGCCGTGGACGACTCCGGCTTCACGGTCACCAAGCGACGCGAAGGCACGCACGAGTACTTCCAGGTGCTCGGCTCCAAGCCCGAGCGCTGGGTGCGCCAGACGGACTTCTCGAACGACGAGGCCGTCGGCTACCTCGCCGACCGCCTCGCAAGACTCGGCGTCGAGGAGCAGCTCTTCAAGGCCGGCGCCGTCGCAGGCGCCGAGGTGGTCATCGGGGACGGCCCGAACGCCGTCGTCTTCGACTGGGAGCCCACGCTGCTCACGGGCTCGGAGCTGCTTGCGGGCCCGCGTGGCAGCGACCTGCGCCTCGAGGAGTCCGCGCGCCCCACGCGAGGCGAGAAGCGCCGCGAGTACAAGGAACGCATGGACGCCAAGGCCGAGGCCCGCGCCGAGCTGTGGACCGAGCGCGAGGCCGGCCAGTGGACGGATCCCGAGGCCGACTGAGCGGTTGAGGACGCCGCGCCCGTCCACGCGGGCGCGGCGTGACCCGGCCAGGGCGCGCGGTGCGGGAGAATCGTCGTCGTGAACTCGACCGTGACCTCGCGCGCCGACCTCGCGACCGCCCGGCGGGTGGTCGTCAAGGTGGGCTCCTCGAGCCTCACCGAGGCGAGCGGTCATCTCGACGTGGAGGCGCTCCGGGCTCTCGTCGACGTCCTCGCCCAGCGCCACGAGGCGGGGCTGCAGACCGTGCTCGTGTCCTCGGGAGCGATCGCCGCGGGGCTCACCCCGCTCGGCCTGCACGCGCGCCCGCGCGATCTTGCGACCGCCCAGGCTGCGGCTTCCGTGGGCCAGGGCCTGCTCATCGCGCGGTACACCCAGGCCTTCGCGCAGCACGGCATCCGCGTGGGCCAGGTGCTGCTCACCGTCGAGGACACGATCCGCCGCGGGCACTACCGCAACGCGCGTCGCGCCTTCAGCCGCCTGCTCGACCTCGGCGTGGTGCCGATCGTCAACGAGAACGACACCGTGGTCACCGACGAGATCCGCTTCGGGGACAACGACCGCCTCGCCGCGCTCGTGGGCCACCTCACGCAGGCCGACGCCCTCGTGCTGCTCTCCGACGTCGACGCCCTGTACACCGCCAAGCCCGGCCGCCCCGACTCGCGCAAGATCGATGTCGTACGCGGCCCCAAGGACCTCGAGGGCATCGACGTGTCCTCGCGCGGCTCGCGCGTCGGCACGGGGGGCATGGTCACCAAGCTCGACGCCGCGGCGATCTCGACCGGCTCGGGCATCCCCGTGGTCCTCACCTCCGCAGCGAACGCCTCGCGCGCCCTCGCGGGGGAGGAGGTCGGCACCTACTTCCACGCCACGGGCCGACGCCGCAGCCCCCGGCTGCTGTGGCTCGAGCACGCGGCGCGCACGCACGGTCGCGTGGTGCTCGACGACGGGGCCGTGCGCGCCGTCGTCGAGGGGCGCAAGTCGCTCCTGCCGGCGGGTGTGACGGCCGTCGAGGGGCAGTTCGACGCCGGCGACCCGATCGAGCTCGTCGCCCAGGACGGCACCGTGGTCGCTCGCGGGCTCGTCTCGTACGACTCGACCGAGCTGCCCGCGATGCTCGGCCGCTCGACCAAGGAGCTGCGCGCCGAGCTCGGGCCGCGCTACGAGCGCGAGATCGCCCATCGCGACGACATCGTCATCGTCCGTGGCTGAGCTTCCCGCTCGCCGTCGTCGGCGTCCTCCTCGAAGGCTGAGATCGGCCGTCTGAGGGCTGGACACGCGGACTACCCTGGACGGCATGACGACGACCTCTGACGCCCCCACCACGGCCCCCGCGACGAGCCAGGTCGCGCCGAGCCCGGACGTCACCGCGGCGGTGCACGAGATCGCCCGCCGCGCCCAGGCCGCCGCCCCGCACATCGCCCGCGCGACGCGCGCCACGAAGGACGCCGCGCTGCACGCCCTCGCCGACGCCCTCGTCGCGCGCTCGGCGGAGATCGTGCGCGCGAACGCCGAGGACCTCGAGCGCGGTCGCCGCAACGGCATGTCCGCGGGCCTGCTCGACCGCCTCACGCTCACCGACGAGCGCATCGCGAGCATCGCCGAGGCCCTGCGACAGCTCGCGGCCCTCCCCGACCCCGTGGGCGAGATCGTGCGCGGCTCGACGCTGCCGAACGGCCTGCGCCTCACGCAGCAGCGCGTCCCCATGGGTGTGGTCGGCATGATCTACGAGGCACGCCCCAACGTCACGGTCGACGCCGCGGGACTCGGCCTGAAGTCCGGCAACGCGGTGATCCTGCGCGGCGGCTCGGCCGCGGCGAGCTCGAACGAGCTCATCGTCGAGGTGCTCTCCGAGGCGCTCGAGACCCAGGGGCTGCCGCGAGACCTCGTGCAGTCGATCGACGCGTACGGGCGCGAGGGCGCCGTCGCGCTCATGGGCGCTCGCGGCCTCGTCGACCTGCTCGTCCCGCGCGGCGGGGCGGACCTCATCAACACCGTGGTGCGCGAGTCCAAGGTGCCCGTGGTCGAGACCGGCACGGGCAACTGCCACGTGTTCGTCGACGCCGCGGCCGACCCGGCCATGGCCCTCGAGATCGTGCTCAACTCCAAGACCCAGCGCGTGGGCGTGTGCAACGCGGCCGAGACGCTGCTCGTGCACCGCGCGATCGCCTCGGAGTTCCTGCCGAGCGTGCTCGCGGCCCTCGCCTCGAAGGACGTCGTCCTGCACGGCGACGAGTCCGTCCAGGCCGCTGCGCCCTCGGGCGTGAGCGTCGACGCGGCCGACGACGAGGACTGGGCGACCGAGTACCTCGCGCTCGAGATGGCCGTGAAGGTCGTGGACGACGTCGAGGAGGCGATCGAGCACATCCGTCGCTGGTCCTCGGGCCACACCGAGGCGATCGTGACCAACGACCTCGCCGTCGCGGACCGCTTCGTCGAGGGGGTCGACTCGGCCGCCGTCATGGTCAACGCCTCGACGCGCTTCACCGACGGCGGGGAGTTCGGGCTCGGTGCGGAGATCGGCATCTCGACCCAGAAGATGCACGCGCGCGGCCCGATGGGGCTCGCCGAGCTCACGACCACCAAGTGGGTCGTGCGCGGCAACGGCCAGGTTCGAGGCTGACCCTGCTCTCATCCTCGCGTGACACAATGAGGGCTCACGCGAGAGCGGACCACCACCCCGATCCGAGGAGGCGCACGTGCACGCTGTGCTGCTTGCAGCAGAGGAGACCCATCGAGAGCTGGCCGTCGAGCCCATCTGGTTCGGGGTGATCTCGCTCGCGGTGCTCACGGGGCTGCTCGTGGTCACGTTCGCCTTCCGGAACGTCGGGGCTCGTCACTAGATGACCCCGCGGACGACCAGGCTCGGTGTCATGGGGGGAACCTTCGACCCCATCCACCACGGTCACCTGGTCGCCGCGTCCGAGGTCGCGCACCGCTTCGAGCTCGACGAGGTCGTGTTCGTGCCGACGGGCGAGCCGCCCTTCAAGCAGGACCGGCACGTCACGCCCGCCGAGCACCGGTACCTCATGACAGTGATCGCGACCGCGTCCAACCCGAGGTTCACCGTCTCGCGCGTGGACATCGAGCGGCCGGGACTCACGTACACGGTCGACACGCTGCGAGACCTTCAGGCCGAGCGTCCGGATGCCGATCTCTTCTTCATCACGGGGGCAGACGCGATTGCTCAGATCCTCACATGGAAGGACGCACCACAGCTCTTCGAGATGGCCCACTTCGTCGGGGTGACGAGGCCGGGCCACGCATTGTCCGACGCTGGACTCCCGACCGGGGGCGTGAGCATGCTCGAGGTCCCCGCGCTCGCCATCAGCTCGACCGACGTGCGCGAGCGCGTCGCCGACGGCGAGCCGGTCTGGTACCTCGTCCCTGACGGGGTGGTCCAGCACATTGCCAAGTACGGTCTGTATCGAGGTTTGTCATGAGTATCGAACCGGGGGAGCGGCGTCGCCGTCGCGAACTCGAGAGGGCACGCGAGACGGATGTCTCGAGTGCCGCCGACCCGTCGACCCCTCGAGAGCAGCCTGCGGCCTCGCGAGCTCCGGAGCAGCCTTCTGCCCCGTCGAGCCCGACGCCCTCGACGCCCGTCGACCTGAGCAAGCTCACGCGGCGCCAGCTGCGCGAGCTCGAGGCTGCTCGAGCGGGGGCCGCTCCTGGCGCGCCCGCCGCGCCGCTCGCCTCCGCCCCTTCCGCTGCGGAGCCCGCTTCGCCGCAGCGGGCACCGCGTCCCGCCCAGCCGGCACCGCAACCCGCCCAGCCGGCCCCCCGTCCCGCCCAGCCGGGACCTGCGGCCCCCGCGGCCCCGCAGTGGGGCGCGCCGGCCACCGCGCAGCCCTCCGGCGCTCCGGGTGGGCCTGCCAGTGCGCAGCCTTCCGGCCCTCAGGCAGGGCCCGCCGCTGCGCAGCCCGGGACCCGCGCTGCCCAGCGCGCCGCTCGCGCCCAGGATGGGGCGCCCGCTGCTCCCTCGTGGGGAGCGCCCACGCGCGCCGTCCCCGCGGCGCCGCAGCCGGGCAGCGGCCCGTCCCGGCCGGAGACCCCCTCGCGGCCCGAGGTCCCGTCCCGCACCGAGGTCCCGTCCCGCCCTGCCGCGACCTCGCCCTCGCGCCCGACGACGCGGCCCGCCGAGCCGAGCGCCCCGGGCCGGTCCTCGACGGCCGCGCGCCCGTTCGTGCCGAGCAACCCGGCGCCCGAGGAGCAGCCCTCCTCCGCGCCGTCGACCCCGAGCCCCTTCGTCTCGCGGCGCGAGCTGCGCGAGTCGGCCTCCCAGACCCCCCCGCCGCCCGGTGCGCCCGTGCGTCAGACGGCTGTCCGCCCGCCGAGCTCTGGCGCCGTGCGCGGGCTCAACCCGCAGGGTGGTCTCGGCGAGGTCCGACCGACCACGGGCCCTGCGATCCCCGAGGGGCACTTCGCGCAGGTCCGTCCGGCGTCGGCGTCCCCGGACTCGAGCGCGAGCGGGCCTGCGAACGGTCCTGGCTCGACGCAGGCCCCGGCGAAGGCCGGCCCGCTTCCCGTGCGGACGAGCGGTCCCTCGGCGGCCTCCCCGGCCGCCCCGGCGCCGCACGTGCCGTCCGCGGGTGACCCGACCGAGGTGCTCAGCGCGCCCGTCCCTGCCGAGCCGCGCCGCCCGGTCTCGACGGTCGCCCCCGGGGTGCCCGTCCCTCCCATCGCGCGTCCCGAGAACGCCCCGCCGGCGGCCCCTCAGCCGGGCATGCCCGCGCAGGTGGCTCCCTTCGTCCCTGCGCGCCCGGACGAGCCGGCCCCGGCGCAGTCAGCCCCGGCGCAGGCGGCCCCGGCCGCGTGGAACGGCGGCACCTATGCTGCTCCGCGCCCGGGCCAGCCGCCCTTCGGCCAGCGCGGCCAGGCGCCCTCTCCCGAGTCGGGCTGGACCCCGGCCGTGGGCGGCGCGGTGCGTGGCCCGGTCGAGCCGGGGACCCTGCCGCCCGGCGTCATCGCCCCCGTGTCGGCACCGCCGCCGCCCGGCACCTTCGTGCCGACGGGGTCCGTGCCGATCGTCCGGCCCAACACCGGCTCCTTCCCGGCGCAGCGTCCGGCCTCGAACCTCGAGGACACCGGCGCGACCCCCGCGTGGGGGAGCCTCGGCATCTCCGCGGAGGAGATCGACGAGGAGGAGCCCACGGGCCGTCGCGGGTACACCTGGCTGCACATGATCGTGCTCGCCGCGGGGGCCTTCGTGGCGGGGCTGCTCGTGTGGCTCCTGCTCATGGCGGGCCGACCCTCGGGAGGGCTCCAGGGGCTCGTCGAGCCGGGCGAGGGTAGTGTGGGCGCGGCCGCCACGGCCGTCCACGAACCACTCTCAGGAGAACTGTGACCGCTTCCGAGCGCTCGATCGAGCTCGCCGTCGCCGCCGCGCGCGCCGCCGCCGGGCTCAAGGCCGAGGAGATCATCGCCCTCGACGTGTCCGCCCAGCTCGTGCTGACCGACGTCTTCGTGCTCGCCTCGGGCACGAACGAGCGCCAGGTCGGCGCGATCGTCGACGCCGTCGAGGAGGCCCTGCACAAGCTCGGGGCCAAGCCCCTGCGCCGGGAGGGCAAGGCCGAGGGGCGCTGGGTCCTGCTCGACTTCAACGACATCGTGGTGCACGTCCAGCACGCCGAGGACCGCCAGTTCTACGCGCTCGAGCGCCTCTGGAAGGACTGCCCGGTGGTCGAGCTGCCCGCCGACGTCGTCTCCGGCTCCGGAGCCGCATGACCGACGTCGTCCTGTGGCGCCACGGTCGCACCGAGTACAACGCGACCCGCCGGCTCCAGGGCCAGATCGACATCCCCCTCGACGAGGTGGGTCGCTGGCAAGGAGCCACCGCCGCGAAGGCGCTCCTCGCCCGGCACACGCCCGCGCGCATCGTCTCCTCGGACCTGGGACGCGCGGCGCAGACGGCGCAGTTCCTCGCCGAGCTCGCCGGCATGGAGGTCGAGCTCGACCCGCGCCTGCGCGAGCGCTCCTTCGGCGACTGGGAGGGCCTGACCGCCGAGGAGATCCACGAGCGCTTCCCCGAGGACGCGGCCGTGTGGCGGGGCTCCGGCTCGGTGCCGCGCCCGGGGGGCGAGAGCCCGAGCGAGGTGGGCGAGCGCGTCGCTGCGTGCGTGCGCGACCTGGCCGAGGGCTTCCGAGGCACCCTCGTGCTCGTGACGCACGGCGCGGCCATCGCCCTGGGCCTGTCGACGCTGCTCGGTCAGGACCCTTCGAGCTGGCGTGGGATCGCGGGCATCGACAACGCGCACTGGTCCCACCTGACGCCCACGCACGAGGGTCAGGAGCCCGGCTGGCGCCTCCTCGCGCACAACGTGGGGCCCTCTGTCTCGACGGCGGACTGGTTCGCCGGAGGTGGGGGAGCGGATTAGGCACGAGGGCCTTCTTGGTCGTATAGTTCTCGACGTTGTTCACGGGGCTGTGGCGCAGCTGGTAGCGCACCTGCATGGCATGCAGGGGGTCAGGGGTTCGAGTCCCCTCAGCTCCACCAGGAGAGAGTCCGACCGCGAGGTCGGGCTCTTTCTCTTTGTCCGCACCCTGCGGCGGGCGCGCGAGGATGCGCGAAGTTCACCCCCGTTCGCCCTGGTCGTCCGAGATGCCCGGTCCCTCGCGTGAGCCCCACGGAGGGAAGGGGTCGACATGACGACGACGGCGAAGAGGCCGAGCTCGACGACGGTGCTCCTGGTGTGCGGGCTCGTGGCCGCGCTCATGGTCGGGGCGGCAGGTGGGGCGGTCGGTGCGAGCCTCGTGACGAGCAAGCAGATCAAGGACGGAACGATCCGCGGGGTCGACATCCGCAAGAGCACGATCACCGGGGCCAAGATCAAGAACAGCTCGCTGACCGGCGCGGACGTCAAGAAGGGGAGCCTCACGGGCAGCGACCTCAAGGACGGCTCGCTCACCGGGGTGGAGCTTGCGCTCGGCTCGGTCACCTCCGA
>ENA-UOVV01000271-UOVV01000271.1-compost-metagenome-genome-assembly--contig:-NODE-271-length-72375-cov-103.633089_pt1 | contig 72375 bp, 41 predicted proteins | sample MGYA00238155_ERZ761577 | MGnify/ENA primary metagenome ERZ761577 (study PRJEB28898, sample SAMN06268775) | compost metagenome | isolation source: Emeryville, CA | place: USA:Emeryville, CA | collected... | reverse complement strand
GCGCGTGAGTTTCCCGCCGTTCTTTTCCTCTGCGGGTGTAGCACAATGGATAGTGTAGCGGTCTCCGAAGCCGTTGATCCGGGTTCGACTCCCGGCACTCGCACCAGTCTTTAAAAAACAAAAGCCGGGGCACCTCGCCCCGGCTTTTTAGTTGGTGGAGCCCGACGTTGCCACCGGGCCAGGCGCACCTCAGATATGAATCGCCTCCCCCATCGCCGCCGCCGCCGCTTCCATCACGGCTTCGCTCAGCGTCGGGTGCGCGTGGATCGTCTGGTGAATTTCCTCGATCGTCGCTTCCATCTCGATCGCAAATCCATACTCCGCGATCAACTCGGTCGCTTCCGACCCGATGATGTGCGCGCCATAGATCTCGCCGGTCTTCGCATCGGTGATCACCTTCACGAAGCCATCGCTCTCGGATGACGCGACCGCCTTGCCTGACGCCGTGAACGGGAACTTGCCGACTTTGTAATTCAGCCCCTTTTCCTTCGCGGCCTTTTCGGTCAGCCCCGTGCTCGCGACCTGCGGCTGGCAATACGTGCAGCCCGGGAAATTCTTCACGCGTTCGGGCTTCGCGTGACCGAACATGCCGTTCACCGCGCTGACCGCTTCAAACGTCGCCACGTGCGCCAACCACGGCGGTCCGATGATGTCGCCCGCCGCATAGATGCCCTTCGTCGCCGTCTGATAATCGTCGCCAACCTTCACGTAGTTCCGGTCAAGCTCCACCTTCACGGCCTTGCCGAGCACCCCTTCGATGTTCGCCACGACACCGATCGCCGAGAGCACGGTCTCGACTTCGATCTCCTCGCTCTGGCCGTCCTTCACGAGGTTCAACTTCACCGAGTCCTTCCCGACGCGGAAGTTTTCACACTTCGTGCCGGTCTTGATCGTGATGCCCTGCTTCTCGAACGAGCGATGCAGCACCTTCGAAACTTCTTCGTCTTCCACCGGCAGAATCTGCGGCAGCATCTCGACGAGCGTCACCTTCGTGCCAAACGCGTTGTAGAAATACGCGAACTCCACGCCGATCGCACCCGCGCCGACGATCACGATCGACTTCGGCAGCGTCTTCGCCGCCAACGCCTCGCGCGACGTCATCACACGCACGCCATCGACCGGCAGATCCGGAATCCGCCGCATCTTGCAGCCCGTCGCGATGAGGATGTTCTTCGCCTTCAGGAAGGAACCCTTCTTGTCGCCTTCGACGATCTCGACCATCCCGGCGGCCGGCACCGTCGCCTTGCCGACGATGTAGTCGACCTTGTTCTTCTTGAACAGAAACTCGACGCCTTTCGCCATCTGGCCCGCGACCCCGCGCGAGCGTTCCATCACTTTGGCGAAATCGAAGCTCACGTCTTTCGCCGAGAGTCCGAAGGCCTCCGCCTTCTTCATCTTCACGTAGAGTTCCGCGCTCTTCAGCAGCGCCTTCGTCGGAATGCACCCCCAGTTCAGGCACGTGCCGCCCGCGCGTTCCATTTCGACGCACGCGACTTTTTTTCCGAGTTGCCCGGCCCGAATCGCGCCCGCGTAACCCGCAGGACCGCCGCCGACGACAACCAGATCGTATTCGATAGTTTCAGCCATGGTGGGAGAGTTAAACTTTGGCCCCACCGTCTGCGCCGCCGGACCCACCGTCAAACGGAATCTCCGTCCTCACCCCCGACGCACGTCCCTTCAAATATCGATCACATCACCCTTGCTCTCCCGCACGCGCCGCTCCGGCGGACGCCGCCCCGCCGGTGGATCGCGCGGATCCGCCCGCTTCCTCACAAATCCGCCCAACAGCAAATTCGTCACACTCACGATCAACGCGCCGCCCACCGCCGGCCAAAAACCGTCGACGCTGAACCCGTCCACGATCTTGCCCACAAACAAAAACAACAAGGCGTTGATCACCACGATTCCCAACCCCATCGTCAGCACGATGAACGGCAGTGTGAAGAGCACCATCAACGGCTTCAGCACCGCGTTGAACAGCGTCAGCAGCAACACCACCGCCACCAGCGTCGCCCCGTCGGCCACACGAATCCCCGGCACCAGTTTCGTCGCGAGCACCACGCCCAACGCCAGCACGGCGCAGCGCAGCAGGAATTGAAGCAGCCCGTTCATCGATGGCCCCACTGTCCTCCGCTCGCTCCGTCCCGCAACTGAAAATCCTCATTGTTCAGGACTACCTGCGCAGCGGCGGCACCGAGCGTCAGTCGATCCTCCTCGCCAACGCCTTCGCCGACGCCGGCCATTCCTCACACCTGCTCACCTTTCGGCCCGGCGGCGCGCTCGCCTCCACCATCTCGTCCGCCGTCTCGCGTCACGTCCTGCAACCCTTCGACACCCACCTCGACTGGTTCGCGCCGCGCCTTCTCGCTTCCGCCGCCCGCCTTTCGCCCGACATCATCCTCTGCATGGGCCGCATGGCCAACTGCTACGCCGGCGCCTTGCAACAACGCCTTCCCGCCGCCGCCGTCATCTCCACCCTCCGCACCGGCAAATCCCTCCCGCTCCTCTTCCGTCGCTCGCTCCACCGCGTCCGCCACATCGTCGCCAACTCCCGCGCCGCCCGCGATCTCCTCGTCCGCGACCAAGCCCTTCCTTCCGAAAAGATCTCCATCATCTACAACTCCCTCGTCTTCCCCGCCACCGCCGTAGCCGGACGCGCGGCGCCCCCACCGCGTCCCCCCTCCACGTTCATTCTCCTGAACGTCGCGATGTTCCGCCCTGAAAAAAATCAGCGCGAACTCATCGAAATCGCCGCGACGCTTCCACCCTCCTTCGACTTCCAACTCTGGCTCGCCGGCGACGGCCCCGCCCGCGCCGCCTGCGAACAGCTCGTATCCGAAAAACAACTCTCCGCCCGCGTGAAATTCCTCGGCTTCGTCCGCGACCCCACGCCGCTCTACGCCGCCGCCGACGCCGCCGTTCACGCCTCCACCTCCGAATCGCTGTCCAACTTCTTCATCGAAGCCCAAGCCCACGGCCTCCCTTGCATCGGCTACGAGGTCCAGGGCCTCGACGAAACCTTCCTCCCCAACCGCACCGGCTGGGTCATCCCGCGCCACGATCGCGCCGCCTTCCGGTCCGCGATCGAACACCTCGCTTCCCTCTCTCCCGCGGCTCGCGCCTCCCTCTCCGCCGACGCCCGTGCTTTCGCCCGCGAAACGTTCGATCCCGCCCGCCAGGTCGCTGCCTATCTCGACTTGTTTGCACGTCTCGCGTCCCCGACTTCCTGACACCGCGCTGTCAGGAGCCTGCATGCGGCACCACGGCTGAGTTGCATTCGCCGTCCCGCTCCGCATCCGTGCCTGCTGTGGTTAAATCGTCCCGTCTCGCTCCCGAATGCATCCGCCTCCGCGGCGTGCGTCAGAACAACCTCAAAGGCTTCGATCTCGATGTCCCGCTCGGCAAATACATCGCGGTCACCGGCCTGAGCGGCGCGGGCAAATCCTCGCTCGTTTTCGACACCCTTCACGCCGAAGGCCAGCGCCGCTACGTCGAGACCTTCAGCGCCTACACCCGCCAGTTCCTCGATCTCCTCGACAAACCCAAAGTCGACTCGATCGAAAACATCCGCCCGTCGATCGCCATCGAGCAGACCAACACCGTCAAAACCTCCCGCTCGACCGTCGGCACGATGACCGAGCTCACCGACTTCTTCAAAGTCTGGTTCAGCCACGTTGCCGAATGCTTCGACCCCGCCACCGGAGAGAAAGTCGAAGACGACAACGCCCAAACCATCTGGGCCAAAACCCACGCCGCCCACGCCAGCCAAACCGTCATCGTCGCGTTCAAGGTCACCAAACCCGGCAATCTCACTTGGCCGGAAATCCTCCAAAATCTCAAAGGCCAGTCCTACCTCCGCGTCCTCCTTCCCCAACCCGACGCCTCCCTCGCCGTCCAAAAAATCGACGACCTCCTCTCGCTCTCTCCCGCATCTCTCAACTCTCAACTTTCAACTCAGCCCGCTCTCTACGTCGTCCAAGACCGCGTCGTCGTCTCCACCTCCGACAAACCCCGCTTCCTCGAAGCCATCGAAACCGCCCTCCACTTCGGCCAAGGCGAAGTCTTCCTCTTCGGCTCCGGGCCCTCGGCTCCAAGCTCTGGGCTTTTCACCGAACTCGGCCACTTCTCCCGCGGGCTCCACTCGCCCAAGACCGGCCGCACCTTCCGTGCCGCCACACCCGCACTCTTCTCTTTCAACTCCCCGCTCGGCGCCTGCCCGCACTGCCGAGGCTTCGGTCGCGTCATCGAAATCGACTACCGCCTCGCCGTCCCCGACCAATCGCTCTCGCTCGATGACGGCGCCATCAAGTGCTGGGAAAGCGACATCTACGGCGAATCGAAAAAAGACCTCTACGTCTTCACGAAGAAAAAGAAGATCCCAACCAACGTCCCCTTCGCCTCCCTCACGCCCGAACAGCGCGACTTCATCATCAACGGCGAACCCGGCTACGGCGAAGAAAACGGCAAGACTTGGCCGAAATACTGGTATGGCGTGAAGGGCTTCTTCCGCTGGCTCGAGAAGAACACCTACAAAATGCACGTGCGCGTCTTCCTCGCGCGTTACCGTGCCTACAACCCGTGCCCCGCCTGCGGTGGCCAGCGCCTCCAGCCGGAATCCCTCTGCTGGAAATGGCGATCCCGCACCCTCCCCGAACTCTACCAACTCCCCGTCTCCGACCTCCTTCGTCTCCTTTCAAATCCTCAAATCTCAAATTTGAAATCCGACGCGCGCAGCGCGTCGTTGGCCTACGACTCCATCCTCACGCGCCTCCGCTATCTCGAACAGGTCGGACTCGGCTATCTCACGCTCGATCGCCAATCCCGCACGCTCTCCGGCGGCGAAGTCGAACGCGTCAACCTCACCTCCTGCCTCGGCACGTCGCTCGTCGACACGCTCTTCGTCCTCGACGAACCCAGCGTCGGCCTCCACCCGCGCGACATTGACCGTCTCATCGGCATCATCCGCACGCTCACCGACGCCGACAACACCGTCGTCGTCGTCGAACACGACGAATCCATGATCCGCGCCGCCGACCACGTCATCGAGGTCGGCCCCGAGCCCGGCGGCCGCGGCGGCCACATCGTCTTCGGCGGCCCCGTATCCGAACTTCTGACACACCCGAAAAGCATCACCGGCGCCTACCTCTCCGGCCGCGAGACCATCCCCACGCCTGAAAACCGCCGCCCCGTCTCTTCCGGCCCCCATCTTCACTTCACCAACGTCTCCAAACACAACATCCGGAACCTTTCCTTCCGCCTCCCGCTCCACCGCTTCGTCTGCCTCAGCGGCGTCTCCGGTTCCGGCAAATCCACGCTTCTCGACAACGTCATCTACCAAGGTCTCCTCGCCCAACAGCACCAACTCACCGAAGACCCGGCCACCATCGAATCGATCGCCGTCTCCGACTCCTCCGGCTCTGGGCTCTCCGCTCTCGGCTCTGGGCTCTTCAGCGAAATCGTCCTCGTCGACCAATCTCCCCTCTCGCGCACCCCGCGTTCCAATCCCGCGCTCTACACCGAAGCGTGGGAACTCATCCGCGATCTCTACGCCTCCACGCCCGCCGCCCAGGCCGCCGGCTTCAACTCCTCTTCGTTCTCCTTCAACTCCGGCGAAGGTCGCTGCGACCATTGCCAGGGCCTCGGTTACGAGCGCGTCGAGATGCAATTCCTCTCCGACGTCTTCGTCCCGTGCCCCGTCTGCGAGGGCCGTCGCTTTAAACCCGAGGTCCTCGCAATCCGTTGGAACGATCGCTCCGTCGCCGATCTCCTCGCGACCAGCATCACCGACGCGCTCCCGCTATTCGCGAGCCTTCCCGAAATCCACCGCCGTCTCGCCACGCTCGACTCCGTCGGCCTTGGCTACCTGACGCTCGGCCAGCCGCTCAACACCCTCAGCGGCGGAGAATCCCAACGCCTCAAACTCGTCCGCTACCTGGGCACCTTCGCCGAGGCGTCCGCCTCAGAAATCGAAAATCAAAAATCGAAAATCGAAAATTCCCCCGGCGCTCTTCTCCTCCTCGACGAACCCACCACCGGTCTCCACCGCCACGACGTCAAACGTCTCCTCTCCGTTCTCCAAGCGCTCGTCGATCGCGGCCACAGCGTCATCGTCATCGAGCACAACCTCGACGTCCTCAAATCCGCCGACTGGATCATCGAAATCGGCCCCGACGCGGGCGCCAACGGCGGCCGCGTCGTTGCCGAAGGGCCGCCCGAAAACGTCGCCGCCGCCGACACCGCCACGTCCCCCTTCCTCCGTGCCGCCCTCGCCGATCGTTCCGAGTTCCGCGTTCCGAGTTCCGAGTTACTCGCCGCCGAATCCCCTACGCGCTACGAACTCGCCCAACCCGGAACCCGGAACCCGAAACTCGAAACCTCTTCAACGCTTCGCATCGAAGGCGCCCGCGAAAACAACCTGAAGAACCTCTCCCTCTCCATCGCGCACCGCGAGCTCTCCGTCGTCACCGGCGTCTCCGGCTCCGGCAAATCCACCCTCGCCTTCGATATCGTCTTCGCCGAGGGCCAGCGTCGCTTCATGGAGTCGATGTCGCCTTACGCGCGACAATTCGTCGAACAACTCCCGCGCCCCGCCATCGACCGCCTCACCGGCATCCCGCCCACCGTCGCGATCGAACAACGCGTCACCCGCGGCTCCCGCAAATCCACCGTCGCCACCATCACCGAGGTCGCCCAATACCTCCGTCTTCTCTACGCGCGTCTCGGCATCCAGCATCACCCCGACACCGACAAACCCGTCGAACCGCTTTCCGTCGGCCAGCTCAAATCCCTCCTCAACCGGGTCCTCGACACGCCCAAGGCCCGCCGCGCCAAACATCTCTACCTCTGCGCGCCACTGATCCGCGGACGCAAAGGCCACCACCAGCCGATCGCCACCTGGATCGGCAAACAGGGCTACAAGCTCATGCGCGCCGACGGCCAGCTCACCCCCGTCGACGCCTTTCAAAAACTCGATCGCTACAAGGAGCACGACATCGAAGTCGTCGTCACCGACCTCGCACCATCGCCCAACGCCCCGCTACCGAATCGCTCCGCCGCGCTGGAAACCGCGCTGAAACTCGGCAAGGGCTCTTGCTTCCTCCTCACGCCACAAAACGAAATCCTCTCCTGGTTCTCCACCACGCGCACCGATATCGACACCGGCGAATCCTTCCCCGAGCTCGATCCGAAGGATTTCTCCTTCAACTCCCCGCGCGGTTGGTGCCCCACCTGCCGCGGACACGGCCGCGTCTTCCCGTGGATGCTCGAGTCCGACGACGATGACGAAAACGATCCCGCCGCCCGCCTGCGCGAGTTCGGCGTCGATTCTTCCGAAGACCTCTCCGACGAAGGCACGCCCTGCCCCGAATGCCACGGCGCCCGCCTCAACCGCATCTCCCGCGCCGTCAAACTCCACTTCGCCAATCGAAAATCGAAAATCAAAAATCAAAAATCCTACTCCTTTTCTCTCCCCCAACTCCTCACCTCCACTCCGTCCCAGCTCCTCGCGCACCTGCGTAACCTAAATCTCGATACGCGCGGCAAACTCATCGTCCAGGACATCGTTCCCCAGATCGAGGAGCGCCTGAAATTCCTCGATCACGTCGGCCTCGGCTATCTCTCGCTCGACCGCCCGACCGAAACGCTCTCCGGCGGCGAAGCCCAGCGTATCCGTCTCGCCGCCCAACTCGGCTCCAACCTCTCCGGCGTCCTCTACGTTCTCGACGAGCCCTCCATCGGTCTCCACGCCCGCGACAACGATCGCCTCATCGAAACGCTCCAGTCCCTCCGCGAAAAAGGAAACACGCTCCTCGTCGTCGAACACGACGACGAGCTCATGGAGCGCGCCGATCGCATCATCGACCTCGGCCCTGCTGCCGGCATTCACGGCGGCGAACTCCTCGCCCACGGCACGCCCGCCGAAATCAAGGCCAGCGACAAATCCCTCACCGGCCTCTTCCTCTCGAAGGGCATCGCGCACCCGCTCCGCGGCGAATACCGCTCCGTCAAATCCACCCCGCTTACGCGCACCAAGCCGGTCGCGAAACTCCTGAAAAAGAAAACGCCCGCCGGTCCCGATCCTTTCCACCACGACTGGCTCGAACTCCGCGGCGCCGCCTTCCGCAACCTCAAGAATTTCGACCTCCGCCTTCCCCTCGGTCGCCTCATCATGGTCGCCGGCCCCAGCGGCGCCGGCAAATCCACGCTCTTTCGCGACCTCCTCCATCCCGCCGTCGCCCACGCGATCAAAGCCAAAAAATCCACCCTCACCGGCCGCGAGTTCGTCAAAGCCACGAACTTCACCACCGATTCCCCCTCTCAACTCTCAACCCTCAACTCTCAACTCCCGTTCGAATCCTTGCGCGGAGCGAACGGCTTCAAACGCGTCGTCGAAGTCGACCAGTCCCCCATCGGCAAAACACCCCGTTCCACGCCCGCCACCTACCTCGGTATCTTCGACCAGATCCGCCAGTTCTTCGCCTCGCTCCCCGAGTCCAAGATTCGTGGATACACCGCCTCGCGCTTCTCCTTCAACACCGCGGGCGGCCGTTGCCCGACTTGCGAAGGCGCCGGACGCGTGAAGCTCGAGATGGCGTTCATGCCCGACACCTACCTTCCCTGCGACGACTGCCGCGGCCTCCGCTACAGCCCCGATCTCTCCGACGTCACGTGGAAGGGCAAATCCATCGGCGAAGTCCTCCAGCTCACCTTCGAGGAAGCCGCCGACTTCTTCGACTTCCACTCGCACCTCTCGCAGGTCTGCAAGCTCATGTGCGATTGCGGTCTCGGCTATCTCACGCTCGGCCAATCGTCACCCACGCTCTCCGGCGGCGAAGCCCAGCGCCTGAAACTCGTCACCGAACTCTCCGCCGGCCTAGCCTCCTACCGCGAACGTTCCCGCGGCGAACTCCCGCGCAACCTCTACCTCCTCGAAGAGCCCACCATCGGCCTGCATCTCAGCGACTGCGAAAAACTCATCCGCGTCCTCCATTCACTCGTCGATCAAGGCCACACCGTCGTCGTAATCGAGCACCACCTCGATCTCCTCGCCGAAGCCGATTACATCATCGAGCTCGGCCCCGTCGGCGGGCCCGAAGGCGGCGAACTCCTCTACCAAGGCGAACTCTCCGGTCTCCTAAAAATCAAGAACAGCCCCACCGCCCCCTACCTCCGCACCAAACTCCACCGCTAAACGGGGCTCCAATTTGGCCCGTCCCGGGCGCTTGGATCGTGGTCCTCGCAGCGACCGCTCGCTTCAGTGCGCGGCCGCGACGCTCGCATCATGCGCCTTCGCCGCGTCCTGCACGACCTTGATCAGCTCCGGCAGCGACACCGGTTTCAGCAAATAACGAAACAGCGCCGCCTCGTTCACGCTGCGCATCAGCATTTCGGGCTTCATATAGCCCGTGACTAAAATCCGCTGCATGTGCGGATATTCCTCCCGCGCACGCACGAGAAAATTCATCCCGTTCCCGCCCGGCATCAGGTGATCGGCGATCACCACCTTGAATGCCTTCTTGTGCAAAATGAACTCCGCCTCGCGCGCCGACGTCGCCTGCGTCGTCTCGAAATAAGGCGATAACGCTGCCGCAAACACCTCCAGCAGCGGCTTCTCATCATCGATCAGCAACACCGCGTCCTTCGGTTTCACTGATCCGTTCGGCACGTCCGCTTGCTTCATGTCGTGCGCGGATCGTGGCGGCGGTCCGGGGCTTGGCAAATTCGAAATACGCCTTCAGCCCACCTCCGGGCTTTTGGTTTGCTTGTAATGTCCGATAAAAGTTAGGTGACGTCCGCTCCACCCATGGAATCCTACGACCTGCATCAGGCCGCTCGGCTGGGCACGCTCGCTTCCGTCCCCCCCGCGATTCTCGCCTCGGAGCAGCTCCTCCAGCGCAATCCCTCGGGCACCACCCCGCTCCACGCCATCGCCCGCCACGGCGGTTTGGAGTTCATCCCGCCCTCCGCGCTCACCGAACAGGCGCTCACCCTCCGCAACGACTCCGGCTATACCCCGATCCACCTTGCCGCCGAAGGCGGACAACTTTCGAAACTTCCCCCCGGCTTCCTCACCGACGCCTTTCTCAGCCTCGCCAGCAATTCCGGCTACACGGTCTACCACGTCGCCGCCGCCCACGGCCATCTTGGCCAAATCCCCGCCGAGCTCCTCACCGCCGAAGTCGTCACCCGCAAAACCCACCTCGGCAACACGCTCCTCCACGAGGCCGCCGAAAATGGCGCCCTCGATCGCGTCCCCCCGGCCTTCCTCACTCCCGAAAACATCTTGGAACGCAACCTCGGCGGCGAAACCGTCCTCCACGTCGCCGCCTTCAACGGCCACCTCGACCAGCTTTCGCCCGCTCTCCTCACCGCCGAGCTGCTTCTGCAAACGACCTCCGCCGGCGACACCGTCTTTCACGCCGCCGCGATCTCCGGCCACCTCGAGCAAATCCCCGCCGCGCTCCTCACCCAGAAACACCTGGTGATCGCCAGCAAAACCGGTTTCACCGCGATCCACGCCGCCGCGGAATCCGGCCAGCTCTCGAAAATCCCTCACGAGCACCTCACCGCCGAACTCCTGCTTACCCGCAACGACAATGGCGACACCCCGCTCCACGCCGCCGCCTACGAGGGCCACCTCGACCAGATTCCCCTATCGATCCTCACCGCGGAAAACCTCAACGTCCGCAACTACGAGGGCATCACCGTCGGTCGCCTCGCCATCCAAAGCGGCAATGTCGACCAGATCCCGCCTCAACTGCGCCCCAAAGAACCCGGCCTCTTCGGCAAATTTCTCATCCGTATCGGCGCCTCCCGCCCGCCCTTCTGACTCGTTGCTACGAGCAGCCCGCCCCGACTCGTCGGGGTGAGCGAGTGGCCCGCCCGTCCGCCTCTCCACCAACGCCCGCTCCGCTGAGCGGGCTTTTTATTTTCCCCTCACCGGAAGCTCCAAGATCCAAGCTCCAAACTCCCAAGAACTCCCAACCTCCAGCTCCCCAATTTGCCCCTTGGTGTTTGGCCCTTCTCTGGAGCTTGGATCTTGGTCCTTGGAGCTTCCCTTCCGTCCTTTCGCTCACCGATTGCCGTTCGCCGCGCATTTCCTGCCCGCCGCGAACCCCAGACTTGCTCCGTCACTCGCAAACCGCCACACGTGAGCGTTTACATTTTTCCATGAGCACCACGATCACAGCCATCACTGCCCGTGAAATCATCGACTCCCGCGGTAATCCCACGGTCGAAGTCGACGTCAAACTCGCCTCCGGCGCCCTCGGCCGTGCCGCGGTGCCCTCCGGCGCCTCCACGGGCGAACACGAGGCTATCGAGCTTCGCGACGGCGACAAGAAGCGCTACCTCGGCAAAGGCACGCAAAAGGCCGTCGCCAACGTGAAGTCCAAGATCGCTCCCGCGCTCATCGGCTTCGACGCCCTCGACCAGGTCGGCATCGACCGCGCCATGCTCGCCCTCGACGGCACCAAGACCAAGTCGAAGCTCGGCGCCAACGCCATCCTCGGCGTCTCCCTCGCGACCGCCAAGGCCGCCGCCAACGCCATCGGCGTTCCCCTCTACAAATACATCGGCGGCCCCAACGCCAAGGTCCTCCCCGTTCCGATGATGAACATCATGAACGGCGGCGCGCACTCCGACGCTCCGATCGACTTCCAGGAATTCATGATCATGCCCACCGGCGCGAAGTCCTTCTCCGAAGGTCTCCGCATGGGCTGCGAAATCTTCCACTCGCTGAAGAAGGTTCTCAAGGACAAGGGCCTCGCCACCGCCGTCGGCGACGAAGGCGGCTTCGCTCCGAAGCTAGAATCCACCGAGGCCGCGCTCGATGCCATCGCCCTCGCCGTGAAGAACGCCGGCTACAAGCTCGGCAAGAACGTCCACCTCGCCCTCGACGTCGCTTCCTCCGAATTCTACGTGAAGGAAAAGAAGCAATACGTCTTCAAGAAGTCCGACGGCCGCGTGCTTTCCGGTGACGAGATGGTCGAGTTCTACAAACAGCTCACCTCGAAATACCCGATCGTCTCGATCGAAGACGGCTGCGCCGAAGGCGACTGGGCCACGTGGAAGAAACTCACCGACGCCATCGGCGATCGCGTGCAGCTCGTCGGCGACGACCTCTTCGTCACCAACACCGAGTTCCTCAAGAAGGGCATCGATACCGGCACCGCCAACTCGATCCTCGTCAAAGTTAACCAGATCGGCTCGCTCACCGAAACCCTCGACGCCGTCGAGATGGCCAAGGAAGCCAACTACACCGCCGTCATCTCGCACCGTTCGGGCGAAACCGAGGACGTCACGATCGCCGATATCGCCGTCGCGACCAACGCCGGCCAGATCAAGACCGGCTCCCTCTGCCGCACCGACCGCGTCGCGAAATACAACCAGCTCCTCCGCATCGAGGAAGAGCTCGGCGCCAGCGCCGTCTACGGCGGCAAGATGCGCGGCCTCTAATCGCAGGCCGCCAGCTTGCTGGCGCTTTCTCACGGAAGGCCGGGCCCGAACGCCCGGCCTTTTCCTTTGTCCAAAATCTTCCCCCACACTCCTCCCTCGACTCATCCCGCCCCCGCCTTACGTATAACCCCTAAAGCGCACGCTCATGACCCTCCGCTTTCTTCTCCTCCTTCTTTCCCTCGTGATCGTGGCGCCCGCCGCCTACTCCGCCGAGAAGCAGGCGAAGAAACAGGCCTCCGAGGAGGAAATCATCGCCCGCCTCCGCGAGCACGCCCTCAAGAAACGCGCCGCCCGCACCGCCGCCAACGCCCCTGCCGCCGCTCCAGCCGCTTCCACCGAATCCACCGCCGCATCCCCCGCTTCTACTGCCCCCGCCCAAGAGACCGCTTCGACCACTCCGGAAAAAACCGCAGCCGCGTCGAAAAAAGAACCTGCGGAAGACGATCCCAACGTCCTCCCGGAAATCCAAGTCCGCAAAGACCGCATCACCGAACTCGACAAACAAGTCGCGAAACAAAACCGCGAAATCCGTCGCGAAAAACAGAATACAAAGCCGACTGTTCTCGACGAAACCCTCAACGGCCCGAAAACCTCGAAGTGGCTCGCGATCTTCGGCGGCCAATCCAGCGAAGACCGCGCCAACATCGCCCGCGAGCGCGTCGCCATGATGGAAGACGAACGCGACCTCATCGAAGCCATCGCCCAGACGGAAGACCCGGAAGAAAAAGCGCTGCTTCAACGCACCCTCGACGCCATGCGCGCCATGCGCCGCGACCTCGAGGCCTCCCTTCGTTAAAAATCCTGGCTACGAGCAGCCCGCCCCGACTCGTCGGGGTGAGCGAGCGACCTTCGCCGTCCTCACCTCAACCACGCCGACGCCGCCCATAACACCGGCGCCTGCCCGTGAAAATCTCCCGGCCCGCGCGCCGCGTCGAGATACCCCTGCGCCTCCGCTTTCTGCCCCATCCCCAGGCACACGTCGCGCACGTTCGCGTCCGCATCCAAAAATTCCGTCAGCGCCAGCCATCCCTTCCGCGCCGCCGGCCCATACGTGGCCTCATCGAGCCACCCGTGCTTCACGCCCGTGATCATCGCAAACGTGAACATCCCCGTGCAGGACCCTTCCGCCCACGCCCCCGGATGATCCACGAGCTGCCGCCAGTATCCGTCCTCCGCCTGATGCTTCAGCAGTGCGCCCATCATCTTCCGATAACCCGCCATGATCGGCCCATGATACTCGCTGCTCTCCGGCAGCACGCGCAGCAGCTCTGTCATCCCCGCCGCCATCCAGCCATTTCCCCGCCCCCAGAAAAATCGGCCCGTGTCGCCGTGGAAAAACAGCCCGTTCTCCTGCTGCAGCCGCTCCAGCGACATCACCATCCCCTTCGCCGCCCGCTCCAAATAGACCGGATCTCCCGTCACCCGAAACGCCTGCGTCTGCAGCGCGCCGATCATATACATGTCGTCGATCCAAAACCGCGTCTGCCGGCTCAACCCATCCGCCCGCGGCAGCGCCCATTGCTGATCCGCCCGCCACATCCCTTCGCTCCGCGCCTGCTTGTCTCCGGTTAACAAATACACCTGCAGCGGCAGCACGCCAAACACCGACCAGTCCACGTGCTCGCGCTTCGGAATGATCGCCTCGTTCTCCGGCACCATCAATTCGCGATAACGTTTCACCAAGCGCTCCTGCAGCCCCTCGTCCTTCGTCAGTTCCGCAAAGGTCAACGCCCCATACCACGTGCACACCTGCGCATAGTGAATCACCTGGTCCGGCGGCATCAGCATGTTTTCCCGCCGCAGAAAATTCTCCGTCACCCGCCGCCCCACCTCCTCCGGCGACTTCCCCTCCGGCCACTGCTCCCCTGCCGCCGCGTTCGCCACCACCAACACGATCGACACCACCCATTTCGTCCACTTCATCGCCGCGTTCTACCAACACCCTTTCTCCATACCATCTTTTACCTCGTCATCGCCCGCCTACCACCTCTCGCCGCCCCAAATTTGGGTTCCTTCGTGTCCATTCGTGGTTTCCCTCTTCTCTCCCTCCCCGTCAATAATCTCCGCATGCCCTGGCCCGAGTTCCACCACGAAGCGATGGCGACCGATTTCTCGATCACCCTCGCCGCGCCGCAACATTCCGCCGACTACGCCCGCCAGGCCGCCGGTGCCTGCTGGCGCGAACTCGACCGCCTCGAATCCGAACTTTCCCGCTTCGTCGAATCCAGCGATATCGCCCGCGCCAACCGCCTCGCCCGCGGCGAAACCATCACCATCACCGACACCACGCTCGAGTGCCTCCTCATCGCCGCCGAAGTCTGTATCGCCACCCAAAACGCCTTCGATCCCGCCTACGCCTCCGAACGCGACGCCCCGTCCGCCCCGCCCTTCACGCTCGATCCGTCCACTCACACGCTCACCTCGCACGCCTCGCGTCTCCACCTCGATCTCGGCGCCATCGGGAAGGGCTACGCCCTCGATCGCCTCGCGGGCGTGCTCCGCGATTGGGAAATCCCCTCCGCCTGCCTCCAAAGCGGCGGCAGCACCGCCCTCCTCCTCGACGCCCCGCCGAACGAGCCCGGCTGGGCCGTCGGTATCGGCGATTCCGATACTTATCGCACGCTCGATCTCGCCAACATCTCCCTCAGCGGTTCCGGCATCGCCGTCAAAGGCTCGCACCTGATCGATCCCACCCGTCACTCCGCCGCCGCCCGCACCACGCGCGTCTGGGCCCTGGCTGCCACCGCCGCGCTCTCCGACGCCCTTTCCACCGCCTTCTTCATCATGTCCGACGAAGAAATCGCCGCCTTCTGCCGCGCTCATCCCGAAGTCGGCGCCGCCCTCGCGACCCCCACTAGCCTGATCCCTCACGGCCTCTTGATTTCCCTCCTCACCTCCGAAAACAAACCATAGCCTGCCGGTAGGGCGCGCTGACCCCAGCGCGCCGCGTAACGCCTCCCTTCTCCCCGCCCGAAATCGAAAATCCCGGATCAAAATTCGAAAATAGCGTCACCTGCCCGCTTCCGCCGCCTCCGTCTGCGCGCGCCTCTGCTGCGCCTCCGCCAGCCGATTCTCATCTGTCAAATCAAGCCGTAACGGCGTCATGGATACGAGCCCCCGTTCCATCGCCCACCGATCCGTCCCTTCCTCCACCTGTTCGACCGGCGTCACGGAAAACCAATACACGTCCCGGCCCATCGGGTCCTTCGCCGGCACCACCCGCCCGTCGTAGTGCCGCATGGACTGGCGCGTCCACGCCAACCCGCGCGCCTCCTCGGGCAAATTCACGTTCACCAGCGGAAAATCCGTCTCCGTCAGCACCACTCGCAACGCCTCCTCGGCCCACGGCACAATCTTCTCGAACTCCGGTTCCGTCTCCGTCGACGGCGTGCTGAACGCCACCGCTCTCAGTCCCAGCAGCGCGCCCTGTTTCGCCGCCGCCAGCGTTCCCGAGTGCCAGATCGCGTTGCCCAGATTCGTCCCCAGATTGATCCCCGACAACACGAGATCGACGTCCTTCCACTGGTTCACCCCGAGCATCACGCAGTCCGCCGGCGTGCCGTTCACCCGATACGCCTCGAACTTGGGCAGCGGCGTCGGCCGATACATCACCGGCCGCGTCGCCGTAATCGAGTGGCTCGCCGATGACTGCTCCACATCGGGCGCCACGATGCGCACTTCGCCAAACTTCGACGCCACTTCCGCCAGCGCCATCAATCCGGGACTGTAAACCCCGTCGTCGTTCGAGATCAGAATTCGCATCGGTGCCTCCGCCGCACCCCTAGCCGTCGCGCGCCGATTCTCAAACGCCGCCTCCACTCCGTCCGCGTCCGCGCCGCCTTGCACTTTGCCCCCTCGCCCACGCGCCTCACCGCACATTGCAACGCTCGTGTAATGCTTTTTCCACGACACCGCGCCGACGCACCTTTTTTTCCGCTTCGCCACGAAGCGCTTAAGCCCCGCCGGGCTGATTGCGGGGATCAGGGCACGCCCGCTGCTCCCCCGTTCCCATCCGGGTCCGGCGCTCTTCCAACGAAAATCACACCATGAACCCTACGAATCTATCCTCCACTCAGACCCCGGTCGAAGACACCCCCTTGGCCAGCGCCAAAGCCGGGCTCGCTTCCACCGCACGCGACGCCGCCGGCCAGATCAAAACCGCCGCCAGCCAGACCGCCGCGCGTGCCCGCGACGAAGCCCAACGCCTCGCCGCCGAGAAAAAATCCACCGCCGCCCGGCGCATCGAAGGCTACAGCTCCGCGATGCACGACTCCGCCAAGGCCTTCGAGGAACAGGACCCCAACATCGCCTGGTTCGCCCACCGCGCCGCCGACCGCCTCCATGGCGTCGCCGACTACGTGCGCAATCGCGACTTCAACGACCTTCGCCGCGATGCCGAGGATATCGCCCGCCGCCATCCCGCGGTTTTCTTCGGCGGCCTCTTTGTCGCCGGCCTTCTCCTGGGCAACATCCTGAAAGCGTCCAGCCGCCGCGACCACGCGGGTTCTTACGGCTACGACTCCGGCGAAACCGACGCATCGGACTGGGCCGCCAGCGGCAGTTCGTCCGCTTCGATTCCCGAACCCACTCCCACTCCCGGATTCTAACCGCGCGCATCATGAGCTCTGACGCTTCTCAACCCAACTCGATCGTCGGGCTCCTGCAGAGCCTTCGCGACGATACCACGCGCCTTTTTCATCAAGAGGTCGCGCTCGCCAAAGCCGAACTGAAGGCCAACGCCTCCCACATCGGCCGCCACGCCGCCGAGATCGCGGTGGGCGGCTTCGTCGCCTACGCCGGCGTGATCGTGCTTCTGATCGGTCTCGGTCAACTCGTCGGCGTCGGACTCGTCCGCGCCGGCCTCGATCCCGACATCGCCGAGTGGCTCGCGCCCACCGCGGTCGGCTTGGCCATCGCCATCATCGGCTGGCTGATGCTCGCCAAGGCCAAGCGTGCTCTCGCCCACGACACGCTCGTTCCTCAGCAAACGATCGACTCTCTCAAAACCGACAAACAGTGGGCCCAGGAAAAACTCACCTCCAACCCATGAACACTTCCCCCACTGAAGAAACCGCCGCCATCCGCTCCGAGATCGAATCCACCCGTCGCCAAATGGACGACAAAATGGACGCCCTTCGTGAGCGTTTTCAAGGCCGCCACCTCATCGACGAAATCCTCGGCTTCTTCCGCACCAATCCCGACCGCAGCCGCGACCTCGGGCAAAAACTATCCCAATCCGCCTCCACCGCCATGCACTCCGTCACCGACACTTTGAAGGCCAATCCGGTCCCCGCTCTCCTCATCGGCGCAGGCGTCGCCTGGATGATCTACGACAGCCGCCGCAAATCGCGCGAAGACGATTACGAATACCGCTACGACGAAGCCGCCACCGCTTACCGCTCCATCCAACACGATCCCGACGCCGAAGAGCTCTACGACCGTCCGCTCGAATATCCCTCGAGTGCTGCCACCCAGCCCGGCGGCACCTCCGGCTACGCGATCGGCGCCAGCGGCTACTCCGCCGAGCCAACGTCCGAACCGTCGAAACTCGGTCAGGTGAAACAGCGCGCCTCCCAAGCCGCCGATCACCTTCGCGATCGTCTTTCCGGAGTGGGCTCCAGCCTCCGCGATCGTTCACAAGCGATGTCTCAACAGGCCCGCGACACCTACTCACGCCTCCAGGAACGCGCCCGCGAAACCTACGACCGCAGCCGCGAACGTGTCGTCACCACCGCCAACGAACACCCGCTCGAAGTCGGCCTCGCCTGCCTCGCCGCCGGTGTGATCGCCGGCCTCTCCATCCCCACACCCGAGCGTCTCAACCGTCTCGCCGGTCCCACTGTCGACCGCCTGCGCGATCGCACCCGCGAAGCCGGGAGCGAACTCCTGCACAAGGGCGAACGCGTCGCCAGCGCCGCGGCGGAAGCCGCCAAGGACGCCGCGCGCGAACAAGGCCTCACGCCCGAACAGCTTCGCGAACAAGCCGCCGCGGTCGGCGAACGCGCTCGCGATGCCGCCACCGAGACCGCGCGCAGCGAAGGTCTTTCGCCGTCGTCCGGTTCTTCTTCCCCCGGCGCCGCCACCACGCCCTCTCAACCTCAAGCCGACCCTTTGGCCTCGCGGCCCGTGATGTGATTGCTCCAGATCGGAGCGGGGCCGGTTCGCCACAAGGCGAGCCGGCCTCTTCGCAACACGAGGCCCGTCCAGCCCAGCCACCGACAGCTTCCAACATGGACAAACCGGAGGTCAGTCCGCCCAGAGCCAGCAACGAGCACGGACGCGGCCGGCACGCCGACGCGCCCACCGAGGTCCCGCCGAAAGGCTGGTTCGACATCCTCGTTCGCACCAAAGATCAGATCGCCGCCGACAACCTTTCCGTCGTCGCCGCCGGCGTTGGCTTCTTCGGCTTCGTCGCCGCCGTTCCGGCCCTCGCCTCCGTCATCGCGCTCTACGCCTTGATCTCCGATCCCGCCCAGGTGCGCGACCACATCGCCTCGCTCGCTCAGGTCGTTCCCCCGCAAGTAATGCCTCTGCTCGAAGAGCAGATGACGCGCATCGCCGGCAACCAACAAGCCGCCGGCTGGAGTTTCGTCGTCGGCCTTGCTCTGGCGCTCTACAGCAGTTCGCGCGCGATCATGGCGATGATCACCGGTCTCAACATCGCCTACGACGAGGCCGAGAAACGCAGCTTCCTCAAACTCAATCTCGTCGCCTTCGCGCTCACCGGTTTCGTTATCGTCGGAGCCCTTCTCGCCATCGGCCTCGTCGCCGTCCTTCCCTCCGCGCTCTCCGCCCTTCCCGTCAGTGGAAATCTCGAAACGCTTCTCAACTGGCTCCGCTGGCCCGTGCTCGTGGGCGGCTTCATCATCGCCCTCACGGTGATGTATCGCTACGCCCCGAGCCGCAACGAACCTCAATGGCGCTGGGTCAGCGCAGGAGCGGCCGCCGCCACGCTCCTCTGGGTCGCTGGCTCCGCCGCCTTCTCGTTCTACGTCTCTCAATTCGGCAGCTACGACAAAACCTACGGCTCTCTCGGCGCGATCGTCGTCTTCCTGATGTGGCTGTTCTTGTCCGCCTTCGCGATCCTCCTCGGCGCCGAACTCAACTCAGAGATGGAACGCCAGACATTGAAGGATACGACCGACGACCCCGAAGAACCCCTCGGCCAACGCGGCGCTGAAGCCGCCGACACCGTAGGGCCCGCCCGCGGCGGCAAGCGCCGCGGGAAGCACCAAGCTCCAAGATCCAAGCTCCAGAGAACGGCCAAATCCCAATAAGTGTCCACGCCGTCTTTGTCATTCTGAGCGAAGCGACGAATCCAGAGCGACGACCGCAAACAGGGCTCCCCTTGGACCCTTTGAAAATTGAGTCTTCTCTGGAGCTTGGATCTTAAACCGCGTGGGCTTTCGCCGTCCTGTTCACCATCCGTAGCACGCCCTCAAACGGAATCCCCAGCCACGTCGGGCGATTGTTCAACTCGTAGCCGAGTTCATACACCGCCTTGTCGATCAGATACGCGCTCAACAACACCTCCAACTGATCGCGTTCCTTCGGCAGCAACGCCGATCCGCGCATCGTTTCGAAATAAGCCCGCAGGAACGTCGCGCTCACCCAGCGACGCCAATACGCCGACCACGCCGCCGCGCCGTCTCGGTTTTCCGTCGTCAACAATCCCCGCGCCGCCAGCGACTCGAGCGCCGTGTGCGCCGCATAGTTGAACGACCTCACCATTCCGGCCACATCACTGATCGGCGACCGCTTCAACCGCCGCGCGCTCAACGCCCTCGCCGGCTCGCCTTCGAAATCCAGGATCACGAAATCCGTTCCCGTCGAAAGCACCTGGCCCAGATGATAATCGCCGTGCACGCGAATCCGCTTCGCCTCCAGCCGTTCCGTATAAACCCGTTTATAGCGATTCAACACCTCGTCCTGCGCCGCTAACACCGCGGCCGCATCCGCCTGCAGCTCCTTCGGCAGCGTTCTCACGCGACTTCGCAGCAGCTCGAAGTTCTCCATCACCAGATTGCGCATCGATTGATACAGCGACCGCTGGTAATGCGGCGAAAACGGCTCCGGCGCGAAATCCGGCTCGCCGCTCTCTCCCAGCATCCTGTGCAGCTCCGCCGTCCGCGCCCCCAGGATCCGCGCCGCCTCCAAATACGTGCCCACCGCCTCGATCGTCTCGTGTCCCGGCTCGCGATCCGCGAGCTCCAGCAGCGTCTCCTCCGGCACTTCGCACGCGCGCCCTTCCTCGACGAACAGCAACACGCGATCGAAATACCGCTCCAGCGCATCGAGCGTGTAATCCCAACCGTCCCGCGCTCCCATGATGAACTGCGTCAAAATCCCCAGACTTCGCACGCTGCCCGGCGCTCGATACTCCATCGATCCGCCCAGCGTCGGCGCATGCGCAAACTGTCGGGTCGTGAGATAACTCATCACCTCCACGTCCGGATTGATCCCCGGCTCCGGCCGTCGAAACAGCTTGAACAAAAACCGGTCCGCAAAAACCACCGCCGTGTTGCTGTGCTCCGCTTTCGACAGCAGCGGCGCGATCTCGCCACAGTTCGGTCCGCACAGCGCCTCAAACGCCCCCGTGGGCCGCAGCACGAGATCACCCGCGCCGCCCTTCAACGTCGCGCCTTTCTCCATCGCGTCGAGCAACGCCCGCGGAAACGCCGGATCGGCCATTCCATCGAAGATCAACCCATCCCCCTCGACCGCTCGCGGCACGCGCGCGATCGCCGACGCCGGATGTTCGCGCAACTTGCTCTCCGCCTCACCCGGCGGCGCATACGCCAGCGGCAACACATACACCTCCGGATCGCCCGTCGCATAGTCCGCGTTCAACAACATCAAAAACGCTCGCCCGCGCGTCGTTTCGATTCCGATCGCATCCGCAATTTCAATACCGCGCAGCTCCCGCGCCTTCCCGCCATACCAGCGCCGCTGCTGAATGTATCCGGCGAGCACCTCCGCCACGCGCCGACTCGTGTGCCCGCGCAACAAAGTCGTCCAATCCTCTCCGACTTCGAGGATCGGTAGATCGCTCAACGCGTCCGGCAGCGCCGCCGCGCCTTTCTCGTCCGCGCCCACCGGCTCCAGCGCGAACCAAAAGAAGCCGTGCGCATTGACCGTCAGCCCATACTCGCCGTCCGCGATCGCCGGAAACTTCGCGCGCCCGAAGATATCCACCGGCGCGTATCCACGAAACTCCGACAAGTCCACCGTGAGCGCCTGCGCATGACGCGAGAGATTCGCCACGACGAGCACCTTCTGCCCTTCGTATTCCCGCACAAACATCAGGATCTTCCGATTGTCCGGCTGCAGAAATGTGATCGTCCCCCGCCCCAACGCCGGCCAGCGCGCCCGCACGCCCAGGATCCGCTTCGTCCACCAAAACAGCGAACTCGGATTGCTCTGCTGCGCCTCCACGTTCACCGCCTCGTAGTGATACTCCGGATCGAGGATGATCGGCAGATAAAGGCTCTGCGGATTCGCCCGCGAAAACCCCGCGTTCTTGTCCGAACTCCAATGCATCGGCGTCCGCACGCCGTTCCGATCGCCGAGATAAATATTGTCCCCCATCCCGATCTCGTCGCCGTAATAGATCACCGGCGTTCCCGGCATCGAGAGCAGCAGCGCATTCAATAATTCGATCCGCCGCCGGTCGTTGTTCAATAACGGCGCCAACCTCCGCCGAATCCCCAGATTGATCCGCGCCCGCTGATCCGCCGCATACATCCGATACATGTAATCCCGCTCTTCTTCCGTCACCATCTCGAGCGTCAGCTCGTCGTGATTCCTCAAAAACATCGCCCACTGACACGTCTCCGGAATTGGCGGCGTCTGCGAAAGGATGTCCAGGATCGGCGTCCGATCCTCCATCCGCACCGACATGAACAGTCGCGGCATCAGCGGAAAATGAAACGCCATGTGACACTCGTCGCCGCGTCCTTCCCCAAAATACTTCACCGCGTCCTCCGGCCACTGATTCGCCTCCGCCAACAACATCCGGTCGCCATACTTTTCGTCCACGTGCTTCCGCAGCGTCTTTAGATACGCATGCGTCTCCGGCAGGTTTTCGCAGTTCGTTCCTTCTCGCTCGTAAAGATACGGAATCGCGTCGAGTCGCAGTCCGTCGACCCCCATCTCCAGCCAAAAATCCAGCACCTTCACGATCTCTTCGTGCACCACCGGGTTCTCGAAATTCAAATCCGGCTGATGCGAATAAAACCGGTGCCAGTAATACGCGCGTGCCACCGGATCCCACGCCCAGTTCGACGTCTCGAAATCCCTGAAAATGATCCGAGCGTCGCGATACTTCTCGTTCGTCTCGCTCCAAACATAGTAATCACGCTCCACACTTCCCGGCGCCGCCCTTCGCGCCCGCTGAAACCACGGATGCTGATCCGAGGTGTGATTGATCACCAACTCCGTGATCACCCGCAGCGATCGCCGATGCGCCTCGTCGAGGAACTCCTTGAAATCATCCAGCGTCCCATAGATCGGATTGATCGCATAGTAATCCGCGATGTCGTAGCCATCATCGCGCAGCGGCGACGGATAAAACGGCAACAACCACACCGCCGAAATCCCGAGATCCTGCAGATAATCGAGCTTCTGCGTCAGCCCGCGAAAATCGCCGATCCCGTTTCCATCGCTGTCGTAGAACGAGCGCACGTGCGCCTGATAAATCACCGCGTTGCGATACCAGAGCGGCTCCGACGAATGCGTCGTATTCGGCTTCGGCACGCCTGTGGCCATGTAGCTACGGGCGTGAGCGAGGGGCCTGTCGACCATGTCGGCATTTCGGTCCGGAGCTCGTCGTTCGGGTTGAGACTCGTTCATCGCAAAGGGGTCACATGAAATAATCGAAATCCTGCTCCGACCGCACCCGCCGCCGCAGCCGAAAGATCGCCGCGGGCACATGCTGCGGATCGAGCCGCACGAAGTTCTCCGCTCCCCGCCACAGATAACGCGATCCCGTCAGCAAATCGTGCGCTTGAAACGTATCCGTTTTCTCGATGCCGAGCTCGCCGAGATCCAGCCGCGTCCGCCCTTCCTGCGCGTGATGCGGGTCGAGGTTCACCACCGTCAAAATGATATTCTCCCGATCCGCCGTCCGCTTGCTGTAGGCGATCAACTGCGGGTTGTCCGTCGCGTGAAACGCCAGCAGCTCATTGCTCTGCAGCGCCGGATTCTCCCGCCGGATCGCATTCACCCGCGCGATCAATGGCTGCAGCGAATCCGGCCGGTTCAAATCCCACGCCTTGATCTCGTATTTCTCCGAATCGAGATACTCCTCCCCGCCCGTCTTGAACGGCGCGTTCACGCACAACTCATACGCCGGCCCATAAATCCCGTAGCTCGCACCCAGCGTCGCCGCCAAAACAAACCGCGCCATGAACGCCGGCCGTCCGCCAAATTGCAGCGCCTGCGGCAGGATATCCGGCGTATTCGGCCACAGGCTCGGCCGGAAAAATTCCCGCACGTCCGTCCGCGTCAGCTCCGTCAAATACGCCCGCAGCTCGTCGCTCGTGTTCCGCCACGGGAAATAATTGTAGGACTGCGTGAACCCCAGCTTCGCCAAATTATACTTCACTTTCGGCCGCGTGAACGCCTCCGACAAAAAAATCAGCTCCGGCCGGCGTGTCTTCAATTCTCCGATACACCACTCCCAAAACGGAAACGCCTTCGTGTGCGGATTATCGACGCGAAAGATCGTCACGCCCTGCTCCACCCAAAACTCCATCACGCTCTTCGCCTCCGCCCATAACTCCCGCCACGCCGGCGTCTCGAAATCGAAGGGATAAATATCCTGATACTTCTTGGGCGGATTTTCGGCGTATTGAATGGTTCCATCCGGCCGCCGTTTGAACCACTCCGGGTGCTCGCGCACATACGGATGATCCGGCGAACACTGCAGCGCGATGTCCAACGCGATCTCGATCTGCAACGACGCCGCCGCCGCCACGAGTCGCTTGAAATCCGCGAGCGTCCCCAATTGCGGATGAATCGATTTATGCCCGCCTTCTTCCGCCCCGATCCCCCACGGGCTCCCGGGGTCATCCACTCGCGCCTCCGTCGCGTTATTCCTCCCTTTGCGAAACGCATACCCGATCGGATGAATCGGCGGCAGATACAGCACATCGAAACCCATTTCCGCGATCCGCGGCAACTGCGCCTCCACATCGCGCAGCGTCCCATGCCGCTTCCCGTCCGATCCCGCCGAGCGCGGAAAAAGTTCATACCACGCCCCATAACGCGCCCGCACCGGCTCCGCCCACACCACCAGCTCCCGCTCGAATCGCGTCGCCAGCGAGCGATCCGGATAACGCTGCGCCAGCGCCCGTCGCAGCGGGTCCTTGGCTTTCTCGACCCTCGCCGCCACCTCCGCATCCGCCGTCGCCAACTCCTTCGCCCAACTCTCCAACATCGATCGTTCCGCTCCACGCGCTCGCTCCGCCGCCGCGCGAACGAGCTCCGCACCCACCAGCAGATCGATCTCCACCTCCTGCTCCGCCGCGACCTTCTTGTCGAAATCCCGCTGCCACGACCGGAAATGATCCACCCACCCCTCGACCGTGTAGCGATACCGCCCCAATCGCTCGACGCGAAACGTCGCCCGCCAGCGATCGTTTCCCAGTGCGGTCATCTCCACCTCGCGCCACTCCGTCTCGCTCTCCGCTTTGAAACACACCACCGCCGCGACCGCATCGTGCCCGTCGGCGAACACATCCGCCGCCACCACCACCGCCTCGCCCACGCATCGCTTTATTGGATACCGCCCGCCGTCGATCTGCGGCGTCACGTTTTCAATGATCGTTCGACGCCGCCCGTCGAAGTCTCGGGAAAGATTCGGCAGCAGGCTCATCGTCATCCCACCCGCAGTTCCCGCAGCGTAGCCCGCACGTTTCCTCCGCTGATATCCGGCACAATCGACAGCTCGATGGCCGCAACACTCGGCAGGTCCACACGATAGTCCTCCTGCTCCCGCGTCGCGCCCCCCGGGCTGAAGGTGAACTGCTGCCGCGCGATTTCCCGCTCCAATCCGCCCGGTGTCCGCGCCCGCAACACGAACTCCTGCGTCCGCGCCCGTTCGTGTTCTTCCACCACCACCCGCACCCGCTTCACCTCCCTCGGTTGGGGAAACAACAGCCGCACCCTCTGCTCTCCCGGTCCGCCCGCGACCCAACCCTTTCCTCCCGCCACCACGGCCTGCTCGATCGGGTGCCACGGATCTTCCGACGAGATCTCCACTTCCGCCACTTGTTCGAGCGACAGCCACTCCGGCTCTCCGCTTTGCGCCCGTTCGCCGCGCCGCTCCGCGCCAATGATCCGTTTGATCATCCGCCGACCGACACGACCCGCCTCCCGCGGTTCGTCGACTACGCCCTCGCTCCGTCCGGGTCCGCGCCTGAGACCTCTTTCCGCCGGTCAAACTCCGATCCCCGCCTCCGAAAATTCACGCATCTCCCCACACGTAGCGAAACACAGCCCGCCCCGACTCGTCGGAGTGAGCGTTTCGCCTCCCTCGCGAGCCACGTCCCCTTCACCCCGCCAGCCCCCGCCGTTTCGCACTCGCCACCAGCTCCGCGAAATTCCCCGCGCCGAGCTTCGCCATCACGTTCGCGCGATGAAACTCGATCGTCCGCGCGCTCAGCCCGATCAGCTCGCTGATCTCCCGACTCGTCTTCCCGCCCAACACCAGCGTGAGCACTTCCTGCTCCCGCCGCGAAAGGATCTTCCCCACCGCCTGCGCCTTCGCGCCTTCACGCAGCAACACTTCCGCAAACTTCGCCGAATAATACGTGTGCCCCGCCGCCACCGTCGTGAGCGCATCCGCCAGTTCCTCCGGCGACGCGTCTTTTTCCACGTAACCTTCCACGCCACTCTCCCGCACGCGCGTCAGACTCAGCGGATCGGTCAGCGACGACAGCACGAGCGCGCGCAGTTGCGGCCGCATCTGCCGCGCCGCCTGCACGCACGCCAGCCCGTCCATCCCCGGCAGTTGCAGGTCCACGATCATCACGTCCGGCTCCAGCCGCTCCACCGCGCCCAACGCCTCCTCCGCCGACTCCACCGCCGCCACGAGCGAAAACTTCGGCAGCCCCGCCAGCCAGTTTTCCAAAAACGACCGAAACAGCCGCTGATCTTCGACGATCAACACTCGCACGGTCGCTGGACGTTTCGACTCGTTCACGCCGCCGCAGTAAACCGCCGCCGCGGCCCCGGAACAGCGCAAAATTCGCCTCAAACCGGTGCCATCGTCCGCTTCAAGCGAAACGAAAATACCGTTCCCCCGCCGTCCGCCTTCCGCACGTCCATCCGCAGTTCGAGCGCACGCGCGATTTCCCGACAAAGCCGCAGCCCCAACTCCCGTCCACCCAGCTCCGCTTCGACACCATCCCGCGTCAACCACGTCGCGACGCTCGCCGGCAGGCCCGGCCCGTCGTCCCGCACTTCCAATCGCACCGCGTCACCCTCCTCTCGTGCCTGCACCGCCACCACGCTCCGCGCATGCTTCACCGCGTTGTCCACCAGGTTTCTCACCAGCGTCTGCATGAGCACCAGATCGGTCTCCACCCGCAGCTCCTCCGGCACCTCCATTTCCACCGACACGCCTCCGCGCCGCGCGTTGTTGCGATACAGCACCGCCGCCGGCGCCACCAGCATGTGCACCGGGCACTCCGTCACATGTTTCGATCCCGCCTTCAACCGCGCCCACAGCACCAGGTCCTCGATCAACAACAGCAGCGTCCGTCCCGTGTCGGCCGCATCCTGCGCAAACTGCGCCAGCGCCCGCGGCGTCGGCGCGGACGCCGTCTGCTCCGCCGCCCGCGTCAACCCCGTCAACGGCCCGCGCAGATCGTGCCCGAGCACCGTGATCATCCGGTCCTTGTCCGCGTTCGCCGCCTCCAGCTCGCGCGTCCGCTCCCGCACCTCCAGTTCCAGTTCATCGGCATACGCCTCCTGCACCGCTCCCCTCGCCGCGGCTTCCTCGAGCAATCGTCGTTGCGCGTCCACCTTCTCTCGCTGCACCTGCGCAAATCGGTCCGCCATCGCCAACGCGAGCAGCAGGATCTCCAGCGTCGATCCCGCCAGCACTCCCAGCGCTGCGCTCTTCTGCACGTCCCGCGCGATCCACATCCACACGACCGGCAGCGCCCCGGCGAACGCCGCGCCCGACGCCGCCACGAAAAACCGCGCATGCCGCACTCCTCGCCGCCAAGCGACCACCGCGATACCGAGCAACAACGCATGCGTCAGCGCCACCAGCGGCATGAATCGCTGCACCCACTCCGCGTCTCCGACCCACGGAATCAGCAGGCTGCCCGCCACCAGCACGATCAACATCGCCCGAGATCCCCGCACCCACCGATCCGCCCGCGGCATCCGCGTCCGTGTATCCAGAAACACCCGCGCAAACTGCACCAGAAGCACCCCGCTTCCGGCGAGCGCCACCGCGAACACCGTTTCCTTCCACGGCGATCCCCCTGCGATTCCGACGAGCGCCAGTCCGCCGTTCGCGATGAAATTCGATGCCGTCATCGTCGTCGCATACAACACGTAGTATCCGGTGTCTGGATGCCGCAGCCGCTCCCACAGCAGCGCGTGATAAATCAGCAATCCCATCAACGCGCCATAACACCCCGCCTCCGCCAGCAGGTCGCGGATCTGGGCCGCAAAGAAATCGCCCGCCTCCGGCCACCACACGACGCGCGCCCACACCGCGAATCGATCCCACACGCGCAGGTAGACCGTGCGCTCGCCGCCCGCCGGCACATCGACGAAGAACGCCGACACCTGTGTCCAGATCGGCTTCTCTCCCGCCCGCACCGTTTCGCCCGCCACTTCGCGACGCCATCCGCTTCCGCTTTCTTCCCACAATTCCACGCGATCCGAAAAGTATTCCGAATCCGCCAGCACGCCCCGCCAAGGCGCGTCGCTCGGATTCCGCAGCACCACCCGAATCCAGACCGCATCGCCGTCGTCCACGTGGATGTAGCCCCGCCCTCTCCACTCGGCCCACGCCTCCTCCGCCTGCCCCGCCACCGCCTCGATCGTCAAATCGCGTCGCTCGTCCGCCAACGTGTGCACCACCACCTGATCACCCGCGTCGGCCACCGCCATCATCCGGCTGCGATCTCCCGCGATCCCGAACAGCAGCCAACCGATTCCCATCGCCGCCGCCGCAAGCAATGCAGCCACGGGCAGGCGAGAACGCGGACCAGGCGGGACCATCCGCCGAGCCTCACGCGCCACCTTCGCGAGGAGCAAGCCCCGTCGCGCACCAAAATCAGGTAGAACTACGAGGTTCACCCGCCACCGCCTCCCTTCTCCGCGGCCTGACCTCGTAGAACTACGAGGTTTGCCCGATTGCGCTCGCTCCGGGGCGAACGTGACTCGTCTGCCGCACGCATGAGCCTACTCCCGCACTCATCGCCTCGCCCTCCGCGACCGCGCTCCGTCGGCCACGATCCCGGTTGACCCTCTTTCCAAGCTTTCCCTTCCGGCTCCTCCTCCCGCTTCAACCACCGTCCATGCTTCACTGCGGCGCCCGCGCGCTCGTTTTCTCGAGCACCCTTCTCCTCTTTTGCCTCTTCGGCCCCTCGGCCGAAGCCGCCACCCGCGTCCTCCGCGTCCGCGCCGGGGCCAGTTCCGACAGCAGCACCGACGGCAGTTCCTGGGACAAAGCCTTCCCCGAAATCTGGCACGCCCTCGAATACATCAACCTGAACATCGGCGGCGGCTCCGCGGAGAACCCCATCGAAATCTGGGTCACCAGCGGCACCTACCGGCCCGACATCATCGTCAACGGCGACTATCGCTACGGCACCCTCGCCCTCAAAAGCTGGACGGGCCTCTACGGCGGTTTCGACGGCACCGAGTCGTCGCGCGATCAACGCGATCCCGCCAACCCGCTCACCATCCTCAGCGGCGATGTCGACTTCATGGCCGGCGGTGAGCCCGGCCATGCCGCCGCCGCCGCGAGCACCACCCTGCCCGACATCGATCACGTGGCGTTCAAGGACAACGTCTACAACGTCGTCACCGCCATCAATGCCGTCGGCGTCCGGCTCGACCGCCTCGTCATCACGCGCGGCCGCGCCTACCGGTCGGCGACCACCGACGAGCAGATCGAGGAGATGTATCTGCCGGACCCTTCCAACCTCGAGACCTCCGGCGTCCAGCGCGCTCTCGAGCGCGGCGTCGCCGGCGGCGGCCTCTACATCGAAAACGACTCCGCCTCCACGGGCACGCCCAACGTCACCATCACCGACTGCGTCTTCGTCCAAAACTACGCCCGCGGTTTCGGCGCCGGCATCGCCGCCGTTCGCGCGAAGGTCGAAATCCGCTCCTCGCACTTCTACTCCAACCTGAGCCGGCTCGACGGCGGCGCATATTTCGGACGCGACCAGAACGTCGTCTTCTACAGCACCGAATTCAAAGGCAACCACACGCAGCAATCCGGCGGAGCCGTCGCTCTGGAATCTCCGGTTCGCGTGCCGGGGAGCTGGGTCAACGACACCCGTTCCTACTACCTGGGCAGCGATGAATCGCGCTATCAAAATATCGTCGGCAACTCCATTTCGATGGCCAAGATGAGCACGACGATCGTCCCGGACGATCTGGACGGCGTGGCCGAGAGTCTCACACGGACCAAAATCCAGAACGCCCGCGACGAATACCAAAACAGCACCACCGGCCGAGCCCTGAACAACGCGGTGACTCAGGACCTCGCCGAGTCGGGCAGCAATCCCTACGGCGTGATCACCAAGATCGTCGCCGCCGCCAAGGCCGGAGCCTCCGTCGCGCGCGCCACCGGCTCCGACGACCCCATCACCAACTTCATCCTCGATGACTTCGTGCCCAACTTCGAGCTCTACGCCACCCCCGAGGGATGGTCGCAGCTCGTCGCGTTCGAGATTCAAAAATCGATGGGCTACAGCAGCATCACAACGGGAATGATGAAGGACGCCTTCGCCTTCCTGGCTACCGGCGGCGGTGCCGCCACTTTCCACGACTGCCGGTTCGTTTCCAATCACGCCGCCCTCGACGGTGCGGCCATCGAGGCCAAGCGGGTCGACGTGGTCGTGCAGCGCTCGCTCTTCTCCGAAAATTCCGCGGGTAACTTCGCCACCGTGAACGTCGCCGCCTTCGCCAAATTCGACGCGAACAACTCGATCTTCTCCGGCAACACCGCCGGACGCCACAGCGTCGTTTCGCTGAACCAGCACATCTTTTCCCGCCTCACCAATTGCACGATCGTCAACAACAGCTCGTCACACATTTCCGGATACGCCGTCGCCGTGGAAACCGGCTCCGAGTGCCGCATCATCAACTCGATCCTCTGGGGCAACACCAACGCGAACTCGGTCAACGCCGCCGGCGGCGCCGACCTCTTCACCGCGCGTTTCTCCAATCTCGATCCCGCGATGCGCCAGGACTATCAGTCGGCGAGATCCACCTACTTCCGCCTGATCGGCCTCACCGAAATCGCGAACAGCGACATCCAGGGCATCTCCTCGCTCCAGCAAACCTGGGACCGCAACAACGCCGAGCTGCTCACCAACCCCGCGTTCAGCGGCGCCGGCAACGCAGGCGGAATCACCTTCTCGAACAGCGGCGGCGGCAACAACCAGATGAGCCCCGGCGAAATCAACCTCCGCTTTCGCATGGGCATTCGCGACCTCGCCGAAGAGGAAAGCGCCCACGACCAGTGGGACGTCATGATCGACGGCCAGGGCGATCGCTTTCTCGACCGCGGCAACTTCGCGGTCGATCCGCAACTGCACAGCAGCTACTACCCCCGCTTCGGCTCCCCCGTTCTCACCGGCGGCAGCTACAACCGCCAGCACTCCATCAATAGCACCGCCGGCCACGAGGATTTCCTCGGCGCGGCCTGGCCGCGTTACCCCGCGACGGTCGTCGGCATCGGCGCCATCTCCACCCCTTCGCTCCCCACCGGCGTCGGCGGCGAGGTCGCCGGTCGCTACTTCGTTCGTCCCGTCGCCACGGGCGACGGCTCCGGCCGCAACTGGGCCAATGCCACCGCCGACCTCGCCGCCACGCTCGCCATTCCCGAAGCCGAAGTCTGGGTCGCCGCCGGCACCTACTACCCGAGCGGCACCGACGATCGCAGCGCGTCGTTCACCCTCGGCGCCAACACCCAGGCCTATGGCGGGTTCAACGGCACCGAATCCACCCGCAACGAGCGCAATTTCACCACCCACCAGACCATCCTCAGCGGCCTCGCCGACGGCGGCTCATATCACGTGGTCAAACACACCAACATTTCCAGCACCGCCGTGCTCGACGGCTTCACGATCACGAACGGCCAAGCCGACGGCCTCGCCCACACGGATAATGCCCGCGGCGCCGGCATTTTTCACGACAACAGCCAGGTCGTTCTCCGCAATCTCAAGGTGCAGTCCAACACCGCGACGTCCCAGGGCGGCGGCTTCTATTCGCGCAACGGCGCCACTTCCACGCTCACGAACGTCGCGTTCATCTCCAACTCCGCCGGCGCCGGCGGAGCGATCTTCACGCAAGACAGCATCGACGGCGACCGTTGCGAGTTCACCGACAACCAGGCCGTCGAATACGGTGGCGCGGTGATGATCGAGCTCGCCCAGGCCGCGAGCCCGATGAAGCGCGCGACTTTCACGAACACGGTCTTTCAAAACAACTCGCTCACCAGCGCCGGCCTCGGGAGCGCGCTCTACCTGCGACACGTCGACGCCACTCTCCACAACGTCACTGTTTACGGCAATCGCGCCCCCGAAAACCCCAACGCCGGCTACCTCGACACCGCCGTCTATGTGGACTCCGGCTCGGTCGATGTCCGCAACTCCATCCTCTACGGCAATCGCAATCCCGAGCTTCCCGCCCCGAGTTTCCCCATCGAGCGCAGCCAGATCTATGTGCCTTACGAAAACCTCAATGGCACCACCGCGATCTACATCAGCAACCTGATCCAGGGCTATCGCACGACGGGCGGCGGTGGCGGCGCCCAGCGCACCGCACCCAATGCCGTCGGCAACTTCGATGCCGATCCCAAATTCGCTACGAACACCGTCCGCCCGCAGGCGGATTCTCCTTTCATCGATCGCGGCACCGGCGACGCCGACGCGCAACGCGGCGCCGATCTCGCCGGCGAACCGCGCAAGGTCGGCAGCCAGATCGATCCTGGCGCGTATGAATTCCAAGGCACGTCGCAGGTCCTCATCGGCATCTTGTCGACCGTTCGCACATTCAATGCCGAGGGCCCCGTCTACACGCTCACGTTTCTCGCCGACGCTCCGGAGGGCACGATCTATACTTGGTATGTAAACAAAAACGACGGCGCCGGTTTCGTCGCGCTGCCGGACGACTCACGTATCGAGGGCCAGGGCACCGCCACGCTCACGATCACGGAACCGCCGGCCGCATGGGACGGCTGGTCGTTTCGCGTCGACGCCAGCGGCCCCGCCTCCGCTTCCTTCTCCACCACCCTCACCGGCATCGGCCGCAATCGCATTTATGTAAACGGCGCCGTCTCCACCTCCGGAGACGGCACGACGTGGGCCACCGCCTTCAAGACGATTCCCGAAGCGATCGCGGCGGCCGGCTTCGCCGACTACGCCCAAATCTGGGTCGCACAAGGCACCTACACGCCCAACCGCTTCGGCGCCGATGCCGTGTTCGTCCTCGGCCCCGGCCGCGTCCTCTACGGCGGCTTCAAGGGCACCGAAACTTCGCAAAGTCAGCGAAACCCCACGCTCTATCCCACCATCCTCTCCGGCTACCAAGCCGAGGCCGCTACCATCAGCGATCACTCCAGCAATGTTCTGCTTCTCACCAGCAGCACAACTTCCGCTCTCCCGATTGCCGTCGACGGTTTCACGCTGCGCGACGCCTCCCATTCCGTGCTCTCCCTCGGTCGCGAGGTCGAAGCCACGGTCAGTAATTGCGTGATCGAAAACCGCTTCGCCCGTGGCGCCGACCTCGGGTCGGGTTCGATCACGTTCAAACACGTCACTTTCCGGAAAAACAAAACCGGCGCCGCTCGCGTCCACAGCGGCACGGCCGTGTTCGAACACACGCTCTTCGCCCAGAACGAAGCCTCCTCCGGCGCCGCGCTGAACGTTTCCGGCACCGCGACCGTCACGATCAAGAACTCCACCATCGCCGACAACTTCGGCAACGTCCGCACCGGCGGTGTCTCCGTTTCCGGCGGCTCCGTCGCCATCGAAAATTCCATCCTCTGGAACAATCGCGACACCGCCACCGAGCTCGGTAAGGATCTCGAGACCGCCCAGCTCCGGCGCGAAACCGGCACGCTCACGATCACCAACTCGCTCGTCGAGAAACTCTCCGTCTTCGCCGGCAGCGGCAATCTCGGCGAACACCCGCTTTTCGCCGATCCGCTGAACTACAACTACACCGTCGCCCCGCAGTCCCCCGCGATCGCCCTCGACGCCGGCGCATTCCCCTACGTCGGCACGCCCGCCGCCACACTGCGCTTCGCCGGCATGTCGCTCTCGACCGAGGAGCGCATCAGCCTCTTTTCCAAGTCGTTCTCCATTTCGTGGAACAGCCCCGAGACCCACTCGCTCTCGTGGCAGATCGACACCGGCACCGGCTGGACTTCCGCCGCTTCCGCCGGCCTCGGCGCCGCGACTTCGAGCAACGCCACCAGCAGCACGCTCACGCTCAACAGCGGCAGCGTCCTCCCTTCGCTCCGCGTCCGCGCCGTGACCCAGACCGGCGTCGCTCTGCCGCCGATCTTGCTCAAGGTCATACCGCCCATCATCCGCTATGTGCGCAGCGACGCCCCCGCCGGCGGCAACGGTCTCACCTGGGCCACCGCCTATCGCGATCCGTTCGAAGCGCTCGCCAAAGTCCCGTCAATCGGCGTCGAGATCTGGATCGCCCGCGGCACCTACGATAAAAACCCGTCCTACGACACCCGCCTGATCCCCGGCGTCGCGCTCTTCGGCGGTTTCGCCGGCACCGAGACTTCGCTCAGCCAGCGCGCGCTCGATTCCGGCAACCCGACGCTGATCCGATGGTATTTCACCATCAGCTCCGGTCCCCTCGCCGTGAACGGGGTGCGATTGGAAAACAATCTCTTCAGCCGTCAGATCGCCCTCGACGGTCTGAAACTCGACATCACGTCCGTCACCAACGGCGCCGTGTTCCAGGCCGAAGGCGGTGGCGGCATCATCCGCAACTGCGATTTCGTCACTCAAAACGGCTACGCCGTCCGCCTACGCAATTCCTCCGCCACGTTCGAGAATTGCACGTTCACCGGCGGCACGTCGTCCGCCGTCGTCATCACCGGCGGCAATCCGATTTTCCGCTCCTGCGGTTTCACCGGAAACTCCAACCAACAAGCCGGCGGCGCGATCACCATCAACACCGGCGCGGAAGTGCTGATCGACCGCGGCCTCTTCACCAACAATCGCTCTCAAGCCAGCGGCGGCGCCATCTACAACAGCGGCGGTTTGCTGACCGTGTTGAACTCCACGTTCGCCGGCAACCACGCGGAACGCGGCGGCGCGATCTACGACATCGGCGGACTGAAGATGGTGAACTCCACCCTCACCGCCAACACCGCCACGACCGCCGGCGGCGGCATCTACGCCCAAGGCGCCGCCAGCATCGCCAACACGATTCTTTGGGCCAACCGCACTCCCGCCGACATCGTCGCGAGCGCGACCGAAATCGAACGCGACCAAATCGACACCTACTCGGGCGCGGTCACGATCCAGAACTCCATCGTCGAGGGACTTCACGCTTACACGGGCAATGACAACCTGCCCTACGATCCTCTCTTCTCCGGCTCGCTCGGTGCTCCTTACACGCTCACCGCCGCGTCACCGGCCATCAATCGCGGCGTCCTGACTCTCCTCGACGAACTCGCCCCCGTCGCCGGTTATCCCGGTCGCCTTTCGGGTAACACGATCGACATCGGCGCCTACGAATTTTCCGGCACGCCTCAGACGCCCGTGCAACTCACGAGCGCGCCGCCCGCGTCGACTTCGCTCTATGACGGCGCCAACGCCACCTTCACCGTAGCCGGCGCCGCCGGCACCGGCGCCGGCATTGTGTGGGAACGCCTCGTCAACGGAAACTGGGGCGCGCTCACCACCGGCGGCGGCACCACCATCTCGACCAATTCCACGTCCAGCACGCTGACCCTCGCCAACATCGCCGCGAGCCAAGCCGGCACCTACCGCTACCGGTTGCCATCGATCGGATTCATCTCCGCGAACTTCGGCATCAACGTCACCTCCCGCCGCATCGTCTACGTCGACCAAAATGTCGCCGCCAGCGGCAACGGCGCCACGTGGGGCACCGCGTTCAAAACCATCGACGCCGCCATGGGCCTCGCCGATCCCGCGATCGAGGTTCGCGTCGCCGCCGGCAACTACACCCCCGGCATGCTCGCGATCCGTCCGGGCTTCCTTTTCCGCGGCGGCTATCCCGCCACCGGATCCGCCGCCGAGCGCAACGTCCGGAATCCCGCCGCGCATCTTACCCGCCTCAACGGCACCAATATTCTTCGCGCCGACGGCACGAACAAAATCTACGACGACAACACCGGCTTCGATGGCTTCACCTTCACGCCGACGCGGAGCTTCTCTCTCAGCATCACCCGCGGCAGCACGCTGTTCTTCCGCAACTGCGTGTTCGCCGACCTGCCCGCCCAATCCACCCGCAGCGGCGCCGTCTACGTCGACTTCGGCTCCAACGTGCGCTTCGAGGACTGCGTTTTCCGTCACAACCGCGACGTCGTCATCACCGTGGAGCAAAACTCCTCCGTGCGCCTCGTGCGCGCCCATGCGTTCGAAAACAATCGCCTGCTGGCCGCCGGCTATCTCGGCAGCGTGAACGTCGAGGATTCGATTTTCGAGGACAACGCCACCCCGGCCAACGCCTACCTCTTCGACCTCAACAACACGTCCTCGAACCTCGAGCAGCTTCCCGGCCCATCCGTGATCACGCGTTCCCGTTTCACGGAAAATTCCGGCGCGCTCTTCCTCCTCTGGGGCCCGAGCGAAATCACCGATTCGCTCTTCCACGACAACACCGCCCAGCTCGCCGACATCCGTTTCGCCACCGTCTTCCGGCATCTCACGATCGCCGACAACACGGTCCAGCGTGTGAACAATGCTTCCGTGCCGCTCATTCGCCATCTCGATGGCGAATTCGAGCTGAGCAACTCCATCCTCTGGAACAACCGCTCCGCCGGCTCCGGCGACTCCATCGAAATCCAGCAGATCAAACGCAACGGCGGCACTTTCCTCGTTCGCAATAATCTGATCGAAGGTTTCAGCACGTTCGGGGGCTTCGACAACGTCAGCTCCGCCCCGCTCTTCGCCGGCCAGACGCCCGGCGCCGCGGAGTTCTACGAATTGCTTCCCCAATCGCCCGCCGTCGCCTCCGGCCTCGCCAGCGCGACCACGCTCTTCGATCTCACCGGCGGCAGCCGCGGCGGCACACCCGACCTCGGCGCGATCAAATTCACCGGCACCGCCGCTTCGCCCGTCACGCTCACCGCGACGCCGCTGTCCGCCCCGACCGCGCTGGCATCGTCGCGTTCGTTCACCGTCGCCGGCCCGGGTGCCGGAGCCAACGTGCAATGGTGGCGCTGGGACGGCACCCATCTCGTCGCGATCGACGACTCGCGTATCAGTATTTTCACGACAGCGACGAGTTCCACGCTCACCATCCAGGACGTCGCCGTCTCGGACACCGCCGGCTTCGTTTACACGATCAACGGCACGTCATTCCGCTCCGGCATCCTCCACCTCCTTCCGACCGCGCGCGCGAAAATCTTCGTCGATCCTTCCCGCGTCCGCGCCCACGCCGCGGACATCGGCGACGGCTCTTCCTGGGAAAAGGCCTACCTCAGCTTCAGCACGGCCTACGCCTTCGCCCCCGAAAATTCCGACCTCTATCTGAAAGCCGGCACGCACAGCGGCGGCCCCTACGGCGCCAGTATCGGCATCCGCTCGGGCCTCCGCGTTTACGGCGGGTTCACCTCCACCACGCAAACCGACCTCGCCCAGCGCCCCGCCACTGACGGCGAAAACACCGTGCTCGACAACTTCAGTTTCACGTCGACCGACGCCGCCAGCTCCACGCTCTTCGACGGCGTCACGTTCAAGCGCCTCAATCAAACCGCCGTCACGCTCGGCGGCTCCGCCGCACCGACATTCCGCCATTGCGTCTTCACCGACGTGAAAAACGGCGTGCTCACCTCCGCGCCCAAAGCGACGTTCGAAAACTGCGTTTTCCGCAATTACACCGGTATCGGTCTCGACATCGAAGCCGGCGTCGTCACCGGCACCAACCTAAGCTTCACCGGCACCGGCACGGCTTTGAGAGCGAAAGCCGGCAGCGTTTCGCTCGCCGCCGTCACCTTCCAGGACAGCGACATCGCCATCCTCCCGCTCATCGATGTTTCCGGCACCGCCTTCGTCACGCTCGACCGCGCCACGATCCGCGACAACCGCTCCGGTCCGATCTCCGCCACCGGCGGCAGTCTCATCGTCCGCAACTCGCTCCTCGCCGGCAACATCGTCACCACCCAGGGCATCGTGAATTCCGCCGGCGGCGACGTCTCGATTCTCCAATCGACGATCCAAGGCAATGTCGGCTCCTCCGGCAACGGCGGCCTTTCTCTCGTCAGCGGCGCGCTCACCGTCCGCAACTCCATCCTCTGGGCCAATCGCGGCAGCCAGCCCGGCCAGCTTTTCACCATCGAGCAACAACAACTCCGCCACACCGCCGGCACGCTCACGCTCGACACCAATCTCATCGAGGATTTCGCCTCGCTGGGCGGTTCCAACAACTTCTCCGCCGAGCCTTTCTTCTCCGATCCGGCCGGCGGCGATTTCTCGCTCACCGCGATTTCGCCCGCGATCGACACCGGCGACACCACCCTCTCGCAAGCCGGCTTCTCCCTCGACCTTGCCGACTCCGCCCGCGTCGCCGGCGCCGCGCCCGATCTCGGCGCCTATGAATTCACCGGCACTCCCGCTTCCCCGCTCCGCATCGTGCGCGTCCCGACTTCAACGGAGGTCCTGCAAAACGGCACCGCCACGTTCGTCGCCGAAGCCTCCACCGGCGGCGGCGCCGCCTTCACCTGGCAGCGCGAAGTTTCCCCGGGCGTCTGGGAAACCATCGCCAACGGCGGCCTCTACACGATCACTGTCGAGGGCAACACGAGCACGCTGACCGTCAGCCCCGTCACCGCCGCGGCAAACCACCACCAGCGTTTCCGCTACGTGCACGCCGGCGCGCTCGCCCCGTCCACGCCATTCACGATCTCGGTCGTCAACACCCGCATCATCTACGTCGCCGGCCGTTTCATCTCCGGCGCCAACGGCGCGTCATGGGCCAGCGGATACGAAACCCTCGCCCAGGCCATCGCCAACTGGGACGCCAACGCCGAGATCTGGGTCGCCCGCACGCACGAGCAAATCCTCGGCACGTCCTTCGCCCTCGCCGAGGGCATGCGGATCTACGGCGGCTTCAACGGCAACGAAAGCCGTCTCGATCAACGCCCCATCGGCACCCGCACCACGCTGTATCGGACGAATGGAGACGCCGTCCTCGACCAGACCGGCGCCCCCGTCACCCGCGCCGCCATCCTCGACGGTTTCACCCTCCGCGGGCTCACCGCCGGCCGCGTCGTTTACCTGCCTCAGGCCAGCCCGACGATTCGCAACTGCGACTTTCCCCACCTCTACAACCGTATCGGCATCGAAACCTACCAGGCGGCTCCACTCGTCGAAAACTGCACCTTCAGCGGTGGTGGCCCGGCCTCCAACTTCAAGGAGGTTTCCTCGTCCTCCGAAATCGTCGGATGCTCTTTCAGCCGGAACGAGCAGGTCGTCGCCCTCCAGGTAAACGGCAATCTCGCCGGCGAGCCCACCACGATCTCGGACACGCTTTTCACCGCCAACAAGGGCGGCAGCGTCCAGCTCTCCGTCGGTGTGATGATGTTCCACCGCGTCCGCTGGACGGGCAACACCACGTGGAGCCAGACCGCCGCCTTGCGCATGGAGGCCGGCACGACCGCCATCGTCCGCAACTCGCTCATCGCCGACAACTGGGTCACCGCTTACACCGCGCCGGGACATTCGATCGTCGATAATTTCGGCACGCTCACCGTCATCAACGTCACGATCGCCAATAACACCGTCTACAATCAGGCCCCGATCAACACCCCCGCGCTCGGCTCCGCTCTCCGCAATTCCGGTTCGGTCATCGTCAGCAACTCCATTCTCTGGGACAACCGCACCACGAATCTCGCCACTCCGTTCACCACGGAGCAGATGCAGCTCTACCCGACCGATGCGACCAGCACCGTCGTAATGTTCTCGATTGTCGCCGGATTGAGCGGCTACCCCGACAGCCAGAACGTCGCCTACAGCCCGCTCTTCGACACCAACTATCCCGGCGAATATCGTCTCAGCCGCAACTCGCCCGCGATCGACACCGGCAGCAGCGGCTCGCCCGCCGGTTCCTTGGACCTGCTGGGCTCCCCCCGCGTCGTCGGCCATGGCATCGATCGCGGCGCCTACGAATTCTCCGACGAATCCGGAGCGTTCTCGCTCGGGCTCCGGGTCGAAACCGAGTCCGCGGCCATCGATGGTTTCGTGCCGATTTCCAGCAGCGGCGGCGGCGAGCTCGCCGTCAGCGGCTCCTCCGACGTCCTCGACGCGATCATCTGGGAAGTGTTGATCGACGGCGAGTGGTCGCCTCTTCCCGAGGGCGGCGATTTCACCTCGAATGTATCCATAAACCGGGCACGCCTGTTGATCGCCCGGCCCGCCGGCGACTTCGTCCCCGACCGTTTCGTCCGCTTCCGCGTGAACGGCACCGACTACATCTCGCCGACCTACACGATCACCTCCCAACGCACCAACGTCCGCTACGTCCGCACCGACGGCAGCGCCAGCGGCGATGGCCTCACCTGGGCCAGTGCCTACGACAGCCTCGCAACCGCGATGGCCAAGGCCCCCGGCAACACCGAGCTATGGGTCGCGCAAGGCACCTACGCCGGCAATGCCGTGACCTTCCGTCCGACGATTCGCGTCTATGGCGGTTTCGCCGGCCACGAATCCGCCCGCACCGCGCGCTCCACCAACCGCAATCTCACCATCATCACGCACGACATTTCCATCCCTTCCGATTCGTCCTACCCCGACGACTTCGCCGTGATCGACGGCTTCCGCCTGCTCGGCAACACCACCACATTCCACCGCGGCGCCAGCTTCAAAAACGTGACCTTCGAAACCGGCGGCGGTCTTCGCACCCCCAGCGCTGCCCCGAATCTCGTCCTCGAGGATTCTCTGTTTCTCAACAACGAGCTCGCGCTCAGCGCCTATCTTACCGACACCGCCACGCTCACCCGCGTCACCTTCATCGGCAACGAACGCGCGATTAACGCCAGCGCCGGCACCTGGTCGATCGCCGACTCCACGTTCGACTCGTCCGTCATTCGCACCGAAACCGTCGGCGCCGTTCCGTTCCTCGTCTCGAACGCAGCCAATGTCACCGTTTCCCGCACGAACTTCCTCAACGCCGCGGGACGCGTCCAGGCGGTCAGCCTCTCCGGTGGCGCCGCACGTTTCACCGACTGCGTTTTTTCCGGCAACAAAACCACCTTCAACGGCCCCGGCGTCCTCATGATCACCGGCGGCATCGTGGATTTCGATCGCTGCACCTTCGTCGACAATCGCGCCGAGGGCGAATTCGCCGCCCGCGCCAGCGTGATGCAGATCACCGCCGGCGCCACCGTCTCGCTCCGCAACTCCTACCTCGCCGGCAACGTCACCACCGCTCCCTTAATGCCCGAGCCGCTCAACCCCGACGGCACCATCGCCGTCTTCAACGCCACGCTCCACCTCACCGGCGTCACCCTCGTCAACAACACCGCCACCGCCGAGCGTCTCGGCGGCATCCTCCTCGCCGGCGGCTCGCTCCACATCGCCAACTCGATTCTCTACGGCAACACCGGCGCCGCCCCCACCATCGAGCAGCAGCAGCTCCGCGTCTCCAGCGGCACCGTCACCCTCGCCCACTCGCTCATCGAGGGTCTCGACACGTTCACCGGCACCGCGCTGATGAACTTCAATCCTCGCTTCATTACGGAAAACGGCCGCCTCACGCCCGGCCCCGATTCGCCCGTCCGCAACGCCGGCGACTCCACCCTTCTCCTCGCCGACGAAACCGATCTGCTCGGCAACCCGCGCACCCGCGAAACCGCCGTCGACCTCGGCGCGATCGAGCCCGCCTCCGCCACGTCCACCGTCGCTTACGACCTCGGCGTGTCCCGCCGCGTCCCCGGCGGCTACCTCGAAATCACCTTCGACAACACCCGCAACTACACCGGTCTCGCCTGGCAAATCGACACCGGCGCCGGCTGGCAAACGCTCTCGCTGCCGTCGAGCGCTTTCGTCACCAGCGGATCGTCGGTCATCCTGCGTCTCCCGTGGGACGACACCTACGAGGGTGCGAGTATCCGTTTGGTGGGGACAACCTACACCTCCCCCGCCTACATCGTCGCCTTCGGCACCCAGCCGCCGACCACCGGCTCGGTTGTCACCACCACGCCCGCGACCGGCGCCACCGCCGCTTCGCGGAAACCGAGCATCGCGTTCACCTATGATCAGGCGGTCGGCACGAACCAGCTCACTCCCTCGAGTTTCGTCGTGCACGGCTCGCAGCATGGCCGACTCAACACTGCCCCCAAATGGGGCAGCGTGACCAATGATCTGCTCGCGCCCACGCTCACCCTCGGCACCACCTTGAACGCCGGCGAGATCGTCCTCGTCAGCTCCACGCGCGAAATCGACAGCGCGCTCGGCGGCGACTTTTCCCCCTACGTCAGCCGCTTCTCCATCCCGTGGACCAGCCGCCCCGGCGCCTTCCGCCTCGGCTCCGCGCTCCCGACCACCGGCACGATCGCCGGCGCTGCCGCCGCCGACCTCAACGGCGACGGCTTCACCGATCTCCTCCTCGCCGGCGAGAACGGCGCATGGATCTTCCTCGGCGACGACGACGGCGGTTTCACGCCGCTCAACTTCGGCGCTGTCGGCGACTGGAACGCTTTCGCCACCGCCGATTTCAACGGTGACGGCCGCATCGATTTCGTCGGTTCGCGCACGTCTTCCTCGCTCACCATCGAAACGCTCAACGCCGCCGGCGACGCCTCCACAAGCCTCGTCTCCGCGCCGCTCGCCTTCGCCGGCTCGCGCCTTCTCCCCGCCGATTTCAACGGCGACGGCCGCCAGGACATCCTCGTGCTCGGCCCGTCCAGCTCCGACGGAGAAGTTCTCCTGCTCAACAACAGCGACGGCACCTTCACCCCCGCCGGCGACCAACGTTTCGCTCCCGCCGAAGATCGCACGCGTGAAGCCGCCATCGCCGACTTCAATCGCGACGGCAAACTCGATTTCATCCAGGTCCGCGCCTCCTCCGGCGACATCGTCGTCTGGCTCAACAACGGCGCCGGCGTCTTCACCGCCGACCACTCCGTCCGCGTCGCCGGCACGCAGACGATCGCGCTCACCGACATCGACGGCGACAACTGGACCGACCTCGTCGTCGCCGGCGGCACTTCCTCCGACACGCTTCACATCTATCGCAACGACCAGGCCGGCCACCTCGTGCACCAGCGCTCTTTCGCCGGCGGCCACGTCGTCCAGCTCGCCGCCGCCGATTTCGACGGCGATGGCGACAATGACTTCCTCGCCATCACCGGCACCGCGCCCGCCAAGCTCTGGCGCAACAACGGCAGCGGTGTCTTCACCGCCATCCCGCTCGCCCAAACTTTCCCCGGCGCCGGTGCCGCCCTGCAACTCGCCGTCGCCGACCTCAACAACGACGGCGCCGCCGACGTGATGCTCCCGCAATTCGCCTCACCGCTCCTCTGGGCGCCCGGCAACCACTTCGCCGGCTTCACCAAAACCCTCCTCGAAGCCACCACGCTCACTTTCGCCGAATCCGATTTCACCGCCGCCACCACGAACTACGGCGGCTACGTGCAGGACAGCTTCCGCGTCGAATCGCTCCCCGCGCACGGCACGCTCCGCGTCAACGGTAGCGCCATTTCCGTCGGCCAATACATCGTCTTCGGCACGGGCAACACCTACACCTACACGCCCACCGGCCACTACTACGGCGCCGACAGCTTCAAGGTCGCTCCCGCCGATTACCTCGGCCGCTCCCCCGCCGGCAAAGTCACGCTCGACATCGTCCGCGTCGTCGACGCTCCGGACGCCAGCACCCTCACGCTCACCACGTTCAAGAACCAGGAGCGCGCGATCACGCTCGTCGCCACGCACCCCGAAAAAGAACTCATCACCTTCAGCCTCGACTCACCACCGACTCACGGCACCGCCGAGCTCGACGGCGACCGCGTCACCTATGCCCCGAATTCCGACTACGTCGGCACCGATTCGTTCACCTACCTCGCCTCCGACGCCTTCGGCAACCACACGCCCGCGACCGTCTTCGTCACGGTCTCCGACACCACGCTCACCGTCACCACCGCCGCCAACTCCGGCGAGGGATCGCTCGCCGAGGCCATCGCCACCCTCGACGCCGCTGGCGGCATCGGCCGCATCGTGTTCGCGCCCCAGCTCGCCGGACAAACCCTCGTCTTCGACACCGCGACCGACACCGTCCACGGCCCTTCCGCCGTCCTCGTTTCCAACTACCTCGAAATCGACGGCTCCGCCGCGCCCAATCTCGCCATCCAACGCGCCTCCTCGACGGTGCCACTCCGCTTCTTCCGCGTTCTGCCTGACGCCACGCTCGTGCTGCGCAACGTCAAACTCGTCGATGGCCTCGCCGCCAACGAATCTCCCACGCTCCCCGCGCGCGGCGGTGCCATCTACAACGAAGGCCGCGTCATCCTCGACGGCGCCAGGTTTCACGAAAATCGCGCCGAAAGCCTCGCCGCCACCGGCTCCGAAGGCGGCGCCATCTACAACGACGGCGGCTCCCTTGCGCTGCTCGGGACATGGTTCGACGACAACGAAGCCGTCAGCGGCGCCGGTCATTCCGTCTTCCTTCGCAACGGCATCGCCGAATTCAACCTCGTCTCGCTCTTCGACCAGACGAGCTCGCAGATCCACCTGCTCGGCGACAACGCCGCCCTGACAACCACCTGGATCGACACGAGCCTCGAAGGCATCAGCTCCGCCACCATCGGCGCCGGCACCGTCGCCATTCTCGACCAGAACAATATCTTCTACCCGGTCCCGGCCGAACTCACCCCCTCGATCGACCGCATCGCCACCCACCAGCTTCTCGATGGCCAATCCATCCCGCTCACCGTCCGCTCCGCCAACGCCACCGTCAGCATCGCGACCACCGATCATTACTTCTTCCGCGGCGACACGCTTCCCACCCTCGAAATTCCCGAATCCTCCGGCACCCACCGCACGCTCACCGTCGGCCTCGCCGAAAACACCGGCGGTGTCATCGTCGTTCTGCTCACCGCCACCGAAAACGGCATCTCCTACACCGGCGAGTTCGACCTGGGCTTCCTCACGTCGGTCTACCTGCCGCCCGTCGCCAGTGATCAGGAAATCCACCTCGTCGACGGCGCTCTGACCGCGGTCGACATCACCGCCACGCATCCCGAGAACGAAGCCGTTTCCTACGAAATCCTCACGCCACCCGCGCATGGCCAGCTCACCGGTATCGCGCCAAACCTGACCTACGATCCGCAGGGCTACTTTGGAAACGACTACCTCATCTATCGCGCGACGACGCCGCACGGCCGCTCCGTCACCGCTCGCGTGACTTTCCGCAGTCTCGAGAGTGTCCGCACCATTACAACCGCCGACGCCGACGGCCCCGGTTCGCTCGCCGCCGCACTCGATTCCACCCCTGCACTTGTCGGCGTCATTTGGGACATCAAATTCGCGCCTGAACTCGCGGGTGCAGTTATCGACGTCCCGACGCGCCTCCTCCTCAGCCCGCAAGGTCGCACCGCCTATCGCATCGTCGGCGAGGTTCGCATCGACGGCTCCGATGCACCCGGGATTCGCCTGCGCCGTTCCGACACCGCCCCGGAAATGCGTCTCTTCAACGTCGCATCCAACGGCTACCTTGAGTTGCGCAATCTCTCCCTCGAAAACGGTCTCGCCGCCGGCGACTCCGGCCAGCCCGGCCGCGGCGGCGCGATCTACGTCGAGAGCGACGACGAATCGTCCGGCTTCCTCCTGCTCGATGGGGTCACCCTCCAGGACAACATCGCTTTCGGCGGTGCGGACGCCCACGGCGAAGGTGGCGCCATCTACAACGACGGCGGCACCCTCTCCGTGCAGCCCACCGCTTCCCACTTCATCGACAACGCCGCCGTCGGCGGTGCCGGCGGCTCCGGCCGCGGCGGCGCGCTCTACAGCCGCAACGGCGATCTGTTCTTCTTCACGCCCTTCAGCGAGCCACCCTCCACCTTCTCCGGCAACGCCGCCAACTCCGACGCCAACCTCGCGCTCGTCGCCGACGGCGCCGTCCTCTCCGCTGCCTTCCAGTTCACGAATGTCGACCACGTCGGCGCCTCCGCCCTGAACGACGGTCTCGTCGAAATCGACGCCGGCTACACGTCACTCGTCACCGGCCCGTCCTTGATCAGCGTCGCCCCGCCTGGCGTGCTCATCGCGCCTTCCACACTCGACGTCCCGCTCACGCTCGCCGGCGGCGTGCCCACCAACATCTCTGTGTCCGACATCGAGCACTTCTCCATTCACGGCTCGCTCGCCGCTCCGATTCTGCGCGTCGACGCCTCGACTTTCCCGCAGACCCACAGCGCCAACCTCGTCCTCGAAGCCGACGGCTATCGCTTCTTCCGCTACGTCGAGACCGCGTTCCTCGCCTACAGCACTCCCACTGCGAACGACGACCAAACCGTCGAAGTCGTCATGAACCAGCCGAAGGCGTTTGGGTTGGAGGCTTCCTTCAACTCGAACCTCGCCGCTTCCTACGAGCTCCTCACGGATCCATTCCGCATGGAGGAAGGCATGTCCGTCCCCGGCGACGCCGGCACGCTGACCGGCACGCTCCCCGCCTTGACCTTCACACCACCTCCGCAATTCACCGGCACGATTCGGTTCGCTTACCGGATTACCGACTCCGCGAATAACAGCGCGATCGGCATCGTCACCTTCAACGTCGCCAACGGTTTCCCGACCGCCGAGCTGTCCTTTGCCGAAGCCCAAAGCAGTCCACTCGTCGGCGACCTCGCGACCACGTCAATCTTCGCCGTCGGCGGTCACTCGACCGATGATCCGATCACCTACGCCCTCGTGTCGCAGCCGCTGCACGGCTCCGTGACCCAGGTCGGCGACACCAACGAATTCATCTACACCGCCGCGCCCGGCTATCTCTGGGCCGACCACGCCGACGAAGCGCCCTACTTCGGCTACGACGTCTTCACCTTCAAAACGATCGATTCCATCGGCCAGGAAAGCGAACCCACGGAAATTTGGATCTACGTGGCCGACTTCGCCAGTTTCCAGCCGCCCGTGATCACCGGCGTGCCGCCCGCGCCCGGCGAACTCCTGCCGCACGCGACGATTCGCATGGAGGGCAATTTCATTTTTTCCACGATCTCCATCACCGATGCCGACAGCGCGGAGTTGACCCTCATCTTTCCGGAACAACTCAACGGCACTCTTCAACCCGACGCGAACGACCCGTGGGAATTCGACGACCACGCCCCTTACGGCTGGGGCTACAAAACGGTCGGCTCTCCCGAAGAACTCACCGAGCGACTGCGCCGGACGAACTACATGACATTCGATTGGGAAGCGCCGCCCGGCACGATTTTCGACGCCTCCACGATGATCATCGTCATGGACGATCGCAGCATCGTCGCCGAATCGGTTCCCGTGCGTGGTTTGGTCGAGAACGCCGCTCCCAACGGCAACCCCAACTCCCGCCAGATTTCCACTCCACCCGGCACCGCGGTGTCCTTCCAAATCGCCCCCACTCAAGCCCAAGGTCTCCCGATGACCTTGGTCGGCCCCGATATCGAAGTGGGCGTTCCCAATGGTTCCGGCGATTTCGACTACAGCACCGTCACGGATCTCAGCCTCTACGGCACGCTCACCGGCCCCGCGCTTCCGCTCGTGATGCAAAACGGCGATAGCGTCACCTTCACCTTCACACCCGATCCCGACTTCGACGGCGTGCTGGTGTTGAGCTTCCCGCTCTTGGCCGAACTCACTTCTTTCGATCGCTACGTAACGGTGTTCCTCGCGATCAACCTTCCCCCGACCGGCGTCGACGACACCGTCAGCCGCGGCCCGAACGCCCTCTCCATCCCGGTCGCATCGCTCCTCGCCAACGACTCCGACCCCGACGCCGACAAGGGCGATTCCGTCAGCTTCGCGAGTGTCGCGTCAACCAGCGCCAACGGCGTCGCGCTCTCCTACGCGAGCGGCACGATTACCTACGCCGCTTCCGAACTCATCGCCGACGACTCCTTCATCTATACGCTAAAGGACACCTACGGCGCGACCGCCACCGCCACCGTCCACGTCCTCTGGCAGAACAACGCCCCCACGCCAGCCGACGACGCCTTCGAACGCACTTACGGCCAGCCGCTCACGCTCACCGGCGGCCTGCTCCTCGCCAACGATTCCGACCCCGAAAACGACACGATCACCGTCAGCAGCGTCTCCTCCGCCAGCGCGCAAGGCGGCACCGTCACCCTCCTCGACGGCGTCATCACCTACACCCCGCCCTCGGAATCGACGCTCGACGATTCGTTCACTTACACGATCACCGACGCCCGCGGCGCTTCCGCCGACGCCACCGTCACACTCACCATTGCCAACCGCGCTCCCATCGCCGCCGATCACACCCTCACCCGCTACAACGATCAGTCCGCGCAAGTCGCCACCGCCGAGCTCCTCGCTCTCGCCGCCGACCCCGATGGCGACGCCGTGCAACTCCTCCAAGTCGACGAATACTCCGTGCTCGGCGGCGACATCACGCACGATGCCGAAGCCATCACCTACACGACGCAGTCCCCCGCACTCGTGAAGGACGAAGACTTCTTCACCTACGAAATCGCCGACACCCACGGCGCGACGTCGATCGGCTTCATCACCGTTCAACTCCTGAACCGCGCGCCCGTTGCCACCGCCGACTCCATCCACCGCTTCAACAACACCGAAGCCACCACCACGATCACCGCCCTCCTCGCCAACGACTCCGACGCCGACGGCGACGAACTCACGATCGAAAGCATCGCCACCACCAGCGCCGAAGGCGGCACGATCTCCGTCGTCGGCGACACCGTCACCTACACGCCGCCCACCTCGCCGTTCAACGCGTCCGACTCGTTCACCTACACAATCAAGGACGCGCACAACGAGACCGCCACGGCTACCGTCACGATCATTGTCGACAACCGCACGCCGACTCCCGTCGACGACGTCGTCGATCGCTTCAACACCGAACCCGCCGTCATCGCGCTCGACGATCTTCTGACCAACGATTCCGATCCCGACGGCGACACGCTCACCTTCGTCAGCGCCGACGCCACCAGCGCTCAAGGCGCCACCATCACCGTCGCCGACGGCACCCTCACCTACACCGCCGCCTCGCACGACGTCATCTCCGGCGACGATACCTTCACTTACAAAATAAAAGACACCCACAACGCCGAAGCCACCGCCACGGTCGCCGTCCGCCTCGTCAACCGCGCCCCGGTTCCAGGCACACTCGTCCTCGAACGCTACAACGACCAGCCCGCCACGCTCACCGTCGCCACGCTGCTCGCCGCCGCGTCCGATCCCGATCTCGACCCAATCGACTTCGTCGCCGCCGCCGCCACCAGCACACAAGGCGCCGACGTCGTGCTCGACTCCGGCGTGCTCACCTACACCGCGGCCTCGCCCATGGCCATCGTCGGCAACGACACGTTCACCTACACGATCACCGACAACCGCGTCGAAACGCCTATCACCGGCACCGTCACGGTAAAACTCATCAATCGCGCCCCCACCGTCGAGCCCGTCGCCATCGACCGCCACAACACCGACGGCACCACGCTCATCCCGATCGCCACCCTGCTCGCCGCCGCCTCCGACGCCGACGGTCACTCGCTCACCGTCGCCATCGTCGCCGCCAGCAGTTCGGCCGGTGCGAGCGTTTCCATCGCCTCCGAACAAGTCGTCTACACACCGGCGTCTCTGCCGCTCAACACCGACGACACGTTCACGTTCACCATCGAAGACGCGCTCGGCGCATCCACGACCGGCACCGTCACCCTTCGCGTCGTGAACCGCGTTCCCATCGCCGGCAACGACCTGCTCACGCGCGCCGCCGGCGAAAACGCGACCGTCACGACCGCCACCCTCCTCGGCAACGATTTCGACCCCGACGGCGACGAACTCACCTTCGTTTCCGTCTCCGCCACCAGCGCCCAGGGCGCGACCGTTTCACTCTCGGACGGAGTCATAACTTACTCACCGAACGGCTTCATCACCGGCAACGACACCTTCACCTACACGATCCGCGATTCGCACCACGAAACCGCCACCGCCACCGTCACGGTTGAAACCTCCTCCGCCGCCGCGCCCATCCTCACGATCGAACCCCGCACCGGCGGTGTGACACTCCATCTCACCGGAGCCCGCTTTGTGCTCCACACGATCTGGGTCTCCACCGATCTCCTCACCTGGACGGAACTCGACAACGTCACCACCGACACCAACGGTCACGCCACCGTCGAAGACCCCACGAACCCAGACGAAGGCTCCGCCCGCTTCTACCGCGCCGATTCCAACTGAGCCTCCCATGCAGCTTTCCCAACCGCTCCTCCGTCCGCGCTTCCTGCGTCTTCTTGCGGCCATTCTTCCCTGCACTCTATTCGCCGCATCCAGCGACCCCGTGGGCGTCCTCCGCCTGAAACTCCTCGGCAACTCCGACACCATCGTTTCCGTCCCCCTCCACCGCCCCGCCCTCGTCGAAGCGCAGCTCACCGTCCGCAACGGCAACACCCTCACCCTCGACACCGAGATCCCATCCCTCCCCGCCGGCGGCGCCTACGCGCTCGTCATGACCGGCGCTCTCGAAGGCGCCGTCATTCCCATCGCCTCGAAATCCGAAAACACCCTCACTCTCGCAGAGACCGATCACGATCTTTCCTCCCTCGACGCCGGCCCTTCGGATCCACTTCTCGCCGTGATCCCGTATTGGACTCTTGATACGATCTTTCCCGAAGGCCGCGGCGTTCACACCTCGCCCACGGCCGGTTCCAGGCGATCAGAAGTTCACTTCTTCGACGACACGGTGGCCGGAATCAATCACTCGGCCTCGGCGATATTCTATTACTTCCAAGGCTCAGATACCCGTGATGCGGGCTGGTATAAAGTGGGTGGTGCGCTGGTGCCGGTCGGTGAGACTGCGATTCCTCCCTACGGCTACATCATCGTTCGACACCGTATCGCCACCGACACGGTTCTGGACCTCGCCGGGTCCGTTCAGATGGCGGGCTTTCGGATTCCGATCGCCGCAAGAGCCTCCCAAAAGGATCACGACAACCGCGTGAGCCTGCCGGTGCCACTCCCGGTGAACTTGCTCGATTCGCAGCTCGTTCAATCCGGCGCGTTCCGAATATCCCCCACCGCATCGCGCCGCACCGACGAACTGCTCATCTTCGACAACACCTCGATCGGCACCAACAAGTCCGCCAGTGCGATCTACTACTACTTCGTCGGCAGCGATTCGCGTCCCGCCGGATGGTATAAGGTCGGCACCACGTTGTCGGCGGATCACGTCCTGCTGCTGCCGGGCGAGGGCTACATCATCCGCAGAAGAGACTCCGAATCCACCGCACCCGATTCCTGGGCGGGAACCCCCTCTTATCTCCAATGAAATCCATCCTTAGCCGCCTCGCCGTCCTCTTGGCCCTGTTGCCCGCCTGCCAGCGAACTTACGGCAATTTCGTAACCATCGCCTTCGATGCCCAAGCGTTGTTCACGTTCGACGGCACCATTGCTCCCGAAAACAGCCTCTTTCTGCTCGTTGCGGACACCGGGAAAAACGGCTTCGACACCGCCCTCCCGGGGAGTCTTGCGGTCGGAAGCTTCATCGCCGGCGACGATCAGATTCTCGGGCGCGGATTTACCGAAACGCTGGAAGGCGTGACGGCCGGCACCGGTTTGACCAGCTCGATCGAGCTCGAAAGCGGAATCTTCTCGCAGCTCGATGCCGGCGATCCGCTCGCCGTGCTGTGGTTCCCGACCCTGTCGAGCGACGCTTTCAATTTGGTCGCTGGCACAAGCTACGGAATTTTCACCACACTACTCCCCGTCTCCGACCACGCATGGCAAATACCGGTGAACGGCACGATAGATCTGTATGAAACCAGGCTGGTGAACGACATCGGCGCATTCTCGGGCCGCGCGTTGCACACCGTCGCCGCCACCGCCATCCCCGAACCTTCCACCTACGCCGCTCTTCTCGGTCTCGCCGTCCTTGGGCTCGCCGCATACCGCCGCCGCCGCGCCTAGCCCGCCACATCCCACTCTGGGCTCTAGGCTCTAAGCTCTAGGCTCTCAGCTCTTAAGCTTACCGCTTACCGCTTTAAGCTTAAAGCCGTCACGCCGCCCGCGTAAACGCCGTCTGCGGCGGCAGCGCGACGAGTTGATAATACTGCAGCGCCCGCTGCCACCACGGCGCCAGCCGCGCCGCCGGCGCGGACCAGATTTCCTCGTGCAGCGTCACCATCGAGTCCACGTCGCCGAGCAGCGCCATGATCTCGCCGCGCTCCAGTTCCTCCGGCCCTTCCAGCACCAGCCGCCGCCGTAATTCCGCCAGCCGCTGCTCCGTCGCCGGCGGCCGCTCGTCCTTCGCGCGCAACAACGACACATGCGCCGCATTCACATACGGATCGAGCACCGCCTGCATCACGCCACCGTGATCCGCCAGTTCGGGCATCACCGGACGCCCCGGCGGCGGCCCCGCCAGCGCACTCGCGAGCCGCAATAGCACGACGGGCGGCGCCGACTCCTCCGGTGTGGTGAAAATTCCCCGACGCCGCACCGCCTCACCCACGTCGTCCGCCCCCGTCAAATACGACAACGGAATCGACAACAGAATCCCCGCCAGCAGTGGCGACATCCACCACGCCAGCGCCGGACTCACCGACACGACCCACAACGTCAACGCCACTCCGAACAGCGTCTGCCCCGCATGCGCCTCGACCGCTTCCGCCCACGCCGACGCCCCCGCCCCACCGCGCCGTTGCGAGCCCCACGACACCGTCTGCCGCAACAGGGTCAGGAACACGAACTTCGTGTGAAACAACATCAGCACCGGCGCGATCAGCGTAAACGTCGCCGTCTCCGTCACCACGCCCGTCACGATCCGGCCCCAACCGCCAAACTTCACCACTTCGCCCGGCCGCCTGCGAAGATCCAGCAGCGCCAGCACCTTGGGCAGAAACAGCAGCGCCAGCGTGCCCACAAACAGCCCGATCGACTGTGCGCCGATGCTCCACGGCAACGAATGCTCCACCCCACCCGCAGCCGGCACCGCGCCCACTTCGCGATACGCGATCACGCACGAGAGCAGCAGAAACGCAAACCACAGGGGCGACGCCACATACGCCAGAATTCCCAACAAAAAGTGCAGCCGGTTCACCAAATGAAATCCGCCCGCCACGATCAGCCGCGTGTGTTGCAGATTTCCCTGCAGCCACCGCCGATCCCGTTTCGCGAAATCGACCAGCGTCGCCGGACACTCCTCGTAGTTTCCCGCCACATCCGCCGCCAGCCACACCTGCCAGCCCGCGCGCCGCATCAACGCCGCCTCCACGTAATCGTGACTCAGGATCCGCCCGCCAAACGGCCCGTCGCCCGGCAGTTCCGGCAACGAGCAATGCCGGATGAACGGCTTCACGCGAATGATCGCGTTGTGCCCCCAATAGTTCGCCTCCCCCAACTGCCAGTAGTTCAACCCCGCCGAGAAAATTCCGCCATACAACCGGCTCGCAAACTGTTGCACCCGCGCCAGCACCGTCGCGCCGTTCACCAGCGACGGCACCGCTTGGATCAATCCGACCCGTGGATTCCGTTCCATCATACGCACGAGTTTCGCGATCGCCTCGCCGTTCATGATGCTGTCCGCATCGAGCACCACCATGTAACGATACCGGCTGCCCCAGCGCTTGCAGAAGTCCGCGATGTTGCCCGCCTTCTTGTTAATCCCCACGCGCCGCTTCCGGTAGAAAATCTTTCCGTGCGCATCGAGCTTCTGCACGAGCGACAGCCACGCGGCCTCCTCCTCCACCCAGCGATTTGGATCCGTCGAATCGCTCAACACGAAGAACTCGCAGTTCGCCAACTGTCCGTCGGCCTCAACCGACCCGTAAATCGTCCGCAGTCCTTCGAACACCCGCCGCACGTCCTCGTTGCAGATCGGCATCACCACCGCTGTCGGCGCATACAGCATCGACCGGTCGTCCGGATCGATCGTCCGTCCGATCTCGAACTCGTCCCCGCCGCGCCCGCGCAACCAAAACCCGATCGCCGCCTGCACCGCGCCAAACGCGATCAGCGAAAACAGTAGCGCGAACAGGATCAGGTGGACGGCCTTCCACAAATCGAAGCCCGAATACCAGTGCAGATCCGCCATCAGCGCGACCGCGGGCGCCGTGAGCGCCAGCAACAGTCCCGCCACCCGCGTGCGACGCCGCGTCGCCTCGAGCGGGCTCACCCGCGTCGGAATCGTTTCGTCGGCCTTCATCGCTGCGTATCAACGACTCGCATACCACGCCGCTCCCACGATGGTGATGAACAACACCCAGGACGCCGCCGAGCGGACGAATGCCGAACGACTGAAGGTCACCCACTTCGCCTCCGCGATCTCGACCAGCGGAAACTCCAGCATCGCCGGCGGCATCGTCAGCGGACGCATCTCCGGCCCCGACACCAACTGCGCCGCCGCGATGCGTTTCCGCACATCGTCCGGCAGGGTCTCGCCACCGAGAAAATTTTGCGGACACCGTTCGGGCAACTCCGACAACAACAGCGCCAGCCGCCCGCGCGCCCGGAACCGCTCGTCGTCCCACGAACCCTCCCCCATCGCCCGCTGCATCCACTCGCCGATCCTCGCATGCGCCAGCCGCATCGCGATCGTCACCGGCGCCTCGTGCGGCATCTGCGCCGCCAGCGCCTGCGCATCCGCGATGATATCGCCCGTCAGCCGGGTAAGCAGCATCCGGCTTTCGATTTGATGCGCGCGCAAGTAGCTCTCCACCCGCAGGAACGCCTCGTCCCATTCCGCCGGCACCGGTCCGGGCTGAACCGCCGGCCGCCCGCGGCCATGCCGCGCGCCGCGCCGATGCAGCGCCGCCCGCACGCGTTGAGTCCACAAGGATTGTATTCGTAATGCCATGACGTCTCCCCGCCGCCTCGCTGCTTTCGCCCGCTGCGCCGGAGTTCACGCATAGAGTCATGCGCGCGCCATTCGTTGCCGCGAAAAGCGTGGGAAAACCTCCTATCTTTTCCCCCCCGCTCCGCCCAACCCCGCCCGTCCTGCTACGGGCTCCGCCCAAATTTCTCCCGATACTCCTTCACCACCAGTTCCACATCCTCCGGAACGATCCGCGGCTGCAGCCGGACCCGCCGGATCCACTCGCGAGCCTCCTCCGCGTTTCCACGATCGATCGTGTAGCGTGCCACGATCACGAGCGCAACCGGATGATCCGGCTGCACCGACAGCGCCTCCTTCATCTCCGCCGCGCCCGCATCGTCGTCCCCGATTTTGAAATACGCCCGCCCGAGTTCGATGTAGACATCCGCCTGCGTCGACCGGAACCGCTTCGCCACCCGCAGCTCCTCGATCGCCTGCTCCATCCTTCCGTCCGCGGACAACATATGACCGTGCACGAAGCGAAGCGCGCCCGATTCCGGACAATGCCTCAGCCCGTCCCTCACCACCCGATACGCCTCCGTCCGCCACCCCATCGTCAGGAGCGCATTCACCCAAATCGTCCACGCTTCGGCGTCGGTCGGCTCCATCGCGACCGCCCTCGCCACATAGTTCGCCGCTCCTGCCGGATCGCGGGTGATCAAATGGACTTGTCCCAATTGCCGCAAATACGGACCCGGCTTTTCCGCGAGCGACGCCGCTCGCTCCAAGCAACGTATCGCCAGCTCGGGATCATGCCGAAAAATCGCCGCGCTCGCCGCCACACTCAGGAAATAAGGTTCGTAGCAAACATCGATCAGTTCATCCACCCACGGATCCCGCATCTCGCCGAACTCGCGATGATTCACGCGCGCCTCGATTTTCGCCGCCTCCTCCTCGCGGCCAAAATGCCGGTGCACTGTCACCAGCAGGAAGTATCCCGCCGCAAAATTCCGATCCTTCGCCACCGATCGATTGAGCAACTGCTCCGCCTCCTCCCAACGCTCCCGTGCGATCGCGACGCGCGCCAGCCCGAGCAGCGCGTAAGGCTCCTCCCCAAAACGCGCCAGCACGTCTTCATACTGCCGCTGCGCATCGCCCCACCGGTTCGCCTTCAGCAACACATCGCCCGTCCTCACATGCGCCGGCAGATAGTCCGGCGCCAACTTCGCCGCACGCCGAAACAGCGGCTCCGCCTCCTCCACTCTTCCAAGTCCCGACAACACCGCCGCCGGCAAATGATGCCACTGCGCGTTCCGCGGTTCGACTTCCCGCAAGCCTTCGTAGCATGCGAGCGCCTCCTCGAAGAATCCATTTGCCTGATACAACCGCGCCAAATCCGCCATCGCACCGCGCGCCTTGAAGACCGTCCGCGCCGCCCGGTCCCTCTCGCGAAACTGCTCCTGCGCCACCGCCGGCCACGTCGACAATTCCGGCAACTCCGGACGATAGCGCGCGAGCGTCACTTTGCTCTCCCACACGCGCGGCCCGCTCCACGCGAGGCCGGCCAAGGTCACCCCCGCCGCCGCCACCAAAATCCACCGGCGCATCGTCATGGCTTCTCCGCCAGCTTCCACCACGTGATCCGACTCATTTTTTCAAAGGGCGGATACGAATTGAATCCGCCCGTCACCAGCGACGGCCGCCCCGAACCGTCGAGATCCGCCGCCGCGCAACTGACAAGTTGGATCGGCGCGTGCGCGAGCACGTGCGCCGTGAAGTTCTCCCGCCCGTCGTTCATGAACGCCACCAGCGAAATCGCGCCGGGCTTGCTCCAGTCGTTGAATCCGCTCGTGCACAAAATATCCATCGCCCCGTCACCGTCCAGATCGACCCCGACCGGACTGTAAGCCCCGGGCAGATTCGCGATTCGCCGAAATCGAAAATACCCGTCGCCGCGATTCTCGAGCCACTGCACCCCGTGCCATGGCCGCCCGCCCGGCTCCGCATACGCGAAGCCATCGCCATTCGTATAAAGCACGTCGATCTGCCCGTCCCGATTCAGATCGCACAAACTGATCCCGCTGCTCCCGTAATCCTCGTTCGTCGAGCCGAAGATGATCTTGTTCGTGAAATTCCCCCTCCCGTCATTCTCGAACAAATACACTTCCTCCCACTGCTGCGACACGAGCGCGACGATATCCAGCCGGCCGTTTCCGGTCATGTCGGCGACGCACACATTGATCGCGCCGGAAAGGTTCAGGAGGTTGTGACTCCTGAACTGCCAGTCGCCGAGATTCTCCATCCAACGAATTTCGCCCTGGTGATATCCAAACTGCGCCACCGCCAGATCGAGCCGGCCGTCACCATTGAAATCGCCCGCCCGCACATCCGTCACCCGCGCCACCCGATCGATGATCACCCGTTTCGTGAAACGCTGCCGGCCGTCGTTTTCCAATATCACCACCGACCCGATCTTGTCGTTGTTGGGAAACACCTCGCCCATGCACGCCACCAGCACATCGAGATCGCCGTCGCCGTCGATGTCCACCGCCTCCGTGTGCACCGGGGCGAGCAACTCCGGCCCGATCACGATTTCCTCAAAATTTCCCGCCGCCACCTGCCGCAGCCACACGACCGCCAGCAACTTGTCGTCGCACGCCAGCACATCCGGCCGGCCATCCTGATCGAGATCGACGATGTTCACATGCGAGATCCACGGTTTGTCCGCCGACCCATTGCCGATCGGCACCGGCACATAGCGATCAAGCGCTTCAACCAAAGAAACTTTCGCCGACCGCGCCGCCGCAACGGAATCCCCTCTCTCGCAACCTGCTCCCATCAGAATCACCATTCCCCACGCCAAGGCGCAACAAGTCGCGCGAACCTTCGGAAGCAGGAACAACATGGGGTGGGCCGGAGCCGCGCGGTGGTGGCAAGACCCGGAATCGAACCGGGGACACAAGGATTTTCAGTCCTCTGCTCTACCAACTGAGCTATCTTGCCCCAAACGCGAAGGGCCAGAGCAAAGGGCGCGCTTCACGGGCGTCAACGGGAATTTCCATCGATCTCGCGATCATGCGCAATCATGCGCGTGAGTGATCGCTGCGTTCTCGCGCTCGCCTTTTTCCGCACCTTCCGCTGTTCAGAAACGACTCACCTGCGTTCCCCAACTCCATCACTTCCCATGCGTTCCCCTGTCCACGTCGGTCTCATCGGTTGCGGCAAAATCTGCGATCAATATTTCGCCGGTTCCGCCCGGTATAATTTCATCAAGATCGTCGCCTGCGCCGACCTCGATGCCGCTCGTGCCGAGGCCAAGGCCCGCGAACATGGCATCCGCGCGCTCTCGGTCGACGAGCTTCTCGCCGCGCCCGACATCGATCTCGTTCTCAACCTCACCATCCCCGCCGCCCACGCCGCCGTAAACACCCGCGCGCTCGAGGCCGGCAAACACGTCTACACCGAAAAGCCCTTCGCCCTCGACGCCGCCGAGGGCGCGCAGGTCCTCGCGCTCGCCCGCGCCAAAAATCTCCTCGTCGGCTGCGCGCCCGACACGTTTCTCGGCGGCGGTTTGCAAACCGCCCGCAAAGCCATCGACGACGGCGCCATCGGCCGCCCCGTGTCCGCGCTCGCGTTCATGCTCAACCGCGGACACGAGAGCTGGCACCCGTCTCCACAATTCTACTACGAACGCGGCGGCGGCCCGATGCTCGACATGGGCCCCTACTACATCACCGCGCTCGTCAACTTCCTCGGTCCCGTCGCTCGCGTCTGCGGTTCCGCCCAGGCCGCCTTCAAGGAACGTCTCATCACCAGCCAGCCGCTCGCCGGCGCGATGATGCCCGTGCATGTCCCCACCCATGTCACCGGCGTGATGGATTTCGCCAGCGGTGCCACCGCGACGATCGTCACGAGTTTCGACACCTGGCCTTATCCGCTTCCGCGCCTCCTGGTCTTCGGCACCGACGGCACGATCGAAGCGCCGGATCCCAATCGCTTCGATGGCCCTGTGCGCGTGCGTCAGGGATCCGTGGATTCCTACACCGAAATCCCGCACTCGCACACGATCGAGCGCGGCCGCGGCTCCGGCCTCGCCGACATGGCGCTGTCGATTCTTCGCCGCGATCGTCCCCACCGCGCCAGTGGCGCGCTCGCGCAGCACGTGCTCGAAGTGATGGAAGCGTTCGAGAAATCCTCCACCTCCGGTCAACACATCACCATCGCCAGCACCTGCGATCGCCCGCCCGCACTCCCCGCCGCGCTCGGCGCAAACGAACTCGACACCTAGCAACCACCCGTAGGCAACGCAGCTCGCCCAACGTGTCCGGGGCGAGCGTTTCGCCGCCGCGGAGCTCAGCAACTCGTCGCGCGAACAACAAAAAAGCGAGTCCGGGAGGACTCGCTTTTGAAATTCAGCACGAACTCTCTCGCGCGCTCAGTTCGCCGCCGCCGGAGCCGCCGCCTGCTCCTTCGCCGCGAGCTTCGCCGCATGGATCTCGGCCGAGCGATCCTTCTCCTGCACCGCGATCGCCGCCTTGCCCGTGCGGCCACGGAGGTAATAAAGGCGCGCCTTCATGACCTCGGACTCGCGCTCGACTTCGACCTTCACAATGTTCGGCGAGTTGACCGGAAACACGCGCTCGACGCCTTCGCCGTAGCTGATGCGGCGAACCGTGAACGTCTCGTGGATGCCATGCCCCTTGCGGGCGATCACGATCCCCGCATAAACCTGCACGCGCTCCTTGTCGCCTTCGCGGACCTTCGTGTGCACGCGCACACCGTCGCCAACTTTGAAGGGGGCGAGGTCTTTCTTCACCTGAGCGGCGGTGATTTCTTGGATGATCGGGTTCATGGCTGTGAGTTATTTGAGTAAATCGGGACGGACCTTGCGGGTCTTTTCCACCTGTCGCGCGTGCCGCCATTTCTCGATTTCGGCATGGTTGCCCGAGAGGAGAACCTCGGGAACGGACATGCCCCGAAATTCGGCGGGACGCGTGTATTGAGGAAAGTCGAGCAACTTGCTGGTGAAGGATTCGTGCGTCAATGACTTTTCCTCCCCGAGCACGCCCGGAATGAAGCGCGCCAGCGCATCGATCACCACCGCCGCCGCGAGCGTGCCATTCGTCAGCACGTAATCGCCAATGCTGATCTCCTGATCGATCACGCAATCGCGAATCCGCTGATCGATCCCTTCGTAATGTCCGCTCAACATCACGAGATGCGTTTGCTGCGACAACTCGTGCGCGATCGCCGGCGACAACGGCGTGCCATCCGGCGTGAGATAAATCCGCCGACACCCCGGCGTCTGCACCTGCTCGATCGCCGCAAACACCGGCTCCGGCTTCATCACCATCCCCGCCCCGCCGCCAAACGGCCGGTCATCCGCCGTGCGATGCTTGTCCGTCGTCCACGCGCGCAGATCGTGCACGTTCACCGACAGGTGTCCTGCCGCAATCCCCTTGCCCAAGATGCTCTCCGCCAGAAAGCCATCCAGCATCCGCGGAAAGAGCGTCAGAACATCGATTTTCAAAGCCATCGCCGAACGGAATTACCACAGAGGCATGGAGAGCACAGAGAAAACAAAAACCCCGGAATAATCTTCCGAGGTCGTCGTTCGGAGACTCCGGGTCTCCCAGTCTCTGTTGCTTGATTCAGATCCCTCAGGCCGCCGGCTCGCTCGCCGCCGCCGCACGACGCGCCTTCTTGATCATGGCGTGCATCGTGTTCGTCGGCTTCGCGCCCTTGCTCAGCCAGTAGTCGACGCGATCGAGCTTCAAATTGATCGGGTTGCCCTTGGTCTTGGGCGTGTAGGTGCCGAGGTTTTCGACTGCGTCGCCATCGCGGCGGGAACGCGCTTCAGCGACGACCACGCGATACAGCGGCTGATGCACGGAGCCAACCTTGGTGAGACGGATTTTGAGTGCCATGGGCGGAATTTTGCGGAGCTATGCTTGCTTGGAAAAGTTGAGGACAACACCTCCCGGCTCCGGGACTGTCAAGCCCCGAGTCCCCAGCTAACCACCGCGTGTCGAACCTTCGCGGGCCACCCCGGACTATCCTTCGCCTCACCCATGAGCGAATGGATCAAAGCCACCATGGAGCAGTTTTCCTACGCGGGAATCATTTTCCTGATGATTTTGGAAAACGTTTTCCCGCCGATCCCTTCCGAACTGATCATGCCCCTCGCCGGCTTCATCAGCACCCAAGGTGAGATTTCGCTCCCCTTCGTCATTCTCGCCGGGACCGCCGGCTCCGTCCTCGGCGCCATCCCCCTCTACTACCTCGGCCATTGGGCCGGCGAAGATCGTTTGCGCCGCTGGGCCGAAAAGCACGGCAAGTGGGTCGGCCTCTCACCCAAGGACCTCGACAAGTCGCACGAGTGGTTCGAACGCCATGGCGGCAAAACCGTCCTGCTCTGCCGCGTCATCCCCGGCATTCGCTCCCTCATCTCCATCCCCGCGGGCGTCTCGCGCATGCCGCTCCTCCAGTTCCTGCTCTACACCACGCTCGGCTCAGCCGTGTGGTCTTCCGTCCTTGCGAGCGCCGGACGAGCCCTCGGCAGCAACTACGAGCAGGTCGAGAAAATCATCGGCCCCATCAGCACCGCCGTGGTCGTCGGCATCGTGCTCACGCTCATCGTTCGCGCCGTCCGCCAAACCCGCGCGGCGCACTAAGCAGTCGCGCACGCCTGTTTTCGCGCGAGAAGTCTTCGCCATTCGCCGGATTGGGATTGGCGCGAAACTCGCGCGTTGGCACCACCATGCCTTCGCCCGCTTCTCCATGATCTCCACTCGCGCGTTCGCCGTCCTCGGTCTCACTCTCGCCGCCGGTCTGGCCGTTTTTGGCTACCAAGTCGGACGCGCCGTCCAAAAGGGCCGCGCCTTCGATCGCTACCTCACCGTCAAAGGCCTCTCCGAACGCGAAGTCACCGCCACCCTCGCGATCTGGCCGCTCCGTTTCGCCGTCGCCGCCGACGACCTTCCCTCGCTCCAAAACGCCATGTCGGAGGCCCGCGCCAAGATCCTCGCGTTCCTCACCGAGCATCAGATTCCGTCCGCCGACATCACCTTCGGCCTGCCCACCGTTTCGGATCGCGAGGAAGACAACTACCTGCGCCACGACGGCGGCCGCTCCGCCCTTCCGCGCTACAAAGCCGTCGCCACCCTCGTCGTCCGCAGCGAACAGGTCGACATCGTCAAAGCCGCTATCCAGTCCGCGGATACGCTTCTCGAACAGGGAATCACCCTCGCCAATAACGACTACAGCGATCGCCCCGAGTTTCTCTTCGCCGACATCAACGGCATCAAACCCGAGATGATCGCCGAGGCCACCGCCAACGCCCGCGCCGCCGCCGAAAAATTCGCGCAGGATTCGCGAGCCCAAGTCGGCGCCATGCGCCGCGCCACGCAGGGCGCCCTCGAAATCTACGACCGCGACATCGCCACGCCCGAAAAGAAAATCCTCCGCGTCGTCACCACCGTCGATTTCTTCCTCGAGTAATCGGAACGACCACCACGCCGCGCTACGTGTTCGGTCGCTTCGGGAAATAATCGCGCAGGTCCTCGCGCGTGAGTTTCTTGAAGGCTCTATAGACCGTATTGATGTCCGTCTTCTCCTTCGGCGTGCGGCCGATCTCGACAAAGAGCTTCGGCAGAATTCGTTCGCCGTGCTTCGCGCAAATATCCGCAATCACCTTCGTCGCGAACGCGTAGTTCGCCGTGTTCAGCTCTTCAGAATACCCCGTCTCTTCCAAATCTTCCGCGGCTGGCCAGCGCTCGAGATCGATCTGCTCCGCCTCGCTCGCATACTGCTCCAACTGCGCTTCGAGATCATAGAACCGCCCCGCCTCCTCCGCGCCAAACGCCTTCTCGAGCGTTCTCCATGACACATAGTTCGCGACACCGTCGCAGAACCAGCGTCGGTCGCGGCTCGCGATGTAGTGATCGACGATCGCAATCTCCGCCACCTCGTGCAGGATGAAGAACGGCGCTCTCGTCCGCAGCGAGTTGCTCGCGTTCAGGTCCGACAACATGCCACTCGCGCGCATCAAACCCGCCTCGATCTCCTCGTCCGGCGTTCTCGTCGGATCATCGCCGATGCTGATCGGAATCGCCGTGGAGTCCTGCGCCTGCCGCGTCCGCTCCACCACCACGTCGATTTTGTCCGAACCCATTTTTTCGAACTGATAGTTGAGCGAGAAACTCAGCCCATCTCCACCCTCCCACTTGAAGTTCTCCACGTTTTCACCCGCGCGCAGCCGCCCGAGAATCTCCGCACGACGCCACAACGCATACCGTCGCGGCCTCTCCCAAGCCAGCGCCTCGGCCATCTTGAACACCTCGAGAAAGTTCTTGTAGGACTCCAGCATCTTCTGCGTCGGCTTCTTGAACCCAAGCACCGGCGTCAGCAGCGCCAGCATCTCTTCCCGCCGCCGCTCCATATCCGAAACCGTGATACGTTGCGCCGCCTCCGCCGGCCTCGCTGGCGCCCTGAACGTCGGCGCCCGCTGCGCCAGTGCTTCCGCCCACGCTTCGTCTCCCGCCGAATACTCGATCGCGATGTCGCCCACTTGCTTCACCCGGCGTTCCGGGAACTGCGCCTCCCCCGCTCCCCTCGCCCACGCCGCCACCGTCGTTGCGATCACCACGAGCGAAAGAAGCTTACGCATGCGGGACTGTCTACAAACCGCACCGCGCCCGCAAACTCGAAGAATCCCCTCCCTCCTCATCCGCCGAGTTCGCCCCGCCCGGCTTTTCCGTTGACCGCGATTGCCGCGCGCGAGACGTTCCGCGCTTATGCTGAAAGCTGGCATCGTCGGTCTGCCCAACGTGGGCAAGTCCACCCTCTTCAACGCCCTCACCCGCTCGCGCAAAGCCGAGGCGGCCAACTACCCGTTTTGCACGATCGATCCCAACGTCGGCGTCGTCACCGTCCCCGACGAACGCCTCGCCGTCCTGCAAAAAATCGCCAAGACCCAGGTCGTCATCCCCGCCGCCATCGAGTTCGTCGACATCGCCGGCCTCGTCGCCGGCGCCAGCAAGGGCGAAGGTCTCGGCAACCAGTTCCTCGCCAACATCCGCGAAGTCGACGCCGTCGTGCAGGTCGTCCGCTGCTTCGAAGACCCCGACGTCGTTCACACCATGGGCGGCGTCGACCCCGTCCGTGACATCGAGGTCATCACCACCGAACTCGTCCTCGCCGACCTCGACGCCGTCACCAAGCGCATCGAGAAAACCCAAAAGAAGGCCAAGTCCGGCGACAAGGAAGCCCAGGCCGAAGTCGCCCTCCTCCAGAAACTCGAGCCGCACCTCAACGCCGGCAAAACCGCCAACACCCTCGCCGCCACCGACGACGAGAAAGCGCTCATGAAGCTCTTCCAGCTTCTCACCGCGAAACCCGTCCTCTTCGCCTGCAACGTCGCCGAGTCCGACCTCGCCACCGCCGAACAAAACCCGTTCGTCCAAAAGGTCGCCGAATACGTCCGCACGCATCACGACGCCGCTTACGTTCCGATCAGCGCCAAGATCGAAGCCGAACTCATCGAGCTCTCCCCCGAAGAAGCGAAAGCGTTCCTGAAAGATCTCGGCGTCGACGACTCCGGCGTCTCCGCCTTGATCCGCGCGACCTACGCGCTGCTCGGCCTCCAAACCTACTTCACCGCCGGCGAAAAAGAGGTCCGCGCCTGGACGATCAAGAAGGGCTGGAAAGCCCCCCAGGCCGCCGGCGTCATCCACACCGATTTCGAAAAGGGCTTCATCAAAGCCGAAGTCGTTTCCTACCACGATCTCTCGAGCCTCGGCAGCGTCGCAGCCGCTCGCGAAGCCGGCAAATACCGCCTCGAGGGCAAGGAATACGTCTTCGCCGACGGCGACGTCGCCCTGTTCCGCTTCAACACCTGAAACATTTTATAGGACGGCGTCTCCGCCGCCGCCCTGACACGCCCGCTCGGTGCGCCGCGCGATTTGCGCACCGTCGCACAGTCCGCGCCACGAAACGTTGCCAAACCCTTACCGGCTCGCATTCCTTTCCCCTGCACCCGCCGGACGGCTCTCCGACGGGCGCTGAATCCTTCCGTGTCCAACTCCGCGTCAGCCCCGTCCAACCCGCCCTTTTCTCCGGCCATCGGAGGCCCCCTGCCAACCGGCGAAGCCTTGGATTCCGCGATCCTGCGGGTGTTGATGGATACGATTCCCGACCGGATCTACTTCAAGGACCTCCAAAGTCGCTTCGTCCGCGTCAACCAAGCCTATGCCAAATGGCACGGCATCGGTTCGCCGGATGACGTTGTCGGCAAATCCGACCACGACCTCTTCGCCGCCGTCCACGCCGACGTCGCCTACGCCCAGGAACAGGAAATCATCCGCACCGGCGTCCCCATGGTCGCCAAGATGGAAAAGCTGACGCTCAAGGACGGCAGCATCGCCTGGGGCTCCGCCACCAAGATGGCGTGGCGCGATTCCGCCGGCCGTATCATCGGCACCTTCGGACTGACCCGCGACGCCACCGCCGCCAAGAAAGCCGAGGAAAAGCTCGTCGAGGAGCGCAACCTCCTCCGCACGATCATCGACCACCTTCCCGCACGTATCTACGTCAAGGATACGTCGTCCCGCTACCTTCTCAACAATCTCGCCCACCTCCTCATGCTCGGCGTGCACGAGCAGGCCGAGGCCACCGGACGCACCACCCTCGATTTCTTCCCGAACGAACGCGGCCATCAGGCGCTCGCCGACGACCGCGAGGTGATCACCACCGGCAACGCCATCCTCAATCAGGAGAAATCCGACTACTCCGCCGGCGAACCACACTGGGCGCTCACGACCAAAGTCCCTCTCCGCGACGTCCACGACAACATCATCGGCATCGTCGGCATCAGCCACGACATCACCCAGCGCAAGCTCGCCGAAAACGAGCTCAAGCGCCGCACCGCCGAAATGGAAACCGACGTGCTCATGGCGCGCCAGGTGCAGGAAACCTTCCTCCCGCGCACCTATCCCGTCTTCCCCCGCGGCGTTCCGAGCGAATCGAGCGCGCTCCGGTTCGCGCATCGCTACGTCCCCGCCACCACGCTCGGCGGCGATTTCTTCAACATCCTTCAACTTTCCGACACGAAGTGCGGCGTCCTCGTGTGCGACGTGATGGGCCACGGCGTCCGCGCCGGCCTGCTCACCGCGCTCATTCGCGGCGTCGTCGGTGAACTCGGTGAGCGCGCCGAAAACCCGATCAACGTCCTCACCGAAATCAACCGCAGCCTCTCGCCCATCCTCGAGCAAACCGGCCAGCCCATCTTCGCGACCGCCTTCTTCGGCGTCATCGACACCGCCACCGACTCCATCCTCTTCGGCAACGCCGGCCACCCCGCCCCGATGATCCGCCGTGCCGACGGCTCCGTGATCAAGCTCACCTCCGCCAACCCCGAGCCCGCCGCCGGCCTCATCCCGGGTTTCACCTACACGCGACAGGAATGCTCCTTCAGCGCCGGCGACCTTTTCTTCGGCTACACCGATGGCGTCGTCGAAGCTCCGAATCCGAAGGGCCAGCTCTACGGCGACGACCGCCTCGCGATCTTCCTGCGTCACAGCCTCGGCACGAGTGCCGAGGAGCTTTGCAACAACCTCGTCGCCGAACTCGCGAGCTACAGCAACCGCGCGATCTTCGAAGACGATGTCTGCATGCTCGCCGTCGAATCCACCGGCACCACCTGCTTCATCCAGCCGGTGACCTACGACATTTAACTTCCCGCCGCGACCGTCACACCCGCGCGCTCCAACGCCGTGCGTATCCGCCGCGCGAATTCAACCGCGTGCGCTCCGTCCCCGTGCAGGCAAATCGTGTCCGCCACGATCTTCACGCGCCCGCCTCCCACCGCGCAAACCTCGCCGTCGTTCACCATCCTTAACACCTGCTCCACGGCCGCGCCTTCATCCTCGATGATCGCATTCGCCTCGCTCCGCGGCACCAGCGATCCATCCGCCCGATACCGACGATCCGCAAAAACCTCCTCCGCCACGCGCAACCCGCACGCGCGTCCCGCCCGCACCAACTCGCTCCCCGCGAGCCCGAACAACACCAGCCGCTCGTCGATCGCCCGCACCGCGCGCGCGACCGCTTCCGCCACCACCGCGTCCCGCGCCGCGATGTTGTAAAGCGCGCCATGCGGCTTCACGTGCCGCACCTCCGCGATTTCGGCGAGGCCCGCCACCTGTTCCGTCACCAGCCGCTCGATCTCGGTCGCACTCAGCGCGAGTTCCGTCCGCCCGAAATTCGCCCGATCCGCAAATCCCGGATGCGCGCCCACCGCCACGCCAAACTCCCGCGCGAGCTCCGCCGTCTCTCGCATCGTCTTCGCGTCTCCCGCATGCGCGCCACACGCGATGTTCGCCGACGTGATCCACGACATGATCGCCGCATCGTTCCCGACGCCCTCTCCCACATCACAATTCAGATCAACTCGTCTCATCCTTGATTAAATTTCTGCGCCAGCCCCTCTCGTAGAATCGCCAACTGCTTCTCCCGCGCCAATGCCAGCCGGTGCGCCTCGTCCAACGCCACCTCCGCAAATCGCACGCGATCGCCCGGACGCAACTGCGCGATGAGCGGCAAGTCCACCGTGATCACATGCGCCACTTGCGGATAACCACCGATGGTCTGCGCGTCCGCCATCAGCACCAATGGCTGTCCATCCGGCGGCACTTGCACCGTTCCCGGACTCACCGCCGCCGACAACAAATCCTCCGCCCGACTCCGCTCAAGCCTCGTGCCCTGCAAACGCACACCCATCCGATCCGATTGCGGCGACACCGTAAACGTCTGCTCGAACAACCCCGTCCCAAAATCCGCCGCCTGCGCGCCCGGCACCACCCGCACCGTCGGCTCGCTCGAATACTGCGGCAGCACGCGCGGATCGATCTTCCACCCCCGCACCGACTTTTCCGCCAGTTGCACGTCGCCGCTCGCGCCGATCGCCAACGCATCGCCCTCCTTCAGCGCACGCCCTTCGAATCCGCCCAATCGCGCTCGCACAAACGTGCTCCGACTCCCCAGCACCGGTTCCACTTCGATCCCTCCGGCCACCGCGAGATAGCCGCGACACCCATGCGCGCACGCTCCGATCTTCAACCGCTCGCCCGCCTCCACACGCAGCGGCTTCCACGCCTCGACGCCTTCGCACGTCGCTCCGCCCACCGCCACCCACGTCGCTTCCGAAAATTCCACCTCGGGTCCGACGAGCGTGAACTCCAACACCGCGGCATCCTCCGCATTTCCCACCAACGCATTCGCGATCCGCAACGCCGCCGGATCCATCCCGCCGCTCAAAGGCACGCCCGCATGGCGGCATCCACGCCGTCCGAGATCCTGCACCGTCGTCAACATCCCGGCGCGCACGATCTTCATTTCCATGCCACAAACTCCTCCGCGCGAATCGCGCGAAACTTCACCCGATCGCCCACACTCAACATCGCCGGCGGCGTCCGCCCCACATCGAACAACGCCAGCGGCGTCCGCCCGATCAACTGCCACCCTCCCGGCGTCTCCAACGGATACACTCCCGTTTGCGTCCAACCGATCCCCACCGAACCCGCCGGCACCCGCGTCCGCGGTGTCGCCTTGCGCGGCGTCCGCAATTTCTCCGGCAACCCGCCCAAATACGGAAACCCCGGCGCAAACCCGACCGCATGCACGACATAGTCCGCTCCGCTGTGCAACGCCACCACGTCGTCCGCCGCGATCCCGCAGTGCCGCGCCACCTCTTCGAGGTCCGGTCCGTATTCGCCGCCGTAGCACACCGGTATTTCCACCACCGCCCCGCCTTCGCTTCGTTTTCCCGCCCCCAGTTTTTCCGGCACCACGTCCGGCCACGCATGCTCCGTCTTCTCCGCGTGTTGCCCGATGAGTTCGCAAACTCGCTCGAACACCGGTCGGTCTCCCGGTGCAAACGCCGCGAGATCATAATACACCGCCACCGTCGCATACGCCGGCACCACGTCGACGATCCCCTTCGGCCGCGCCAGCTCCAGCGCGCGCGCCAACGACCTCACGCGCACCAAGGTCGCATCGTCGATGTTGCGGCCCAGCGTGACCAAGACCGCCGAGTCTCCCAACGGCGCAAACATCATGCCGCGCACCATGCGCTTTCGTCGGTCCATTAACAAAGAAAATTTGCAGCCGCCAAACCTTGGCAGGTCAGCTTCTTCCACACCGCCGTTCGTTCGGAATCAAACCACCGCCGTTCCACCGCGGTTTGGTTTGCAGTTTCCTCCGGGAAGGCCTGATTCCTAACGCTTCATGCGTCGCCCAATTGTCACCTTCGTGATCCTCCCGCTGCTCCTTCTGAGCGGTTGTCGCGAGGCGAAGATCGCCAGCTATCGCGTTCCGAAAGAACAGCCCGAGCCCCTGCCGCCCGTCCTCACCGGCGACCTCCCCGCCACGCCACGCACCGCGCCCAACGCCCCCGCCGCCGGCGTCGACCCGTCGATGGCCAACACCGCCGTGCCCACCGCCTCCGGCGGCGATCTTTCGTGGACCGCGCCCGCTCACTGGAAAGCCAAGCCTTCCTCCGCGATGCGCAAGGGCAGCTACGCCATCGTCGGACCCGACGGCGCCGAAGCCGATCTCTCGATCACCGCTTTCCCCGGCGACGTCGGCGGCGACCTCGCCAACATCAATCGCTGGCGCGGCCAAATCTCGCTCCCACCGATTTCCGAAGCCGACCTCGCCACGCAAACCGAGCACATCGACGCCAACGGCCTCCACATCACTTTCGTCGACTTCGCCAACACCGCGAATCCTCCCCTGCGCATCACCGGTGCCATCATCCCTCTCGGCAACGCCACGTGGTTCGTGAAGCTCATGGGTCCCGACAACGTCGTCGCTCCCGAGCGCGCCAGCTTCCGCGCTTTCCTCCAGACCCTTCAGCCTCCCGCGAACGTCACGCAATGAACGACACCGTCCGCCAGTTTCGCGATTTCTTCGTTTCGCTCCGCCTCACCGTCGTCCTCCTCGTCCTGTCGCTCATTCTGGTCTTCGCCGCGACGCTCGACCAGGTGAACCTCGGCATCTGGGCGGTGCAGGAAAAATATTTCCAATCGCTCTTCGTCCTCTGGCGGATTGGCGACATCCCCGTGCCCGTCTTCCCCGGCGGCTATCTCATCGGCGGCTTCCTGCTCATCAACCTCATCGCCGCCCACGTCTACCGCTTCAAACTCACCTGGCGCAAAGCCGGCCTCTTCCTCACTCACCTCGGCCTCATCCTGCTCCTGCTCGGCGAACTCTTCACCGGACTTTGGCAGGAAGACTTTCAGATGCGCCTGCAGGAGGGTGAAACGAAGAACTACTCCGAAAGCTTCCGCGCCAACGAACTCGCGATCATCGAGACCACCGATCCCCAATTCGACGACGTCGTTGTCATCCCCGAATCCATCCTCGCCCGTCGCAACGAGATTCAACATCCGAAGCTCCCGTTCCGCGTCGTCACGCGCGAATACTACCCCAACGCCGTCCTCCAGCTTCACGCCAACGCCCCCGCCGGCACTCCGCCGGCCGCCAACCGCGGCGTCGGCCCCAAGCTCGTCGTCACACCTGTGCCGCTCACCTACAAACAGGACGAGCGCAACGCCCCCGGCGCGATCCTCGAACTCATCGGCCCCGAGGGCTCCCTCGGCACGTGGGCCGTCTCGACGATCCTGCCGGTGTCTCAAACCATTGAATACGCCGGCCGCACCTGGCGCATCGGCCTTCGTTTCGAACGCAACTACAAGCCGTTCTCGCTCACGCTCGAGAAGGTCACCCACGACGTCTACGTCGGCACCGAAATTCCGAAAAACTTCTCCAGCCGCGTTCACATCACGACCGCCGACGGCCGCGAGGACCGCGAGGTGTTGATCTACATGAACAACCCGCTGCGTTTCGGCGGCCTGACGTTTTACCAATACCAAATGGACAGCGCCCGCGGCATGAGCGTCTTCCAGGTCGTCCGCAACCCGAGTTGGCTGATCCCCTACATCGCCTGCACGATGATGACCGTCGGCCTCCTCGCCCAATTCGCCCTCCACCTCACCACCTTCTTCCGCCGCCGCCGTGCGGCCACTCCGGCCGCCGCCTGATCGGTTCGAGCATGAAACGCTTCCTCCCTTTCCTCGCCCTCGCCTTCGCCCTCGTCTGGGTCGTCTCCACGCTGCGTCCGCCGAGTAACAAAACCGAGTTCGACATCGTCGGCTTCGGCCAATTGCCCGTTGTCACCAACGGTCGCGTCAAACCGCTCGATACCGTCGCGCGCACCTCCCTCCTCGTCCTGCAGGGCCGTCAGCGCGTAAGTTCGCCCGACAAGAGCGGCCCGCTGGTCGGCTCCCCCGCCGAATGGCTGCTCGACGTCACGTTCCATCCGCAGAAAGCCGACACCTATCCAACGTTCATCATCGACAACGTCGACCTGCTCAACCTCCTCGGAAAAACCGAGGAGACCCTGCGCATCGACTACACGTCTCCCGCCAAAAAGACCTTCGCCGTCCTCGGCTTCCTCCCAAGCCACCACAAGCGTTTTTCCTACAAGGATCTCGAGCCGCACTTCCGCACGATCGACGAACAAGCCCGGCTCGCCGGCCCTGTCGAGGCCGCGGTCCGCAGTCCGTTCCAAAAGGCCGTCATCCAACTTCACTCGAATCTGATCCTCTATCAGCAACTTCGCCTGAGCTTCGTTCCGCCGGAGAGCGAAAACTTCCTCGCCGATCTCTCGCGTTTCCAAAACTCCGTCGAAGCCGGCGTCGCCGCCGTGCGCGCCAAGCAGGCGGGCGAAACTCACGACGAAGCCGCCGCCCAACAGATGATCGATTTCGGCCACGCCTTCGTCCGCCTCAGCGAAGCCGGTTCGCTCCTCGCCATTCCGCCCGCATCCGGTGAAGGCGACGCCAACGGCTGGAAAAACGCCGGCACCGCTCTCATCGAATCGTTCCAAACCGCCCGCGTAAATCCCTACGTCCTCACCTACGCCGGCCTCGCTCGCACGTGGCGCAGCGGCGACGCCAAAAACTTCAACGAAATCGTCCGTCTCTACCGCCAGCAGCTCGACAGTAAGTTCCCGACCACGCTGAGCAAAACCGCCGCCGAAACCCGCTTCAACGCCGCGCAGCCGTTCTACACGAGCATGTCGCTCTACATCGTGGCCTTCTTCCTGGCCGTCTTCTCGTGGCTCAAATGGCCCGACGTGCTCGGCCGCTCCGCGTTCTGGTTCATCGCCATCGCGTGGATCCTGGCCACCATCGGAATCGGCATGCGCATGTGGCTCGAGGGCCGTCCTCCCGTCACGAATCTCTATTCCTCGGCGCTCTTCGTCGGCTGGGGCGCCGTCGCGCTCTGCCTTATCCTCGAAGCCGTTTACAAGAACGCCGTCGGTAGCGTCGCCGCCGGGGTCGTCGGCTTCGCCACGCTGCTCATCGCGCACCACCTTTCCCTCGGCGGCGACACGCTCGAAATGATGCGCGCCGTGCTCGATTCCAACTTCTGGCTCGCCACGCACGTCGTCGTCGT
>ENA-UOVV01000270-UOVV01000270.1-compost-metagenome-genome-assembly--contig:-NODE-270-length-72943-cov-15.474084_pt1 | contig 72943 bp, 68 predicted proteins | sample MGYA00238155_ERZ761577 | MGnify/ENA primary metagenome ERZ761577 (study PRJEB28898, sample SAMN06268775) | compost metagenome | isolation source: Emeryville, CA | place: USA:Emeryville, CA | collected... | reverse complement strand
ATCTCGGTGAAGCCGCAGCCAAAGCATGGCTGGACCGTCATCACCGAAAAGGCGGCTTACAAGAAAAGCTACACGCTGCATGGCCGCGAGGTGAACGAGGGTGTCGTCAAGGTGACATGGGAAGGCGGGCCGCTTGCCGATGACATGTTTGATGAGTTCGCCTTCATGACGAAGCTGCCGAATGATGCAGACATCATGATGCTTTTCTTCCCCGTGGAGCAGGTCTGCGAAAAAGGCTCGGTAAACTGGGATGAAATTGCGACGCCGGACATGGACCCCCATTCTCTTGCCCGGCCTGCGCCCATGCTTCATCTCATCCATGAGAATGGCGGCGGGCATCATCACCATTGATGCCTCGCCCCGCCCTGCTAGTCTTGTCACCTCAACGACAGGAGCAAGAACATGGGCGTGACGCTGCCGAAAAAAGGCACGGAATGGGGCAAGCTGAAAGACGAGATGACGGCGCGCGGCGCCAATGACGTGAAGTGGCGCGAAGGCAAGACAGCCGTCTATGTCTTTAATGCGGGGCCGGATGTCGCTGAGGTCCAGAAAGAGGCCTACACGATGTTCATGTCGGAGAACGGCCTCGGCCCGATGGCCTTTCCGAGCCTGAAGCAGATGGAGGATGAGGTCGTCGCGATGGGTCTCGGCCTGCTGCACGGGCCAGAAGGTTCAGCCGGCAACATCACTTCCGGTGGCACGGACAGCATCACCATGGCGGTGAAGACCGCGCGCGACTATGCGCGGAAGGTGAAAGGCGTCACCGGCGGCTGCAACATCGTCGCGCCGTGGTCTGCCCATCCGGCCTTCGACAAGGCAGCGAAGATGATGGAGATCGAGATGCGCCGCGTGCCCTGCGCCGATCTTCTCGCCGATGCAGAGGCGATGGGGAAGGCGGCGGATGGCAACACCATCATGCTTGTCGGCTCCGCGCCCTGCTTCCCCTACGGGCTGATCGACCCTATCGAAAAGCTTGGCGACCTCGCGGAGAAGCGCGGCCTCTGGCTTCATGTGGACGCCTGTGTGGGCGGCTATATCGCGCCTTTCGTGCGCATGAATGGCGGTGACATACCGCCCTTCGATTTTGAAGTGCCGGGCGTCATGTCCATGTCTGCCGATCTTCACAAATATGGCTATTGCGCGAAGGGGGCTTCCACCGTTCTCTTCCGTTCGGAAGAGCTGCGGGCGCATATGATCTTTGACTGCTCGGACTGGCCGGGCGGGCGGATGGTGACACCGACGCTCGCAGGCACGCGACCGGGCGGCGCGATTGCGGCTGCCTGGGCGGTGATGAATTTTCTCGGCGAGGAAGGCTACCGCGCGAAACACAAACAGGTGACGGATGCGCGCGAGACGATTGAAGCGGGCGTTGCGAAGCTCGGCTTCCGCGTGCTCGGTCGCCCGCAGCTCGGCATCGTCTCCTTCACCCATGATGAAGTGGACCCCTTCGCCATCTGGGGCAAACTCTTCGAGCGCGGCTGGTTCACGAGCCTGACGACCGAGCCGAAAGGGCTTCACCTCATGCTCTCGCCCTTCCATGCGAGCGTGACCGACACATATCTCACCGATCTCGAATGGGCGCTCGGCGAGGTGAGGGGCGGCGACAAGGGCAAGGAGCGGGAAGCGCGCTACAGCTGACGCATAAAAATGGGCCTGTTCCTCAAAGGAACAGGCCCAAGCCGCTACGCCTCCCGGGGGGCAGAAGGCGCTGCGAAAATCAGTTGTCGGTAGCGTTGTCGATGGTCTCGCCCAATTCTTCAGCCGGGCCATCCTCGAACAGGCCGCGATCCGTGTTCGCGGCTTCATCAAGTTTCTCACCCGCTTCTTCCATCGGACCCTGATCGTCACAGGCAGCAAGCCCGCCTGCGAGCGGCAGGATGAGGGCGATGCTGAAGAGTGTCTTGCGCAACATTGAGCGTCTCCATTTGTGGCCACAGCCGTCGGCGTCGGGGGCAGTACCACCCGGCCGGATCGCAGAATGAACGCTCGGCCCGGGCCGGGGTTCCATCCGATTTCCCGGCATTATCGGATTCCGGGCCTTCAGAATGCGGTGTAGCACCCCGCAAAATCCCTTCTCGCTTCCGCCCCGCCTGCTACACTTTGCCGAAAACACGGCTGTCCCTGGGGAGGAGACGATGTCTGAAGCGAGGATCATGTCCGGCGCGCGCGCCGAGGCAAATGCGGCGATTGCGCTGCGAGCAGCCAAGGCGGCGAGCGGGTTCAAATCGCTGGGGATCGGGGCGGGCGATGTCGTTGCGGTCTATCTCCGCAATGATTTCCCTTTCTTTGAAGCCTCTGTCGCGGCGGGTCTGGTCGGCGCCTATTCGACGCCGGTGAACTGGCACAACTCCACCGAGGAAGCTCGCTACATTTTCGAGAATTCCGGCGCGAAGGCGATTGTCATTCATGCCGATCTCTATCGCGGCATCGAAAAGGCGATCCCGAAAGATGTCCCGGTCTTTGTGGTGCCAACGCCGCCCGAAATTGTGTCCGCCTATGGCATCTCGCCTGCCGATGCGGCCCTGCCGGAAGGCACTGCCGAGTGGAATGCGTGGCTGTCGCAGTTCTCGCCCATCGAGGCTGGTCCGACCGAGCCGCCCGGCTCCATGATCTACACATCCGGCACAACCGGCCACCCGAAGGGCGTGCGCCGCAATGCGCCGACTGCAGAACAGGCCGCTGCCTGGGCGCGCATCATCGGGCATGTGATGGGCTTCAACGATGCCTATGGCGCGCCGCATGAAATGACCACCGTGATAACGGGACCGATGTATCACTCCGCGCCCAATGCCTATGGGCTTTATGCCTTCCGCGTCGGAGCGAATGCCATTCTCCAGCCGCGCTTTGATCCGGAAGAATTGTTGCAGCTCATCGAGAAGCACAAGGTCACGCATCTCCATATGGTGCCGACCATGTTCACGCGGCTGCTGAAACTGCCGGAAGATGTGAAGAAGAAATACGACCTCACATCGCTGCGTTTTGTCGTTCATGCCGCAGCGCCCTGCCCCGTGCATGTAAAGCAGGCGATGATTGAGTGGTGGGGTCCGGTCATCAACGAATATTACGGCGGCACGGAAACAGGCGCGGTCGTCTTCTGTAATTCGGAGGAAGCGCTCGCCCACCCGGGCACCGTTGGCCGCGCCATTGAGGGTGCGAAGGTGATGGTGCTGGATGAGAACGGGAAAGAGCTTGAGCGTGGCGCAACGGGCGAAGTCGTGTGCCGCACCCCCATCATTCCTGACTTCACCTATCACGGCGATGATGAAAAGCGCCGCCGCGCCGAGAAGGCAGGCCTGATCGCGCTTGGCGATATCGGCTATCTTGATGATGAGGGCTTTCTTTATCTCTGCGACCGCGCCAAGGACATGGTCATCTCGGGCGGCGTGAACATCTACCCCGCCGAGATCGAGGCAGAGTTGCACAAGATGCCGGGCGTCGCCGATTGTGCGGTCTTCGGCATACCGGATGAGGAATTTGGCGAATCTCTCTGCGCTGTTGTTCAGACACAACCGGGCGTGACGCTTATTGCCAATGATGTGAGAAGTTTCCTGCGGAGTCGCATTGCCGGGTACAAGGTGCCGAAGACGGTAGAGTTCCGTACCGATCTGCCGCGCGAGGATTCAGGCAAGATTTTCAAGCGGAAGCTCCGCGAACCCTATTGGGAACAGGCGGGCCGCCGCATCTGACTGGAGTTCGAGCGGACAATTGAAAGGGCGGGTTCTCCCGCCCTTTCTCGCATTTTTCCCTATGTTTTCTAGGGTTATGCCGCGCTTGCGCAGCGTAAGGGCAGATCGATACAATAAGCCTTGCTTATTAGATGGCTTACACAGCAACCTGCCGGATCACTCGATGGCTTCCAGTACGCGCAGCACCCAGAACCCCGACCGCAGCACGGGCTTTCTGCTCCGTGACAATTCCCGCTTCATGAAGGCCGCCTTCACCGAGCGCGTCAGCGGACTCACACAGGCGCAATGGGGCGCGCTTGCGCAGCTTTCCCGCCATCAGGGGCTTAATCAGGTGGGACTTGCAGACCTTCTCGAGGTGCAACCGATCACGGTGGCACGGCTGATCGACAAGCTGGTCGCGCTGGGCGTGGTGGAGCGCCATCCCGATCCCAATGACCGGCGCGCGCAGCAGCTTTTCCTCACCGAAAAGGCGCAGCCGCTTCTCGACCAGATGTGGGAAGCGGGCGACGAGATTCTCGATCAAGCCTATGCAGGCTTCACCGATGAGGAACGCAGCAACTTCATCGACATGCTGGTGCGGATGCGCAGCAATCTCAGCCGCATGGCGCAGGGCGGCACCCGCTCGCGCCCGATACCGCTCCGCAAGGCGAGCTGACACAGCCGACAGGGCATTGCAGTTACGTTCGGGACAGTCCACTCTGCGCCGAAACGGGAGGCCCCATGGCTGTAGAAATTCCATATGTGCGCGACATCAAGTTTGACTATGGCGCCTGCGACGAGGTTTCGCCGCTGATCCGCCGGGTCGTAGCGGAAAATCCGTCTGCCTTCACCTATATGGGAACGGGCACCTATATCATCGGTCACGGCGAAGTGGCGGTGGTCGATCCCGGCCCGATGATCGGCGCGCATGTGGAAGCGCTGCTGCGGGCGCTTGAAGGCGAGACCGTAAGCCACATCCTCATCACCCATACGCATAGCGACCACTCTCCCGCCGCGAAGCCGCTCAAGGCGCTGACCGGCGCGCAGACTTATGCTTTCGGGCCACATGGCGCAGGCCAGAAGCATGCCTCAGACGATGTGCAGGTCGAGGAAGATGGCGATATGGAGTTCGTGCCGGATGTGGAAGTGCGGCATGGCGACATTATCGAAGGCGATGGCTGGACGGTGGAATGCGTTTACACGCCTGGCCATACCTCAAACCATATGTGCTTTGCGCTGCAGGAAGAGAAGGCGCTTTTCAGCGGCGATCACGTCATGGGCTGGTCCACCAGCGTGGTAAGCCCGCCTGACGGCAATATGGAGCAATACATGGCCTCGCTCCGCTTGCTGCTGGAGCGCGACGACGAAATTTACTGGCCGACACATGGGCCTGCGATCAAGGACCCGAAACCTTTTGTGCGCGCCTTCATTGCGCATCGCGAGGACCGAGAGCGACAGATACTCGCGCAGCTTGAAGCCGGGCGCACGCGCATTCAGGACATGGTGCCGATCATGTATGCGGCGGTGGACAAGCGCCTCTACCCCGCTGCGGCGCGCTCCGTCTTCGCCCATATGGAGCATCTGGTTGCGCGCGGCCTTGTGCGGGTCGATGGCAAGCCGACGCTCGGCGCGGAGTATCGCCGCGTCTGATACCGGCAGTTGCGCTCTTACATATCCGCGAGATGGTTTTTCAGCGTGTGGAAGTAGCTGCGAATGCGGTTTGCATTCGCGCCGAGATCGCTCATTCCGACGCGCGAGACAGAGCGCATGTCAACCGCCGTCCCCGTTTCCATTTCGGTGATGCGGATTGCCACATCATCCTTGAAGGCCATGACGGGTGTTGTCGCGACAGCCTCAATCATGCCGCTTGCCGGATCCGCACTGATAATCTCCCAGCCTGAAGCTTTCGCGGCGCGCAAAGCCGCTTCGAAAACCTTTCCCGGATGCTGGTTGAGTTCCAGCGTGACAATGTCGGGATAAGCGGCACGCTGCTGTTCCGCGAGATCCGCAGGCTCCGTGCGATCAAGCGGGTTGGCTCCTTCGCCCCGGACCGGAAGGGCCGCCTTGAAAGCGGGCGGATTGTCGATATCGGTCGTGATGTCGTGAATGCGTGGTACCTTCGCACCCACCAGCATGGCCTGCACCACGGGCGCGGCGACGAGCAGAGAGATAACGAGCCCCGCCATCGCCATGCGCGCACCGCGCCGTGATGTCACCAATGTCAGCACAAGACCGACAGCGGAAAGAAGCGCGGCCGCAACGCCAACCAGCGCCGCGATCGCCATGCCCCGAACCGCTATTCCGAAATGCACCAATTCCATCCGGTTGCCCAGAATGGAAAGGACGAGCACGACAAGCGAAAGGACAGCGAGCCACACCCCGACTGTGGCGACACGTGATTTGCGTGCGCTCATGGCGACCTGCTTTCTGTTTTCCTCCGCCTTGCTGGCGGAGCCTTTCGTTGCCTTGCCCGGCGCGCCTTCCTACTCGGCGGCGTTGGCTGTCGGCAGCTTGTAATCCTTGAACTGCTCGCGCAGCGTCAGCTTCTGGATTTTGCCGGTAGCCGTGTGCGGGATTTCGTCCACAAAGACGACATCATCCGGCATCCACCATTTGGCGATCTTGCCTTCCATGTAGCGCAGGATTTCGTCCTTGGTCGGTGTCTCGCCTTCCTTCGCCACAACGATGAGAAGCGGACGCTCATCCCATTTCGGATGGGCAACACCGATCACCGCTGCTTCGGCAACCTTCGGGTGGCCAACGGCAAGGTTCTCGATCTCGATGGAAGAAATCCACTCGCCGCCGGACTTGATCACGTCTTTTGCTCGGTCGGTGATCTGCATATAGCCCTGCTCGTCGATCGTGGCGACGTCGCCCGTATCGAACCAGCCATCCTTGTCGAGAATATTGCCGCCCTCGCCCTTCAGATAGGAGCCTGCAATGGCCGGGCCGCGCACCATCAGGTGCCCGAACGCCTTGCCATCCGAGGGAAGCTCGTTGCCATCATCATCGGTGATCTTCATTTCAACCGTGTAGATGGCGCGGCCCTGCTTCACCTTCACATCGATCTGCTTTTCAAGCGGCCAGTCTTCCATGCCCGCCTTCAGCGCGCCTAGCGTGCCCATGGGCGACATTTCCGTCATGCCCCAGGCATGGAACACTTTCACATCATACTTCTTCTCGAAGACCTCGATCATGGAGCGCGGTGCCGCCGAGCCGCCAATGACGACGCGATTAAGCGCGGGAAGCTCCGCACCCGTCTTTTCGAGATATTGCAGAAGCATGAGCCACACCGTCGGCACCGCCGCCGTGACCGTCACCTTTTCGGTGTCGAGAAGCTCATAGATGCTCTGCCCGTCCATATTTGCGCCGGGCATGACGATCTTCGCGCCAACGGCGGGCGCAGCAAACGCAATACCCCAGGCATTCGCATGGAACATGGGCACTACGGGCAAAATACTGTCCGTGGATTTCATGCCGAGCGCATCACCCATATTCGCGGCCATCGAATGAAGCACATTCGAGCGGTGCGAATAGAGAACGCCCTTCGGGTTGCCCGTCGTGCCGGAGGTGTAGCAGAGACCGCAGGCAGCGTTCTCATCCACTTCCGCCCATTTGAAATTACCGTCCTCCGCCTCAACGATCTCTTCGAAGCAGAGCACATTCGGCAGCTTCGTCTCCGGCATGTGGGCCCGGTCCGTCATGATGACGTAGGACTTCACATTGGGCAGCTTGTCGGCAATCGCCTCAAGGATCGGCACGAAGGTAAGATCGAGGAAGACGATCTTATCTTCTGCGTGGTTGATGATGTAAACGAGCTGCTCGGCAAAGAGGCGCGGGTTCAGCGTGTGGCACACTGCGCCCATGCCCATGATGCCGTACCAGGCTTCGAGGTGGCGTGCGGTGTTCCAGGCCATCGTGGCGACGATATCGCCTTCCTTGATGCCGAGCCGGGTCAGAGCCTGCGCCACCTTGCGCGCGCGCAGATGGACCTCACGATAGGTGGTGCGTGTTATCGGCCCTTCAATCGAACGCGTCACGATCTCACGATCGCCGTGGAAACGCGCTGCATGGTCAATGATCGTGCTGACCCGCAGCGGCCAATCCTGCATCAATCCCTTCATGGGTTCTGTTCCCTCGTCCTTGTTTTTTGACGCCGGGGCTTCCCGGCTTTTTCTCGTTTGCGGGCAGTCTAGCGGCGAAGCGGGGGCCGGACAACGCCGCTGCCAGCCTGCCGCGAATCCTTGCCTGTGGTCGCGCGGCCCCTTCTAATGGGCCCAATAACACCGGAACAGGGGACCTCCATGACCGACCTTCATTTCCGCTCTGCCTCCGAGCTTGGCCGCATGATCCGCCGGAGCGAGATTTCGAGCGCCGAACTCCTCGATCACTTTATTGCGAGGATCGAAAAGCTTGACGGAAAGCTCAATGCCGTGGTGGCGCGGGATTTCGACCGGGCACGGAGCCTTGCCCGAGCGGCCGATGAGGCGCGGACACGGGGCGAGACTCTCGGGGCCCTGCATGGCCTGCCCGTGACCATCAAGGATGCCTATGAGGTGGAGGGGATCACTTCAACAGGGGGCAACCCGCTCTGGAAAGACCATGTGCCCGCCCGCAGCGCCACCGCCATCGAGCGGCTGCAGCGCGCTGGCGCTATCGTCATGGGCAAGACCAACGTGCCTTTCCTCTCCGGCGATCTTCAGACCTATAATGATATTTACGGCACGACCAATAATCCCTGGGCGTTGGAATGTGGACCGGGCGGCTCTTCCGGCGGCTCTGCGGCCTCGCTTGCGGCGGGCTTTGCCGCTGCCGAATTCGGCTCCGATATTGGCGGCTCCATCCGCACGCCTGCGCATCTCTGCGGCGTGTTCGGCCACAAGCCCACCTTCAACATCGTGCCGAAGCGCGGGCACCTGCCCGGCCCCCCCGGCGCGCTCTCAGACAGCGATCTTTCCGTGGCAGGCCCGCTTGCCCGCAGCGCGGAGGATCTGCGTCTCCTGCTATCGCTTACCGCCGGGCCGGACTGGGACAATGCAGCGGGCTGGAAACTCGACCTGCCGCCTGCCCGCGCAAAGAGCCCGAAGGAGCTTCGTGTCGCTGTCTGGATCGAGGATGAGTTCTGCGACATCGACAAGGAAAGTGTGGGCCTCCTCACCAATGCCGCAAAGGCGCTTGAGGATGCAGGCGCCAATGTGGACTGGCAGGCGCGCCCTGCGCTCACGCTCGCCGAAATCACCGAATGTTATCTCGTCCTGCTCCATGCGCAGATCGGCGCGGGTATGCCGCAAAGCGTTCGCAATCATTGGGCGGAGCTGCGCAAGAGTTTCGCCGCTGACGACAAGAGCCACGCCGCATTGCAAGCGATTGGCGGCACACTCTCGCTTGCCGAGCGCGTGATCTGGAAGGAAGTGCAGGCGCAGATGCGCTGGAAGTGGCATGAGTTCTTCAAGAGCTATGACGTGGTGCTCTCGCCCGTGCTGATGCGCACCGCCTTTGAGCATGACCACCAGTCCAACTGGCACAAGCGCGTGCTGGACGTGAACGGCGTGAAGCGCCCTTATATGGATGTGCTTATCTGGGCCGGTCCCGCCGTTGTCGGCTACCTCCCCGCCTCCGTCGCCCCTGTCGGCGTCACCAGCGAGGGCAAGCCTGTCGGCATCCAGATCATCGGCCCGCATCTGGAGGATTACACAACAATTGCGGTGGCGGAGATGCTTGAAGAAATCCTTGGTGGTTTCACGCCGCCGAAGGGGTGGTGAGCGCGCCCTTTGACACTCTCTCCCCGCCCGTCCCATTATGCGGGAAATGCAGCCACACGCAGTCGAGGAATACTCGCATGAGCCTGTCTAACGCCGCCGTTCGCGACATCGAGACGGTGATCCATCCCTATACTAATCTCGATACGTTCCGCACGACCGGGCCGATGATCATCGAGCGCGGGGAAGGCATCTATGTCTATGACAATGGCGGCAACAAATATATCGAGGGGCTGGCCGGGCTCTGGTGCACCTCGCTCGGCTACAACGAGCAGGAGCTGATCGACGCGGCGGTCGAACAGTTCCGTCAGGTGCCTTTCACGCATGTCTTTGGCGGCAAGAGCCATGAGCGCGCGGCAGAAGCGGCGGAACGCTTGAAGGCGATTGCGCCCCACGCGGCTTCCAAGGTTCTCTTCTGCGGTTCCGGTTCCGAAGCGAATGACCAGCAGGTGAAGCTTGTCTGGTATTACAACAACGCGCTGGGCCGCCCGAAAAAGAAAAAGATCATTTCGCGCACGCGCGGCTATCACGGCGTGACCGTTGCCTCCGCCTCGCTGACTGGCCTGCCTGCCAACCATCGCGATTTCGATCTGCCGATCGAAGGCGTTCTCCACACCGACTGCCCGCACTACTATCGCTATGCGGAGCCGGGCGAAACGGAAGACGAATTCACGACGCGGCTTGCGAAAAACCTTGAAGAGATGATCATTCGCGAAGACCCGGACACGGTGGCGGCCTTCATCGCCGAGCCGATCATGGGGGCGGGCGGCGTCATCATTCCGCCTGTTGGCTATTTCGAAAAAATCCAGGCGGTGCTGAAGAAATACGACATCTATTTCATCGCCGACGAAGTGATTTGCGGCTTTGCGCGCACGGGCAACATGTTCGGTTCCGAGACATTCAACATGAAGCCGGATTCAATCTCCGTCGCGAAGGCGCTTTCATCCGCCTATTTCCCCATCGCAGCCATCACGGTGGGCGAGGAGATGTATCAGGCGATGATCGACGAGAGCAAAAAGATCGGCACCTTCGGCCACGGCTTCACCTATACGGCCCATCCGGTGGGCGCGGCTGTTGCGGCGAAGACGCTCGAAATCTACGAGAAGCGCAACATTGTCGGCCATGTGCGTTCGGTGCAGGACGCCTTTGAAGGGCGCATCGCGCGGCTTGGAGACCACCCGCTTGTGGGCCATGCCCGCGCAAAAGGCCTGATCGGCGCGGTGGAGCTTGTCGCGGACAAGGCCTCGAAACGCAGCTTTGACGCAGCCGCAGGCATTGGTGCCGCCGTTGTGAATGCCGCCCAGAATCATGGCCTCATCGTGCGCGGCCTTGCGGGCGATATCGTCGCCTTCTGCCCGCCCCTCATCATCACCGAAGAACAGATCGGCGATATGTTCGACGCGATGGAAAAGGCGCTGGATGATGTGGAAGCCCATGTGACGAAGGAAGGCCTTCGCAACGCCTGATGCCCGAGCTTCGCTACCAGCTTGCCTTTGAAGGCACTGTCTCGCCGGAAGACGAGATGGGCGCGCGCATGTTGATTGATGCAAGCGCGGCCGTTTCCGCCGGTTGTGACCCCGCATTTGCGCAGGACGCTCCCGCCACGATCAATGCCGTGGTGGAGGCGGATGAATATGGCGGCTTCACAGAAACCGGCGAGATCAATTTTCTCGCAGGCACCATCCGCTACCAGTCGCGCGGCGAAGGCTTCATCGAGCCGACGATCGAGGATGACAAGCAGCAAGGCTGCGTCATCCGCGCCGTACAGGGAGGCACCGGCATTTTTGAGAATGCGAGCGGCTATATCGTCTCGACCTTCACGGTCAGCGAGAATGCCGTCATCCGAGACAGCCAGAGCGCGGCGATCTTCACAAAGTGAGGCCTGCGCGCCTAAACATGCTGGCCACCATTGATCTGGATTTCCGCGCCGTTTACATAGCTCGACTGATCCGTGCACAGAAAATATATCGTGCGGGCCACTTCCTCAGGCGTGCCGAGGCGGCGCATGGGAATTTCAGCGACGATCTTGTCTGTTCCCGGCGAGAGGATCGCCGTGTCGATCTCGCCCGGTGCGATGGCATTCACGCGAACGCCGAGACGGCCAAATTCCGATGCCATTTCACGCGTCAGCGCCGCAAGCGCCGCCTTTGACGTTGCATAAGCGCTGCCTGCGAAGGGGTGCACGCGCTCGCCCGCGATGGAGGTGACATTCACCACCGATCCTTGCGCTGCCTTCAACTCTTCCACCAGCCCGCGCGCCAGCATGACGGAGGCAAAGAAATTGACCTGAAAGACGCGATACCAGGTCTCGACATCCGTATCGAAAACGCCGAGCCGCGAGCCACCCGGACCCTTGGGCGAAATCGCTGCATTATTGACCAGCGCGTGAAGCCGCCCACCCTGATCCTTCAGCCGCTCGCGCATCTCGGCTATGGCCGCGACCGTGTTTTCCACATCGGCGAGATCGACCTGAATGTGATCTTCCGGTCCTGCCTCCCATGGGCAGTCTTCCGGGAAAGGCTGCCGCGAACAGGTGATGACGCGCCAGCCAGCGCTTGAAAACCGTTTGACCGTGGCATGGCCGATACCCCGGCTTGCGCCGGTGAGGATCAGCGTCTTGCGTTCTGAATTATTGATCTGTGTCATGGCTGCAATCTAGAGGAAGGTACGAGATGAAGCCAGAGCCGCCTCCGCCAGCGCCAAAACCTCCTCCGGCGTGCCCGAAGCATTCAAACGGCCCCATCTCATATGGCCGAGATCATAGGAAAGCTGCCGCCGCAGGACATCCACTCCCGCATCAGACGGGTCATCCCCGCGCGTCTCGCGCGCTGCGACACGCGCTTCGAGCAGCGCTGCGGGCGCCTCCAGCCAAAGCCCGGTGAAAGGCAGGTTCCTTTCCGCCGCCACCTCGGCCGCGTCATTCCGCTCCCGCTCGCGTGCAAAAACCGCATCAAGAACTGTGCTCATTCCAGCATCAAGCACGGTCCCGGCGAGGTGCAGCATCTCCCGATAGACGCGCGCGCCCGCTTCCGGCCTGTAGGCTTCTTCCGGCAACCGGTCGAGCGGGCCAACGTCGAACATCCGCTTACGAATGATATCCGTGCGCAGATGTACCGCGCCCACTGCCCCTCCGATGCGGCCCGCCAGCTCCTTCGCAATGGTGGACTTGCCGGTGCCGGAAAAACCGCCGACAGCAACAAGTCGGGGCGGTGCCCTTTCCAGCAGCCGCAGCGCAAAGTCGAGATAGGCCCGCGCCAGCGCCGACTTCGCGTCGTCCCCCTCCTTCACCTGCATCGCCGTCACCTTGGCGCGCACGACCGCGCGCATAGACATGAAGAGCGGCAGCAGCGCGAGGCTTCGGCAGGCGGGTTCCATTTCCTCATGGGCAAGGCTGTCGAGATAGGTGTTCAACGCGCGGTTTGCAAGCCCGCGAAGCCGCGTGTCCTTTTCCGCGCGGAAAGCGAGATCCATCAGCAGGAAGGCGAGATCGTAAAGCGTGTCGATCCGCGCAAGCCGGTCGCTGAATTCAATACAGTCGAAGATGACCGGGCGGTCATCCACCATCGTTACATTGCCGAGATGGAGGTCGCCGTGACAGTGCCGGACATGGCCGGTGAGACGCCGTTCTTCGAGAAGCGCCTGATGGCGGGCGATTTCCGCTTCGCTCAGCCTTGTGGCAAGCGCCGCTTTCTCAGGGTCAAGCACGCCGCCCAGCAAGGGCTGCAAATCCTGCCAGTTCTCACGCACGATGCGCTGAATACCTTCTGCGCCACCAAATTCCTGCGTGACCTCTGCCTTCCGGTGGAACGCCGCAATATCTGTCGCGAGCCGTTCCACCGTACGGATCGAAAGCTCGCCCTTCTCTGCCAGTGTCGCGAGAAGCCCGTTGCTTTCGAAACGCTTCATCTCGACAATCCAGTCCACCACCTCGCCCTCATCCCCGCCGAGGCGTAGCCCGCTTGGGGTTGCGCGCAGCGGCACGAGGCCCAGATATATCTCCGGTGCCGTGCGGCGATTGAGCGAACATTCCCTCTCGCAGGCGGCCCTGCGCTTCTCGCATGTCGAAAAATCGAGAAAGGTGAAAGCGACCTGCTTCTTCAGCTTGTAGGCACGTTCGCCCGCGAGAAAGACATGCGACGCGTGGGTTTCTACATGCTGGACGGTTTCGCCCGACGGCAAGCCATGCGTTTCGGGCCTCAGCAGAAACGCCACTATATCCTTCTGACCGTTTTCCCGCGTCACCATCCCGTTTCGTTCAGCTTTGTTGCAGGCTGGTGAGTTTCTGGCTGCCTGCTGGGTCCTGATGGATCAGCACTTCGGAGCCCGGAAAGGCGGCCATGATCTCGTCGCGCACTTCATCCGAAATCCGATGCGCTTCCTTCAGCTTCATCTCGCCATCAAGCTCAAGATGGAACTGGATGAAGCTGTCCACACCCGAGCGCCTTGTCCTCAGATCATGAAGGTTCACGACCTCGGAATGGGAGCGCGCAATTTCCTTGATGCGCTCGCGGTCTTGATCGGAAAACTCCTGATCCATCAGCTGCGCAAAGGCACGGATGACGATCTTGCCTGCGCTCCAGGCAATCAGCAAGGCAATCAGGATGCCGAAAACAGCATCAGCCCAGTGAAGCCCGAAATAACCAGACAGAATCAGCGCGGCTATCACCGACAGGTTCATCAGCAAGTCGCCGCGATAATGGATCGAGTCAGCCTCGATGGCGAGCGAGCGCGTTTGCTGTACCACATGGCGCTGATAGGCGACGAGACCGAGCGTCAGCAAAATCGCAATCACCACGACGACAATGCCGGCTACCGAATTTTCAATTGGTTTCGGCTCAATCAACCGGCTGATCGCCTCAAAGACGATGTAGCCCGCTGACGCAAAAATGAAAATCGACTGCCCCAGTCCCGCCAGTGCTTCCGCCTTGCCATGACCAAAGCGATGTTCCGCATCGGGCGGCGCAAGGGAGGCGCGCACGGCAAAGAGATTGAGAAGCGACGCTGCACCGTCGAGCAGCGAGTCCGTCAATGTGCCGAGCATGGCAACCGATCCGGTGAACCAGAAGACGACGCTCTTGAGCATGATGAGCAGAACCGCCACAGCCACAGCCGCAAACGTGGCGCGGCGCATCAGTCTTTCATGCGGTGGCGCCGCGCTCGAAACAGTCTGTTCTGTGCTTGTCATTCGCGGCTCAAGGATAGAGGCGTTTTGTGCGCCAGGGCGCGGTGGGGGTATCGCGCTCGAAAACGAACCTATCATGCAGACGGAAAGGCCGGTTGTGCCAGAACTCGATGCGGATCGGCACAATACGGAAGCCCGACCAATGCGGGGGGCGCGGCACCTTGCCCAGACCGAATTTGGCGGCATAAACCGCGACCTGCTTTTCAAGCTCGAATCGTGTCTCAAGCGGGCGGGACTGTTTTGAGGCCCATGCGCCGATCTGGCTGTCGCGGGCGCGCGAGGCGAAATATTCGTCCGCCTCCGCATCACTTACCGGCGTGACGGTACCCCGCACCCTTATCTGGCGGCGGAGACTCTTCCAGTGAAAGCAGAGTGCCGCGCGCGGATTTGCTTTCAGCTCCTCACCCTTGTCGCTTTCAAGATTTGTGTAGAAGACGAAGCCCTGCGGATCGACGCCTTTCAGCAACACCATCCGCACATCGGGGAAGCCGTCGCTATCCGCCGTGGCGAGCGCCATGGCGTTCGGGTCTTCCGGCTCCTTCGCGCGGGCAAGCTCCATCCACTCATTGAAAAGGGAAAAGGGATCGTCGCCTGCGGTCACTCCCGCTTCGACGGGGCTTTCGGTCATCTCACTCATTTCCCTTTGGTCCCTCTGGCCTGCTCATGCCAACGAAAAAACCCGATTTTCACGCCTTGCGTGAGTTATCCGGGTCCTGTTTCGTTGCTCCATTCTTGCCACAATCACCACATTATATAGGTCAGTATTATCGCTTGGGGGCGACAAAGCACAGGATTTGAAGCAAATGAAACTCGTCAAGGGATTAGCCATAGGCGCCGTTGCTCTTTCGCTGGCCGCCTGTGACCAGAGCATGTATGGCGGCGGCAGCGGTGGCGGAATCAACAAGCAGACGATCGGCACCGTGGGCGGCGCTGTCGCGGGCGGCCTTGCCGGTCAGGCGATCGGCGGCGGCACGGGACGCCTCTGGGCCACGGGTGCGGGTGTGCTGCTCGGTGCGCTACTTGGCAGCGAAATCGGCAAATCACTCGACCGCGCCGACCGCGCCTATATGGGCGAGACGACCTATAATGCGCTGGAGAATGGTCGCTCGGGCCAGCCGGTCCAGTGGCGTAATCCGGATTCGGGTAATTACGGCACGGTGACACCGCAGGCCGCCTATCAGCAGAACAACCTGACCTGCCGCGAATATTCGCAGACAGTGTATATCGAGGGCCGCAGCCAGCAGGCTTATGGCACTGCCTGCCGCCAGCCGGATGGCTCCTGGCAGATTCAGAACTGATTGAGACAGAAGGGGTGGGCCGGCAATCATGATTTCTTTCCGGTCCGCCCTTTTGCCTGCGCTGCTTGCGGCGTCTCTTGCGGCTCCTTCGGCCCTCGCCCAGCCGGGCGTTACCGTGCGCGACCGCATCGAGCAGTCGCTGCCCACACGGGCTGAAAAATCCGACAGTTTCAACGAAGGCCTCCTCGCCTATGACAAGGGCGACTATGCGCGCGCCTTTGAAATCTGGCTGCCGCTCGCGCAGCAGGATGATCTTGCGGCCATGCGTAATGTGGCGCTGCTTCTGAAAGAGGGGCGCGGCACTGCCCCTGATGCCACCCGCGCCCTCTATTTCTTCGAACGCGCCGGACGTGGCGGCCTTGTGTCCGCACAGGTCAATACAGCCTTCATGTATCTCAATGGCGAAGGCACCGCGCAGGATTACAAGAAAGCGTCCTTCTGGTTTCACGCCGCCGCCATCGGGGGCGTGCCCGCCGCCCGCTATAATCTCGCCGTGCTTTATGAAAAGGGTCTTGGCGTCGAACGCGACCCCGCGCGGGCCCTTGCCTGGTATGCGCTGGCAGCCCAGTCGGGGCATGACATGGCGCTGAAAAGGCTGACGGAGCTCGTACCGAGCCTGCCGGGCCCGGCCGCGCCGGAGCCGGAGGATGCAGCGGCTTCCACCACTGCCCCGCCCCCGCCCCCTGCCGTGATTGACGGCATGGAAGGCGCCACTCCTTAACCAATTCTTCTGCGCCTCTGCCTAGACTGGGTCAGTTCCGTTCGGCGGTTCCAACCGGAGAGTTCAGGCAGTTGCGCGATCCTTACGACATTTTGGGGCTTCATCCCGGCGCGGGTAATGCCGAGGTGAAGGCTGCCTATCGCAAGCTCGCCAAGCAGTTGCACCCGGATGCCCAGGGGGCGACGGCGGGCCAGCAGGCGCGCTTTCAGGAAGTGACCGCCGCCTATAACCAGCTCAAGGATGAAGCGGCACGCCGCCGCTTTGAAGCCGAACGCCTCGCCAGAGAAGCTGCCGAGCGGCAACGCGGTTTCCGTGCTTCCTACCGCGAGAAAAAACCCGCATCCGCAAATACTGCCACAGGGGAGGCGACGGAAGCGGAAACCGACGATCATCTCTTTACAGAACTCTTCGAAGGTATTCGCAGCGCCGGCAAGCGCGTCTTTCGTGCGCGCGGCGATGACCGGACCTATCGCCTCAGTATCAGCTTTATCGAGGCGGCGAATGGCACGACAAAACGCGTGCGGCTTGAGGGCGGACGGACGCTTGATGTCACCGTTCCGCCCGGCATTGAAAGCGGCAAGCAGATCCGCCTCAAGGGTCAGGGGGGCGAGGGCCATGGCGGCGCGGAAGCGGGTGACGCGCTGGTGACCGTGAATGTCGAGCCGCATCCCTTTTTCGAGCGGCGGGAGCAGGATATTCACCTCACCCTGCCCGTCACCCTGCCGGAGGCGGTACTTGGCGCGCGGGTAGAGGTGCCGACCATATCCGGCCCCGTTTCCCTCTCGATCCCGCCCGGCTCTAATACGGGCACGAAGCTCCGGCTGCGCGGCAAGGGGCTGAAAGGGACGGGCGGAAGCGTCGGGGACCAATATGTGACCCTCTCGCTTACCCTGCCCGATACACAGGACAAGGCACTCAGGGCATTTGCCGAAAGCTGGTCCGAGGGCCGCGGGCATAACCCGCGAAAGGGCCTTCTGGACAAATGATTCGTTGCAAACTGTCGCAAAACGTGACCGGCAACCCCCTGAAATAAAGGGGCTTTTTTGTTAGACGCCCCTTGGCTTTTGTGTAGGATGCAGCACGATTTACGACCGCTAGCAGATTGACGGGGACACGATGAGCGACGCCATCACCAGCAATGGCCTGGAAATTAAGGGCAACCTGATGAAGGGCAAACGCGGCCTCGTCATGGGCGTTGCCAATAACCGATCGATTGCCTGGGGCATTGCCAAGGCCTGCGCCGAACATGGTGCGGAACTCGCCTTCACCTATCAGGGCGAGGCGCTGCAAAAGCGCGTCGTACCACTGGCGGAATCGGTGGGCTCCACCCTCGTCATGCCCTGCGACGTGATGGATGCGGCCAGCATGGATGCCGTTTTCGAGCGTCTGTCGAAGGAATGGGGAAAGCTCGATTTCCTCGTTCACGCCATCGCCTATTCCGACAAGTCGGAGCTGGATGGCCGCTATGTCGATACCACGCTCGACAATTTCACCGCCTCTATGGCGATTTCCTGCTATTCGCTCGCCGCGCTCTGCCAGCGCGCCGAAAAGCTGATGACGGACGGCGGCTCGGTTGTCACGCTGACCTATTACGGCTCAGAAAAGGTGATCCCGCATTACAACGTCATGGGCGTTGCAAAGGCCGCGCTTGAAGCGAGTGTGCGCTATCTCGCGGTTGATCTCGGCCGCAACAATATCCGCGTGAATGCCGTTTCCGCCGGACCGATCAAGACGCTTGCCGCTTCGGGCATTGGCGATTTCCGCTATATCCTGAAGTGGAACGAACTCAACTCACCGCTGAAACGCACGGTCAGCATTGAGGAAGTGGGCAACACGGCGCTCTATCTTCTCTCTGACCTGGGCTCGGGGGTCACCGGCGAAGTTCATCATGTCGATGCGGGCTATCACGTTGTCGGCATGAAGGCGGAAGACGCGCCGGACATGAGCATCGTCTGACGATCTCCTGTAAGATTTCCTCCAGCCGGACCACCGCATGAGGACGGTCCTTCGGGACCGGCTATCCAAGGATGTCGCATAACAGCTTCGGCCATCTTTTCCGTGTGACGACCTGGGGCGAAAGCCACGGGCCTGCCCTTGGCTGCGTGGTCGATGGCACACCACCGCGCCTGCCGCTCAAGGCAGCCGATATCCAGCACTGGCTGGATCGCCGCCGCCCCGGCCAGTCACGCTTCACCACGCAGCGCCGCGAGCCGGACGAGGTGAAAATCCTCTCGGGCACCTTTGTCGAGGACGGGGTGGAACTCACCACCGGCACGCCGATTTCGCTGATGATCGAGAATGTCGATCAGCGCTCGAAAGACTATGGCGACATCGTCCAGAAGTTCCGGCCCGGCCATGCCGACTTCACCTATTTCGCTAAATATGGCATCCGCGATCATCGCGGCGGCGGGCGCTCTTCGGCGCGCGAGACGGCGGCACGTGTTGCTGCCGGTGCTGTTGCCCGCGCGATCCTTGGCGAGACCATCACCATACGCGGTGCGCTGGTACAGATGGGTCCGCACAAGATAAACCGCGACAACTGGGACTGGGCAGAAACGGAAAACAATCCCTTCTGGTGCCCGGATGCAAAGGCCGCGCAGGACTGGGAAGCCTATCTTGATGGCGTGCGCAAAAGCGGCTCCTCCTGCGGTGCGGTGATTGAGCTTGTCGCCACGGGTGTTCCCGTCGGTCTTGGCGCACCGATCTATGGCAAGCTTGACGGTGATCTCGCTGCTGCGCTGATGAGCATCAATGCGGTGAAGGGCGTGGAGATTGGCGATGGCTTCGCTGCCGCTGCCCTTTCCGGCGAAGAAAATGCCGATGAGATGCAGTCAACGGCGGAAGGCCTTGCCTTCACCTCCAACCATGCAGGCGGCATTCTCGGCGGCATTTCCACCGGTCAGGACATTGTGGCGCGCTTTGCGGTGAAGCCCACCTCCTCCATTCTTTCGCCTCGCAAAACGGTGACGAAGGACGGCGAGGACACGGAGATCATCACCAAAGGTCGCCATGATCCCTGTGTCGGCATTCGCGCCGTGCCTGTGGGCGAAGCGATGATGGCGTGCGTGCTTGCCGACCATCTGCTGCGTCACCGCGCCCAGAACGGCTGACTATCCCGGCGACATTTCGGTAACTAGGTGCGGCGGAATATTCCGACCACTTCGAGATGCGGCGACCAGAGGAACTGGTCCACCGGCGTCACGCGTTCAAGCTGATAGCCGCCATCGAGCAGCGTGCGCGCATCGCGCGCGAACGTCGCGGGATTGCAGGAAACAGATGCAACGACCGGTACGGATGAACGGGCAATCTCTTCTGCCTGTGCAAGCGCACCGGAACGCGGCGGATCAATCACCACCGCGTCAAATGTGTTGAGTTCGGATGAGAGAAGCGGACGCCGCGCCAGGTCGCGCGTCTCGACTGTCACCGGCTTCAGCCCGAGCAGCGGCCCCTGCTCGCGCATCGCGCGATCAAGCGCTGCGAGCGCGCGCTTCTCGCCCTCTACCGCGTGAACGAAAGATGTGCGCGCAAAGGCAGCGGCGAATGTGCCCGACCCCGCATAAAGATCGACGATCCGCTTTGCCTTCCCCACGCCTTCCCGGACGAGATCGACCAGCGCCGCTTCGCCCTGCCGTGTAGGTTGCAGAAAGCCGCCCGGCGGGAGCATCACGCGCAGACCGGAGAGAGAAATCTCCGGCGGCAGGCGCTCCGCGATGATTTCGCCATCCCATGTGATGCGCGCAAAGCCCGATGCCTCCGCCTCGTGGCCAAGCTCCCCACGCAGCGCCCCGTCAAGCGGCTTGCCGCCTGTCACGGCGACATCAAGCCCGTTCTCCGTGGACGTGACCAGAAGCGATGCGCGCGAGCGGCGTGAAAGCCCCGGCGCGACAGCGCGCGCAAGCGCGGGCAGCGCCTCTTCAATCTCCGGCACAACAAGCGGACATTCCGTGATCGCCACGATGTTATGCGTTGCCCGCGCGTAATAGCCGAGCATCACATCCTTCTTCGTGCGCGTTGCGGCGAATGTCGCACGGCGTCGGCTTCGCGGCGCGGCGGTGACAAGCGGCGCAACCTCCGCCTCAATGCCGCGCGAAGCAAGGGCGGCGCTCACAAGGCCATGTTTCCAGTCCGCATAGAAATCGGGTGCTGCATGTTGCACGGCGCAGCCGCCGCATTGCCGGAAATGGCGGCAAGGCGCTGCAATGCGCGAAGGGGATGGTTCCAGAACTTTCAGAAGTGCCGCGCGATCGCCGTCCTGCGGCGCGACGCGCACAGTTTCGCCCGGCAGCACATAAGGCACGAAGAGAGAAGCCCCCTCACTCTCGGCAACGCCATCACCTTGCGCGCCGAGCCGGGTGATCTTCACATCGATTTCTGTGTTCATTCAAGGATTACAGCCGAAACCGGCATGACCTTTCAGACGAGCTTTGTCGGCGAGGCAATCTCGCGAAGACTCGCGATTGCCGTTTCACGCCCGCCAAGCGCCGCCAGCACCGTTTCCACGATCTGCGCGGCATTGAGCCCCGCCTTGTCATACATCAGTTCAGGCTTGTCGTGATCGATGAATATATCTGGCAGCGCAAGCGGGCGCACCTTGAGGCCACGATCAAGCACACCGGAGTGCGCGAGGAAGTCGAGCACATGGCTGCCAAAGCCGCCAATCGAGCCTTCTTCAACCGTCACCAGCACTTCATGTTCACGCGCGAGCCGCGCCACGAGATCGGTGTCGAGCGGTTTCGCAAAGCGCGCATCCGCAACCGTTGTCGAAAGGCCGAGCGCACCAAGCTGCTCTGCTGCCTTCAGGGATTCCGCAAGGCGCGTTCCGAGCGAAAGGATCGCAACTTTTGTGCCTTCACGGATGATGCGGCCCTTGCCGATTTCAAGCGGCGTACCGATGGCCGGCATATCCACGCCCACACCTTCGCCGCGCGGATAGCGGAAGGCGGAAGGGCGGTCATCAATCTCGACCGCCGTTGCCACCATATGCATGAGTTCCGCTTCATCTGCGGCTGCCATGATGACGAAATCCGGCAGGCAGGCGAGAAAGGTGATGTCGTAGGCGCCCGCATGGGTCGGCCCGTCTGCACCGACGAGGCCCGCACGATCTATCGCGAAGCGAACCGGCAGGCGCTGGATCGCCACATCATGCACGACCTGATCATAGCCGCGCTGCAGGAAGGTCGAATAGATGGCGGCGAAAGGCTTGTAGCCTTCCGCAGCAAGGCCCGCCGCAAAGGTAACGCCATGCTGCTCGGCAATGCCGACATCAAAGGTGCGCTTCGGGAAACGCTCGCCGAAAAGATCAAGCCCCGTGCCGGAAGGCATGGCCGCGGTGACGGCGACGATTTTCTCATCGCGCTCCGCATGAGCGATCAGGCTGTCGGCAAAGACCTTTGTGTAGCTTGGCGCATTGGCTTTTGCCTTTGCCTGCGCGCCCGTCACCACGTCAAACTTGCTGACGCCGTGATATTTGTCGGCCGAGGCTTCGGCGGGCGCATAACCCTTGCCCTTCTGCGTCACGACATGGACAAGGATCGGCCCTTCGCGCGCGTCACGCACATTTTTCAGCACGGGCAGGAGGTGATCGAAATTATGCCCGTCAATCGGCCCCACATAATAAAGGCCGAGTTCTTCAAAGAGTGTCCCGCCCGTTGCCATGCCGCGCGCAAATTCTTCGGCGCGGCGCGCGCTTTCTTCCAACCGCTTTGGCAGGAGCTTGGCAAGCTGCTTGCCCAGATGGCGCATGGAGCGATAGGCACCGCCTGAAAGAAGCCGCGCGAGATAGGCGCTCATTGCGCCCACAGGCGGCGCAATCGACATGTCATTGTCGTTCAGAATGATGATGAGGCGGCTGTCCATCGAGCCGGCATTGTTCATCGCCTCATAGGCCATGCCAGCCGACATGGCACCATCGCCGATCACCGCCACGACATTATTGTTGCCGCCGCTCAGATCGCGGGCGACCGCCATGCCAAGACCGGATGAAATCGAGGTCGAGGAATGGGCCGCACCAAAGGGGTCGTATTCGCTTTCGCCGCGCTTGGTGAAGCCGGAAAGGCCGCCCCCCTGCCGCAGCGTGCGGATGCGGTCGCGCCGCCCTGTCAGCACCTTGTGCGGATAGGCCTGATGGCCGACATCCCAGATGAGACGATCTTCGGGCGTGTTGAAAACGTAATGCAGCGCCACGGTCAGTTCGACCACGCCAAGCCCCGCGCCCAGATGGCCCCCGGTTTGCGAGACAGCGTCGATCACTTCCGCGCGCAGCTCGTTTGCAAGCTGCACGAGATCGGATTCAGGGAGCGCGCGCAGATCCGCCGGGGTCCGCACCCGGTCGAGCAAGGGGGTCGAGAGTTTGCTGCTCAATACTCACCTCGGCCGTTACAAGGCCAGAAAGAGGGCTCACTGCCCTTCAACCGACAGCTCGCTACATGGTGCAGCGCGCCCCGAAATCGAAGATGGCTTTCAGTTGCGCCGGGTTATAACGAAACGAGCCGCCTGACGCAAAAGGTCGGCTCTTTCATCAAACAAATCAAGGTGTTGAACGGCCTGATCGGCCAACATTCGGGCCTGGTCGCGCGCGCGGTCGATACCCAGAATGGAAACAAAGGTCGCCTTGCCGACCGCCGAATCCTTGCCGACCGCCTTGCCCATCATGGCCGCGTCGCCTTCTGCATCAAGCAGATCGTCGGTGATCTGGTAGGCAAGACCAAGATCGTGTGAGTAGGCACGCAGCGCCTGAAGCGGCTCGGGCGATGCCCGCCCGAGAATAGCCCCTGCCTCGCAGGAGAAGGTAATCAGCGCGCCTGTCTTCAGCTTCTGAAGGCGGGTGATGCCGTGCATGTCGAGCGTCTGGCCCTCGCTCGTAAGATCGATCATCTGGCCGCCCACCATGCCCCTTGCCCCCGCAGCAGCGGCGAGGCGGCGTACCAGTTCGATCCGCACCCGGGCGCGCTCATGGGTTTCGGGATCGCCCAGAATATCAAAGGCAAAGGTCAGTAGCGCATCACCGGCGAGAACCGCCGTTGCCTCATCATATTGGCGATGAACGGTCGGCGCGCCGTGGCGCATATCGTCATCATCCATGCAGGGCAGATCGTCATGCACGAGCGAGTAGATATGGACACATTCAACCGCCGAGGCGACACGAAGCGCCGCTTCCGAGGAAACGCCGAACAGCCGCGCGCTCTGGCAGACGAGAAAGGGGCGGAAACGCTTGCCGCCGCCCAGCGCCGCATAGCGCATGGCCTCTATCAGCCGCGCCTCCGGCCCTTCCGGGCGGGGCAGCAGCCGGTCGAGCATGGCAGTTGCCTCAGCCGCGCAGGCTGCAAGCGCCGCCTCGAAAGCGCTGTCCGCTCCGTTGATGACGGTCATCTCCGGGCCCGACATCAGTCGATGTCGAGCGGGCCGGTGCCCGTCGGCTCGCCGGTCGCCGAGAGCGCAATCTTCTCGACTTTCGCTTCCGCCACCTTGAGCCGCGCCTCGCAATGCGCCTTCAGCGCCGTTCCCCGCTCGTAAAGTTCGATCGATTTTTCAAGCGGTGCTTCGCCCGATTCAAGCTGGGTGACGATCCTTTCAAGCTGCGCCAGTGCCTCCTCGAAGCTCAGCTTCTCGATATCCTTCTCGGCTTCGGATTTCGCGGCAGACATGGGTTTCTCCTGATCGGCGGGCGGTTCTCAGGCAGCCAGCATGAGCGCTCTCACATGGGCTCTCGTGCTTGCCGCCAAGGCTTCCAAGTCATACCCCCCCTCAAGCGCGGAGACAACGCGGCCGCCGCAAAGACGGTCCGCTGCCTTCACGATCTCGGCTGTCGCGTAGCCGAAATCCGACTCGGTGAGGCAGAGATTGGCAAGCGGGTCTGATACATGCGCATCGAAACCCGCCGAAATGAAGATGAATTCGGGGCGGAATTGGTCAAGCGTCGGAATGATCGCATTGTCGATGGCGGCACGGAACTCTTCGGAACCCGCACCCGGCGGCAGGCAGCGATTATAGATATTGCCAAGCCCGTGCTCATTCGCCCGGCCCGTTCCGGGATAGAGTGGCCATTGATGCGTGGAGATATAGAGGAGCGAGGGATCGCACTCGAAAGCCGCCTGCGTGCCATTGCCGTGATGCACGTCGAAATCCACCACTGCGACACGCGCGCAGCCATGCGCCTCCCGCGCATGAAGGGCGCCAATGGCAATATTGTTGAAGAGGCAGAAGCCCATCGCCGTCATCGGTTCGGCGTGATGCCCGGGCGGGCGCACGGCGCAAAAGACATTGCGCGCCCTGCCCGCCATCACCTCATCTACGCCATAAACGACAGCGCCCGCCGCGCGATAGGCAGCTTCCAGCGAGCCGGGTGACATGGCGGTATCGGCATCGATGCGTCGAAAGCCCTCCGAAGGAGCCGAACCTTCGATGAATTCGATATGGCCTTCCGTATGAACCCGCCCGATCTGCTCCCGGGTGGCGCGCGGCGCTTCCACGCGCTCCAGCAGCATGAATTCTTCCGCTTCAAGCACGCCAAGCACAGCACGCAGCCGCTCCACATTTTCCGGGTGGCCGGGCGGCGTTTCATGCTTGAAACAGGCGGAATGGGTGACGAGAAGCGTGGTCATCCTGAAACCCTAGCACAGCTTTCCGTCGGCCCCGAAAAAGGGCTGTCAGGCGCGGCGATACCAGTTCACGCCCTTTTCGTCGCGGCTCACGGTGATGAGCCTCCGGCCAAGCAGGCAGTTCAGATGGGCAAGGCTCTCGCCCGTCGCCATGAAGAAGACTTCCGGTCCAATCTTGCGCTTGAAGAGCGCGGGGAACACGTCAATCGCGCGGCACGGTTCCTCCAGCATGTCGAGCAGCCTGGCGAGACCTTCCTCATGCCCGTCGATGAGCTGCGTCAGACGCTCATGCAGCCCGTAGAAAGGCTCATTATGAGCGGGCAGCACCAGCACATCATGCGGCAGCTCGGCGCGGATACGCTTGCAGCTTTCGATCCAGTCTTCGAGCGGGTTTTCGTAAGCCTCGGTCGGATGAAGACTGACATTGGACGAGATGCGCGGCAGCACCTGATCGCCGGAAATCAGGATGCGGTCTTCCTCGCAGAATAGGCAGACATGTTCCGGCGCATGGCCGCTCCCGATCACGACGCGCCATGTGCGCCCGCCGATCTGAAGCTCATCCCCTTCGCGCAGGCGGCGGAAAATATCCGGCAGCCGCGAGACGCGCTCGCCGAAGCCGCCGAAGCGTTTGCGGTAGCTCTCGATCCCGCGCTCGCTGAAGCCCGCCGCGCGGTAGAAATCGAGCGCTTCCTTCGGCGCGTCGCGCCCCGTATCCAGCACGAGGTTGCGGCACATCAGGAAATCCGTGCGCGACATGCGCAGCTCGATCCCCCATTTGCGGGTGAACCAGCCGGCGAGCCCGACATGATCGGGATGGAGATGCGTGACGACGAGGCCCGTTACCGGTTTGCCGTTCAGACCTGTCTGAAATATCTGCCGCCAGAGCGCCTTCACTTCATCGGAGGCAACGCCCGTATCCACCACCGTCCAGCCATCACCATCTTCCAGCAACCAGAGATTGATATGGTCAAGCTGGAAGGGAAGCGGCATGCGCACCCAGAATATGCCGGGCGCGACCTGCATCATTTCCGCCGGACCCGGCACCCGCTCGAACGGGTAGTGCAGATTGTTGCTCTCGATGGGAGCCTGGGAAATATCGGACATGAACGCTCTCGACAGGTGCGGTGCGCTACTATGCGCAAGCGTTCGTGATAGGCGCATGGGCGGGGCGCGTCAAACCGACGCCCCCATCCACCTGTTTTCCGCTACGGCATCCGGCAGTGCGGACTACCCCAGATCGTCCGCGCCGAGCGTGTAGAGGCTTTCGCCACCAGCCGTGGCGGGGGCGAGCAGACCATGAACGCCCGGCAAAATAGCGGACGCATAGAATTGCGCCATTGCCCGGCGCGCGGGGGATGCCCCGTCCGCCGCGGCACGGGCGAGGAAATGCCCGCCTGCCGCCGTGCCGAAAAGGCGCAGATACGGCGTGGCGCCTGCAAGACAGTCATTCGGTGCTGATTTCAGATTGGCGAGCATGTAGTCCGTCGCCTTGTCGAGCGTGTCCAGCGCCTCATCAAGCGCGGCGCCGATGCGCGTCCGCAGCTCGTCATTCGACGACCGCGCTTCCTGCGCCGTCTGACGCATTTCATTGATGAAGCTCCGCACCACCTCGCCATTGCCGAGCGGCAGCTTGCGCGAAACAAGATCGATGGCCTGAATGCCATTCGTGCCTTCATAGATCGGCAAAATGCGCGCATCCCGCAGGAACTGCGCCGCGCCCGTTTCTTCAACGAAGCCCATGCCGCCGTGAATTTGCACGCCGAGCGAGGCTACCTCAAAGCCGATATCGGTCGAGAAAGATTTGGCAATCGGCGTCAGCAGGTCGGCGCGGGCTTGCGCGGCGCGGCGCGCTTCCTCCGTTGCAGCAACTTCGGCCCCGTCAATCGCCACGGCCGTCGCGTAGCAGATTGCGCGCGCGGCTTCCGTCATCGACTTCATGGTGTAGAGCGTGCGGCGAATATCGGGATGTTCGATGATCGGCACCATTTCGCCGGGTGCCAGATCAGAGCCGACGGGCCGCCCCTGTTTGCGCTCCTTCGCATAGGCGAGGGCATGCTGATAAGCCGCTTCCGCAATGGCCACGCCCTGCGTGCCGACAAGCAGGCGTGCATTGTTCATCATGGTGAACATGCAGGCGAGGCCGCGATTTTCTTCACCGATCAGCCAACCAATCGCGCCGCCATTCTCGCCATAGGACATGGTGCAGGTGGGGCTGCCATGAATGCCGAGCTTTTCTTCAATGCCGATGCAATAAGCATCGTTGCGCTCGCCGAGCGAACCGTCCTCATTCACAAGGAATTTCGGCACGAGGAAAAGCGAGATGCCCTTGGTGCCCGCCGGTGCATCCGGCAGGCGCGCCAGCACGAGATGGACGATATTGTCCGTCATATCGTGGTCGCCATAGGTGATGAAGATTTTCGTGCCGGTGATGCGATAGGTACCGTCACCCTGCGGCACGGCCTTCGCCTTCAGCGCGTTGAGGTCGGAGCCTGCCTGCGGTTCGGTCAGGTTCATCGTGCCGGTCCACTCACCGGAGATGAGCTTCGGCAGATAGCATTCCTTCTGCTCCGGCGTGCCATGCGCGGTGAGCGCCTCGATGGCACCTTGCGAGAGGATCGGACAGAGGCCGAAAGACATGCAGGCGGCATTCCACATTTCCTGCATCGCAACCGAGAGGGCGACGGGAAGCCCCTGCCCGCCAAATTCCGGCGTGGCGGCAATGCTGCCCCAGCCACCTTCCACCCATTGCTTGTAGGCATCCGCAAAGCCTGCGGGCACGGAGACGCCCTTCTCGCCAAGCTTCGCGCCTTCAGCATCGCCCGAACGGTTCAGCGGGGCCAGCACATCGGCGGCGAGCTTCGCGCCTTCCTCCATGACGGACTCGACGAGATCGGCGGAAATCTCCTCAAAAGGGCCCGACCCCAGAAGCCCGGACAGACCGGCGACCTCGTTCAGCGTGTAAGCCATGTCGCGAACCGGCGGACGATATGTCATGAACACTCCTGAAAAGACTGAAAGGCACCGGAAAAACTGGTATCGGGCCTGATTGATATATTCTTAGTCCCGATTGTACCGGGCGGAAGGATGGATGAAAGTGGCGGAATGCCTCACTGCAACGGCGGACGCAACGGAAAAAGCGGGTATCGCGATCCGCGAAGGCCGCCTTGTCGCCTTTCCGACCGAGACTGTCTATGGCCTCGGCGCGGATGCGACCAATGATGAGGCAGTCGCGAGCATTTTCGAAGCGAAGGGCCGCCCCCGTTTCAACCCGCTGATCGTGCATGTCTCGGACTTCGAGGAAGCGGCGCGGCATTGCCTTTTCAATCCGGCCGCAGAAAAGCTCGCCCGTGCCTTCTGGCCGGGCGGCATAACGCTTGTCCTGCCGCGCCGGGCAGAGACACCGCTTTCGCTTCTGGTAAGCGCCGGGCTCGACACGGTTGCCATTCGCGTGCCGAACCATCCGGTCGCGCAGGCGCTGCTCGCCGGCGCAGGGAGGCCGATTGCCGCCCCTTCCGCCAATCCGTCCGGTCGGGTCAGTCCCACAACGGCGGCGCATGTGATGGAAGGGCTTGGCGAGGCAGCACAGCTTGCCTTTGTGCTTGATGGCGGTGCCTGCCCGCTCGGCCTTGAATCCAGCGTGATCGGCTTTCCGGGCGGCGTGCCGACGCTGCTGCGCCCCGGTGCGGTCGCGCGGGAAGAAATCGAGACGGTGCTTGGCGCACCCCTTGCCGATGCGGATGCGACATCAGGCGAGGAAGGCCGTGCCTCTCCCGGCCAGCTTGAAAGCCACTATGCGCCTGGCTCCCCGCTCCGCCTCAATGCGGAGCGTGTGTCAGGCGATGAAGTGCTGCTCGCTTTCGGACCCACGGTGCCGGAAGCAGCGACGGTTCTGAACCTTTCGCCCAGGGGGGATCTTCGGGAAGCGGCGGCCAATCTTTTCGCCATGCTCCGCGCGCTTGATGCGCAGGCCGGTGGCCGGTGCATTGCCGTCATGCCGATCCCGACGGACGGGCTTGGCGAGGCGATCAATGACCGGCTGAAGCGGGCCGCCGCACCGAAGAACTAGGCAGCCCCCTGCGAGATGAGAAGCGTCGGCACACCACAGGTCGGCTTGCGGATGGTCGCGACCTCCGTGCCTGGCTTGCGGCCCTTGCGCACTTCCGACACATCAAGCCCCGCCTTCGCCATGCGTTCGGCAGCACCCGCCGCATCTGTCACCTGCCAGGCGACACCCCAATAGTGATCGGCCTTGGGTGCCTTCGCCTTGTCGAGCGGCTCCACCACTTCAAGCGTCAGCCCGCCCAGCCGGAAGAAAAGCTGGCGGACACCCCATTCGGGCTTCGTATGGTCGAGGGCGAGGCGGATGCCGAATTTGTCGCCATAAAGCGCCTTGCAGGCTTCGGCATCGGGCGTCATCACCACGACATGATCGCAGGCGGACACGGCCTCTGCCTCTGACACGCCTTCAAGCAGCGGTGCCGGCGGCAGCGCATCGGCGGCGCTCAGATGCTGGATACCGAAGGAAAAGAGGCCGCGCATCGTCTCGCGCGGCAGACCGAAAGTGCGCCAGCGCCGCTCTGCGCCTGTCATAACGTCCCGGCCCAATCCATCCACAGGGTCGCCTGTGGGAACGCCCTTTTCGCGCAAGGAGGCAATCCTTGCCACCGCATCATCGGTGCCAAAGACCACGCCGAACATGCCCTCGCCCTTCTCCTCGAGATGAGCGCGCAGCATATCCCCGTTCGGTCCCTCGCCGGAGGGGCCGAACAGCTCAACATAGGTATTGCCGAGCCGATAGAGAATATTCGCCGAGCCCATGCCGGGATGAATGCCCTTCCAAGACGGGGAGCGGCCAAAAATCTGATTGTAGGTTTTCTCCGCCTCATCGAGATCGCGGACCGCGATGATGAGATGGTCAACACTCGTGAATGAACCCATGGAACGCTCCCTCGGCAAGAAAGGCGGCACTCTATAAGCATTCCGGCAGGCTCGCCAGAGCGGCGCTCATACTTATCCCCGCCATCTTCCGGCTGGTGTATGATCGTCCCTTCGATGGAGAGCCGCTCTCTTTATCCTTGCACGAATGGATGTGAGACTTCCCGGATGCCTTTTTCTGCCGCCGCCCTTCAGGAAAAACTCAACACGCTTGCGCGGCAATATGACGTGCCGGGGGCTGTTCTGGCGGTATGGACGGATGGCGCGCTGTCAGAGGTGGCGACGGGTGTCTGCAACATCGAAACCAAAGTGCCTGTCACGACCGACACGCTTTTCCAGATCGGCTCCATCACCAAGCTCTATACGGCGGCGCTCTGCCTTCAGCTTGTCGAGGAAGGCAAGCTTGAACTCGACCAGCCCATTCGCGCCGTGCTGCCTGATTTTGCGCTGCCGGACGAAGACGTGGCCGCCCGCCTGACGCTTCGCCATCTGCTCAACCATACGAGCGGCATTGATGGTGATTTCTTCAAGGATGCCGGGCGCGGTGAGGACCGGATCGGGAAATATGTTCATCTGCTGAAGGATGTCGCGCAGGTGCATCCGCTCGGTGCGATGTTTTCCTATTGCAATGCCGGTTTTGTGCTTGCGGGCCGCCTGGTGGAAGTTGCCTCCGGCATGGGCTGGGACAAGGCGGTGCGCACCCGTCTCGCAAAGCCGCTTGGCACGCCTTCCTTCTCAACGCTGCCCGAGCAGGCCATGCGTTATCAGACCGCGATTGGCCATGTCGGCGCGCCGGGCGCATTGATGGTGACGCCCATCGCCTATCTTGCACAATCAAACGCGCCTGCAGGCTCCATGCCCATGGCGAAAGCGCGGGACGTGATCGCCTTTGCGCGGATGATGATGGCCGACGGTGTGAGCGCCGACGGGACACGCATTCTCTCGTCCGCCAGCGTGGCTGCCATGCACCGCGCGACCACCACCTGCCCGCCCCGCATGAATATCGACGCGATCGGCCTTGCGACCTTCCTCTGGGATCGGGATGGCGACGGGCAATATGAAATGTTCGGGCATGATGGCTCGACCATCGGGCAGGCCTCATGGCTGCGTTATCACCCGGAAAGCGGCACCGCGCTTGCGCTCCTCACCAATGGCGGCAATGGCAAGGGTCTTGCCGATGAGCTGATGCAAGCCGTGTTTGCAGAGGCGACAGGCGTCGCCCCGCCTCAACCTCTGATGCCCGACACGTCTCTCACCCCTGACACCGCGCCGCTCATCGGCACCTATGGCAAGGCGAGTGGTACGGTAGAAGTGTACGAGAACGACGGAAAGCTCGTTGCGCGCCACAGGCCGTCAGCGGATTTCGCGGCCTTGCAAGGGGCTTATGAGGTCGAGCTTCTGCCTGTGAGCGAAACGCTCTTTCTCGGCACGGCACCGGGCTATACACGCGCTGCGACCTATCATTTTCTGGAAAGGGACGCAGAGGGCCGCGCGCTTTATCTCCATACCGGCGTGAGGGCGCATCGGCGATTGGGGTAACGTGCCCAATTCGCGCTATGCTCTGCTCTCCACTCTTTTCGGGCCACCTCGCATGAAACCGACACAAGACATATTGGCACGCCTCAAGGAGATCACCGGCGAGAAAGGTTTTCTCACCGATGAAGTCGATATGGCGCCCTATCTCCAGGAGCGGCGCGAACTCTTTGCCGGTCGCGCGGCAGCGGTTCTGCGTCCGTCATCGGTGGAGGAGGTTTCCGCCATCATGCGTATTGCGCATGAAGCGGGCATTGCCGTTGTGCCGCAGGGAGGAAATACCGGCCTTGTCGGCGGGCAGATGCCGGATCAGAGCGGGGACGCCATCGTGCTTTCTCTCTCGCGCATGAACCAGGTGCGCGCAATTGATGCAGTGAACAATACGCTGACAGTCGATGCAGGCGTGACACTCGCTGCCGCGCAGGAAGCGGCTGCATCTGGCGACCGGCTTTTCCCGCTCAGCCTTGCCTCGGAAGGCACCTGCCAGATCGGTGGCGTTCTTTCCACCAATGCAGGCGGCACGCAGGTTCTGCGTTACGGGAACGCGCGCGATCTCGTGCTTGGCCTCGAAGTGGTTCTCGCAAATGGCGACATCTGGAACGGGCTTACGGGGCTGCGCAAGGATAATACGGGCTATGATCTGAAACAGCTTTTCCTCGGCTCGGAAGGCACGCTCGGCATTATCACCGGCGCCGTTCTGAAACTCTTTCCGCGCCCGCAGGCTGTATCCACTGCCTTTGCTGCCGTGCCCGATGTCGCGTCTGCCGTCATGCTGCTGCGTATCGCTGATGCGGTGTCAGGCGGACAGGTCTCGACCTTTGAACTCGTTCCGCGCATCGGCATCGAATTTGTCACGCGCCACCTTGAAGGCGCGAGCGATCCCCTGCCCGAGCCTGCGCCCTGGTATGTGCTGATCGAAATGACGGCGGGGACGAAAGCCGCGCGGCTCACGGAAGTGATGGAAGCCTCGCTTTCAGAGGGCTTTGAGCAAAATCTCGTCAGCGACGCCGTCATCGCCCAGTCGGAAGCGCAGCGGGCGGATTTCTGGCGCCTGCGGGAGAGCTTGTCAGATGTGCAGCGCGCGGAAGGCGGCAGCATCAAGCATGATGTTTCCGTGTCCCTATCGCGCATCGCGGATTTCATCGAAGCGGCGACGGAGGCTGTGTCAGCGCGCCTGCCGGGAATCCGCCCCGTTCCCTTCGGTCATATCGGCGACGGCAATGTTCATTTCAATTTGAGCCAGCCTGAAGGTATGGACAAGCAAGCCTTTCTCGATCTCTGGGACGAGATGAATGCCATCGTGCATGGCATTGTGCGCGAGATGGGCGGCTCCATCAGCGCGGAGCATGGCGTCGGCCAATTGAAGCGCGACGAAATTGCCGCGACCAAATCCCCCGTGGAAATGGAAATGATGCGTACCCTGAAAAAGGCAATCGACCCGAAGGGGATTCTCAACCCGGGCAAGGTGGTGTGAAGTCAGCCGGCGTTCCGCGAGAGCGCATTGCCGATGGGCAGGTTCTGCGCCGGCACAATGAGCACCTTGTCGATGCGGGGACCATCCATATCGACGATCTCGAAGCGGTATCCGTTCCAGGCGAAATAATCGCCCTCAGTTGGCAAACGCCCGAACCAGTTGAACATCACGCCCGCCAGCGTGTTCACCTCCGGGCTTTCATCACCGGGCAACTTTTGCAGCTTGAGCAGGCGGCGCACCTCTTCCACCGATACCACGCCGTCAATGATGAACGAGCCGTCGTCACGAATGGCGACCGCATTGTTGTTATTCACCGCGTGGTTGGAAATATCTCCGATCAGCGCGAAGAAGATTTCCGTCATGGTGATGGTGCCGACCACATCGCCATACTCATCAATGACGAGCCCCATGAACATGTTTTCCGACTGGAGAATGCTCAACGCCCTCAAGACGCTCGCCGTGCGCGGAATGTAGAGCGGCGGTGACATGCGCGACAGCAGTTCATCATTCGACTTCGGATGCAGAAACAGATCTTCGAGCCGGACCATGCCGATGAACGGTCCGTTTGAACCGCGCCGCACCGGATAGCGCATCTTTCGGTGCTGACGGATGAGCGAAAGATTGTGTTCTACAGGCTCTGCCACATCGAGCCAGACAAGCTGCACGCGCGGCGTCATGATTTCGGCAACGCTCATATCGCCGAGATGGAAGACGCGGTTCACGATATCGCGCTCGACATGCTCGATGGCACCCGCTGCTGCGCCTTCTTCGATCAGGTGCCGGATTTCGTCTTCCGTTACCTGCGGCACGCCGCGCCCGGTGATACCGTAAAGCTTGAGCACGGCATCGGTGGACCAGGCGAGAAAGGTGACAGCCGGCGCAAGCAGCCGCGCAATGCGGTTCATGGGCCGCGCAACGAAGGAGGCGATGGCCTCGGGATTTGAGAGCGCCACCCGCTTCGGCACAAGTTCACCGATGATGAGCGAGAGATAGGTGATGATGACGACGACGAGGCCGAAGGCGATGGGCTCCGCACGCGGACCGATCAAGGGCCAGTCCGCGATCATCTCGCTCAGGGGACCGGCAAGCGTTGCCCCGCCGAATGCACCCGCAAAGACGCCGACAAGCGTGATGCCGATCTGCACGACCGACAGGAAGCGGCCCGGCTCTGCCTGAAGCTGGAGAGCGGTTTCAGCGCTTGCAGTCGGCGCACCGGCCTTTCGGCGCCTCGCGGCGAGCGCCTGAAGGCGCTGGCGACGCGACGACACGATGGCCATTTCCGACATCGAGAAAAACCCGTTCAGCAGGATCAGAACGAGCAGAATGATGATGTTCGAAAGCATGGCGTCCCCGGCGGCTGGGGGATGAGTATAGAGGCATTCTGCGGCCGTGGCGACGGGCCGGGCGGAACGGGTAAAAGTCGTGCTAGTCTCTGCCGCTTTCCCGCCCTTCGGAGAAGGCACATGCTGAATATGGACATCGAATCAATCCGCATACGGGCCGCAGAAGATGCCGATCAGGCGGCTGTCGTGGCGCTCTGGGAGGCGTGCGGCCTTACACGCCCCCATAATGACCCGGCGACCGACCTGCACTTTGCGCGGCGGGGTGCCACTTCGGATGTGCTGGTGGCAGACCGGGACGGCCGTATCGTTGCGGCCGTGATGGTCGGTCATGACGGGCATCGGGGTGCTGTGTATTACGTCGCCGTCGATCCGGCGCTTCGCGGGCACGGGCTCGGGCGGCTCATCATGCAGGCCGCAGAAGACTGGCTTCTCGCGCGCGGCGTCTGGAAGCTCAATCTGATGGTGCGCAGGGACAATGAGGCGGTGAAAGGCTTCTACACCATGCTCGGCTATGGCGAGGACGAGGTGAGCGTTCTGTCAAAACGGCTTCAGCCGATGCCGCATGTGATCGTGAGAGCGTGAGAAGACCGGCAGGCTTCAGAACAAACCCATCTGCCGCTCATCTGCCTCGCGCCTCTTCGGCCGGGACGCTTGTGCGGGTTCTGGTTCCGCCCAAGCTCGCTCCTGAAGCGAGGGATCATCATTTGCGACACGGTTGATCCGTGTGCTGATCGGGATGGCCTCCAGCAGATCATTCCCTGCCGGGCGCAGCAGCGCCAGCAATTCCTTTTCCGTCGCCGCCGGATCAAGCCAGAGCGCCCAGTCCTTTTCATCCAGAATGACCGGCATACGGTGATGAATGGGCTTCAGCGTCTCATTGGCTTCGGTGGTCACGATGGCGCAGCTGTCGAGTTCGTTGCCCTGGGCGTCCATCCACTGATCCCAGATCGCCGCCATGGCAAAGGGCGCCCTGTCCTTGCGGCGGATGAACCAGGGCTGCTTCACCCGAGCGCCTTTTGCCTGCCACTCATAAAAACCCGTTACCGGCATGAGCGCACGTCGGTGGCGGAATGCGCCCCGGAAAGACGGTTTCCCGGCAATGGTTTCGGCGCGGGCATTGATGAGGATCGATTGCGGCATCTCCTTTGCCCAGGAAGGCACGAGGCCCCAGCGCACCAGCAGAAAATGGCGCGCGCCCTTCTCCTCCCCGTCCAGTGGACCGGCGACGATCGGTACGGGCTGGGATGGTGCGATATTGTAGCGGGGCGGAAAATCCGGCGTTTCGGCGAAACCGAAAAGCTCGCGCATCGCCTTGGGCGGAAGGGTGATTGCGTATCGTCCACACATGGGAGCGACAATAAGCCGAGTCGCGCCCGGGGGCGACAGGCGGCAATGTTATGTTGTACCATCGCCCGCGGACGAAAGGAGACGTCATGGCGGCGCAAGACGCGGCTCACGCTCATCATACGCATAATCACCGGGCCTGCATTGAGGATGCGCTGGCGACGGCGCGCGAGCTATGCGCGGAGCGCGGGGTGCAGCTCACGCCGCTGCGCGAAAAAGTGCTGCAGATCGTGTGGAAGAGCCACAAGCCTGTGGGTGCCTATGACGTGCTGGACGAACTGGCGCGCAGCCACAAATCAGCGCGCCCGCCAACGGTTTACCGTGCGCTCGATTTTCTGATGGCCGAAGGCCTCATCCACAAGATCGAATCGCTCAACGCCTATCTCGGCTGCGTGGAGGCAGGTGCGCCCCATTCCGGCCAGTTCCTGATCTGCCGGAAATGCGGCACGACAGAGGAAATCGTCGATCCGAAGCTCGAAACGGCCCTCGACCATGCCTCCCGCAAGGCCCGCTTCAAGGCCGAGCGGCAGGTTGTGGAAATCTCGGGGCTTTGTGCGCGTTGCGGCTGAGGGTCGCCCGGCAATTGAATGGCCAGCGCGATGCTTTAAGATCGCGCGGATCCCGTAGCCCGAAGCGGAGCGTGCTTCCCATGCTTTTACGGCCCCTTCTTATTTCCGCGGTGCTGGCTGCGGCGACTGCGGCGACTGCTGCCCCTGCGTTTTCACAAGAGATGACCAGGCCCGGTCGCTTTGAAACCGGCTCGCGAGCTGGCCCCTTTGTTGCGACGGAGAAATCGCTCTCGGCGCTCACGGAGGATGGATATGAAATCCGCGGCAATCTCGGCACGGCGCTGATCCTGCAGAAAGCAGCCTCCGTTTATTCCTGCCAGATTCCGCCGGACCCGGATTCGCTTGGTTTCAAGCCCTATTTCGTCTGCGCAGAATTGCAGGAACTGCCGCGCGACGCGACGGCAGAGACGGAAACCGGGCCTGCATCGCAAACGAAGAATTGACGATGAGCGGCGCGGCGCCAATGCTGCGCGCCTGACATTTTCCAATCAACAAACCGAAAAACACAATCGGGGAGAAGAACGAGATGAGCTACAAGCCTTTCGACCTTTCAGGAAAAGTGGTGCTCGTGACGGGCGGCAACGGCGGCATCGGCCTCGGCATGGCAGACGCCGTGGCGCAGGCGGGCGCAGATGTCGCGATCTGGGGCACCAACGAAGAAAAGAACCAGCGCGCCGCCGAACAGCTCAGCGCCTATGGCGTGAAAGTCTATACGCGCAAGGTGAATGTGGCCGAAGAAGCGCAGGTGGTGGACGGTATCGGCGCGACGGTGAAGGAACTCGGCCGCATCGACGCCGTTTTCGCCAATGCGGGTGTCGGCTTCGGTGCGCCTTCCTTCGTCGATATGTCCACCGAGGTCTATCGCAAGACGCTTGCCGTCAATCTTGATGGCGTGTTCTGGACGCTGCGCGAAACATCTCGTCACATGGTCGAGCGCGCGAAGAAGGGTGATGCCGGTGGCTCACTCGTGGGCGTTGCAAGCCTTGCGGCCATTGAAGGCGCGGCGCGCAATCAGGCCTATGCAGCAACAAAGGGCGGTGTCATTTCCATGATGAAGGGCATTGCGGTGGAATATGCGCGCTATGGCATGCGCGCCAACGCCATTCTGCCGGGCTGGATCGCAACCGACATGACCTCGCAAGCGCAGGCCGCACCCGCTTTCGCAGAAAAGGTGATCCCGCGCGTGCCTGCCCGTCGCTGGGGTCAGCCGGCTGATTTCGGCGGTGTTGCCGTCTATCTCACGTCGGATGCGTCGTCCTATCATTCGGGCGACACTTTCATCATCGATGGCGGCTACGCGATCTTCTAAGGCCGCAGAGGACGAATGACGGACAAGCGGAACGGCACAGGGCCGAATGGCCAGGACAGCGATGCTGCCTATATCGACAGGCGCCTCATTCTCATGGCGCGCACTGTCGTCGTGCTGTTCCGCGAGTTCGAGAAGATCGCCCGCGAACTCGACATCACCATTCCGCAATATCGCTTCCTTCTGTTTCTGAAGCGCGGGCCCAAGCGGGCGGGTGAACTGGCGGTCGAAGCTGCAATCCGCAAGCCGACGGCCTCCGGCCTCATCGCCGATATGGAGCGGCGTGGCCTCATTGCGCGCGCGCCGGACAAGGAAGATGGCCGCAGCGTGAAACTCAGCCTCACGCCGAAGGGGCTGAAAAAGCACCGGGAATTTGAAGAGGCGCTGGCGCGCTATCTGCCGTCCCTGCTTGATCAGGGAGATCAGGAGCGAATGCTGGAGGCGTTTTCCGAACTCGCCTACATCATCGACAGCCAGCGGGGGAATGCCGAAGAGGCGATGGAGGAACTCGCGGAGGATACGGCGCGAGGATAGTGATCGCGCTGTGGCGCAGGGGGGAAGTCATGAGTCTCGATCTCAATCCGGTATCAGTGTCCGACTATCGCGAGGTCGCGCGCAGGCGATTGCCGACACAGCTTTTCGATTATCTCGATGGCGGTTCCTATGCGGAGCGCACGCTTCACGACAATGTGGAAGCCTTCGCGCGGCTGAAACTTCGTCAGCGCGTGCTGCGGGATGTCTCAGTGATCGACACACGCGCCGAGGTTCTGGGCGAAAGCTGGACAATTCCTGCGGGTCTCGCGCCGGTTGGTTTTGCAGGCATGTATGCAAAGCGGGGCGAGGTGCAGGCGGCAAGGGCCGCAAACAAATTCGGCGTGCCCTATACGCTTTCGACTGTCGGCATTTGCTCAATCGAGGAAATTGCCAGGGCAACGGGTAAACCTTTCTGGTTCCAGCTTTATGTCATCAAGGATCGCGGCTATGCGGCCGAGCTGATGAAGCGCGCGCATCAGGCGGGCTGCTCTGCGCTCGTTTTCACGGTGGATCTTGCTGTGCTCGGTGCGCGCTATCGCGATATTCGCAATGGCATGAACACGCAAATGTCTGTGCTGAAGCGGCTGAAAGTCGCGGCGGATTTCGCGCGGCGTGTTCATTGGATAAAGAACGTTGCACTTGGCGGCCGGCCGCTTGATTTCGGCAACCTGCGTGAGGCGGTACCCAATGCGCGTGGTTTTGGCGCGTTCGGCGCGTGGGTCGCACAGAACCTCGACCCGTCGATGAAATGGGAAGACCTCGAATGGGTGCGCGAGAACTGGCCGGGCAAGATCATCATCAAGGGTGTGATGGACGCCGATGACGCGCGGCTCGCCATGAACGCCATATCACCGGACGGCATTGTTGTGTCGAACCATGGCGGGCGGCAACTCGACTCCACCCCTGCAACCATCGACGCCCTTCCCGCGATCCGCGACGAAGTGGGCGACCGCACAACACTCCTTCTTGATGGCGGTATTCGCAGCGGCCTCGACATTGTGAAGGCGCTCGCCCGCGGTGCCGATGCCTGCCTGATGGGCCGCCCCTGGGTTTATGCGCTTGCCGCGCGCGGCGAAGCCGGCATCTCCGACATGCTGCGAACCATGCAGCAAGAGATGCATGTCGCCATGGCGCTCACCGGCTTCACGAAAGCAGCCGAGATCGACAAGAGCGCGATTGCAGATGCATAAAAAAGCGGCGAGGCCGAAGCCTCGCCGCCTGACATATCCCTACAGGGATCAGTTTCAGTAGTTGTCCACCGGGTCCATGGTGCCGTCATTGCCCATGCCGTCGCCAGCGGGGGCGTTCATCGTGTCCGGAGCGGCGGGGTTGTCGAGATTGTCCGACTCCGGCTGGACGGAATGCGCTTCGATGGACTTCGCGGTCAGCCAGCCATCCGAGACAAGGCCGCTCACGCGGACGCGCTCGCCTTCAGCCACGTTGGCGGTGGTGACGCCATTTTCTTCATCAAGCGACACGTCGATGCTGCCTTCGGCATGCTCCAGCGTGAAGCCGCCATCTTCCACATCGCGGGCCGTACCGGTGAGTTCAACAAGCTCACCATCTTCGGCCTCGGCGATATTCGAGTCGAGCGAGCCCTGCGCTTCATAAGCCTGCGGCTCGGTCTGGATCTGCTGATCCTGCGGGTTCTGCATTTCATTCTGTGCAGCCAGCGGCGCGAGGCCGAGCGAAAGAGCTGCAACAGCTGTGGCAACAAACAAACCGTTCTTCATGTCATTCTCCAATCGTTTACTGCCCCGGCCCATCAAGCACAAACTTGCTTCTGTGCCTTTCAACGGGGCGGCAGCCGATACGTTCCAATTTTTTGGAGATGAGATGATGCGGTGCTGTGATACGAAACTTTCTATTCGGCCTTCACAATGCGCAGGAGCTTGCCGTTTTCGTCATCTGTCAGGAGATAAAGCGCACCGTCCGGCCCCTGCCGCACATCGCGGATGCGTGCGCCGAGATCTTCAAGAAGCGTTTCTTCTGCCGTCACTTTCTGGCCATCAAGTGTGAGACGGCGCAGGCTCGGACGTGCGAGGCCGCCGACAAAAAGCGAGCCCTGCCATTCCGGTATTGCATCGCTCGCATAGAACGCCATGCCCGACACACCGATGGAGGGCGTCCAGTGATGGATCGGTTCTTCCATGCCGGGGGCAGTACTTTTTCCCTCGCCAATCGGCGCGCCGCTATATTCGGTGCCATAGGAAACAATCGGCCAGCCATAATTCTTTCCGGCTTCCGGGATGTTTATTTCATCGCCACCGCGCGGCCCATGCTCATTGGTCCAGAGCTTTCCCGTCTCGGGGTGAAGCGCCGCGCCCTGCTGATTGCGATGGCCGTAAGACCAGATTTCTGGCAGCGCATCTTCAGCACCCACAAAGGGATTGTCTTCCGGCACCGTGCCATCCGGCCAGATGCGGACGACCTTGCCGAGATGAGAGTCGAGTTTCTGCGATTCCTCGCGCATGCCGACGCGCGACCGCTCGCCAAGCGCGACAAAGAGATGGCCTTCATTGTCGAAAACAAGCCGCGAGCCGAAATGCAGCGTGCTGTCCTTCTTTGGCGTCTGGCGGAAGATCACTTCCACATTGCGCAGTTGCGGCGACATGCTTTCGGTGAGATGGCCGCGCGCCACCGCCGTGCCATTCGTGCCGCCCTCCCCCTTTTCGGCATAGGTAAGATAGACGAGCCGGTTTTCTTCGAAGTCCGGGTCAAGTGCCACATCAAGAAGCCCGCCCTGATTGCGCGCATCGACCTCCGGCACACCCGCTATGGGCTTCTTCACCTCGCCCTTCGACGTGACAATGCGAAGTCGCCCCGGTCGCTCGGTAACGAGGAAGTTTCCGTCCGGCAGAAAGGCAAGCGCCCAGGGATGTTCAAGACCAGACGCCACTGTCTCCACGGAGATTTTCACCTTCTCCGTTTCCACTTCCTGCGAGGCCGCAAGAGCGGGAGATGCAAGGCTGGCTGCAAGCGCGGGTGCTGCAAGGAGCCGGAACATGCTGGTCATTACCTATCTCCGTCTTTCGGGGCCGGCGCTTATGGCCTCGCCCTGATGGGCCGCCTTCGGGGCTCTCAATATTTCCATCTTTTCATCCGGCATGACGTCATCCGTCGTCCATGACAGGAAGAAAAGCGCATTCCATTGCGTCTGCTGCGAGAAGCCGAAGTCAGAGGCAGAGCTTGTGATGAGCTTGCCCGTCTCTGCGTCATAGCCGGTGGCCGCAAACTTGGCGACGCCCTGACGCCGCTCGCGCTTGAAGAGCGCGATTTCCGGGAAGGCGAAGCTGCCAGCGAGCGGCACCGGCACTTCCATCTGCGGAATGCCGACCACAAGCGCATTCTCGTCAATGGAGAGGGCGCCGGAGCGGATTTCCACCACCATCTCCGCCGCATCACGCGAATTGACGAGGCGCGCACCGCGACGCAACAGCCGGTCGCGGATCGCGCCTATCGCATATTTGCTGTCGGTGCCGTCGAAATAGCTCGTGTCGATGAAGACAGGCGTGTCTTGCGGGATGGCGATGGAAAGGTTTTGAGCGGCCCGGTCTGCGGCGGTGGAGATCATCAATTGCTCCGAAGCCGTGCGCGATGGCGCGGAACGGCGTTCGCTGGTGCAGGCGGAAAGGAGAAAGGCCGCCGCCAGCAGGACGGGAAACAGGAGACAGGAACGCGACATCAGACAACCTGGACGGGGTGGAAAACCCCGTGAAACTCGCTGCCTGAGGGGACGAAAATAAGGCGAGCGTGGAAATGAGGCTGCTTGACAGGGGCACCAGCGAAAAGGTTTAGTTAGGCAACCGAACTAATTAGGCGGGAGCGGCAAAGGGCCGATAGTCCCGCGCAGGAGCATAGTCATGGCCATTCACACACCGCTTTGCGATCTTCTCGGCATCAAATATCCGATCATGCTGGCTGGCATGGGCGGCGTTTCCTATGCGGAACTCGTGGCCGCCGTCTCCAATGCGGGCGGCTTCGGCACGCTCGGCATGGCCGGTCTTCAGCCGGAAGAAATTCGCGTGCAGATGAAGAAGGTCAAAGACCTCACCGACAAGCCTTTCGGTGTGGACCTGCTCGCCGCCGTGCCGGAATCGCTTGAGAAGACCGCGGACATCATGATCGAGGAAGGCGCGACTGCCTTCATCTCGGGCCTGGGTGTTCCGACCAACATTCTCGACAAGCTCCATGCGGCCGGCCTCAAGGTCATGAATGTCTGCGGCACGGTGAAACATGCTGTCGCAGGCGAAAAGGCCGGTCTTGATGGCGTGATCGCGCAGGGCACGGAAGGCGGCGGCCACACCGGCAAGGTGGCAGGCATGGCGCTCATTCCGCAGGTAGTGGATGCGGTGAAGACGATCCCGGTCATCGCGGCAGGCTCCATCATTGATGGTCGCGGCCTTGCTGCTGCCCTTGCCTTCGGGGCGCAAGGTGTGTGGATGGGCACGCGCTTCATCGCCGCAAAGGAATCCCATGCGGGTGATCTCTACCGACAGGTGATCGTCGAGGCGAAGGACACAGATACCATCGTCACGCGCTGCTATTCCGGCAAGACGATGCGCGTCTTCAACAACCCCTATGTGCAGGATTGGGAGAGCCGTCCGCAGGACATCCAGCCCTTCCCGCAGCAGGCCATCATCTCGCATCAGAACAACGTGATGGGCGGCATTGGCGGCCAGATCGAAGGGCTTGAGCGCGACCGCTCCTGCTTCGCCATGGGTCAGGGCGCAGGCGGCATTCACGAAGTGCTGTCGGCAAAGGACATTGTCGAAAAGACGATGGAAGAAGCCGAGCAGGTTCTGGAGCGGCTGAAGCAGTACGCCTGATCCCCGCCCTCCCCGGCCCGTTTCCTGCACCACTGGCTGCAAGAGCCAACTCCAGTCAGGCGCAGGAGGGCCTTCGGGGCGGAATGGGACAGGGTTTGTCCAGATTTGGGACGGAAAAAGCGCGCCACCATGCCGCCGCGGCACTGGTGGCGTTTGCGCTTGCCATGCTGCCTGCCCCCGCCGCCCATGCGAGCTTTCCGGCCAAGGCGGCCCAGCTCGCTGAAATCCTTGGCGCGGTTCACCATCTTCGGGCGCTTTGCGACACGAATGAGGGACAGCTCTGGCGCAACAAGATGATCGAAATGATTGACCGGCTGAAACCGGACGAGGCTGGCCGGCAGCGGCTCGTGAAACATTTCAACGATGCCTATTACCGCTATCGCAATACCTATCCTGCCTGCACGGTGACGGCGGCCCGGCAGGCAGACAGGCTGATGCAGGACGGGCAGCGCCTGTCCGAGGAACTGGCCGCTCAGGGATATGGCCGCTAAATGCCCCCATTCTGACGCGCATTAACCTCTCTTTCACGAAAAGGGAGACATTCCCCGCCATTGTGCTAAAAGGAGGAACTGGTTTCCGCTGCCGCGGATCTTTGTAGAACCGCCTCCGGGCGCGAGGAGAAGAGGACCCTATGGCCGAAGACTATCCGAGAGACGCCGACTTCGGTTCGCTCGACGATGAGGGCCACGAGACTTCTCCGCTTTCCGAAGATGAACAGCGGCGCATGGCGCTTCAGAACATTCTGGATGCCTGGGATGACTCGCTCGGCGAAGGCGTGGACGCTGACATCCTCGCGACCACGGCAATCTTCGCGGCCCTTTCCGACATGGTGGAAGCCTATGGCGAGGAAGCCGTGGCCGAGATGGCGAATGGCCTCGCCGACCGTGTGCGGCAGGGCGAGTTCACGCTGAACCGCACGCTGAACTGAGCGCCGCCACACCTTTCCGACAGACGACCTGTTCCTGCTTCCGGTGGCCCCCGGCTTTCGCCGGGGTGACCGTTCTGCTGCGCGTCAGATCATCACTTCGATGAGACGCGGGCCCTTTTCCTTCATGGATGTGGAGAAGACTTCCACGAATTCTTCGATCGTCTCGACACGAACGGACTCCATGCCCATGCCGTGACCGAGCGATGCCCAGTTGAGTTCCGGGTTGTGCAGGTCGAGCATGGAGAGCGCCTTGGGGCCGGGATTTTCCGCGCCCACGCGCATCAGCTCGATATTCAGGATCGCATAGGAGCGATTGGCGAAGATGACGTTGGTCACGTCCAGCTTCTCGCGCACCTGCGTCCAGAGCGCCTGAAGCGTGTACATCGCGCCACCATCGCCGTGGAGACACACCGTCTTACGGTCAGGGCAGGCAACGGCAGCGCCTGTTGCAAGCGGCAGGCCCTGACCGATGGAGCCGCCCGTGAGCGAGAGATGGTCATGCGGCGCGGCATTCACCGTCGCGATCATGGAACCGATGCCGGATGTTGCCGCCTCATCCGAGATGATGGCGTTTTCGGGCAGATACTGAGCGACGACCTGACCGATAGTGAACTGATCAAGCGCGGCGCCCGCCTTGGGTGCCTCGGGCTTCTGGAGCGTCGCCACATTGGCGGGTTCCTTCGGTGCCGCAATGGCTTCCGCCACGGCTTCAAGCGCCGAGACGCCATCTTCATGGCCATGGGCGAGATAAAGAATGTCGGCGCTTTCCGGCGTGCACCAGCTCGGCTTGCCCGGATAGGCAAAGAAGGAGACGGGCGGCTTTGCGCCGACAAGGATGAGCTGTTCGATATCCTTCAGCGTATCGACGATCTGCTCGGCGAAATAAGGGATGCGCTCGATGATGACACGGCCGGCGCCACGCTGGATGCGAGGCGCGAATGTGTCACACATGATACGCGCGCCGCTCTTTGCGGCAATGCGGCCTGCGGCGGCAAGGCCACGTTCCTTGAGCCCTGCCCCGCGAATAAGGATCGCGGTGCGCTTTCCGTTCTTGAGTGCCTTTGCCACGCGGTCCACCGCCTCGGAAGAAACCGGCGACGGCCCGATGCGCGGCAGGGCGGGTGCGGCCTGCTCTGCTTCGAGCCAGGCTGTGTCTGCGGGCAGGATCAGCGTGGCAATCTGGCCGGGCGCCTGCATGGCAGCCTGCACCGCGCGCGCGCCATCCGCGGCAACGGTCTTTGGCGAGGTTGACGTGTGAAGCCAGCCGGAAACGGGCCGCGCAAAGCCCGCGAGGTCTGATGCAAGCGGCGCATCATATTGCGCATGATAGGTCGCGTGATCGCCGACGATGTTCACGATGGGCGTTTGCGCACGGCGCGCATTGTGAAGATTGGCGAGGCCGTTTGCGAGGCCCGGGCCGAGATGGAGCAGCGTCGCCGCAGGCTTTTCGGCCATGCGGCCATAACCATCCGCCATGCCTGTCACCGCGCCCTCAAAGAGGCCGAGAATGGCGCGCATGCCCTCCACCTTGTCGAGCGCGGCCACAAAATGCATTTCCGAGGTGCCGGGGTTTGAAAAGCAGACTTCCACGCCTGAATTGACCAGTGTGCGTACAAGGCTTTCTGCGCCATTCATGATCCGGAACCTCCATTGTTATCCGTTTCCGGCTTCTTTGCGTGCCGGTGCCGGAAGCTTAAAGCAAAAACAGACTGGCGACACGCGCGAGCACCACGCCGCCGAAAATGATGATGAGGATACCCGACACCTTGTTGACGATGCCAAGAAGCACATCATTCATCCGGTGACGAAAGAGGCTGACAAAGCCGGACAGACTCGCCCACCAGAGCGCCGACCCGGCCATGACGGCCAGCACCACCGTTGCCGCATGGCCGTAATCTTCGCCCGCACTCGCAAGCCCCGCCACTCCGCCGAAAATGGCGATGAAGCCGAGCATGGTTGCGGGGTTGGTGATGGTGAGTAAAAAGGTCGTTACAAAGACGGCCGCCAGGGCGCCCGAAATCCCTTCCTCCGCGTTCTGATCGAAACGGGGACGCACCATCAGCGTGCGGATGCCAAGGCCCAGAAGGAAAAGCCCGCCCACAATTTGCAGCCCGATTTCAAAGCGGATGACGAGTTCGATCGCGGCCGTCAGCCCGAATGCGGCAATAGCGGCGAAAATCGCATCTCCTGTCGCCGCGCCACCGCCCGTGAGGAATCCGTTCAGCCAGCCATAACGGAGCGTGCGCCTGATGACGATCAGATTGACAGGACCGATGGGCGCTGCGACCGCAAGGCCGATCGCCACGCCATTTGCCACCAGTCCAAAATCAATCATGCAGGCGCTGCCCTTCTCGTCAGACGATCACGACATCGTTGCCGGGCGGATCAGCATAGAGTTTCTCAACCAGCGCCGCGCGCCGCGAAAGGGCGACCGCCTGATTGATATAGCCCTTGTCTGTCAGTTCGCCTGCATCAACGCTGGGCGGCTCTGCCATGAGCAGCGCGCGGACAATGCGCGTGCTCGATCCGGGGTTGCCCTTGTTGTGCCCGCGCAGCCCTTCCGCCAGCTGCTCCAGCACCGCCGGGTGCCGAATGAGATCTTCGATGGCGAGAGACTGATCGCCTGCAATGTTGCGACAGGCGGGAATGTTCGGGAAACCGAGCACGCCGATCCATGCGCGATCAAGCCCCGCAATAAGGGCATCAGACAGAATGCCGCTCGAGTTCGTCACGACATCGACACGCAGCTTGCCCGCGCTTACCCATGTGCCGGTGGAGAGCTTGAAGTCTTCCGCCACGCGACCGTCAAAGACCAGACCTTCTTCCGGCCGGTCGGGATCGACAAGGCGCGCGCCATCACCGAGGCGATAGAAACCTTCTTCGTCATAGGCTTCGGCTGTCTTTTCCGGGTTGCGGTGATAGCCGGGCGTGATGCAATCGCCGCGCACACGCACTTCAAGTTTTTCGCCGACGGGCGCGAGCTTCAGTTCAACTCCCGGCAGCGGCAGACCAAGAAGGCCCATGCGCTCTGTCGGCCAATGCACATTGCAGATGGTGGGCGCGGTTTCGGTTGCGCCGTAGCCCGATGAAAAGGCGATGCGCTCCCCGACAACGCGGATGGCGACCTTCTGGATGCGATCATAAAGCGACTGGCTGAGCGCGGCACCCCCATAGGCAAGCGAGCGCAGGCGGGAGAAGAAGTTCTTCGCAAGCGCCTCATCCGCCTCAAGTTCGTCAATCAGCATGGTGTAGGCCGCAGGCACATTCGAGTATGCCGTCGGTGCAATCTCGCGGAGGTTCTGCACCGTTTCAGCAAAGCCGCCCGGCACGGGACGACCGCCATCAATGTAAAGCGTGCCGCCCGAGACGAGCAGATTGTTCAGAATGGCATTGCCGCCGAAGCAATGGTTCCAGGGCAGCCAGTTCAGAAGAACCGGCGGCTCATCGCCCTCTTCTTCCACCATCACGCTGCGCGGCATCACCGAGTTCACGCACATCATGCGCTGTGTGGTGATGACGGCTTTCGGCATACCTGTGGAGCCGGAGGTGAAGAGATATTTCGCCACCATGTCATAGTTGAGGCGCGCATAGCTCTCTTCGACATCATTGCGCGGCGTCGTACCAAGGAAATCGCTGAAGGGTGTGCCGAGCGAGCCGTCAACTGTGACAAGTTCAACGCCATCCAGCGAAAGCGCTTCGAGACCGCGCAGATAGGGCGCGGAATCCTGCATGAAAATCAGCTTCGGTTCGACGAGACCGAACACATAGCGGAGCTTTTCGAAATCCGAGCTCATCGTGCTGTAGGAAGGCGAAACAGGTGCAACCGGCACACCCGCAAGGATCGCCCCATAGATGAGAAGCGCATGTTCGATCGAATTGCCGGACAGGATCATCACCGGCGTTGACTGATTGAAGCCGCGATCGAGAAGCGCCTGCGCAATGGCATTCACCTTCGCATTGGCTTCGGCATAGGTCAGCAATTCCCATTCGCCGAAGCCAGTGGTGCCGGGGGCAACTGGCTTGCGCTTGCCAAGCCAGACACGATCGGGTGCTTCCACCGCCCATTTGCGGATCGGCTCTATCAGATTGACAGGCGGCGTGCGCAGCGGATGCGGATTGCGGAGCAGGATGGAACCATCGGCACGGCGCTCCACCTCGATCCGGCGTTCAACATATTTCGGGTCGCGGAAAGGGGGCAAATTGAGGTCCAAGGTCACATTCCCCTTATCAGGCGTTTACATCGACAATGGCGCGGCCGCGCACATTTCCGGCGAGAATCTCGGTAGCGAACTTCGGCACATCATCAAGTTTTGCGCGGAAGCTAAGCGCTTCGAGCTTCTTCATGTCGAGATCGGTGGCAAGACGCTTCCACGCTTCCTCGCGCTTTTCCTTCGGCGCCATCACACTGTCGATGCCCGCAAGCGTGATGCCGCGCAGGATGAAGGGCGCGACGGAAGCAGGTAGATCAAGCCCCTGCGCAAGGCCGCAGGCCGCAACCGTGCCACCATATTTCGTCATGGAGAGAACATTGGCGAGGGTGTGGCTGCCCACCGCATCGACAGCCCCTGCCCAGCGCTCCTTGCCGAGCGGCTTTGCGGGGTTTGACAGTTCGTTGCGGTCGATCACTTCATCCGCACCCAGAGTTTTTAGATAATCCGCTTCGGAAAGGCGGCCCGTCGAGGCGATGACGCGGTAGCCGAGCTTTGCAAGAAGCACGATGGCGACGGAGCCGACACCTCCGGCAGCGCCGGTGACGAGCACATCGGAGCCGGGCTTCACGCCATTCTTTTCAAGCGCGAGCACGCACAGCATGGAGGTGTAGCCCGCGGTGCCGATTGCCATGGCCTGCTCGTTCGAAATTGCGTCGGGGAGTTTCACCAGCCAGTCGCCTTTCACGCGCGCCTTTTGCGCATAGCCGCCATGATGGCCTTCGCCGACGCCCCAGCCATTCAGCACCACACGGTCTCCGGGTTTGAAATCAGGGTGATCGGATGTCTCGACCTTACCGGAGAAATCGATACCGGGGATAAGTGGCCAATGGCGGATGATTGGTGCGGCACCTGTGAGGGCGAGACCGTCTTTGTAATTTACCGTGGAATATTCGACGGCGACGGTGACATCGCCTTCCATCAGGTCGGCTTCCGTGAGATTGACGAACTCGACCTGCGGGGCCTTTTCGCCTTTCGATACGCGGATCGCGCGGAATGTCCCTGTCATATCCCCTCCCTCACCTGTGCCTGTTGTCTTGATGGCTTTTTATGAATGGCTTTGGGCGACAAACGAACCCAAATCCGGCATCGGGTCAAGCGACGTGCGGCGCCGCTGCCGGAGTGCTCTCCCCTCTGGCCCGCCGTCAATTCTAATCCATTGTTTTCATTTGTGAATTGAGAGAGCGGGAGCGCCCGCGTCAGCGATGCGGGAGATTTTCGACAAAGAGGATCGGCTCGCCTGTCGCTTCGGCGCTGAGTTCGTCTTCCCACATGGCGCGGTGGCCGCGTACCACTGTGCCGACAGGCCAGCCCTTCACCTTCATGCCGTTATAGGGCGTCCAGCCGCATTTCGAGGCGATCCACTTGTCTTCGATGACGCGCTCGGCATTCATATCGACAATGGTGAGGTCGGCATCATAGCCGACCGCGATGCGGCCCTTGCGCGCCATGCCGAACACACGCTGCGGCCCCGCTGAGGTGAGGTCCACGAAACGCTGAAGCGTGAGGCGGCCTGCATTCACATGATTGAGCATGACGGGCACCAGTGTCTGCACACCGGGCATGCCGGAAGGGGATTTCGGATAGGGCTGTGCCTTCTCTTCTATCGTATGCGGCGCGTGATCGGAGCCGAGCACATCGACCACGCCTGCGGCGATCCCCTCCCACAGCCCCGCGCGATGCTCGTGGCCGCGAATGGGCGGGTTCATCTGCGCATAGGTGCCGAGTTCCTCATAACATTCGGGTGCGGCGAGCGTGAGGTGCTGCGGCGTTACTTCAACCGTCGCTATGTCCTTGTGGCGCGCGAGGATCGGCATTTCATCGGCGGTCGAGATATGCAGCACATGGATGCGCTTGCCCGCCTCGCGCGCGAGGCGCAGAAGCCGCGTGGTGCAGATGACGGCGGCTTCGGCATCGCGCCAGACATGATGCGTCTCGACATGGCCGAGCTGCGCAAGCTCGCGCCGCTCGCGCAGGCGGAACTCGTCTTCGGAGTGAACGGCAGCACGGCGGCGAATGGCGCGCAGCACGCACAGCACGTCCTCATCCTTTTCCACGAGCAGCGTGCCGGTGGAAGAACCCATGAATATCTTGATGCCGCAGCAACCCGGCTCACGCTCGATATCGGCGAGAAGATCGACATTCTCCGTTGTCGCGCCGCCATAAAAGGCGAAGTCGCAATACATGCGATGGCGCGCCCGGGCGACCTTGTCGGCGAGAGCATCCGGTGTTGTCGTGGGTGGTTTGGTGTTCGGCATCTCGAAGACCGCCGTGACGCCGCCCAGCGCCGCCGCGCGGCCACCACTTTCGAGGTCTTCCTTGTGCTCATTGCCGGGTTCGCGCAGATGGACCTGACTGTCCACCACACCGGGCAGCACATGCAGCCCCTTCACATTCACGATCTCTGCGGCATGGGCCTCCGACAGATCACCAATATCGGCGATACGCCCATCCTTCACCGCAATGTCGGCAACGCCCATGCCGTCATGATTGACGATGGTGCCGCCGCGAAAGATCAGATCGTAAGTGATGCTCACCTGATTATCCTTTTCTGGTCCTCAGCCGCGAGACGCGGAAGGATCATTCTGGCCCTCATCGTGCTGTTTCGCCAGAAGCGCGATGGCGGCTTCTTCCACGGTTTCCACCGCAAGGTCTTCCATGAAGTTGCGGCCACTGAAGAGGAAGTCTTCGCCCTCCTCTTCCCTGATCTGCTCCAGCGAGCGCGGCACGCGCACCGTTACGGCTTTCGGCCCCCAGGGTGAGTAGATCGTATCCGCTGTCGGCCCGAACAGACCAATGGTCGGCGCGCCCGCCGCCGCAGCGAGATGCATCAGGCCGGAATCATTGCCGACATAGAGCGAGACACGCTCGAAGCAAGCCGCCGTCTCATCGATACCGGCGCCGATCAGGTCGATCCGCCGTTCGGGCGGCGCGACCTCGAGAATGGGCAGGCATTTGTCCTGCTCGCCCGGCCCGCCCGTGACCAGCAAATAGGCGTCCTCAAGCGGGCCACCGGGAGAAAGAAGCCTGCGCGCGAGTTCCGCAAAGCGGTCCATCGGCCACATCTTGTAAGGCCAGGCGGCGGTCGGCCCCACGGCAAGGACGCGGCGGCCAGCGGGAATCAGCTCCACAGCGCGGGCCCGCGCGGCATCGCCCGGCCAGACGCGGGGCGACGGGGGCGGGTCCATGTCCACGACACGCGCATTATGGACAACGCGGTGAAGCTCATGGTCGGGCTTCAGAATGTGGCGTTTGCGCGCGAAGGTGAGCCAGGCCGTCGCCGAACCGCGCAGATCCACCACCACCTCGAAACGGCGGAAGAGAACGGCTTTCAGGAGCTTTCGCCAATGGCCCGCCCTTTTTTCCTTCCGCATCTCGATGATGCGGGTGACACCCGGCGCATGGGCAAAGACCTGCACGGCGAGCGGCCCGCAGGCTACCCAGAACTCGGCGCCCGGATAGCGCTCCATCAGCCCGCCCAGAATGCCCGTGGAGAGCACGGCATCGCCGATGCGGTTTGAAGCGATGAAAAGAATGCGCATTCGGCGTTCCGGCAGCAGCGGACAGGGAAACCCAGGGGGGATGGCAGCGCCAGCCACCATCCCCGGCGTTTATAGGAGGCGGCGGATAGGATGCCAAGGCTCGCCTGTCCTTCCGGCCTGACTTGCGGAGCGACAAAGGCGGTCCTACATCTTGTGGAAGGACAAACAAGGCGGGATGGAAATGACCGGGGCGACAGGCGGGGCGATGGCCTCCACGCTTGAGGGGCGGGGTATCATTCGGGTGAGCGGGCCGGAGGCACGAAGCTTCCTGCAGAACCTCGTGACCAATAATGTGGACCGCGCCGACGGCAAAAACCTTGTCTATTCCGCCCTGCTGACGCCGCAGGGCAAACTCCTCTTCGACTTCTTCATGACCGCCGACCCTGACGACGAGAGCGCCGTGCTGCTCGATTGCGATGGCGCGCGGATAGCCGATCTTGTCAAGCGGCTCACCATGTACAAACTCCGCGCCAAGGTGGAGATCGCCGATATCAGCACCGAACAGGCCGTGGTCGCCTTCTGGAACGAGGATGCGGCACCCATGCAGGAAGGACCGGGTCTGCCCGACCCGCGCCTTGAGGCCATGGGGCGGCGTGCGATCCTGCCAAGGGATGGGGTTGATGGCGCGATCAGGGCAGCGGGTGCCACCGCCGTGTCTGAAACTGCGTGGCACAGCCACCGCATTCAGCTTGGAATAGGCGATGCGGCACATGATTTTGAACCGGATCGGACCTTTCCGCTTGAGGTCAATTTTGCGGAACTTAACGGTATCGATTTCCACAAGGGCTGCTTTGTCGGGCAGGAAGTAACCTCGCGGACGAAGCGGCGCGGCAGCGTGCGCAAACGGCTTTTGCCTGTGCATGTGGAAGGTGACATGCCCGCGCCCGGCACGCCGGTGAAGGGCGGCATGCGTGAAGTGGGCACGATCCACTCTACCGACGCTGAAACGGGACGCGCGCTGGCGCTGCTGCGGCTCGACCTCATCAGGGGAGCGGTGCTGGAAGCGGAGCTTTCGGAAATCAGGCCGGAAGTGCCGGAATGGCTTGAGGCTAGCATCGGCAATGGTGAAACCGCCGAGGCTGAAACAGATGGCGACTGACATCCAGCGATGCCCCTGGCCGGGCGAAGACCCGCTCTACATCGCCTATCACGATGAAGAATGGGGCGTGCCGGAATATGATGATCGCGCGCTTTTCGAGAAGCTCATTCTCGACGGGTTTCAGGCCGGGCTTTCCTGGATCACCATTCTCAGAAAACGAGAAAGTTTTCGCGAAGCCTTTGATGGTTTCGAACCGGAAGTGATTGCCCGCTACAAGCCCGCCAAGGTCGAGAAACTTCTCCAGAACCCCGGCATCATCCGCCATCGCGGCAAGATCGAAGCGACGATCGGCAATGCGAAAGCCTATCTCGCCATGATGGAAAGGGGTGAGCGCTTTTCAGATTTCCTTTGGGACTTCACCGATGGTGTGCCCGTCCAGAACAAATGGAAGCAGCTCTCGCAGGTGCCCGCAGAGACACCGATGAGCATTGCCATGTCGAAGGAACTGAAGAAGCGCGGCTTCAAGTTTTGCGGACCGACGATTGTTTATGCCTTCGCGCAGGCCGTCGGAATCGTCAACGACCATCTTGTGACCTGTCATCGCCACAAGACCTGCTCCGCATTGGCGCAAAACAAAAACTAATAATTAAGCACCGTTATGCGCTGCTGACTGCGCGCAATCAATGTTCCGCCACATTGTCGGCACATGCGAGCCACGTTGCGCGCATAGTTTCAAGTCCGTTCCAGTTCCAGTGGAGGGGATTCAAAAATGTTCAAGCGCCCCAAGGGTGTTTCCGACACTGCACCCGCACCGGATTCGTCCGGCGCGCGCAGCAGCGATGACGTGCAGACAAAGGGAACGCCATCAGACCCGCGCCCTGCAGAAAATCACACCGACGAAGACGACAAGGCTGGCACGCGTGTCGTCACTCCCTCTTATCAAGCAAGGAAGACGCCCGTGCGCACGCTTCAATCGACCAGCATCAATCCTTCATCCAGCAGCCCGGCCCCGGCAGCCAATCTCCATGTCGGCCGTGGCCTCAAGCTTGAAGGCAAGATCCAGTCCTGTGACTCGCTCGTGATTGAAGGCGATGTTCAGGCGACCATTGAAAGCGGCACGCTCACGATTACGGAAACCGGTAATGTGCGCGGCGATGCGACCGTTGAAGAAGCGGAAGTGAACGGTAAGTTCGATGGCACGCTGACCGTGAAGAAGTGCCTCACCATCAATTCCTCCGGCCGCGTGACGGGCACGGTTCGTTATGGCGAACTGAAAGTCGAACAGGGCGGTCAGGTGAGCGGCGAAATCCGCGCGGCGGATGCGGGCGAGGCGCCACGCCTCGCGGCCAGCAGCAAGGATGAGGCCAAGACCGAGAAGAAAGACGAGGCGAGCGGCCGCGCCGCGTCCATGATCTGAGCCCTGCTGCTCAGGGCACCAGCCAGCTGGCCGCCTCGCGCCCGCCTTCAAGGCGGAAGCGGGCGCGGCGGTTGCCTGCGCGGCTGAGGATGAGCATGTCTCTCTCCTCCACCCGAAATTCGATCAACGCGAAATTGGCGCGCCCTTCCTCAAGCCGTCCCAGCGGCGGGATGATTCCTTCCACATCAGAAGGGAGGCCCGACACCGGCCCTGGCGAGAGCGTGCCGGGCGCTGCGGTAACGAGATAGGCCCGGCGGCTCGGCGCCGCTGCACGCGCCCAGGCAACCTCATCACCCACGCGAATCTCCGCCCTTCCTGAGAGCCGAAGCTGCATGTCGCAGCGCGGATCGTGGAAAAGCAGCGCGGCGCGCGGGTTTTGTTGAAGTTCCGCCACCTTGGGGGAGCGGGCATCGGTGAAAAAGCCCAGTGTCCGGTGGGCTTCATCGGCAAAGCGCAGAATCACCGTCCGCACGGCAGGCAGCCCGCCTGCGCCAACTGTCGCGAGCGCAGGTTTACGCAAGGGAGAGCTAGGGTTTTCCAGCCCGTCCGCAATCAGCGCCGAGGCAAAGGCGGACATCTGCGTGAGTGTGAGAGCGCCTATCTCGGCCGCCTCCAGCGGTGCCTGAGGCAGTGAACTCCCCGCGCCGCCTGCCGGTTTACCCTCACTCATAGCCTCTTCCTCTCTCCCGGCCTGCTCGGCAGTAGCATCCATGGATGCGCTGTTCTATTTTAGCTTCCATGAACAAAGGGGGAGCCCCGCATCTTCATCCCGTATAAAGCGATACAGTCGCAGGGTTGAGATCGGCAGCGATATCAAGAACCGTCAGGTGAACAGTGAACAAAGTCGTCATAAGCGGGACGGGCGTTTTTACGCCACCCCATTCCATAAGCAATAAAGAACTGGTCGACAGCTTCAACACCTATGTCCGCAAGTTCAACGAAGAGAACGCGGCCGCCATTGAGCGAGGCGAGGTCGAGGCTCTGAATGAATCGAGTGTCGATTTCATCGTGAAGGCGTCGGGCATTGAAGCCCGCTATGTGATGAACAAGAGCGGCATTCTCGATCCCGACATCATGGCACCGCGCCTGCGCCAGCGCAGCAATGACGAGCCGTCCATTCTTGCGGAGATGGCAATTGATGCGGCGAAAAAGGCCATGGCGCGGGCGAACAAGACGGCTGCCGATATCGACGCCGTTCTCGTTGCCTGCTCCAATCTAGAGCGGCCCTATCCGGCCATTGCCGTGGAAGTGCAGGACCTGCTCGGCATTGAAGGCTTCGGCTTCGACATGAACGTGGCCTGCTCATCCGCCACGTTCGGCATTCAGACCGCACATGACATGATCCGCTCCGGTTCTGCGAAATGTGTGCTGATCGTGGACCCCGAAATCTGCTCGGGCCATCTCAACTTCCGCGATCGCGACAGCCATTTCATCTTCGGCGATGTCTGCACGGCGATCATCGTGGAATCCGAAGAGACATGCACCGCCAAGGGCGCATGGGAGATTCTGGGCACGCGGCTCATCACCAAATTCTCCAACAACATTCGCAACAATTTCGGCTTCCTCAATCGCGCGACGCCGGAAGGCATTGGCGCAAAGGACAAGCTCTTCGTGCAGGAAGGGCGCAAGGTCTTCAAGGAAGTGGTGCCGATGGTGGCCCAGCTCATTCTCGACCATATGGCCGATCTGGGACTCGATCCGAAAGAGCTGAAGCGGATGTGGCTGCATCAGGCGAACAAGAACATGAACGATTTTATTGGTCGCAAGGTGCTGGGCCGCGAACCGGAGCCGAGCGAGCAGCCGAATATTCTTCAGGAATATGCCAATACAAGTTCGGCTGGCTCGATCATCGCCTTCAGCAAGTTCAATGAAGATCTGAAGGAAGGCGATCTCGGCCTTATTTGCAGCTTCGGCGCGGGCTACTCTGCCGGTAATGTGCTTGTGAGGAAGCGCGCCTAAAGGCGTGTTTCATTCCTGAAGCGAACAGAAAAATGTCATCCTGGCGCCTGTCGCCAGGATGACTCTTTCGGGTGTCTCTGTTCTGCTTATTTCTTCAGCGGCTCGACGGTGACGATGCGGAAGGTCTGCATGTCGCCATCCTGTTCGCGGACGGAAAGATATTCGCCCGCCTTGAACTCATGGCGATCAAGCTTGAAGAAAGGCTCGTCCCCTTCGGGCGTCGTCGCATCATAATCGACGACCCAGCCGCGACCGATGTGACGCAGCAGCCCTTTCTGATCCGGCTCTCCCTGCCAGAAGCGGCGCACGACGCATTCCTTTGCGTGAGCCTTCCATTCATCAGGATCGAGCATCATTTTCTCGTCGAGCGGAACGACGAGATCATAGCCATGCGCGGAAGAGCCGTTCGGGTAGTCCTCGTTCCGGGCAAGGGTCATATGGATGTGGTACAGGGTCATGCTGCTTCCTCCCTAATGGGCCATGAGCACCGGGATTGTTGCATGGGCGCGTACATGCTGCGTGACGCCGCCGATGAGGAACTCGCGCAGGCGGCTGTGGCCGTAACCGCCCATAACAAGAAGGTCGGCCTTCGCCTGTTCTGCATGCTCAAGCAGCACTTCACCAACGGCGCGGCTGCCCGCATCGACAAGGTGAACATCGGCCACCACACCATGAAGCGCGAGGTAGTCGGCGAGCGTGGAACCGGGGCCCGGATCAAGCTCCTTGCCGCCGACACAGAGAATGGTGACGTTCCTTGCCTTTTCGAGGAAGGGCAGCGCCGCAATGACGGCGCTTGACGCCTCGGGGCTGTCATCCCAGCCGATGCATACGGAGCCGCCAACGGGGCTCCACGCCTTTTTGGGCGCGAGAAGCACCGGGCGATCCGCCGTCATCATGGCTGCTTCGAGGGCGGTGCCGCCTGCGATGCCGGTTGCGCTTTCACCAAAGACGATGAGGTCGGAAAGGCGGCTGTGCTTTGCAACCACTTCGTCGCGACGTCCCGTGACATCAACGAAACGAACGGAAGGAAGCTGCGCTTCCCCGCCCCTCTCCGCAACGGGAATGCCCGCTTCTGCAGCCGCTGCCGCCAAGGATGCGCGGATGCGGGACGCAGCTTCATTCGCGCCTTCGCGTGCAGCCTGCATCAGGTCTTCAATCACCTGACCGGAAACGCCATCGCCGAGATAAGGCAGGGCTTCCGTCGGATCGGGCCGCGCAAACAGCGCGACGAGCTGCGCTTCGAAATCACGCGCGACAGACAGAGCCGTTGCGAGTACCTCCCCATCCATCGGACGGCCGGCGAGCGGTACGAGTATCTTGCGCACGGGCATTTTCAGTCTCCCTCTGTTTCCCTAAACGGGATTTTCCGCTGATCCCGAATGGGACCCTCGATCTTTTCCGAGCAGCAGCACCGGACAACCGGCAGCAGCCGACAGGCTCACCGCATCGTCATCATTGCCGAGCCAGTCTGCATTGACGACAAGAATACCGACGCCGCTTTGCCGCGCGGCGGCGGCAAGGTCAACCGGCGATTGCCCCCGCGCCGACAGGCGCAGGAAAGGCGCACCGGTGCGCGCCGCGAGCATTTCAGCAAAGGCGCTGCAGGCTTCACCGCCACTTGTGCCTTCATCAATAGCCGCGACCGGGCGGCCCGGCAGAGTGCCTTGTGTGGTTAGAAGCATTCCCTGCCGCTCCAGTTGCGGCAGCGAAAGGGAACTGCGCAGGCCAGCGCCGCTTGAAACGAGAAGAACATCCGCGCGGGCATCGCGCGTTGCGGCGCGCACCGCACGACCGATCTCGCGCGAGGCAACACCCGGCGAGCGGATGACCAGCGTGTCATCTCTCACCATGTTTTCGGCCAGAACGGAGAGCGGGCGGCCGCGCCTTATATCGAAGCTCCATTCCACCTGCGCCTGGGATGCAATCCGCGCCAGCACGCGGCGCGCGCTTTCCGCCTGCGCCTTGATCGCACGCAGCATGCGCTCCGGGTCAATGTTGCGCACTTCGCCCGAGAAGGAGATTTCGCGCGCAAAAGGCAAATCGGCAAGACCCAGAAGATTTTCATCTTCAACAAACACACCCTTGAGGCGTGCATCAACCGAGGCGGCAAGGCGGACGGCCAGTTGCAGCGCCTCACGCGCGGCCAGCGAAGTATCGAGGCCGACAATAATGCGTGTCTGCGCACCTGCCCGCTCTTCTGCCACTTTCACCTTTCCGTCGGGAGCCGCCATCATGCTCCCTTTCTGTTTTTCGAGTTGTTCACATCATCAGAACGCTGGGCAAAGCGGCGCTGATTGTCGGCAAAGGCTGCGAGACGTTCTTCCGCGCGCGCAAAGATCGTACCCGGAGGAAATTTGCCATCTGCCTGACGCACACCGGCGGGCGTACCCATGAGCAGTTCGACGCCTTCCTCGATATGCTCCACTGGATAGATCGCGAACATGCCGCGCTCGACCGCATCGACAACATCCTGACGCAACATGAGATGCTTCACATTGGCGGCAGGAATAAGCACACCCTGGTCGCCAGTGAGGCCGCGGCGCATGCAGATATCGAAGAAGCCTTCGATCTTGTCATTCACGCCGCCGATTGCCTGCACCTCACCATGCTGGTTGACGGAGCCTGTGACAGCAAGGCCCTGCGCGATGGGCGCCTCTGCGAGTGCCGAGATAAGCGCGTAAAGCTCTGCCGACGAGGCGCTGTCGCCATCGATACCACCATAGGACTGCTCGAAGACGATGCTGGCGCTCATGGAGAGCGGAATTTCAGGCAGGAACTGACCGGAGATATAGCCGGACAGAATAAGCACGCCTTTCGTATGGATCGGCCCGCCCAGAGCCACCTCACGCTCAATATCGACAATGCGGGCGCTGCCAAGCCCCATGCGCACACGCGCCGTGATGCGGCTCGGGCGGCCGAAGGAAACGCTGCCCATGGAGAGAACGGAGAGCCCGTTCACCTGCCCAACGCATTCGCCTTCCGTATCAACGATGATGATGTCGCGCGTGATCATCTCAAGGCTGCGCTCGCGCAGGCGATCCGCGCGCGCGATCTGTGCTTCCACGGCCTGATCAATATGGTCTGCCGTTATCAGCGTGGCGCCCGCGCTGCGGGCAATGTGATCGGCCTCGCACATGAGGTCCACGATGGGGCGCATGATGGTGGACAGCTTTTCCGCATCTTCCGCCTGCCGTGAGGAACGCTCGATCAGGCGGCCGACGCCGGAGCGATCTATCGGCAGGAGATTTTCCTCCCGGCAGGTGCCCGCAATGAGGCGCGCATAGAGCAGATCGTTTTCCGGCTCGCGGTCGATCTCGTCTTCGAAATCGGCGGCGACCTTGAACAGCTCCCCGAAATCCGGGTCGAGATTGCTCAGCATGTAGTAGAGATAGCGGTCGCCAAGCAGGATGATCTTCACATCAAGCGGAATGGGGTCCGGCTCCAGCGAGACGGTGCTGACAAGGCTCAGATAATCGCCCACGCTTTCCACGACGATCTTGCGGCGGCGGATGGCGCGCTTGAGCGCTTCCCATGCAAGCGGCTCGCGCAGGATTTTCAGCGCATCGATCAGCAGATAGCCGCCATTCGCCCGGTGCAACGCGCCGGGCTTGATGAGCATGAAATCGGTGACGAGCGCCCCCATCTGAGACATATGCTCGATACGGCCCAGCAGGTTCGCCATTGTCGGATGGTCTTCATAGACGATGGGCGAGCCGCCGCCGATATAGCCACCTGCATCCGCAACATCCTGCGCGCGGCGGCTGGCAGTGCCGGTGGTGCGGCCTTCCCGGCCATTGTCCACGACGACATTGACCTCGTAACGGCGGAAGGGGTCGGTGCCGGAAGGCATACCATTGCGCCCCTGCAGCAGTGCCTGCATGGCAACCATCATGCGCATCTGCTCCGGCACATCCTCACCGCGCGGCACCGCGAAAGTGCCGATATTTTCAATAAGGTCTGCCATCACCGCATCGAGCCATGCGGTCACGGGCGGCAGGGTGGCAAAAAGCGCGTGCAGATCGCGCATGGCCCGTTCCACGGAACGCTCCGCCATTTCGCGATTGAGATCGCGCACCCGTTGGTGATGTTCCTTTTGCCAGGAGGGAATGCGCTCCAGCGTTTCAGCGAGTTCCTTCTGAAGCGACTGGATCGTGCTTTCAATGCGCTTGCGCTCGCTTTCGGGCAGCGCGTTGAACTCGTCGGGCTTCAGCACATTGCCGTCATGCACCGGCGCGAAGGCAAATCCGGCGGGGGTGCGAAGCAGGGCAATCCCCTCGCCCTCCGCCTTTACGCGCAATTCTTCGAAGACATGTTCCTGCTTTTCCTGAAACTCTTCGTCGATCGACTGGCGGCGGTTCTGATATTCCTCGCTTTCGAGGACCGAGGGGATCGTCACCTTCAGATCATCGATGACGCGCAGCATCCCCTCTTTCAGTATGCGGCCCGTGCCCGCACCAAGCTGCAGGGCAACGGGCTTGTGGGGCGTCTGGAAATTATTGACATAGACCCAGTCAGAGGGTGCCGACTCGCGCTGGGTGACGCCCGCAAGAAAGCGCAACACCGCCTCATGCTTGCCCGCGCCATCCGGGCCGAGCACAAAAATATTGTATCCCTGACGGCGAATAGCGGTGCCGAAGCTCAGCGCTTCCAGCGCACGCTCCTGCCCTACCAGCCCCGAATGATCTTCAAGGTCGAGCGTTGTTTCGAAATCAAACTGGCTCGTATCGCAGGCGCGATAGAGAAGATCGGAAGGTACGGGATCGATCGCCATTCGCTCTGTCTTGCCTCTTTCTTTTTCGCGTATCGGGCCGCATCAGCATAACCCTACATGGAGCATGGTCAAAACACAGCTTTTCGTCGCAGGGAAAGGGGGGGATGAGAGAAGTCATGCAATCGACAGACGAAGCAAAGCTTCGTAAGTTCCGCCTCCCATGACGAAAGCACAGCAAAAGCCGCGGGCCTGGCAGCGCATGTTGAGCGGGCGCAGGCTCGACCTGCTCGACCCCTCGCCTCTTGATGTCGAGATCGATGACATTGCGCACGGGCTTGCCCGTGTTGCCCGGTGGAACGGCCAAACGAAAGGCAACCACGCCTTCACCGTGGCCGAACATTGCGTGCTGGTGGATGACATCTGCGCGCGCTTCCGGCCGGGCTGGCCTGCAAAATGGCGCCTTGCCGCGCTGCTTCATGACGCGCCGGAATATGTGATCGGCGACATGATAAGCCCTTTCAAGGCGGCGCTCGGCATTGACTACAAAGCCTTCGAACATCGCCTCGCGGCGGCCATTCATATGCGCTTTGGCCTGCCCGCCGAATTGCCGCAATCGGTGGAAGAACTTATCAAGCGCGCGGACAAGGCGTCTGCCTTTTTTGAAGCGACGCAGATTGCGGGCTTTTCCGATGAAGAAGCCGCGCAGATTTTCGGGCGACCGCGCGGGCTGACGCCGATCGCGATTGAGCCGCTTTCGACCCGAAAGGCGCAGGCACGCTTCCTCGCGCGCTTCAAGGAACTGACCGAGGCGGAATAGATCAGGGCAGGTGCTGTTCGGTCAGCCAGTCCGCCAGCCGCTCATAGGCGCGGTCCGTTGCGCCCGCATTGTGGATGATCCGGCCACCCGGCCCGGCGACAGCGGGCGGGTTCGGATAATCGAAAGCGTGGGACGCAGCTTCAAGAAGAAGTACATCCACCCATTCATATCGCTCCCCTGCGGCTACACAGTCTTGCGGCGGCGTTGCGGGATGGCGGTCTTCAGCCGCCGCAATCACCAGCGTCGGTATGTTGATCGCAGGATCAATGGCAGCACAGGGCGGATACCAGGCGACGACGCCGGTGAGCTTCGCCTTCAAAGGCTCCTCACCTTCCATCCCCGGAAGGCTGAGCGCGGTCCAGCCGCCATGGCTCAGGCCATCGACAAGCATCTCTCCATTGAAGCCCGGCAGGCTGGCGAGCGCCGCCGTGATTTCTTCGATATCAGCAACGCGCGTCGCCGGATCAACCAGACCGAGATATTTCGGATCATGCGGGGCGCAGAGCTGGCGCAAGCCTCGTGGCTTCCAGCTATCAAGAATGATGGTCGCATAGCCATGCCCGGCATAGAAACGCGCGCGCCGCTCCAGCGCAGGCTTCGACCATTGGTTCACGCCGTCGCAGCCATGCAGGATGACGGCAACGGGCCAGCTTGCCGCTGAGGGAATGGTCACTTCCGCCTCGAGGGTCACGTCCCTTTCGAGCGTATAGTCATGGACATTTGCCGTGAGCCGTTCGCTTGCCGCCGCAACCGACCCTGCCCAGAAGGTGAGCGCCAGCAAAGTCGCGGTTCCGATAAAACGCCTCATCCTTCCCTCCCCAGAAATGGCCGAAATGCCGTCTCGCCCAAGCCTATCCCGATATAAATCATTGTGTCATTTGACGATCACCCCGACTTTGCACAAATCTGTGCTATTGAATCGGTAGATTGCCGCCGGAAGCGGGCCGGCCCTCGATGCACCTCCCCGCGCGAGCAGATGATGATTTACGTTAGCCCCCTCAGCGCCGTTGAAGATGCCATACAGTCCCTGAAGCCGTCGCATCTGGTGAGCCTTCTCGACCCGGAGACCATGATCGACACACCGCGCGGCATTGCGCGTGAGCGGCATCTTCGTCTGCCGGTGAATGACATTTCCGAAGAGATAGACAGTCTCGTGCCGCCGGGGGAAGCGCATGTGGCGGAGCTGATCGGCTTCGTACAGGAGTGGGATCAGGAGCAGCCGCTGCTCGTGCATTGCTGGGCGGGTATCAGCCGCTCCACTGCTGCGGCATTCATCACGCTTTGCGCGCTGAATGAAGACCACCCGGAAGATGAGCTTGCCCGCCTTGTTCGCGCGCGCGGGTCGCATGCGCATCCGAACAGGTTGATGGTGCGCCATGCCGACACGCTGCTCCAGCGCAACGGGCGGATGATTGCCGCTGTGGAAGCTCTTGGGCCGGGCCGCGCCTGCTGGGAGGGCGAGCTTTTCTCCCTGCCCCTTCGCATTGAGCGCTGAGACAGCATGGGCAAGAAGAAAGCAAAAATTTCAGTCCAGTCCGCCGCCGAGGCGGCCATGCGCGCAGACAAGGCCGTTGTCATCGGCCTCAACGCGGCAATCGTTACTGTCTCGAACAACGAACCGAAAATCCTGATCGTACCGCATGATGAAGCGGAGAGCAGCGGAGAGCGCGGCAGCGACTGGGACGCGCTTCCCTTCGGCCCCTTCAATCCGATGCAGCATCGTACGCTTGAAATCGGCCTTCGTTCATGGGTGCAGGAGCAGACGCATCTCGAACTCGGCTATGTCGAGCAGCTCTATACCTTCGGCGATCGCGGACGCCATTCGCTCGAACTCGAAACACCGGGCGAACATGTCGTATCGGTCGGCTATCTCGCGCTGACGCTCAGCCATGATGAAGAATTGCAGGATGCCGCCTGGAGCGACTGGTACAGGCATTTCCCGTGGGAAGACTGGCGAAACGGCAAGCCCCCCATCATCGATCAAGCCATTGTGCCGCTGCTGCGCGAATGGGCGGCAAAGCAGGCAGAAGCAACGGCGGACGAGCTTTCACGCGGCAGGCGCCGCGACCGACTGCGCCTTTGCTTCGGCGTCGATGGCGTTCAGTGGGATGATGAAAAAGCGCTTGAGCGTTACGAGCTTCTCTACAGCGCCGGGCTGGTGCAGGAAGCCGCGCGAGACGGGCGGCCCAATGCGCTTGCGCTGGAAGGCATGAAGGTGCCACCTCTCGGGCGGCCCATGCAGTTCGACCATCGCCGCATCCTCGCAACGGCGATGAGCAGGCTTCGTTCGAAGATCAAATACCGTCCCGTCGCCTTCGAGCTGATGCCGCCCACTTTCACACTCTATGAACTGCAAAAGACAGTCGAGGCGCTGCTCGGGCTTCATGTCCACAAGCAGAACTTCCGGCGGCTTGTCGAAAATGCCGGTCTGGTGGAGCGGACGGGGCGCATGTCCACGCGCACAGGCGGGCGACCTGCCGAGCAATTCCGCTTCCGCCGCGAGGTGCTGAATGAGCGCCCTGCCCCCGGGCTGCGGCTTGCTCCCTCGCGCAGCCGGGCAAATAGCTGATTTATTTCAATATCTTAAGCTGGTATCGGCGCTCCCCTTCAGCCCGATATTTTAAAGGCGAAATCGGCATATTTTTCATTGACGGGGATAATACTCAATCATAGCATAAGCCCATTCTGGATCCGGCCCCTTCCCGCCACTAGCAATCGGAATCGGGTGCCGGTGTTTTTGATGCCCAAGATATACTCAATATGAGCATATCTTAAATGCAGGGACAGGAGGTCGATATGGCCATCGCTGGAGAATTGCAGCAGAAGACGGGAGAGAAACCCGCCGCACGCAAATTCAAGACCCTCGATATGCCGGAGCTGGAATATACGCCCGGTCTTGCGAAGGAGATGGAGCCTCTCTACGAGAAGGTTCGCCATGTCATTCCCTCCGTCGAGTGGCCGTTTTTTGCGCCCTATATCCATGCCATCAACCGGCTGAAGAAGGAGCGCGGCGCGGTCGTCCTCGCGCATAATTATCAGACGCCGGAAATCTTCCACTGTGTGAGCGATATTGCCGGCGACAGCCTGCAACTCGCGAAGGAAGCGGCGAAAGTGGACGCCGATGTGATCGTCCAGTGCGGCGTTCACTTCATGGCCGAGACATCGAAGCTGCTGAACCCGGAAAAGACCGTTCTCATTCCCGATGTGAAGGCAGGCTGCTCGCTGGCCGACAGCATCACCGGTGCCGATGTGCGACTGCTGCGGGAAAAGTTCCCCGGTGTGCCCGTTGTCACCTATGTGAACACTTCTGCCGAAGTGAAGGCGGAAAGCGATATTTGCTGCACCTCCTCCAATGCGCTGAAGGTGGTGGAAAGCTTCGGCACGGACCGCGTGCTCTGCATCCCGGATGAATATCTCGCGCAGAACATTGCCAAGCAGACCAATGTGAAGATCCTCACCTGGAAGGGGCACTGCGAAGTGCATGAGCGCTTCACGGCGGAAGAGCTTCGCCAGTATCGCAAGGACGATCCGAACATCGTCATCATTGCGCATCCTGAATGCCCGCCGGACGTGGTGGCGGAAGCGGATTTCTCCGGCTCCACCTCGGGCATGATCAACTGGGTGAAGGAAAACCAGCCGAAGCGCGTTGTCATGGTGACGGAATGCTCCATGAGCGACAATGTGGCGGTTGAAAATCCCAATGTGGAATTTGTGCGCCCCTGCAATCTCTGCCCGCATATGAAGCGCATTTCGCTCAAGAACATTCTTGAGAGCCTTGTCTATATGCGTGAGGAAGTGACGGTTGATCCTGCCGTTGCCGCCCGCGCGCGACTGGCCGTTGAGCGGATGATCAATCTGGGCAACTGAGCGGCATCTTTAGTCCCGCTCTTTCCGGAGGTGCCATCATGGCACAAGGCAATATTGTCGATGCCGGCGACGTTCTCATTGTCGGGGCGGGCCTTGCAGGGCTTTTCACGGCGCTGAAACTCGCGCCCCGGCCCGTCACCGTTCTCGCAGGCGCGCCCATCGGTGATGGCGCATCAAGCGCCTGGGCACAGGGCGGCATTGCAGCTGCAATCGAGGCCGGTGATACGGCTGAGTCCCATGCCGCCGACACGATTGCGGCAGGGGCCGGCACGGTGGATGAAGAAGCCGCGCTTTCCATCGCGCGGGAGGCGGCGCTTCGCATCGACGATCTGCTCCGACTCGGCGTTCCCTTTGATCGGGATATTGAAGGCAAGCTCGCGGTCGGCCGCGAGGCAGCACACAGCCATCGGCGCATTGTTCATGTGAAGGGCGATCAGGCAGGCAAGGCCATCATGCAGGCGCTTGTGGCTGCGGTGCGCGCCTGCCCTTCCATCACTGTCATGGAAGGCCTCTCGGCCTGTGAACTTGCCATCGAGAATGGTCGTGCGGCGGGCATCTTCGCGCGCCCGGCCCATGCAGCAGCAGCACAGCAGCCGCTTCTCATCAAGGCGCGTGCCGTGGTACTTGCGTCCGGCGGTGTCGGCCAGCTTTTCGCCGTGACAACCAATCCGCGCGAGGCGCGCGGCGAAGGCATCGCCATGGCGGCCCGGGCAGGTGCGGTGATTGCCGATCCCGAATTCGTGCAGTTTCACCCGACCGCCATTGCCTCCACGCGCGACCCTGCCCCGCTTGTGACCGAGGCGCTGCGTGGCGAAGGCGCGACCCTCATCAACAAGGCGGGCACGCGCTTCATGGCCGCCATCCACGAAGATGCAGAGCTTGCACCACGTGACATTGTTGCCCGCGCTATCTTCCGCGAAATTGCGGCGGGGCGCGGTGCTTTCCTTGATGCGCGTGCGGCGCTTGGCGACCGCTTCGCCGAAGCCTTCCCGACCGTTCACGCGAACTGCCTTGCGCTCGGAATTGATCCGGCGCGCGAACCGATCCCTGTCGCGCCCGCCGCGCATTACCATATGGGCGGTATCCATGTGGATGCGCATGGGCGGAGCACGATCGAAGGGCTGTGGGCCTGTGGCGAGGTCGCCTGCACCGGCATGCATGGCGCAAACCGGCTTGCCAGCAATTCGCTGCTTGAAGCCATTGTCTTTGGCGCGCGGATCGCCAGCGATATTGAAGGCTCTGTGCCGGGCGCCCGTGCGGGCCGCGACATTGCCCCGCCCGCGCTCACCACACACAGCCATGCAACGGCCCCCTTCATGCAACAGCTTCGCCAGACCATGACCATCTATGCGGGCGTGGAGCGCAACGGGCACGGGCTTGCCCATGCGCTTGCGGAAATTAAGCGGCTGGAGCGCGCGGCGGGACCGGCGAGCCTGTTCGGTAACAGTGCCACGGCAGCAAAGCTCATCGTCGCAGCCGCCTATGCGCGCGAGGAAAGCCGGGGCGGCCATTACCGCACCGATTTCGCGGAGCCACGCGCCGCCTGGCAGCATCGCAGCTTCATCACCCTGAAAGAAGCCGCGCGCATTTGCGATGCGGCAACAGAAAGCCTTGGCGCCTCGGGCGCAGAAGAAGAACAGGTTACCGCATGACGCTGATGCCGCTCCCTGCCCTGATGATCGAGCCCGCCATTCGCATGGCGCTTGCCGAAGACCTTGGCCGCGCGGGCGACATCACCACGCAGGCGACCGTTCCGGCAGAGGCAAAGGCGCGCGTGCTGCTCAATGCACGTGTCTCCGGCCGCATCGCCGGGCTTGATTGCGCGCGCATGGCGTTCCGGCTGATTGATCCGGCGCTGAAAGTCGCCGTGGTGCGGGAAGACGGCTCCGATGTCGAGCCGGGTGACACGATTGCCGCCATTGAAGGCGCGGCGCGGTCTATCCTCACGGCAGAGCGCGTGGCGCTCAACTTTCTCGGCCATATGTCCGGTATTGCCACGGCAACGCGCGAGATTGCCCGCGCCATTGAAGGCACGAAAGCGCATGTCTGCTGCACGCGCAAGACAACGCCGGGCCTGCGCATTTTTGAAAAATATGCAGTGCGCGCGGGCGGCGGGATGAACCACCGCTTCGGCCTTGATGATGCCGTGCTGATCAAGGACAACCATATCGCCGTGTCGGGCGGTATCACGGCTGCCATTCAGCGCGCGAAACAGGCAAGCGGCCATATGGTCAAGATCGAGGTGGAAGTGGATACGCTCGACCAGCTCGACGAGGCGCTGGCCGAGGGCGTTGATGCCGTGCTGCTCGACAATATGTCGCCGCAGATGCTCACCGAGGCCGTGCGCCGCATCAATGGCCGCGCCATTGCAGAAGCATCGGGCCGCATCACGGTGGAGACGGCACCTGCCATCGCCGCATCAGGCGTTGACCTCATCTCCTGCGGCTGGATCACCCATTCGGCCCCCTGCCTTGATATCGGTCTTGATTTCGATCAGCTGACGGCCTCCTGAGCCTCAGGCCGCGATTGCGTCCTTCCCGCGCTTCCTGCTTTTCCCCGGACCAGAACTAGACTACGGTCCAGAAAATCAAAACAGGACTGACCGGGAGGAACCCATGGGACAGGCAAACGGACGCAAGTCCATCTTCATCACAGGCGCGGCGTCGGGCATGGGCCTTGAGACGGCGCGGCTTTTCGCCGGCAAGGGCTGGTTTGTTGGCGGCTATGACGTCAACGAGGCGGGCCTCAAGGCGCTTGAGAGTGAAATCGGCGCGGAGAACTGCATCGTCTCCAGGCTCGACGTTACCGACAAGAAGGCCTTCGACGCGACCGTCGCCGATTTCGGCAAGGCGACCGGCGGCAAGATGGACATTCTTTTCAACAATGCCGGTATTGGCGCGGGCGGCCTTTTCGAGCAGATGGCCTTTGAGGACAATCTGCGCGTGGTGCAGGTTAATTTCATCGGTGTACTGAACGGTATCCACGCCGCCCTGCCGCTTCTGAAGGCGACGGAGAATGCGCTCTGCTTCACCACCTCTTCCTCTTCCGCGACCTATGGCATGCCAGGCATTGCCGTCTATTCAGCGACGAAGCATGCGGTGAAGGGGCTTACCGAAGCGCTCTCCATCGAGTTCCGCCTGATTGGCGTGCGCGCGGCGGACGTGCTGCCGGGCCTGATCGATACGCCTATCCTGCCGGAAGGGGCCGCCGCCAATGCACCCAAGGAAGGCATGTTCCGCGCCATTCCGCCGGTCGAGGTCGCGAAAGTTGTCTGGGAAGCCTATGGCTCGGACAAGCTGCACTGGTATGTGCCGCCGGAGCTGGTTGAGCTCGACAAGGCAGCAGGCAATACGCCGGAACTGGTGCGCGAGCAGCTTGCATCGACAGGACCGATTGCGGCCCTGATCAAAGTAATGGAAGAAAACAAGAAGGCTTGAGGCCGAACCGCGTGACGCGAAGGTCGCTCAGGAGCGGCCTTCGCGGGCGGGCTTGTAGAAGATGTGGCGGCCGATCTTCGCCACTTCCACCATGCTGGCGGCCCAATAGGGCTGCACATAATCCGCGTGATAATACATGGCGGGCGCAAGCTCCGACGGATCCATACGGCCCATCGTTACATATTCCGCCGTGCGCAGCGCACGCGCCCAGGCGCGGCGTTCATTCGGCACCTTGTTCACCCGCGCATCGCAGGTGAAGGAGAACTGGCAGCCTGTCTTGCGGCTCGCGCCCTGATAGACAACGCCGCAAATCGTATCCGGATAGTTCTCCGCGCCGACACGATTGAGAATGACGCTCGCAACGCCGAGCTGGCCCTGGAGCGACTCGCCCCGCGCCTCGAAATAGATGCCCGCCGCAAGGCAGCGGCGCTCATTCTCGAGCATCTGCGCCCTGAGGCGCACCAGCGGCGTATCCACATCCATCGGCACGCCGGGTGCCGGAAGGATGAGGCTTGCCTGTTCAATCTGTTCGCTGAGGAAGGCATTGTCCCCGCCAAAAGCGCCGGCGAGATCGCGGCCATGCACAGGCGCATAGGCCGTTATCGGATGCGTGGCCGGGTTGGCCGCCACAACAGGATCAGGCGTCGCAAAGGCGGAGATGAGCGTGGAAGAGACGATACCGAGGCACAGCAAGGCTGCTGTCGTTTGCGCAGCGCTGGCCACCAGGTGGCCCATGTCGAGCCATTGAAACAATTTACGCATCGTTCTCTAAACCGTCTGCTTTGTTGTTTTTGCAGACCCGGAACGCGCCCTTGTCAGAAACGCGCTCGGCCCCTTCCGGGACCTTTTCGAGCCTGTTGGACAGCACCGCTACCAACGTGCCAGAGCCCGATGCCGCATCGACACCTGGGCAAATATTTACTTCTTCATCGCTGGCTCCGGAGGTAACACGCGAATCTGGGCGCAACAATGTCATAATTGCGACTTTGTAAACGCGACGGGTTATGTGATTGAATTAAAAAGATTTTTCAGGTGCGACATATCGTACCCGGGCGCCATCTCGCGCTCCCTGACGCAACGTCAAAGGCCCGCCTCGCTGCATTTCAGGCGACTCGAAGCGTTAACGCATTTCCATCAAATTGGTTGCTTATTTTAACCATCCGTACACGCCATATCCCGTTTCGAGACAATACGTGTACGGATGGATTTTCAGCCGTCAGGCAGTACCGCTGCCCGAAGTACCGTTTGCACCGCCCGAAAGTGCCGCCTGTGCGGCTGCGAGACGCGCGATCGGCACGCGGTAGGGCGAGCAGGAAACATAGGTGAGGCCCACTTCCTCGCAGAAGGCGATGGAGGCCGGGTCGCCGCCATGCTCGCCGCATATGCCGAGCTTGATGTCGGGGCGCACTTCTCTTCCCCGCCCTGCACCGATGGACACCAGTTCGCCCACGCCATCGCGGTCCAGCGAAACGAAGGGATCCTGCGCGATGATCTTCTTGCCCATATAGTCATTCATGAAATGGGCGGCGTCGTCACGGCTGATGCCGAAAGTTGTCTGCGTCAGGTCATTCGTGCCGAAGGAGAAGAACTCCGCGCTCTGGGCAATTTCCCGCGCCATCAGTACCGCGCGCGGCAGCTCGATCATGGTGCCGATGCGATAGTCGAGCTTCGCGCCCTTTTCCTTTTCGACCTCGTTTGCGACAGCGACGATACGCTCCTTCAGAAAGTCGAGTTCAGCTTTCATGCTCACAAGCGGGATCATGATTTCGGGCACAACGGCTTCGCCCGTCTTTTCCGCGGCGAGCAATGCACCTTCGAAAATGGCGCGGGCCTGCATCTCGTAGATTTCCGGGTAGGAAATACCGAGGCGGCAGCCGCGATGACCGAGCATCGGGTTTGTCTCGTCAAGCTCCGTCAGACGGCGCGCGAGCTTCTCCGCATCCATGCCCGTTTCTGCCGCGAACTCCGCAATCTCCGCCTCGCCTTTCGGCAGGAACTCATGCAACGGCGGATCAAGCAGGCGGATCGTTACGGGCAGGCCATGCATGATCTCGAAGAGCTGGCGGAAATCATCGCGCTGCATCGGGAAAATCTTGTCGAGCGCGGCGCGGCGACCCTTGACATCATCCGCGAGGATCATCTGGCGCACAGCAACGATGCGATTTTCCTCAAAGAACATATGCTCGGTGCGGCAAAGGCCGATGCCTTCCGCACCAAACTTGCGTGCTGTCTCCGCATCATGCGGCGTCTCGGCATTGGTGCGCACTTCCATGCGGCGATATTTGTCCGCCCAGCCCATCAGCGTGGCGAAATCGCCGGAGAGTTCCGGCTGCAGCGTCGGGATGCGGCCTTTCAGCACCTGCCCCGTAGAGCCATCCACCGTGATGATGTCTCCCTTCTTCACGGTGACGCCGGAGGCGGTGAAGGTCTCACTCTTGTAATCAATGCGGATGGAGCCTGCGCCCGACACGCAGGGACGGCCCATGCCGCGCGCCACCACCGCCGCATGGCTCGTCATGCCGCCGCGCGTGGTGAGGATCGCAACGGCGGAATGCATGCCGTTGATGTCTTCGGGGCTCGTCTCGACACGGACGAGTATGACTTCCCGCCCTTCCTGACGAAGAGCCGCCGCCTCATCAGAATTGAATACCACCTCGCCGCTCGCAGCGCCCGGCGAGGCGGGCAGGCCCGAGGCCAGCACATCGCGCGGCGCATCAGGATCAAGCGTCGGGTGCAGAAGCTGGTCGAGCGAGGCGGGATCGACGCGGCCAATCGCCGTCTGCTCGTCGATCAGCCCTTCCGCCACCATTTCCACCGCGATCTTGAGCGCGGCCTTCGCGGTGCGCTTTCCGGCGCGCGTCTGGAGCATCCAGAGCTTGCCTTCCTGAACGGTGAACTCGACATCCTGCATGTCGCGATAGTGCTGTTCGAGCCGCTCGAAAACGGCGGCAAGCTCTGCGAAAGCTTCGGGCATTGCCTCTTCCATGGAGGGCAGCCTGTCGCCCCCCTCAAGGCGCGCCTTCTTGGTCAGGCTTTGCGGGGTGCGGATGCCAGCCACCACATCTTCGCCCTGCGCATTCACAAGGAACTCGCCGTAATAGGCGCGCTCGCCTGTGGAAGGGTTGCGCGTGAAGGCAACGCCCGTGGCGCTCGTATTGCCCATATTGCCGAACACCATTGCCTGCACATTGACGGCGGTGCCCCAGCTTTCGGGAATGTTGTGGAGGCGGCGATAGGTTTCCGCACGGCGGTTGCGCCATGAGCCGAAGACGGCGCCAATCGCGCCCCATATCTGCTCATTCACATCCTGCGGGAACGGATGGCCAAGCTCTTCTTCCACGCGCTTCTTGTAACGTGCGATCACGTCCTTCCAGTCTTCGGCTGAAAGGTCCGTATCCAGATTATATTCCTGCTCTTCCTTGTAATACTCGAGAATTTCCTCGAAATTGTGATGATCGACGCCGAGCACCACATCGGAATACATGGAAATGAAGCGGCGATAGCTGTCATAGGCGAAACGCTCATCGCCTGCGCGCTTTGCAAGGCCCGCTGCCGTTTCGTCATTGAGGCCGAGATTCAGCACCGTATCCATCATGCCGGGCATGGAGGCGCGGGCACCGGAGCGCACGGAAACGAGAAGCGGATTTTCCGGGTCGCCAAATGACATGCCGACAGCCTTGCCGACGGCGGCAAGCGCTTCCTCGACCTGCTCGCGCAGACCCGCCGGATAGTTCCGGTCATTGTCGTAGAAGGCGGTGCAGACTTCCGTGGTGATGGTGAAACCCGGCGGCACAGGAAGGCCGATATTCGACATTTCGGCGAGGTTCGCACCCTTGCCGCCCAGAAGGTCGCGCATGGACGCCGCGCCTTCTGCCTTGCCATCACCGAAGGAATAAACCCACTTCTTCTCAGCCATAGCACTGCCTTTG
>ENA-UOVV01000268-UOVV01000268.1-compost-metagenome-genome-assembly--contig:-NODE-268-length-73037-cov-69.517360_pt1 | contig 73037 bp, 64 predicted proteins | sample MGYA00238155_ERZ761577 | MGnify/ENA primary metagenome ERZ761577 (study PRJEB28898, sample SAMN06268775) | compost metagenome | isolation source: Emeryville, CA | place: USA:Emeryville, CA | collected... | reverse complement strand
CCCGGCCGAAGGCCGACCGCACTCCCTCGCCCGCGCAGCGGGAGAGGGGGAACCGCTCGCGCCCCGCGAGCGGTGGGTGAGGGCCGGTCCGGACGCAGACGCCACCGCCCCGGCCGAAGGCCGACCGCACTCCCTCGCCCGCGCAGCGGGAGAGGGGGGACCGCTCGCGACCCGCGAGCGGTGGGTGAGGGCCGATCCGGACGCAGACGCCACCGTCCCGGCCGAAGGCCGACCGCATTCCCTCGCCCGCTCAGCGGGAGAGGGGGAACCGCTCGCGACCCGCGAGCGGTGGGTGAGGGCCGGAGCAGCGGGCGATGCGACGCGAATCGGCATCCTCGACTTCCAGGATGCCGTGCTCGGGCCGATCGCCTACGACCCGTTGAGTCTGGTCAAGGATGCGTTCCGCAGTTGGCCCGAGGCGCGCGCACGGAACTGGCTGGAAACATACCGGACACGGGCGCAGGCTGCAGGGCTGCCGGTTCCCGAGCGCGATCGCTTCCTGCGCGACGCGGACTGGATCGGCATCCAGCGCCATCTCAAGGTGATCGGCATCTTCGCGCGGCTGTGCCATCGCGACGGCAAGCCGCATTACGTCGAGGACGCGCCGCGCTTCTTCGCCTACCTCGACGCCGTGCTGCCGCGCTACCCGGAATTCGCCGCGCTGGCCGCGTTGCTGCGCGAAGTCGCACCCGAGACAGCGGCCGCATGATCCGCCACGCGATGATCCTCGCCGCCGGCCGCGGCGAACGGATGCGGCCCCTGACCGACACCGTGCCCAAGCCGCTGCTGCGCGTCGGCGGCAAGCGCCTGATCGAGCATCATCTGGAAAAGCTCGCCGCCGCAGGCGTGACGGATGTCGTCATCAACCTCTCGCACCTCGCCGACCGGTTCGCGCCCGCGCTCGGCGACGGCTCGCGCTGGAACCTGCGCATCGCGTGGAGCGACGAGGGACCGGAGCCGCTGGAAACCGGCGGCGGCATCCGCCGCGCGCTTCCGCTGCTGGGCGAAGCGCCGTTCCTCGTGGTCAGCGCCGACATCGTCAGCGACATCGACTACGCTGCGCTGCCCGCGGAACCGGAAGGTCTCGCGCACCTGGTGATGGTGCCCAATCCGGACTTCCATCCGGAGGGCGATTTCGTGCTCGACGGAACGCGACTGGCGGAGGAAGGTCCCGGACAGCGGCTGACTTTCGCCAACGTCGGCGTGTATCGCCCGGAACTGGTGTCCGGCGAGCCGGACGGGCGGTTCAAACTGCTGCCGATGTTCCAGCGCGCGATGCGTGAACGCCGACTCTCCGGCGAACGGTTCGACGGGTTCTGGCGCAACGTCGGTACACCCTTGCAGCTGGCCGAACTGCAGCGGGATGCCATCGCGATCTGATGGCATCTGCCGCGCGCGCCCCGCCCCTTTCGCGGCCGCCCGCCGTCCATGCCCCGCAGAGGCGTGCCCCCGCGACGCAGGCGAGCGGATTCCGGCCGCGCTCACAACCGATCGTGGTTCGCGAGCGCGTTCAGCACGAGCGCGTAGCTGCCGACCGTCATCCCGCGCCACAGCGGATTGTTGGCGAACAGGAGCACGTTGCCCTTGCCGTAGCGCGCCTGCACGACGGCAGCACGCCCGGCCATCGCGGCGCCATTGTCGAGCAGGCCCGAGCGCAGCAGGTCGTCCGCGTCGGCCCAGCGCACGATCACCTTCGGCCGCCGGGCCGGAGGAATCACCCACGGGTTGTTGCGCGCCTGTTCCGCGTTGAGCGGCACCGCTTCCCACGGCTTGGGCGCGGGCAGCGGATCGGGTTGCGGAAAGCCGGCAACCTCCGGGGAATCCGGATCGTCGAGTCCGCCGCGGCCGGTCGGACGCTTGTACTCCTTGGCGGTCGGCATGCCGCGTCCACCGGCGACGAGGTGGCTGACGCCGAACGACAACCCGTCCTTGCTGTACAGCGCGAACGGTGCGTCGTAGCCGCGCGCGATCGGCCCGTCCTCGTCCACGCGCAGCGCGCCGAGCAGACTGCCGACGACGCGAAGTTCCTTCTTCGGAACCACCGACACGCCGGGGGCCAGCCCGTACTCGATCGCGAACTGCGCGGTGTCCTCCGACACGATCAGCAAGCCGCCTTCGGCAACGAAGCGCCGGAGATGCTCGAGGCCGCGCTCGCCGAGCCCGGGGCGCATGTCCTCCGTTTCGTCGATGCGACCGAGGTTCGGCGTGAGCGCGGTGTTCTTCCATGGCAGCGGATTGCCGTACATCGGCATGCCCTCGACGATCAGGCGCGGATCGCCGGAATCGGTCGGCCCGAACAGGATCGCGTCGTAGCGCGCGTGCAGGTCCGGCATCCGCGCCACGTCCTGCGTGCTGATGTAGTCGTAGCGGACACCGAGCCGGTCCAGCGCCATGCGCCACCAGCCTTCGGTCTGGGTCGAAAGCCAGGTGTGCAGGATGGCGATGCGCGGCATCTTCCCGCGCACGCCGAATGCGGCCGGTTCCAGGCGCGGCGAATCGACGGCCTCGACGCGGCGCATCGGCACGTCGAGCACGGCCTTGTCCGTCACGCGCGCGACGTCGACGCCGAAGCCTTCGCCGAGCGACCAGCCGGTGTCGTCGTACGGACGCTTCTGCGGATCGTCCGGCGCCCAGTACTGGCGATCCAGCAGGACGTCGGCAATGCGCGAGTACGGCTGGTCCATGCGCACGATCCAGCTTCCGGTCGGGAACCGTCGCGCGACCTGCCTGGGCCGCGGCGGCACCGAGGGCGCATCGGACTCGTCATCGTCGCCCTTCTCCTTCGCGTCCGCGCGGGATGCGGGCACCTCTACGGTGAACGCCTTCGCGGCGCGGTGGATCTCGACGTGCTGCGCGAGCAGCACGCGCAGCAATTCCGCCTGTGCGCCCGCATGCGCATCATCGGCGGCGAGCACCCACGCGGCGGGGCCGGACGTTTTCGGCTTGGCGATCGCGTTCTTGCCCTTGATCCAGAAGTTGCGCAGGAACGTCGCGCGGTTCCCGGCGAAATAGTCGAGCGCAGTCAGCACGCCGGTCTGCGTGTAGTTGTTGTTGTTGCGCTGCGACCAGCGCACCTTGGGCCACGGCGGATTCGGGCGGTACCAGGTGCGCTCGTACTGGTCCGGTTCGAGGATGCGCTCGACGGTGTCCGCACCGGCGTTGCCGAAGGTTTCGTACAGGCGGCTGATGCCGTTGTGCATCGGTGCCATGAACATGAGATAGCCCGGACTCCACGTATCGAACGTGCCATGCGTGAACACGCCGGGCAGGCCGAGGCGCGTCATCTGCTCGACGTTGTTCCAGCCGAGCTGCTGCCACTCGGAGACCAGGATCGGATCGATCCAGGCGTTGTACGGGCCATCGCCGACGGTATTGTCGTAGAGGAACGGCACCGATTCGTGCAGGTCGTGCAGGACCTGCGCATGCCAGCCGACATAGGTGTCGAGCACGGCGCGGCTGAGGTTCAGCGTGAGCGCCATCGCGTCGCGGTTGTTGTCGTGGGCGACGTAGTGGCCCCAGTAGATCAGGCGTGGATACTGCCTGTCCGGATTGGCCTTGTGCCATCGGTAGAGATCGACCATGCGTTCGCGGCCGTCCACCTCGACCACCGGCGTGATGAGGGCGATCACGTTTTCGCGGATGCGGCGGATGTACGGCGCGTCGTCCACCGCGAGGCGGTAGGCCAGTTCCATCATCGAGGTCGGCGCGCCGGTTTCGGTCGAATGCAGCGCGCCGGTGAGGTAGTAGACCGGCGTCGTTTGCGCGATCAGCGCATCGGCCTTCGCGTCGTCCAGCCCCAGCGTGCGCGGATCGGCCAGTTGCGCGAGGCGCGCGCGATTGGCGTCGAGATCGTCCAGCAGCTTCTCGTCCGCGACCGCGACCGCGATCATCTCGCGCCCTTCCTCGCTCGTTCCGATCGTCACCACCCGCACGCGCGGCGTCGCATCGGCCAGCATGCGGAAGTACCGATGCACGTCGGCGGCATACGGCAGGAAGTCCGGCGCGCCGGCGATGTCGCCGAGCACGGCGGCCGGTGTCGGCACGCTGTCCGAGGCCGGCAGGTAGTCGGTCAGCGGCGTGTTGAAGGCCGGATCGGTCGTGTACTCGGCGATCTTCGCCGTGTAGGCCGCATCGACCGGCTGTGCCGGATCCCGCGCGAACGAACCGGCCGCCAGCGCGGTGCCGCATCCCGTACAGAACAAGGCCGCCAGCGCGGCCCGCATGATCGCGTGCATCGGACATTACCCCTGAATCGTGCAAACCGGCCAAAGGTAGCCGAGAACGGGCGCCCTCGCCCGTGCCGCACGACAGGGGCTTCTCAGGCCGGCTCGTTCCCGGCGGCCGCCTCGCCGAGCACCTCGCGCAGGAACGGCACCGTCACCCTGCGCTTGGCGGCCAGCGACGCGGCATCGATGCGCTCGAGCATCGCGAGCAGCGAGACGAGATCGCGCCTGCGCCGCGTGAACAGCCAATCCAGCGCGGCCTTGTCCAGTTCCAGACCGCGAGCGCGGGCACGGGCTTCGATCACCGCGCGGCGTTCGACCTCGTCGAGGGGCCGGAGCACCAGTTGCGTGCACGACTGCAGGCGCGAAACGAGATCCGGCAGGCGGAAACCGGCCTGTGCCGGCGCGGCGGACGCGGCGAACAGGAGCAGCGTTCCTTCCGCGCGGCAGCGGTTGTAGAGGTCGAACAACGCATGCTCCGCAGCGTCGTCGCCGGCCAGTGCATCCACGTCGTCGATCGCGAGCAGATCGCTGCCGCCGAATCCGCGGATCGCCTGCGCCCGGTCGCCGCGCAGTGATGCCGTCGCGACGTACTGCGCGCGGTGTCCTTCTTCACTCGCTTCGGCGCAGGCCGCGATCAGCAGATGGGTGCGGCCGCTGCCTGTCGCACCATGGAGATACAGCGATGCCGGATCACGCAGCGCGGCGGCACGCGCGACCAGATCGAGCGCTGCTGCATTCGGGCCGGGCACGAACGCGGAAAGGCGCTGGTGAGCAGGCCAGCGCAGGGCAAGCGGAAGCTGCGCATTCATGCCTGCGGTGCGGACGGATGCGCCTCTCGGGTCGAGCCATCGACCGCCTCGACGGCCGTCTGCACGGCGGCGCCCTCGGCCACCACCGGTGCGTCCTCCGGCGTGGTCATCACGGTGCGACCGTCCACGTCCTTGCGGTAGAGATCGCTCTGGCGATAGCGCTCGTGCAGGTAGCGCAGCACGACCATGACCACCGACGCGACCGGCAGCGCGAGCAGCACGCCGAGGAAACCGAACAGTTCGCCGCCGGCCAGCACCGCGAAGATCACCGCGACCGGATGCAGGCCGATCTTGTCGCCGACGAGCCTGGGCACCAGCACGTAGCCCTCGATCAACTGGCCGACGCCGAACACGCCGAGCACCAGCGCGACGTGCAGCCAGTCCTGATGCTGCACCAGCGCCGCGATCACGCCCATCACCACGCCGGTGATCGCACCGAGGTACGGCACGAAGCTGATGAGCCCGGCGATCATGCCGATCAGCGGGCCGACGCTGATGCCGCACAACCACAGCGCCACACCGTAGAACACGCCGAGCGCGACCATCACCGAGAGCTGCCCGCGCAGGAATGCGCCGAGTACCTCGTCCGACTCGCGCGAGAGTCGCGTGATCACCGGCTCGATCGAACGCGGAATCAGTTCGCGGATGCGCGCGACGAGGATGTCCCAGTCGCGCAGCAGATAGAACGCGACGACCGGAATCATGACCAGGTTCAGCACCCAGCCGACGATCGCCATGCCCGACTTGGATACCTTGCCGAGCACGGTCGCGGCGACGCCGCCGGCTTCCTTCCAGTGCTGCTGCAGCGCCTCGATCAGGCCGCTCGTGTCGAACGTCGCGATCGAGACGCCCAGATGCGATTCGAGCCACGGCGTCGCGCGCGTCTGGAACCACTGCGTCCAAACCGGAAGCTGCGAGAGGAAATTGCCGATCTGCCGCTCCAGCAGCGGAATCAGCAGCAGGACGATCGCGATCACCACGATCGATCCGATCAGGAACACGATGCTGGTGCCGAGGCCGCGGCCCATGCCTCGCGCCTCGAGCCGGTCCACCAGCGGATCGCACAGGTAGGCAAACAGCGCGGCGATCGCGAACGGGGTCAGCACCGGCGCGAGCAGGTACAGGAAGCCCCCGAGCACCAGCAGCAGGATCAACCACTGCCAGCGCAGACCCAGTCCGCCACGGGTTTCATCCGTCGTCATCGTCGTCCTTCCGATCTGCGTTCGCGCAGCCGTCGCCGCGCCAGAACTGCCCATGCGCCAACATAATGCAAACCGCTGGCGAGCGTGAGCGCCGCCACCGCGAGCAGGAGCGGTGCGCGCGCATCATCGGCCACGCCGATCCATCCCGCCAGACGCATCAGCTCGAACAGCACGAATGCGATCTGCGCCGCCGTGGTCGATTTGGAAAGCCGGGTCGGCGCCGCATCGAAGCGACCGATCAGGAAGTGCCAGGCCGTCGCGCCGGCGACGATCACCAGATCCCGCCCGACGACCAGGGCGACCAGCCATCCCGGCAGCGCGCCGGACAACCAGAGCGCGACGAACGCGGCCGTGAGCAGCAGCTTGTCGGCGATCGGATCGAGCATGCCTCCGATCCAGCTCTGCCAGCCGAACCGCTTGGCGAGCAATCCGTCCAGCGCATCGCTGAATCCCGCCACCGCGGCCACCGCGAGCGCGCCCTCGTGGTGTCGATGCAGGATGAGCCAGCACAGCGGCATCACGAGCACGATGCGCAGCGCGGTGATCAGGTTCGGCAGGTGGCGCAGCATGGCTGCGAGGCTTCAGCGCACGAGGGTGAACGCCGCATCCGCGCCGTCGGTCGGATCGACCACCGCCAGCGTGCGCTCGAATCCGACCACGTCGACGAACGCCGCAAGCGACGTGGTCAACGAAAGCTGCACGAGCAGACCGTCGCCCCGCGCGCCGACCGGTCGCGCCGATCGCACGAAATTGTTGTGGCCGAGATAGCCCATCACGCGCACGTAGTCGTCCGCATCGTCGACGCCGTGGATCCACACGCGCGCTTCGCTCGGCGCATCGACGGCCGTCGCGGGAAGTCCGGCGTACATGCCGAGCCCGAGCTTCTGCAGCAGGCGGTCCACCGCATCGGCGTCGAACTCGGCGACCAGCACCAGCGGCTTTTCGCCGCCCTCGCGATTCGGTTCGTAGCTGTACTGCAGGACGTACTGGTCGGCACGCGCGATCACGTCCGCCACCTCCGGCCGCGCCAGCACGTCCTCGCCACCCGCCTGCTGCGCGAACACGCGCGAGAACGCCGCGCGCAAGGCACCGGCGCGATCCGCATCCGCCTGCGAGGCGACCGGCGCGCGCCCGCTGTAGGTGGACGGCGCAGCCGACGCCGGCAGCGCGAACAGCGCGGACAGGACCAGAAGCAGACGCGGCAGGATCGGCGGCACGGCAGGCACCGGCGGGAGAAATCGGCCGCCAGTCTGCCCAAACCGCATCGGTCCGTCCATGCCGGCGGCCGCGCGCGGACGCGGATGCTAAGATGCGCGCCCGCGCGCAACCGCACCGCCATGTCCGCACAGACTCCCCCCCTGAGCTACCGCGATGCCGGCGTCGACATCGACGCGGGCAACGAAGTCGTCGAGCGCATCAAGCCGTTGGTCCGCCGCACGTTCCGCCCGGAAGTCATGGCCGGCCTCGGCGGCTTCGGCGCGCTGTTCGAACTCGGCGGCCGCTACCGCGAGCCGGTGCTGGTGTCCGGCACCGACGGTGTCGGCACCAAGCTCAAGCTCGCGCAGACACTGGACCGGCACGGCACGATCGGCATCGACCTCGTCGCGATGTGCGTCAACGACATCCTCGTGCAAGGCGCCGAGCCGCTGTTCTTCCTCGACTACTTCGCGACCGGGAAGCTGCACGTGGACACCACGGTTTCAGTCGTGGACGGCATCGCGAGAGGCTGCGAACTGGCCGGCTGCGCGCTGATCGGCGGCGAAACCGCGGAAATGCCGGACATGTACCCGCCGGGCGAATACGACCTTGCCGGTTTCGCGGTCGGCGCGGTCGAAAAGTCCGCGCTGATCGACGGCACGCGCATCCGCGCCGGCGACGTGCTGATCGGCATCGCCTCCAGCGGCGCGCACTCCAACGGCTATTCGCTGATCCGCCGCGTCGTGCAGCGCGTCGGCGCGACGCCGGACAACGACGGCTTCGACCTGGATGTCGGCGGCGTGACGCTGGCCGATGCCCTGCTCGCACCGACCACGATCTACGTCAAGCCGATCCTCGCGCTGCTGCGCGAAGTGCAGATGCACGGCATGGCGCACGTCACTGGTGGCGGCCTGCGCGAGAACGTGATCCGCGTGGTGCCGGACGGACTCGGCATCGTGATCGACCGCGCCGCATGGCCGCGCCCGGCATTGTTCGAGTGGCTGCAGCGCGAAGGCGGCATCACCGAGGACGAGATGCTGCGCACGTTCAACTGCGGCATCGGCTACGTGCTCATCGTGCCGCGCGACCAGGCCGGTCGCACGCGCGACGCGCTGGAAACACTCGGCCTCGCGGCCTGGTCGATCGGCGAAGTCGAGCCGGCCGGCGGCAACGAGCGCGTCCGCTTCACCGGATAGGCCGCCGATGCGCATCGCGGTGCTGGCATCGGGACGCGGCTCGAACCTGCAGGCGCTGCTGGATGCCGAGCGCGCGGGCGCACCGTACTCGATCGTGCTGGTCGCCGGCGACAAGCCGCAGGCGCAGGCATTGCGCCGCGCAGAGGCGGCCGGGATCGAGACCTTCGCCGCCGAGCCGCACGGCTTCGCGAGCCGCGCCGATTTCGACCGGGCGCTGTTCGGCCACGTCGCTTCCCGCACGCCGGACCTGGTCGTGCTGGCCGGCTATCTGCGCATCCTGACCCCGGAGGTGATCGCGCCGTGGGCCGGGCGGATGATCAACATCCATCCGTCCCTGCTGCCGAAGTATCCGGGCCTTGCCACGCACCGCCGCGTGCTCGAAGCCCGCGACGCGGAGCATGGCGCGACCGTGCATTTCGTGACCGCCGAACTCGACGGCGGTCCGCGCATCGCGAACGTGCGCATCGCGGTGCAGCCGGGCGACACGCCCGAGCGGCTGGCAGAACGCCTGCTGCCGCTGGAACATCGCCTGCTGACGGCCTGCGTCGCGGCGATCGCGAACGGCGAGATACGCATGGACGGCACATCGGTCGTGCACGACGGCGCCGTGCTGGAAAAACCGCTGGCACTCGCGCAGGACGGCTCGCTCGCGCGCGTCCGAACCCTCACCCGCGCGTGACGCCGGACCTGCGCCGCAGGCTGCGCGCGCAGGCGAGCCGGATGAAGTCGGGATCGCGCGCCTCCGCGCAGCACAGCCGCGCCGGGTCCGGCACGATGCCGACACGCAGCAGGTCGAGGCGATCGGCGTCCCGGCAGGTGCGCACCGTCGCATCGGCCTCCATGCGGCCATCGCTGTGGCCCTCGCAGGCGAGCGCGAGCAGGTCGAGTTCCTCGCGCGACAGCGGCAGCAGCCGGTGCGGCAGCGTGCGCACGAACGCCGCCGCGCGCGGACCATGATCGGGATCGAAGCCGTCGTCCTGCCGCTGCGAATCGTGCAGGAACGCGAACGCCTCGACGACCCGCAGGTTCGCACCCGTGCGCCGCTCCAGCGCGAGACCGTTCACGCGCACGCGCGCCCAGTGCGCGACGCCGTGGATGCCGTTCCGGTCGAGCGCGAATCCATCCCGGATCCGCACCAGCAACTCGCGCGTCATCACCTGCCCCACCTCCGAACCGAATCGCTGCACCGGCATCCACGCGAGAGTGGCCGCCGTCATGCCCGTCGTGCGATGGTATGCAAGGGCGTCAGCCGCCGGCGATCCGCCAGCGACGCGGCACGAGCGATCGATGCCTTCGACATCGTTCAGCGCCGGCGCGCGAAACTCGCCCCCGCTCCCGTCGGACCTCCGCATGAAACCGATACTGCTCGCATTCGTGATGCTCGTTGCCGGAGCCTCGGCGCATGGCGCCGAAGAGGCGCCGCGACCTTTCCGCGCCGAGTACGAGAGCCTGCGCAACGGCGACGTGCTCGGCCGCACCACGCTGTCCCTCGCGGACAACCGCAACGGCACCTGGACGCTGCGCAGCGAGACGCGCGGCACGAGCGGGCTCGCGCGCCTGGCGGACGTGCGCGTCACCGAAACGTCGCGCTTCCGCTTGCGCGACGGACGACCCGAATCGCTGGAGTACGCGTTCCGGCAGGAGTCGAGCCTGCGCGACCGCGCACGCGACATCGGGTTCGATCACGACCGCGGCGAAGTGCGCACGCGCGAGAAGGGAAAGACCTGGCGCTACGCGCTCGTGCCCGGACTGATCGACCGCCACCTCGTCACGCTCGCGCTGCGCGGCGACCTCGCGCGCAGCGCTCCGCAGCTCCAATACGCGATCGCGACGAAGGATCACGTCGAGACGCGCACCTACCGCCGCACCCGCGACGAGCAGGTGTCGGTTCCCGCCGGCGACTTCGATGCGGCGCGCGTCGAATACCGCGGCGGCAAGGACGGCAGGCGCACCATCGTCGGCTGGTACGCGCCCGCGCTGGACTGGCTGCCGGTACGGATCGAACAGACGGAAGGCGACGGCGAACGCATGGAACTGCGTCTGCTTTCACCGCCTGCGCACTGACGACCCGGCTCAGCCGGTCACGCCGAGCAAGCGGTCCGACGCCGCTTCGGCGATCATGATGGTCGGGGCGTTGGTGTTGCAACGGAAACCAAAAAATCACGCTTGAAAATCAAATGCCTGAAATCCTCGGGCTGCCGGTGATGAGCCCGGCAGAATGGCCGGCTCGATTGCCGGAAACCATTTCCCCGGCGATGACCTCAAGCGTTGATATCGGCGCGGGTATCAGCGGGCGAAGGCGGGATCACGACGTGTCTCGGGCAAACCTCAAACGCCCCGTCGTCTCATGCGCCATCTAGAATGGCCTCCCTTGGATATTGGGGGCCGTTGCGTTGAAGATCGAGGACATCGCCAGGGGGCAGCGGCTGGTCGGGGTGGACCCCGCTGGTCCCGTCGAAGTCGTGGCCGTAGCGCCCGGCGGGCAGGACGCCATCACCCTCGTGTACAGATCCACGACTGGGGTCATCGGCGAGCGGATGCTGTTCCGGGACGACGAAGCGTCCCTGGCCGAGGCCACCGCCACCCGGCCGTGGTCCTTCGCCGCCGACGGCGAGGCCTTCCAGCTCGCCGCCGAGGCGCTGCGCATCCGCTTCGCCCACCTGTTCGATCCAATGATGGCCGTCCACACCTCGGACGTGGAACCGCTGCCGCATCAGATCTCGGCCGTGTACGAGGCCATGCTCCCGCGTCAGCCGCTCCGGTTCGTGCTGGCCGACGACCCCGGTGCAGGCAAGACCATCATGGCCGGCCTGCTGATCCGCGAACTGATCATGCGCTCCGACGCCCAGCGCATCCTGGTGGTGTCGCCGGGCTCGCTGTCCGGGCAGTGGCAGGACGAACTGCGGGACAAGTTCGGGCTGGAGTTCACGCTGTTCAGCCGTGAGCAGCAGGAACTGTCGGCCAACGGCAATGCCTTCACCCAGAACGACCGATTGATCGCACGGCTGGACCAACTGGCGCGCAACGACGACCTGAAAGAGAAACTGCGCGCATCACACTGGGACCTGGTCATCATCGACGAGGCGCACAAGTGTGCGGCCAGTTTTTCCGGCGGCGAGGTCAAGAAGACTCAGCGCTACGAACTGGCCGAACTGCTCGGCTCGATCTCTCGCCACTTCCTGCTGATGACGGCGACGCCGCACAACGGCAAGGAAGAGGACTTCCAGCTGTTCATGGCGCTGCTGGATGGCGACCGCTTCTACGGCAAGTTCCGCGAAGGCGCCACGCGCGTGGACGTGTCCGACCTGATGCGTCGCCTGGTGAAGGAAGAACTGTTGAAGTTCGACGGCACCAGACTGTTCCCGCCGCGACTGGCCTACACCGCCAACTACGATCTGTCGCCGGCCGAGGAGGCGCTGTACGCGCATGTCTCGGACTACGTGCGCAACGAGTGGAACCGGGCCGAGCAACTGGATGGCAAGCAGCGCACCAGCATTGGCTTTGCGCTGACCCAGCTGCAACGCCGCCTGGCCTCCAGCCCGGCTGCCATCTACCAGTCGCTGTTGCGGCGTCGCAAGCGACTGGAAGAGCGCCTGGAGGAAGCCAGTTCGATCGCCCGCGGCAATCGGGTTGGTGAGGATCGCCCCCTCTACGGCAAGGTGGTGGCGATCGACGTGCCGGACGATCTGGACGAGGCCGAGGACGAACTGTCGCCGGAGGATTTCGAGAACGTCGCCGACCAGGCGGTCGAACAGGCCAGCACCGCCGACACCATCGCCGAGATGGAGGCCGAGCTGTTTACCCTGCGCTCGCTGGAAGCGGAAGCACGGGCGCTGTACGACAGCGGCCACGACCAGAAGTGGCGCGAGCTGTCGCAGATCCTGCAAGACAATGCGTTGATGTTCGATGCGAACGGCAACCGTCGCAAGATCATCATCTTCACCGAGCACCGCGACACGCTGGCCTACCTGGCCACGAAGATTGTCGGGCTGCTCGGGAGACCGGAAGCCGTGGTCCAGATCCACGGCGGCACCAACCGCGACGACCGTCGCCGGGTGCAGGAGGAGTTCCGCCAGAACAAAGACGTCCAGGTGCTGCTGGCCACCGACGCGGCGGGGGAAGGCGTCAACCTCCAGAACGCCAACCTGATGGTCAACTACGACCTGCCCTGGAACCCGAACCGGCTGGAACAGCGCTTCGGTCGCATCCATCGCATCGGCCAGCGCGAAATCTGCCACCTGTGGAACCTGGTGGCCCACCAGACCCGCGAAGGCGCCGTGTTCCAGCGCCTGTTCGACAAGATCGAGATCGAACGCCAGGCCTTGGGCGGCCGTGTGTTCGACGTGTTGGGTGAGGCCTTCAACGGCAAGCCGCTGAAAGACCTGCTGTGGGATGCGATCCGCTACGGCGAGCGCGAGGACGTCCAGCGCGACCTGTTCAAGGTGATCGACAACAGTCTGGACTCCGAGAGGCTGAAGGAGATCTTCCGGCGCAACGCGCTGGTGGACAACCACATGGGACTGGATGCGCTGCATGCCATCAAGGAAGAGATGGACAAGGCGGAGGCGCGCAAGCTGCAACCGCACTTCATCCGCGCCTTCTTCCTGAAAGCGTTCGAGCAACTGGGTGGCGATGCCCGTCTGCGCGAGAAGGGCCGCTACGAACTTCCGCACGTGCCGGCGGCCATCCGCGAGCGCGACCGCCGCATCGGCCAGACCCGCCAGCCGGTGCTGCCGAAGTACGCGCGCGTGTGTTTCGAGAAGGGCGACATTCGCCTGCTCGGCAAACCGATGGCCGACCTGATCCACCCGGCGCATCCGCTGATGGGCGCGGTCATCGACATGACTCTCGAAGCGCGCCTGCCGGCCTTGAAGCAGGGCAGCGTGCTGGTTGATCCCACGGACATGGGCGCCGAGCCGCACTTGTTGCTGATGGTGGACCACGAGGTGCGCGAGGGAACGGGTGAGTCCGAGCGCACGATCTCGCGCGAGGTCCAGTTCCTGCGGATCACGCCGAATGGCGAAGCCACCTTCGCAGGCTGGGCACCGCATCTGGATCTGCGTCCGGCTACTGAGGCAGAAGCTGGCCAGATCAAGCCCCTGCTCGATGCGGCATGGCTCGACCAGGGCCTCGAGCAGCGGGCGCTGGAATGGGCCGGTGGGCAACTGGTACCCAAGCATTTGACCAGCGTGCGCGACCGCCGCCTGCGCCACATCGACAAGGTCAGCCAGGCCGTGCATGAGCGACTGACCCGCGAGATCAACTTCCTCTCCCATCGTGCCATCGCGCTGCAGGAGGAAGTACGGGCCGGCAAGCAACCGCGGGTGCAGCCGGAGAACCTGATCCGCCGCGCCGAGGAGCTGACCGCGCGGCGCGCTGCGCGGCTTCAGGAGCTGGAAGCCCAGCGCCATATCGTGCCGGCTGCGCCGAAGATCATCGGCGGTGCGCTGGTCGTGCCGACCGGCTGGTTCCAGGCAGGCCGGTCTGCCGCAACGCCAGCGGCTCACGGCGTCGATCCGCTGGCGCGCTCGCGCATCGAACGGCTGGCCATGGAAGCCGTTGCCGCGGCAGAGCGCGCAATGGGGTTCAGCCCCCGCGACGTGTCGGCGGAGAAGTGCGGCTGGGACATCACCTCGGTGGTTCCGCCGACCGGCGACACGCTGCCCGACGACCGCCTGATCGAGGTCAAAGGCCGCGCCAAGGGCGCCACCACCATCACCCTGACCAAGAACGAGATCATCGCCGCACTCAACAAGCCCGAGCAGTTCTGGCTGGCCATCGTTCTGGTCAACGAGGACGACAGCACCGAAGGCCCGTACTACCTGCAAGGCCCGGTGTCGCAGGCGCCGGACTGGGCCGAGGTCAGCAAGAACCTGGAGCTGGCCGAACTGCTGGCCCGCGCCACGCGTCATGGGAGTGGGGCATGAGCCTTGCGGCGGCACGGCACGTTGGCCTAGAAAAAGAAACGCCCGCTTGTGGCGGGCGTCGGGCCGGAGATGCTATCTCCGGCGGGGCTGCGCGATGATAGCGCCTGCCTGTCGCGTTGGCGAGCGTGAGCGTCGCGCAGCCGGGAGTTCTTCGAGGTGCCGCAATGAATAACAACACCAAAAACATGCCCGCATTGCGGGTTGATCACTTGGCACTGCGCAACTTTCGTTGCTTTCCCGATATCGCCATCGACTTTCATGAGCAGCTGACGGTCATCGTTGCCAATAACGGACAAGGAAAGACGTCCGTTCTGGACGCTGTTGCGATTGCCTTGGGGCCATTTGTTGGCGCATTCGACGATGGCAAGGATCGCGCATTCGAGCGTGACGATATCCGCTTGCTCCGGACCGGCACAGGCAACCGGATGGAGTTGGCTGATGGTGGCGTAACACTGACGGCTACCGGCATCGTTGGGCGCCAAGAAGCCTCGTGGAAGCGTCAGCTGGCCGGCCCGAAATCCCGCACTACGCGCAAGGACGCCCAAATGCTGACCGATGCAGGCAAGAAGCTGCAGAGTCGGGTTCGGCGAGAAACGGAAGCGTGGACGACAGGCACCTGCCTCCCGCTGGTGGCGTACTACCCGACGGACCGCCTCTGGAACATCCGTCGCCTGCCTTACAAACCATTGCCACGCACATCGCGGATGGTCGGCTACACCCATTGCCTGGAATCCGGTTCGGACTTCCGATTGATGGCGGAATGGTTCCGATACTGGAGCTATGCGTCACTTGAGCACCGACACAAGGACCTGCAAGCACACAGAGTATCGGAGTCATCGGAAGCCGACAGCGCATTGGAAGCCGTGCGGCGTGCAATCAATCTGTGCCTCAAGCCATCCGGTTGGGGCAACATCGATTTCAGCATCGAGCGGCACGAGATCGTTGCGCGGCACCCGCAACAAGGCGAGCTCCCAGTTGCCATGCTGAGCGATGGCATCCGAAGCATGCTCACGCTGGTGGCAGACATCGCGTTTCGAGCCGTCAAGCTCAATCCGAACCTGGGCCCATTCGCAGCGACCAATACCGATGGGGTCGTATTGATCGACGAAGTAGACATGCACTTGCATCCGTCGTGGCAACAAACCGTGGTGGCATCGTTACGCGAAGCTTTCCCAAAGATGCAGTTCATCGTTACTACCCACAGCCCGCAGGTCCTGAGTACGGTCAGTAGCGAGCATATCCGCGTGCTGGGCGAGATCGATGGCATGCACAAGGCCGCGAAACCTGATTTCAGCCCATTGGCACATGAATCCGGCGATGCACTGGCCAAGGTGATGGGCACGCAGCGTGAGCCGGAGTTGGAAATTCAAGACGAAATTCGTCGTTACGAGCTCTTGGTTCGCAACGGGGATGAAGGCAGCGAGGAAGCGAACGCCTTGTTCAACAAGCTGGTGCAAGCCGGGTACCAGTTCCATGAAAGCGATCTGACCACCTGGCGTTTCCTTGCCAGTCGCACCAAGCGGGCGGGCTGACGATGTTGGAGTTGCAACATCAATTGTCCGAGCCAGTCCAACTTGCCGCCTTCCGTAATAGTCCGCCACGGAAGACGGCGGCGGACTGGAATGCCGAGGGTTTCCAACCAATCAAACAGGAGACGAAGGCAGCACTTCGGCAGGAGCAAGACGGGCTGTGTGTCTATTGCGAGCGGCGTGTCGATACTGCGGATGGGCATATCGAACACATCAAGCCCAAGGCCGGCCCCAACGCACAAGCTCAGTTGTGCTTTGTGTACTCAAACTTGGCCTTGTCCTGCAACAACCCGAAAACCTGCGGTGCCAAGAAGAAGGCGGGGGTGCTGCCCATCGAGCCAGTGCCTGGCTGCAATGCTGAGTGGTCGCTATCGACGGACGGCACGATCGAGCCCTTGCCCGACCTGATCCGTGCGCGTCGGCACGCTGTTGTCCAGACGCGCGACATGCTCGGGCTGAACAAGGATTCCAACCTCGTGGACGAGCGCAAGCGTTGGCTTGCCTCGGCAATCGAGATCTTGCAATCCGCGCCCGGCGACATTTCCCAGTTCCTGGCGCAAGCCCCTTTCCGCGCCATTCTGGCGACAGCCGTTTGAAGATGTCCATGCACCCCATCAAATCCCCCAAGAAACTCATCGAAGTCGCGCTGCCGCTGGACGACATCAACGCCGCTGCGGCGCGCGAGAAGTCGATCCGGCATGGGCACCCCAGCACGCTGCATCTGTGGTGGGCACGGCGGCCGCTGGCGGCGGCGCGGGCGGTGCTGTTTGCGCAGTTGGTCAACGATCCGGGCTACGAGACCGGCCAGGGCTTCACCCGTGGGGTGAACAAGAAGGAAGCCGCGCGCGAGCGCGAGCGCCTGTTCGACATCATCCGCGAGCTGGTGAAGTGGGAGAACACCAACAACGAGGCCGTGCTGGAACGTGCGCGGGCGGAGATCCGCAAGAGCTGGGAAGAGACCTGCGAGCTCAACAGGAAGCACCCGCAGGCGGCCGAGCTGTTCAACCCCGACAAACTGCCCGCCTTCCATGACCCGTTCGCCGGCGGCGGCGCCATTCCGCTGGAAGCCCAGCGGCTGGGCCTGGAAAGCCATGCCAGCGACCTGAACCCGGTGGCCGTGCTGATCAACAAGGCGATGATCGAGATCCCGCCGAAGTTCGCCGGCCGCAAGCCGGTGGGGCCGGTGCCTGCTGGCGAGAAGCAGACCAGGATGGCGGAAGATTGGTCCGGCGCGCGTGGCTTGGCCGAGGACGTGCGCCGCTACGGCCACTGGATGCGCGAGGAAGCGCAGAAGCGCATCGACCATCTGTACCCGCAGGTGGAGATCACCGCGGAGATGGCCAGGACCCGGCCGGACCTGAAGCCCTACGTGGGCCAGAAGCTGACCGTCATCGCCTGGCTGTGGGCGCGCACGGTGCGAAGCCCCAACCCGGCGTATTCCAACGTGCAAGTGCCACTGGCCTCCACCTTCCTGCTGTCCACCAAGGCCGGCAAGGAGGCGTGGGTGGAGCCGGTGGTGGAAGGCAGTCAGTATCGGTTCGAGGTCAAGGTGGCCGATGGCAAGCGCGAGCCGCCGGCCAGTGCGAAGGCTGGTACCAAAGCCGCTGGGCGTGGTGCCAACTTCCTCTGCCTAATGTCTGATACAGCCATTGGTGGCGAATACATCAAGACTGAAGGGCAAGCTGGGCGGATGGGCGCGCGGCTGATGGCTGTCGTGGCTGAAGGGCAGCGTGGTCGTGTGTACCTGACGCCGACTGAGGAGTACGAGGCGATGGCGCAGCAGACGCGACCGACGTGGAAGCCGTCTGGTGATGTGCCTGCACGGCTCACGGGCGGTACCTGCGTGCCTTATGGCATGAGGGAATGGGGCGACCTGTTCACCCCGCGCCAGCTCGTCGCACTGAACACCTTCTCCGATCTGGTGGCCGAGGCGCGGGATAGGATTCGCGCCGACGCCGTGAAGAGCGGCATGGCCGATGACGGCCGCGGGCTGGATGCGGGCGGTAGTGGCGCGACGGCGTATGCGGAGGCGGTGGCGACCTATGTGGCGTTCGCTGTTGACAAAGTGGCAGACAGGAACTCGACGATCTGTGGCTGGGCCACGTTGCGTGAGCATGCTCGGAATACCTTCGGCCGCCAAGCAATCCCGATGGTGTGGGACTTCGCCGAAAGCAATCCCCTCTCGGATTCGAGTGGCAACTTTGAGGGCGGGATCGAGTCGATCTGCAAAGGATTGCTATCCGTCGCCACCAACACACGCGGTAAGGCTGAGCAGGCTGACGCACAGACAACGAACATCAGCGTCGGAAAAGTGGTTTCCACCGATCCGCCGTACTACGACAACATCGGCTATGCCGACTTGTCCGACTTCTTCTACGTCTGGTTGCGGCACAACTTGCGTGCCAACTTCCCAGCGCTATTTGCGACGGTAGCTGTGCCGAAGGCCGAGGAGTTGGTTGCTACGCCCTATCGCCATGGCGGTAAGGAAGGCGCGGAGAAGTTCTTCATGGAAGGCATGACCGATGCCATGCACAACATTGCCGACAAGGCGCATGGTGCGTTCCCGGTCTCAATCTATTACGCGTTCAAGCAATCGGATACTGGTAGCGACGGCACGGCCTCTACTGGCTGGGAAACTTTCATTGCTGCCGTGCTTCGTGCCGGCTTCGCGATTCTCGGTACATGGCCCATGCGGACCGAGCTGGATAGGCGCATGATCGGCCAAGGTACCAACGCATTGGCATCCAGCATCATCCTGGTCTGCCGCCGCCGCCCGGACGACGCCCCGCAGATCCCGCGTCGTGAGTTCCAGCGCGAGCTGAAGGAGGTGCTGGGCGAGGCGCTTGAAGCCATGCTCGGTGGCGCAGACGGCGCATCGCCCATCGCCCCAGTGGACCTGGCCCAGGCCGCCATCGGCCCCGGCATGGGCGTGTTCTCGCAATACGCGGCCGTGCTGGAAAGCAACGGCGATCCGATGAGCGTGAAGACCGCGCTGATGCTGATCAACCGCCAGGTGGACGAAGTGCTGGGCGGCGAAACCTTCGACGCCGACACCAACTTCTGCCTGGGCTGGTTCGACGAGGTCGGCTTCGGCACCGGCGCCTTCGGCAACGCCGACGTGCTGGCCCGCGCCAAGGCCACCAGCGTGGACGCGGTGAAGCATGCCGGCGTGCTGGCCTCCGATGGCGGCAAGGTGCGCCTGTTGAAGCCCGACGAATACCCGGCGGACTGGGATCCGAAGACCGACACCCGCACGCCGGTGTGGGAGGCGCTGCACCAGCTCATCCGTGCCCTCAACCAGCAGGGTGAAAGCGCCGCCGGCGCGCTGCTGGCACGCATGCCCGAGCAGTCCGGCGACATCCGCCGCCTGGCCTACTGGCTCTACAACGCCTGCGCCGAACGCAAGCGCCTGCCGGAAGAAGCCCGCGCCTACAACGAGCTGATCACCGCCTGGCATGCGATTGAAGCCGCAAGTCACGAGGCGGGCCATGTCAACGTACAGGGGAGCCTGGACGTGTGATGGCGACTTCCCGCTACTTCGCCTACGGCTCCAACATGCTGCGCGAGCGGCTGGTGGCGCGTGTATCCACGGCGCACGCCGTGGCGGTGGGTGTGGTGCGCGACTACCGGTTCGACTTCGCCAAGGTCAGCGTGGACGGTTCCGGCAAGGGCGACATGGTGGCGAGTCCCGGCGATGAAGTCTGGGGCGTGCTGTACGAGTTCGATACCTCGCAAAAAGGTGATCTGGACAGCCACGAAGGCCCGCATTACCGGCCGCAGGAGGTTGTCGTGTCCACGGTCTCAGGCGATGAGAAAGCTTGGGCGTACATGGCAGAGCCGCAAAGGCGGGATCCGTCGAAGGTGCCCTACGACTGGTATCGGGCGCTGGTGATTGCAGGGGCGATGCAGCAGGGCCTGACGGATACGTCGAAAACCGGGCTGCGAGGAAATTTCAAGAAGAAAATGGATGCGATCTGTGGCTGACGAACGAATCAAGCAAGGGCCCGCGTTGCACCCGCGCGGAATGATGGCGAGCGCGATTGCGTGAGTCCCAATCCGGGACTAGACTGGCGCCATGCGCGTGATCGCCGTCTCGACGTTGAAGGCGTTCTGGACTCGCAGGCCGGCATGCCGGGATGCCGAGGCGCCGACCCTGGCGTGGTATCGCGAAGTGCTGAAGGCCGACTGGTCGTCGCCCGATGACGTGAAGCGGCAGTTCCGCACGGCAAGCATCCTGAAAGACGGGCGGGTCGTGTTCAACATCGCCGGCAACAAGTACCGCATCGTCGCATGGATCAACTATCCGTACCGGGTGCTCTATGTCCGATTCATCGGCACGCATGCGCAGTACGACCGCATCGATGCCCAAACCATTTGAGGAGTGCCATGAATATCCGCCCGATCAAGACCACAGCCGACTACCGCGCAACCTTGCGCGAGATCGAAACGCTCATGTCGGCGGCGCCGGGCACGCCTGCGGGCGACCGACTGGACGTGCTGGTGACGCTGGTCGAGGCCTACGAGCGCCGGCATTTCCCGATGGATCTTCCGGATGCCGTGGAAGCGATCAAGTTCCGGATGGAACAGGAGGGCTTGACCGTGGATGATCTGGTGCCCGCGATTGGCCGGAAGAATCGGGTGTATGAGGTTCTCGCGCGCAAGCGACCGCTCACGTTGCGGATGATCAAGACGCTCAATGCCGACTTCCACATTCCGGCAGAGAGCCTGCTCAAGCAAGCGGTCGTGCGCCGCGTCGCTTGACCGCCGGTACCGCGTACGTCGTTGGATTCCGAATGGGGGCGGACCGATGAACCTCAAACCATGGCGCGAAGTCGCCATCCCGCACGAGGATGTCCATCGCGGCACCTTCGTCCGCGCCGAGTTCGCGGCCGACATCACCCGCGTCCATGACGGCTCCGCGACGCCGGAGTACCAGGACCCGGTGCTGTTCTTCCAGCGCACCTTCATCACCGAGGGCATGGGCGCCTTGCTCACGTCGGTGGCCAAGCGGCTGGCCGGCAAGGGCGGCGATCCGGTCATCCAGTTGCAGACCGCCTTCGGCGGCGGCAAGACCCACACCATGCTGGCGGTCATGCATATGGTGGGCGGCAAGGCGCCCAAGAGCGATCTGCCAGGCATTCCGCCCTTGCTCGATGCCGCCGGCGTACTGGATCTGCCGGTTGCGAGAGTGGTGGTGCTCGATGGCGTGAAGCTGTCGCCCAGCATGCCAAGGCGTGTGGACGGCCATACCCTGCGCACGCTGTGGGGTGAGCTGGCCTGGCAACTGGGTGGCGCCGAAGCCTATGCGGCGCTGGCCGACGCCGATGCCACCGGCACCAATCCGGGCAAGGACCTGCTGGCCGAGCTGATCCGCAAGGCCGGCCCCTGCGTGATCCTGATCGACGAGCTGGTGGCCTACATCCGCCAGTTCGAGGACGGCAAGTCGTTGCCGGGCGGCACCTATGACGCCAACCTGACCTTCGTCCAGGCGCTGACCGAAGCATTGAAGGCCGCGCCGCAGGCGGTGCTGCTGGCATCCTTGCCGGAAAGCGAGCGCGAGGCGGGCAGCGAGCGCGGCGTGGCCGCGCTGCATGCGCTGGAACACTACTTCTCGCGCGTCCAGGCGATCTGGAAGCCGGTCAGCACCGAAGAGTCGTTCGAGATCGTGCGCCGTCGCCTGTTCGCCGAGATCCGCGACCAGGACACGCGCGACACGGTTTGTCGTGCCTTCGCCGACTGGTACGTGAAGCACAAGGATGATCTGCCGGGTGAGGCGCAGGAGGGGCGGTATTACGACCGTCTGCGCTCGGCCTATCCGATCCATCCGGAAGTGTTCGAGCGTCTGTACCAGGACTGGTCGGCGCTGCCGAACTTCCAGCGCACGCGCGGCGTGCTGAAACTGATGGCGCGCGTAATCCATCGCCTGTGGCAGAGCGACAACAAGGACCTGCTGATCCTGCCGGGCAGCCTGCCGCTCTACGACACAGACGTGAGCGCCGAGCTGACCAGCAACCTGCCGGTGGGCTGGGACCCCGTGCTCTCGCGCGACGTCGATGGCGAGCGCAGCGAGCCGGCGCTGCTGGAAACGCAGGAAGCGCGGTTCGGGTCGGTGCAGGCCTGTCGTCGGATCACCCGCAGCATCTTCCTGGGCAGCGCGCCGGTGTCCGGCAACGAGATGGCGCGTGGCGTCGAGACCGAGCGGCTGATCCTGAGCTGTGTCCAGCCGGGTCAGGCCCCGCACGTGTTCAAGGACGCGCTGTCGCGCTTGAAGACGCGGCTGACCTTCCTCAACGAGGGCAACAACCGCTGGTGGCTGGACGTGAAGCCCAACCTGCGGCGCGAAATGGAGGACCGCAAGCGGCGCTTCCAGGATCCCGCGGTGTTCGACGAGATCGCGGACGTGCTGCACAAGGTGCTGGGGGGCGGTTCCATCGCGCACCACCACATCTTCACGCCTGCCGCGGACGTGCCGGATGACTTCGAGCTTCGCTTGGTGGTGCTGTCGCCGAAGACGGGCTGGACGCGCGGCGCAGGCCCGAACCCGGCGCGCGATGCCGCAGCGGCGATCCTGAAGGACCGGGGCGGACAGCCGCGCGTCAAGCAGAACCGCCTGCTGTTCCTGGCGGCCGACGCCGATCAGGTCAGCCACCTGAAGGAAACGGTGCGCGCACTGCTGGCGTGGCGCAGCATCGAAACCGACCTGAAAGAGACCCGCATCACGCTGGACAACATCCAGGCCAAGCAGGTCAGCCAGAACCGGGAGCAGAGCCGCGACACCGTGCTGCGACTGATACGCGACACCTACAAGTGGCTGGTTGCGCCCACGCAGGCCGTCAGCCGCAAGGACGGTTCCGTAGGCGAGATCGAGTGGGAGGCGCAAGCGCTGAACCCCGCCGCCGTCGGGCTGGGCAAGGAGATCGACCGGGTGCTCGCCGACAACGAGTGGGTGATCGCCCAGTGGGCGCCGGTGAACCTCCACTACCTGCTCAAGCAATGGTTCTGGAAGGACGGCGCCGTGGACGTGAAGGCGCTGGACGTGTGGCAGAAGTCGTGCAGCTATCTCTACTTGCCGCGCCTGCAGAACTCGCACGTCATGGCGCATGCCATCGCCGCCGGCGCGCCCAGTCGCGATTTCTTCGGTCTTGCCAGCGGCAAGGAGGGCGACCGCTATCTCGGCTTCACCTTCGGGCAGGCGACATCTCCGTTCATGGACGTGGCGCTGCTGATCGAACCGGGCAAGGCGGCGGCGTATGAAGAAGCAACCAGACCGCCACCGGCTGAAGCGACCGACTCGCCAATGGCGACGGATGGATCGGCGCCCTCGAAGCCATTTCCGGCAGAGGCGTCAGGGGAAAGCACAACCGCGACAACCACCACTGCCACGAAGCCAATCCACTTCTGGGCGTCAGCGGAGCTGGACCCCGTCGGTGCGTCGTTGAAGTTCGCCAACATCATGAAGGAGCTGGTCGAACTTTTCAGTGCCCGCCATGGCACCAGCGTGGTCATCAAGGTGGACATCGAAGCCAGCGACAGCCGCGGGTTCGACGAGACCACCGTGCGCGCGGCGAAGGAGAACAGTCGCGTGCTGGGGATTTCGTCGGCGGAGTTCGACTGAGGCGTACTGGTCCTCATGCCGGGCCGGGGTTCTACCCTGACCCACCCCGCCCCGGAGGCTCCAACTCTTGCGAGAGCGGAGTCAGGGGCACGCCGGTGAAGCATTCCCCGGAAATGCGGATCAGCCTGCTTTCAACAGGTCCGACGCCGCTTCGGCGATCATGATGGTCGGGGCGTTGGTGTTGCCGCCCGGTAGCGTCGGCATGATCGAGGCATCGACGACGGAAAGTCCGTCGAGCCCGTGCACGCGCAGATTCGCATCGACCACGGCGTCGGCATCGCGACCCATGCGGCAGGTGCCGACCGGGTGGTAGATCGTCTCCGCCTTGCGCCGCACGAAGTGTTCGAAATCCGCGTCGCTCGCGGCATCGGCGCCGGGGAAGATTTCGGCGCCTCGATACGGCGCGAACGGCGCCTGCGCCAGGATCGTCCGGGCGGTCCGCGCGCCTTCGATCATCATGCGAAGGTCGAATCCCTCGGGATCCGTCAGGTAGTTGGCGCGAATCTCCGGCGGTGCAGCCGGGTCCGCGCTGCGCAGGCGGATCGTGCCTCGGCTGCGCGGACGCAGGAAGCACGCATGCACGGTGTAGCCGGCGCCATCCAGACGATTGCGCCCGTGATCGTCGAGCAGCGCGGGAACGAAGTGGAACTGCAGGTCGCAACGCGTGTCCGGCGCGAAACGCGAGCGCACGAATCCACCGGATTCGGCCACGTTGGAACTGCCGATGCCGTCGCGGCGCAGGAGGAACCGCAGCGCGACGGCGATGTCGTTGATGCGGTCGTACGTCACCGGTTGCGTCGACCGCACCAGCGTGCAGATGTCCAGATGATCCTGGAGATTCCCGCCGACGCCGCGCAACTCGTGCGCGAGCGCGATGCCATGCGGACGCAGCGCATCGGCCGGCCCGATCCCGGAAAGGAGCAGCAACTGCGGCGAGTTCACCGCGCCGCCCGCGAGGATCACGTGTCCGGCCTCGACGCGTTCGGTCCTGCCGCGGCGGCGGTACTCGACGCCAGCCGCGCGCTTTCCGTCGAGCAGCACGCGCGTGGCCAGCGCATGCGTGCGAACGTGGAGGTTGGCGCGCGCCAGCGCCGGATGCAGGTACGCGACCGCGGCAGAACAGCGCCGCCCCTCGCGCTGCGTGACCGCGTAGAAGCCGAAGCCATCCTGCTGCGCGCCGTTGAAGTCGTCGTTGCGCGCGAAACCGGCATCCGCCGCGGCGTCGACGAACGCCTTCGACAGCACGTTGCGATGTCGCAGCGGCGCGACATCAAGCGGACCATCCGCGCCATGGAATGCATCGGCACCGAGCGCATTGCGCTCGCTGCGCCGGAACAGCGGCAACACGTGGTCCCAGTTCCAGCGCGGATCGCCGGCCGCATCGGCCCATTCGTCGTAGTCGCGCGCGACACCGCGCGTGTAACACATCGCGTTGATGGAACTGGAGCCGCCGAACACCTTGCCGCGCGGCCACCAGAGCCTGCGGCCTTCCAGTTCCGGCTCGGGTTCGGTGCGGTAGTCCCAGTTGACCCTGCGGTTGTTGACCAGTTTGGCCAGTCCGGCCGGCATGTGGATGAACGGATGCCAGTCGCGCCCGCCGGCTTCGAGCAGGAGCACGCGATGCGCGGGGTTCGCGCTGAGCCGGTTGGCGAGCACGCAGCCCGCGGAACCGGCGCCGACGATCACGAAGTCGTAGGTCATGCCATCAGCCTAGGTCGAGTCCATAGAGCCATTGCTCCAGAAGGGCAAGCCCGGGCGCGTCCAGCCGCTCGCATCCCGGGCCGGCAGGCGTTCCCGCGCCCGCGGGGACGAGCGCGATGCGGCGGGAAACGCCGTCGTGCACGCACTGCGGGGCGCATGCCGCGCGGCGGCGCTCAGTCGAGCACCGCGACCGGATCGTCGATCCGCACCGCGCCGCCGCCGCGCGGGATCAGGTTGCGCCCGAAGGTGATCCCGTCGGCGGTGCGGCGATAGCCCGCCAGCGTGCGCAACGGCTCACCCGCCGGATCGCGTTCACCACGCTCGAAGTCGACGGTCGTGAACACGCATCGCGTGCAGGCCCTGGACACCTCGAACTCGACGGAGCCGACGCGGATGCGCCGCCATTGGTCCTCGGCGTGCGGAACGGTGCCGGCGATGACCAGATTCGGGCGGAAGCGCAGCATCGGCACCGGGCGCTCGAGCCGCGCGTTCAGCGCATCCAGTGCGGCCTGCGAGATCAGCAGCAGCGGAAAGCCGTCGGCGAAACTCACCCGATCGCCGTCGCGTCCGTAGCGGCCGTCGTACTTCGCGGTGAGCGGTCGCTCGCAGGCGTCGTCCATGTACACCAGCCGGAGACGGGCACCGAGGAAGCCGGAAATCCAGTCGTGCGCGGACGGCGCGGCGAGCAGCGGGCGGACCGGCGCTCCCCAGACGGCGGTGTCGATGCGCGGCGCATCGTCCGGTGGCAGCGCGACGTGCAGTGCCGGCATGCCCGGCGCTTCGAGCACGAGGCCGTCCGCGCGCGGATCTGCGCGAACCAGCGGCAGGCGCGCGAACGCACGCCCGGTCACGAAGCGCGCATCGGCGTCGACGACCATCCAGCGCCGATCGCCGGCCAGTCCTCGCGGCTCGACCACGGCCTCGCGCGGTGCAAGCGCGGCGCCGGACTTGAGCGGAAAGACATGGATCGCCGACACGTGCGCGGTCATCGCGCGATGATACGCATTGTCATGCCGACGACGCATGCTAGGCTTGCGTCGACCCTGGGGAATGCCGCGTGCCGAAACGACCTGCCATCCATCGCCACGAATGGTTCGTCGTCGCAGTCGCGTTCCTCTATTTCTTCTGCGTACTGGCGGCCTACTACGTGATCCGGCCGGTGCGCGACCAGCTCTCGGCCGCGGTCGGCTCGACCAACCTTCCGATTTTCTACGCCGCGACGTTCGTCGCCACGCTGGCGCTCGCGCCGGTGTTCGGCGCGCTGGTCGCGCGCTACAGGCGCAGGCACTTCGTGCCGTTCGTGTACGCGATCTTCATTCTCGGGCTGCTCGCATTCGTGCCGTTGTTCCACCTGCAGGCGCAACTGGATGCACGCGCGCTCGGTGCGGCGTTCTTCGTGTATGCGAGCGTGTTCAACCTGTTCGTCGTGTCGGTGTTCTGGAGCTTCATGGCCGACGTGCTGGACGCGGACCAGGCGCACCGGCTGTTCCCGGTGATCGCGCTCGGCGGCGCGGCCGGTGCGATCGTCGGGCCGATGCTGACCAAGGCGTTCGTCTATCTGGTCGGCGTCGCCGGACTGCTGGTGGTGTCCTCGCTCCTGCTGGTCGTCGCGATCGGCTGCATGTTCGCGCTGTCCCGCTGGGCCCGCCTCCACCCGGTCGCCGGCGACGAGCGTCGCGAACAGCGCGTGATCGGCGGCAGCTTCATCGCCGGCGCGATCGAAACGGTCAAATCGCCGCTGATGCGCCGGGTCGCGCTGCTGATGCTGCTCGGCGACGCGGTCGGCACGGTGATCTACGCGCTGCTGGCCGATTACGCGGGCACCACCTACGCGACGCGCGAGGCGCGGACCGATTTCTACGCGAACGTCGATCTGGCAACGAACATCCTGCAGGCGATCCTGCAGATCACCGTCGCGCGCACGCTGATGGTCCGCTTCGGCCCGGCACCGGCGCTCGCGCTGGACGGCATCGTCAAGGCGGTGATGCTGGGCCTGCTCGCGGCGTTCGCAGGACCGTGGATCGCCGCGGTCGCGATCGTCACTCGCGCGAGCGCGTACGGCATCTTCAAGCCCGCTTTCGACGCGCTGTACACGCGCGTGGACGCGGAAACCCGCTACAAGACCAAGAACTTCATCGATACCGCCGTGTGGCGATTCGGCGATCTCGCGGTCACCAGCAGCCTCAACGGCATCCGTGCGCTCGGCGCGGGCGTGCCGGGCCTGGCGCTGCTCGCGATGGGCGCGGCGATGCTGTCGAGCCGGGTCGGCTGGAACGCGGCGCGCTCGCTCGACCGCAGTGCACCTCAGACGCGCGAGTAGCGCCAGGACTGCATGCGCCCGTCACGATATGGCATCACCCCGTGGAACGGGCGCGCGTCCGCATCGAACACCAGCGGCAGGAAGTTCCGGTCGCCTTCCCACATCGGCAGTTCGTGCAGGCGATCCAGCGCGACCCATTCCAGCGTGCCTTCCGGATTGGATTCCAGTGGCGTGCCGGAGTAGCGCGTGACGAGGAACACGAAGCCGAGCCAGTCCTCGCCGTGCTTGCCGAAGCCGGGCCAGCTGATCGTGCCGCGCAGATGCAGTTCGTCGCAGTCGATGCCGGCTTCCTCGCGGATCTCGCGGCGCATGCCGGCCACGACGTCCTCGTGCGGCTCGAGCTTGCCGCCAAGACCGTTGTACTTGCCGAGATGCTGGTCGCCGGGACGTGCGTTGCGATGGATCATCAACACCTTCCGGCGGTCCGGCGAGAGCACGTAGCCGAGCGTGGCGACGATGGGCGTGTACGGCATCGGTTCCGGCGCGGTTGCGGAAACCGCGCATGATAGCGGGCCGGCGCCGATGGCGCGGCCGCTACAATCGCATCGTTCCGATCGAACCGGAGTCGCAATGCAAGCCGAGATCCTTTCCGAGCAACGCTGCTTCGGCGGCACCCAGGGGTTCTACCGCCATGACTCGGCCGAAACCGCGGGACCGATGCGGTTCGGCGTGTATGTGCCGCCGCTCGCGGCAGGATCGAAGGCACCCGTGCTCTACTACCTCGCCGGACTCACGTGCACCGAGGAGACGGCGGTCATCAAGGCGGGCTTCCAGCGCCTGGCGTCGGACCTCGGCCTGATCGTCGTGACGCCGGACACCAGTCCGCGAGACACCGGAATCGATGGCGCGACGGGCGACTGGGAGTTCGGCGAGGGCGCGGGTTTCTATCTCGACGCGACGCAGCCCGCCTTCGCGAAGCGCTTCCGCATGTACAGCTATGTCACGCGCGAACTGCCGGAAGTGATCCGCGCGAACGTCCCGCAGGCCGATCTCGAGCGCGAAGGCATCTTCGGGCATTCGATGGGCGGACACGGCGCGCTGACGATCGCGCTCAGGCAGCCGGATCGCTATCGCTCGGTGTCGGCGTTCGCGCCGATCGTCGCACCGTCGAAAGTGCCGTGGGGCGAGAAGGCGTTGCCGCGCTATCTCGGCGACGAGCCGACCGCGTGGCGGAAATACGATGCGGTCGCGCTGATCAAGGACGGCGCGCGCTTCCCGGGTCCGCTGCTCGTCGATCAGGGCGATGCGGACAAGTTCCTCGAACCGCAGCTTCAGCCCGCGCGCCTGGAAGCTGCGTGCCGTGGCGCCGGCCAAGCGCTCGACCTGCGCATGCACGCCGGATACGACCACAGCTACTACTTCATCCAGACCTTCATCGGCGACCATCTGCGCCATCACGCGCAGGCGCTGCGCAGCTGACCGCAGGCCGCGTCGGCTCGCTGCACGCAGCCGTGCCACCCCGCGTCCGTGCCGGGGCGCGAGGTGGCACGCATTCCGTCCGGAAGCACCCGCGTCACGCGGCCGAGCGCAGCGCTCCCTTCTTCCGGCTGCTGCCGGCACCCAGTTCGGCCGGATCGAAGTCGTCGACCGAGATGAACTCGAACGTCGCGGCTCGAACACGCGCGAGCAGCGCGCGTTCGGCGGGATCGAGCACACCCTTGGCTTCCGCATCGGCCAGCTGCGCATCGAAGTCGTAGCCTTCCAGTTGCCCGACCTTGACCGCCTTGAGGAACTTGCGTTCGACCGGCTCGGCGGCGATCACTTCCGGCAGGATCGCGAGCATGCGCCCGACCGGATTGTTCGGGTTCGGCGTGCGATAGACCGGTGCGATCAGCCGGTCGCGCGCCTCGTTCGGCGCCATCAGCAACGCGGCGACGCGACGGCCGAGCCGATCGGACGGCGGAACCTCGCGCCGACCGAGCGGGAACACCAGTGCGCGCAGCAACCACGCCACCGGGCGCACCGGGAAATTGCGCAGCACGCCGTCCAGCGCATCCTGCATGCGGAACACCGCATCGTGGAACGCCCAGGCGAGCAGCGGCTGGTCCGTCACCGGGCGACCGGCATCCTCGTAGTGCTTGAGCAGCGCGCTGGCGATGTAGAGATTGGAAAGGACGTCGCCGAGGCGAGCGGAGATCTTCTCCTTGAACTTGAGCTTGCCGCCGAGGACGAGCATCGAGGTGTCGGCGACCAGCGCGAGCGCGGCGGCGTAGCGGTTGAGCTTGCGGTAATAGCGCTTCGTGTACGCATCGCCCGGCACGCGACCGATCTTCGCGAACGCAAGGCCGAGCACGAAGCTGCGCACCGCGTTGGAAATCGCGAAGCCGACGTGGCCCCACAGCGCGGAATCGAATGCGGCGAGCTTCTCGCGATAGTCGGAAAGCTTGAGCGCATCCATTTCGCGCAGGACGAATGGATGGCAGCGGATCGCGCCCTGGCCGAAGATCATCAGGCTGCGCGTCATGATGTTCGCGCCCTCGACGGTGATCGCGATCGGCGCGCCTTGCCAGCCGCGGCCGATCCAGTTGGACGGACCGAGCTGCACGCCCTTGCCGCCATGCACGTCCATCGCATCGCGCGCGACTTCGCGCGCGCGTTCGGTCGCATGGTACTTGGCGATCGCGCTTGGCACCGCGGGCTTCTCGCCGCGATCGACCGCCGCGGCCGTCGCCGTGGACAGTGCGCCGATCGCATACGTATGGCCGCCGATCCGCGCGAGTGCCTCTTCGACGCCCTCGAAGCGGCCGATCGACAGGCCGAACTGCTTGCGGATGCGTGCGTAGCAGCCCGTGGCGGCAGCAGCGGTACGCGCGCCGCCGGTGGTGTTGGACGGCAGCGAGATCGCGCGTCCGACCGAGAGGCATTCGACCAGCATGCGCCAGCCCTGGCCGGCCATGTCCGGACCGCCGATGAGCTGCGCGAGCGGCACGAACACGTCCTTGCCGCGCACCGGGCCATTCTGGAACGGGACGTTGAGCGGCAGGTGGCGACGGCCGATCTCCAGCCCCTTGGTGTCGTGCGGAATCAGCGCGAGGGTGATGCCGAGATCGTCCTTGTCGCCGAGCAGGTGGTCGGGGTCGTACATGCGGAAGGCGAGACCGACGAGAGTCGCGACCGGCGCCAGCGTGATGTAGCGCTTGTCGAAGGTCAGGCGCACGCCGAGCACGTTGGCGCCGTTCCACTCACCCTTGCAGACGATGCCGTAGTCGGGGATCGACGTCGCGTCGGATCCGGCGTACGGGCCGGTCAGCGCGAAGCAAGGAATCTCGCGGCCGTCGGCGAGGCGCGGCAGGTAGTGATCCTTCTGCTCCTGCGTGCCGTAGTGGACGAGAAGCTCACCCGGGCCGAGCGAATTCGGCACCGCGACCGTCGACACCAGCGTGGTGGACAGCCCCGCGATCTTCTGCAACACCGCCGAGTGCGCGAGCGCGGAAAAGCCGAGGCCGCCGTATTCCTTCGGCAGGATCATTCCGAAGAACTTTTCCTTCTTGAGGAATTCCCAGATCTCGGGCGGCAGGTCGGCCAGTTCGTGCGTGATCTTCCAGTCGTCGACCATCGCGCAGAGCTGCTCGACCGGACCATCGAGGAACGCCTGTTCCTCGACCGAGAGCTGCGGCCTGGGCTGACCGAGCAGCCGGGACCAGTCCGGCTTGCCGCTGAACAGCTCGCCCTCGAAACCGACCGTGCCCGCATCCAGCGCGATCTGCTCGGTGTCGGAAAGCTGCGGCGTGACCTTCTGGAACGCGGCGAGCGCCGGTGCCGACAGACGCCGACGGCGGAAATCCACGAAATTGAGCGGCAACGCGATCAATGCGAACACCGCAAGCGTCAACAGGATCGCCGGCGTCGACGAGCCGGCCAGGAGGCCGGCGCCGACGATCGCGACGGCGGTCGCGACGGTCCACGCGGCAAGGCGCGCGCGGAGATATGCACAGACAAGGGAGACGGCCACGGCGGCCAACAGCGGTACGAGCGCGATCACGGACGGACTCCTCGCAGCAGGGCTGCAACACGATTCCGGAGGTGTCTCGAGTATGGATTCGCTCGTCGCATGCGTCAATACGCATGCGTATGGATAGGCAACTGCTTGATTGCCTTGGCCTAATCGAGCCCGCTTTGCGACAACCCCCGACGCTCGGGCACACTCGCCGGATGGATACGGTCGAAACGAGAGTCGACACGAAGGGGCGTCTGTGCGCTGCGGACTGGGAGCAGGCGGCACTGGACGCATTGGCCGAAAGCGGTCTCTCTGCCGTCGCCGTCGAGCCGCTGGCGCGACGCCTGGGCGTGACGAAGGGCAGCTTCTACTGGCATTTCCCCACGCGCGAGGCATTGATCCAGGCGGCGCTGGAACGCTGGGAGAGCAGCGACGAGCGGGACGTGCTGCTGCCGACCGAAGCGATTGCCGATCCGCGCGAACGCCTGCGGGAGCTGATCCGGCAGGTGAGCCTGAAGCGACCATCGCACGCGGTCCTCGCGGCGCTGTTCCGCGCGCTGGACCAACCGCTGATCGGCCCGGTCGTGGAGCGCGTATCCCAGCGGCGCATCGACTTCCTGACCGACGCGTTCCGGCATGCCGGATTTCCGGACACCGTTGCCGCGAACCGTGCGCGCCTCGCGTACTCGGCGTATGTCGGCTTCGTGCAACTGGCGCGCATCGGCCAGCCGAAAATGCGCCACGAGGAGTACGAAACGTACATCCGCGATTTCATAGAAACGCTGATCCCCCATTGACGGCCGCCTCCTGCACCGCCTCCGGCGCAGTCGCGTCGCGCATCGACGCGGGTTCCGGCAGCGTCGCACCATGACGAAAAAAACCCGGCATCCAGCCGGGTTTCGAGACGTTGGAGAGCCCTTCCGGGCACCTCATCCCTGCCGAGGCGGAATGGGTGGCTCCGGCGCGTCGCCGCGACCGGAGCATCGTTCTTGTCGTCCAATGATTGCCGAGCAATCCATGCCGGACAGCGCAAGGCTGCCCGGCATGGTGTCGTCATCAGAAGTCGTAACGCACCGTGAAACGGAACTGACGGGGAGCCGTATAGCTCATGTCCTGACCGTACCGCGGATTGACTTCCGTGCGGCTTGACGCATAGCGCGAGTAGTACATGTTCGGCGTCTGACGGTTGAGGACATTGAACACGTCCGCCTGCAGCGTCAGCTTGTTGTCGAACCAGCGCGGCGTCCAGGCAACATTGAGGTTGATGGTGTAGTTCCATGGCGTGCTTCCATGTGAACCACGCGGCGAGGGCGCGTAGTCCGACGATGGCGGAACATAGCCTTCACCCGACGGGTCGGTACCGGATCCCGCGAGCCCGCAGTACCAGTAGTACGAACCGTTGTAAAGGCCGGCGTCGGCCGTCGGGTAGAAGCTCGTGCAGCTGCGCGGGCGACCCGAGGCAATGATGGCGGAACCACCGACACGCCACTCCGGGGAGAACTCGTAGAAGCCGAACAGCTTGAACTGGTGCTTGCGATGATTCGGCAACAGGCCGCTGGAGTTGACCATCAGCTGCGGCAAGTCCCAATCCTGCGTGACGGAAACGTCCGCCTGACCACCGGATCCGGTATCAAGCTCGGAATTCAACTGGCCTTCGGTGTTGCCCCAGTTGCGGGACCAGAGGTACTCGATGCGACCGTACCAGTTGTCGGTGAAGCGATGCTCCAGCGAGAGGTTGACCGCGTAGTACTTGCGCTTCAGCTTGGGCAGCCCCAGGTCTTCGGCAGAGTAATGCACCGGCACAAGGCTTCCATCCTCCTGCTCCTCGTAGAAGGTATTGCCGACTCCCGGATTGAACATGTAGCACGCGCCACCCAGCGCCGGCGTGCAGGTATCGTCGATCGCGCTTCGCAGGTTGCGATACATGCCCTTGATGCCCCACGTCCACGTATCGTTGAGCTCCTGCTCGAAGCCGAGCATGTACTCGTCCTGATAGTGCGACTTCAGATCCTTGGCCGCCACCGTGCGCGGATTGGGGGCACCACCGCACTCGAGGTTGGACGAGATCACATGCGTCTCGCCCGGGCACAGATACCCGATGTCCTGGACCGGAACATTCGTCAGTCCCGTTGGCGCACCCGTGACAGGATCGATCCCCGTATAGGTGAAGTACTCGAGGGTATACAGCGAGCCGGAAGCCGCGCGGAGGGCAACATTGCTCGGCAGCGCAAGATGGTAGCGGCCGGCATTGCCGTACAGCTTCATGCTCGAGTCACCCTTGATGTCCCACGACGCGCCAAGGCGCGGCGCAAGCTGGTGGCGCTGGCTGACGTACGGCTCGCCACTGCCGGTGTAGTTGGTGAACTGCTCGTTGCGCAGACCAAGCTGCAGCAGCAGGTTGTCGGTGACCTGCCAGCGATCTTCGATGTACTGCGACCTCTGCTTGGTCGTGATCGTGCCCGACTGCGTGTAGTACTGGCGACGCACGTAGTAGCCGTCCGGTCCGAAACCGCCGGCATCGGCCGGCGCACCGACTCCGTGCGACGCGTCGATCGGCTGTGTCGGGTCAGCCGTATAGCTGAACACCCAGACATAGCCGCCTGCATATTCACTCAACCGATACGATTCGGCATCGGATGCTTCGTAGCCGACGCGCAGCTCATGATCACCGAGGCGATAGGTAAGGTCGAAGCGACCACCCTTCGTCTCGTCATAGCTGTCTGCATCGTAGGTGCCGTACAACTGGCACGTCGTGTACTCCAGCCCAGGTACACGCGCGGCTGCTCCGGCGGAAATGCGTGGACAGTTCGGATCATAACCAGGCACTTTCGCCGTGTGATCGATCTTGTTGCGACCGTAGAGAATCGACAAGGTCAGGTCGTCCGTGAGGTAACCCGTGTACTTGCCGATGTACAACTTGGAATCGTCACGCGTGGACTGACCCACCTCGTGTTCCGTCCCCGGCGTGAAGGTGTCGTAGTCGTACGTGGAGTAGAACGGGTCATACTTCTCCACGTCGGAGATGCCCGTGAACTCGAGAATGTGGTCATCGGTGATGCGCCAGTCGACCTTCGCCATCCAGCGCGGGAACTCGCGCGAATAGTCGACCCAGTCGCTCGCGGTTCCACCGCCGGTGCGTGTCGCGGCGACTCCCTGCCCATTGCGTTCGCTCTTCTCCGCATTGACGTAGAGGAACAGCTTGTCCTTGACGATCGGGCCGCCCGCATACACGCCGTACAACCACTCCCAATACTGGTTGTCCTTGCGGTACTGGTACAGCGTGCCGTCGGTCTGCAGATCCGGATCGGATTGGTTCGACCCGTAGAATCCGGTATTCGGGTAGTAGTAATTGCGCGGATCGGAACGGAGGGATTCCGGCGCCCATTGCGAGTAGACGCCGAACTTCCACTCGTTCGTGCCGCGCTTGGTGACGACGTTGATCACGCCGCCGGTCGAGCGACCGAACTCTGCGCCATAGCCGCCGATCAGGATCTGTTGCTGGTCGATCGCATCGAACGGCAGCGTGTAGTAGCCGATGCTGGTCAGCGGATTGGTGACGGGATAACCGTTGATGTAGTAGGCGTTCTCGGACGAGGCCGATCCGCCGAAGCTCGGAATCGTCTGGCCGGAGTCGTCCGTATAGCTGGAATTGAACACCACGCTGGGCGCGAGCAGCGCGACGGACGTGATGTCGTTCCGGACCGAAATCCGCTGCAGTTCCTCGGATGTGAACACCGTGCGCGTATCCACTTGCGACACGTCGATCGTGGGGACCGACGATGCGCTGACCTCGATCGTGCCCAGTTCCTGCGTCCCGCCGACCGCCGAAACCTCGACACCGCCGGAAATCGTGACCAGCACGTTCTCGCGCGCGGCGATGGTCGATCCGCCGCTCTGGATCGTCACGTCGTAGCGTCCGGGCGGAAGGTCGCCGGCGCGGTAGCGACCGGAACTGTCCGCGGAGACGGTACGAGTGAAGCCGGTGTCCTTGTTGACCACCGTGACGGTGGAACCCTCGCCGGCCTGACCGAAGATCGAGCCCGTCGTGTTCGATTGCGCGAACAGCGGCGAAGCGGACATCAGGCACGAGCTGATCGCCAGCGCGATCAGCGAACGACGCATGCTCACGCGTCGGCTTGAAGAAGACTGCGACATGGAAATCTCCCCGAGTATGGTTGCGTCATCGCGAGACCGACATCCCTGAATTGACGACGAGCGGATCATCCGACGCCCGTTCCGCCTGCCGCCAAGGTTCGCGATGAACCCTTTGCCTTCGCGCAGACCCCTTCGAAATGCCGGCGCCTGCAACACTCCCGTCACGAACCGTAAACGATTTCTGAACGTTGTGCAAACGGTTCCGCACACTCCCCGACCTCCCCTGGCGATACCCTCGCGGGACCGAGCCGTGCATTTATCTCCATACATCAAAGAGTTGCAGAACGAAAAACGCCTGTTGTCGTACGATGAGCGACGTACGTGAGGATGCATGTTCGGACATGCGTGCCGAATGGGACATGCTCGCGAGCAGGAGATCGTGTTCCGTCGACTGTCGCGGGCTGCCTTGCTAGCGCGTCACGTGACGGCTACCGTCTGGCCCTTTCCACGGGCTCACGACGACATGGCTACCTCGCTTGCTTCACTCGATGCCTGGGTTGCGGAAGTCGCGCGGCTGACGCGCCCCGATCGCATCCACTGGTGCGACGGGACCGATGCCGAAGCGACGGCATTGCGCGAGCAGATGCTTGCCGATGGCACGCTCGTGGCGCTCGATCAGACGGCGTTCCCGGGATGCGTGCTGCATCGCTCGCACCCGGCGGATGTCGCGCGCGTGGAGCACCTGACACTGGTATGCACCCGCGACGAAGCCGATGCCGGCCCGAACAACCACTGGATGGCGCCGGCCGAAGCGCACGCGAAGATCGACGCGCTGTTCGACGGCTGCATGCGGGGGCGCACGATGTACGTGGTGCCCTACTGCATGGGGCCGATCGACTCCCCGATCGCGCGATGCGGCGTGGAGATCACCGATTCGCCCTACGTCGTGGAGAACATGCGCCTGATGACGCGCATGGGCGCGGCAGCACTGGCGCGGATCGAGCGCGAGGGCACCTTCGTCAAGGGACTGCATTCGATCGGCGAACTCGATCCGGATCGGCGCTGGATCATGCACTTTCCGGAGGAACTCTCGATCAAGTCCTACGGGTCCGGATACGGCGGCAACGCACTGCTCGGCAAGAAATGTCATGCCTTGCGCATCGGCTCCTGGCAGGCGCGCGAGGAAGGCTGGCTCGCCGAGCACATGCTGATCGTCGGCATCGAGAATCCCGCGGGCGAGACGCATTACATCGCCGCGGCCTTTCCATCGGCCTGCGGCAAGACCAACCTCGCGATGCTGATCCCGCCCGAGCGCTATCGCGCCGCAGGCTGGAAGGTCTGGACGGTCGGCGACGACATCTGCTGGATGAAGCCGGGCCCGGACGGACGGCTGTGGGGGATCAACCCGGAGGCGGGCTTCTTCGGCGTCGCACCAGGCACCAGCGCCGCCACCAATCCGAACGCGCTGGCCACGATCCAGCGCGACACGATCTTCACCAACGTCGCGGTCACGGCAGACGGCAGACCGTGGTGGGAAGGACTGCCCGACGGCGCGCCGGCCATCGACTGGCAGGGCCGTCCCTACGACCCGGCCAACGGCCCCGCCGCCCACCCGAACTCGCGCTTCACCGTGGCCGCGCGCCAGTGTCCGAGCGCGTCGCCGCACATGGACGATCCGCAGGGCGTGCCGATCTCGGCGATCGTGTTCGGCGGTCGCCGTCCTTCGCTGGTCCCGCTGGTGTTCGAAGCCCGCGACTGGGCGCACGGCGTGCTGGTCGGCGCGGCGATGGGTTCGGAAACCACGGCGGCCGCAACCGGTGCTGTCGGCGTGCTGCGCCGCGATTCGATGGCGATGAAACCGTTCTGCGGCTACAACTTCGGCGACTACTTCGCGCATTGGCTTTCCTTCGACCGCCCCGGCGCGAAGCTGCCGAAGATCTTCCACGTCAACTGGTTCCGCAAGGGCGCCGATGGCCGCTTCCTGTGGCCCGGGTTCGGCGACAACCTGCGCGTGCTGGAATGGATCCTCGCGCGATGCAACGGCGAAGGCCGCGCCGTCGAAACCCCGATCGGCAACGTCCCGGCGCCGGATGCGCTGGACACGGCGGGGCTTGGCCTTGCGGACGACGCGCTCGCGGAACTGCTCGCGATCGACGTCGAGGGATGGCTGGCCGAGGTCGAGGACATCGGTCGCTATCTCGACTCGTTCGGCGAACGCGCGCCGGACCGCCTTCGTCGCGAGCAGCGGCGCGTGGCGCAGGCGCTGGCCGCGGCTGCCCCGCGTCCCGCGGCCCGCACCGCTGCCGGCTGATCCCGCGCCGGACGGGGCCGCGAACGCATTAAACCCTGCGCGGCGATGGCGCATCCAAGCCGGCACGATGAATGCCTGTCTCGCCCTTCCGCTGCCGATGAACGACGCGAACCGCGCTGGATCGCCCACTGCCCCGGCCGATGCCGATCTGGTCCGCCGGGCGGCCGCCGGAGACAGCCGCGCGTTCGAGGCGCTGTACCGCCGGCATGCCGGTCGCGTCCACGGCGCGGTGTGGCGCCTCGCGGGAATGAACGAGGCACGCGCACAGGAACTCACCCAGGAGGCCTTCGTGCGTGCATGGCAGAAGCTCGACAGCTTCCGCTTCGAAAGCGCGTTCTCGACCTGGCTGCATCGTCTTGCCGTCAACGTGGCCCTGATGGACCTTCGTTCGCGCGGGCCGGAAACCGCGTTGGAGGACGACGTGCTGGAAGCCGTCGCGGCAGCGGACACGCCGTTCTGCGCCGGCGAACGCGCAGACCTCGAACGCGCGGTGGCGAGCCTGCCGCCGCGAGCGCGTGCCGTGCTCGTGCTGCATGACATCGAGGGCTGGAAGCACGAGGAAATCGGCCGCGAGCTCGGCATGGCCGTGGGCTCGTCCAAGGCGCAACTGCATCGCGCGCGTGCGCTGCTGCGCAGCCGGATAGGCGATGGACATCAATCCGGCTCGACGCAAGCCGAACGCGGGAGGAACGCATGAACGACTTCGAACTGCAGCGTGACCTGCGCAAGCTTGCCGGCGAACGGATGCCGGAAGCCGACCTGTGGCCCGCAATCGCGGCGCGCCTCGAGCCGCGTGTCGAAGCGAGGCGCCCGCATCGCCGGGTGCTGCCGTTCGCCGCCGCCGCGGCGCTGCTGGTCGCGATGGGAGCGGGCTTTCTCGCGCATCGCCCCGCACCGGCACCGCAGCCGGTCGCGGAAACGCGCGCGGACGAGACGATGCGCTGGTCGACGCGCGACATCGAACGCATCGCACGCAGCCGCGGCAGCGATCCGCGCGTGCTCGATGCGAACATCGTGCTGGATGCCGCGCAACAGGAACTCGCGCAGGCGCTCGAACAGCGGCCCGACGCCGTGTTCCTGGTCAGCCTGCTGAACCGAACCCACGCCCAACGCATGAAGCTCGATCGCTTCACCGCGCGTGCAGGATGAACGAAACCGGAGTCCACACATGAACCGCCTCTGCCCCGCCCTTGCCCTGTCCATGCTCCTCGCCGGCATCGCGCATGCAGGCACGCCCATCAACCAGACACGCAACGTGGCTGCGGATGCGCGCATCGACGTGTCCAACGTCAAGGGCTCCGTCACCGTCGCCGCCTGGGATCGGCAGGAGGTCGCCATCACCGGCACGCTCGGCGACGGCGTCAAGGAACTGCTCGTCGAAGGCAGCGAGCACCATCTCGTCATCAAGGTGGAACCACCGAAGTCCGGCAGCTGGTTCAGCTGGGGTGCGGACTCGCGCATGGGCCCCACCATCCTCGACATCAAGGCGCCGCGCGGAGCGGAGATGAACATCGAGGTGGTCAGCGCCGACGTCACCGTCGCCGGCATCGCGGGACGCTCGCTCGACGTCGACAGCGTCAGCGGCAACGTGCGACTCGACAGCGATGCGAAGGAGGTCGACATCGACAGCGTCAGCGGCGACGTGGACCTGCGCGGCACGTCATCACGCGCGCACCTGGAGACCGTGTCCGGAAACCTGCGCGTGCACGGCCTCGGCGGCGAGATCTCGATGGAAACGGTGTCCGGCGACATCGACGCCGAGGATCTCGCGTGGAGCGGAGTCGAAGCCGGCTCCGTGTCCGGCGACATCAACCTGCGCGGCCGCCCCGCCTCCGGCGCCCGGCTCGAAGTCGAGACCATGAGCGGCGACGTGCGCATCGAGGTTCCCGCCGAGCTTTCCGCCCGCGTGGAGCTGTCGACCTTCAGCGGCGGCATCCGCAGCGACTTCGGATCCGTCGAGGAACCCGAGCACGGCCCCGGCAGCAGTCTCGAGGCGACGATCGGCAACGGCGACGGCACGATTCGCGCGGAAACCTTCAGCGGCGACATCCAGTTGCGCCGCCGCTGACCGGCCGTTCGTTTCAGGCGAATCCGCTTCCCTGCCCGATCGCGAGCAGATCCCCCAGCAGGGCCTGCGCGGTGACATCCGGCCCCGCGCCCGGCCCCTGGATCACCAGCGTGCTCGTTCGATACCGCTCGGTCGTCAACGAGAACAGGTTGTCGGCACCGACCAGGCGTGCGGCCGGATGCGTCGCCGCCACTTCCGCCAGCCCGACGCGCGCAGCGCCTCCGTCGTCGAGCCGCGCGAGGAATCTCAGCACGTTGCCGCGTGCCTCGGCGTGGCGGCGCCAGTCCTCCAGCGCATCGTCCATTTCCGACAGGCGGTCGAGAAACGTCGGAACACCCCCGGCCTGCAGCGCGGGTGGCACCAGCCCCTCGACTTCGACATCATCGACATCAAGCGGCCACCCTGCGGCGCGAGCGAGGATCAGCAGCTTGCGCGCGACGTCCGCGCCGGCGAGGTCATGGCGCGGATCGGGCTCGGTCAGCCCCCGTTCGCGTGCCTCCCGGACCAGCGCCGAGAACGGCCGTGAACCGTCGAACCGGTTGAACAGCCACGAAAGCGAGCCGGAGAACACGCCATCGAGCGCGACCAGCCGATCGCCGCATGCACGCAGGCGGCGGACCGTGGCCAGCGCGGGCAGGCCCGCGCCGACGGTCGCCGCATCGCCATACCGCGTCCGTCCCAGCGCGATCGCCCGTTGCAGCGCCCGCCAAGCGGAAAGACCACCGCCGGCGGCCGCCTTGTTGGCGCTGACGACGTGGTAGCCGGATGCCAACCAGCGTGCATGCGATGCCGCTACCTGCTCCGAAGCGGTGGCGTCCACGATCACCCGTTCCGCCACGCCGCTGGCGTCCAGCGCGCGGCACAGCAGCGCGTCGTCGCGAGCTGCTCCTGTCCGGGCAAGCGCGTCGCGGGCATGCGCGGGAACCAGCCCGCGCACACCGCAAAGTTGCCGACGCGAATCGGCGACGCCGACGAGATGCACGTCGGAGGCAGCCGGCGTCGCCAGCAGGCGCAACAATGCAGCGCCCACGACGCCGGTACCAAGCAGCGCGACCGCGACGCCGCGCGTTTCCATGCGAGGAAACCGCAAGGCGGCGTTCATGCCTGTTGCCTCCGCGCCTGCGACGCTCGTGCCCGATCGAGCGCGGCATCGAGGTCGGCACACAGATCGTCGCCATCCTCGATGCCCACCGACAGACGCAGCAACGAATCGCCGATGCCGGCCGCGCGGCGCGCCTCGGGCGCCATCGACGCATGCGTCATCGTCGCCGGGTGCGCGACGAGGCTTTCCACGCCGCCCAGCGATTCGGCCAGCGAAAAGCAGCACAGGCCATCGAGGAACCGCTCGATCGCGCCCACGCCACCTGCCAGTTCGAAGCTGAGCATCGCGCCGAATCCGCTTTGCTGCCTCGCCGCCAGCGCATGCCCCGCATGCGACACAAGGCCGGGCCAATGCACGGCCGCGACCGCCGGGTTCGCGACCAGCAAGGCCGCAACGCGTGCCGCGTTCTCCTCGTGCGCGCGCATGCGCGGCGCGAGCGTGCGAAGGCCACGCAGGGTCAGGAAGCTGTCGAACGGCGCACCGCCGAGGCCGATGCAGTTGGCCCACCAGCCGAGCTGTCCGGCCACTTCGGCATCGCGCGCGATCACCGCGCCGCCCACGACGTCGCCGTGGCCGTTGATGTACTTGGTCGTGGAATGCACGACCACATCGGCACCCAGCGTGAGCGGCTGCTGCAGGATCGGCGACAGGAACGTGTTGTCGACCACGCACAACGCGCCGACGGCGTGCGCGGCCGTCGCGACATGGCGAATGTCGGTGATCCGCAGCAACGGGTTGGACGGCGTCTCGACCCAGACCAGGTCGGGCTTCGCCGACAGCGCTTCGGCGAGCCGCACAGGATCGCCGAGATCGGCGAACACGACCTCGAAGCGGCCCTTGCGCGCCCAGGCGTCGAGCAACCGCCACGTTCCGCCGTAACAATCATGGCTGGCCACGACGCGCCCGCCCGCGGGAACCAGTTCCAGCACCAGCGCGATGGCCGCCATGCCGCTCGCCGTGACGACCGCACCGGCGCCCTGCTCCAGATCGGCGAGCGCAGCGGCCAGTTGATCACGGGTCGGATTGCCGCTGCGCGAGTAGTCGTAGGCACGCTTGCGGCCGAAGCCCTCGAACGCGTAGTTGGTGCTCAGATGGAGCGGCGGAACGACGGCACCGTACTGCGCGTCGCTCTCGATGCCGGCGCGGACCGCGCGCGTGCAGGCGGAAACTGTCATCGACCCGTCCTCGGAAAGCGCCGGCATCAGCCGGCGCGGGTACAAAGGGTTTCGTGCACCAGTGCGCCGATACGCTCCGGCTCCTTGAGGAACGCGTCGTGTCCGTACAGCGAATCGAGCACATGGAGCGTCGCGGCTGCGGCGCTCTCCTGCTGCAGGCGGCACAGGTCGGACAGCGGCACCACGCGATCGGATGCCACGCCGATCAAGGTCAGCGGCACGCGTATGTCGCGCGGCGCGACGGCATGGAGGTCGATCGACTCGGACAGCGACAGGAAGCGATCGGCGTCGAAGGTGCGCGCGAAGCGCTCACCGGCGGCGCCGAGCCAGCCCTCCTCCGCAAAGCGAAAGCGCGTACCGTCGAAAACCGGCTCCGCCGCGCAGCGCTCGGCGAACTCGCGCTCGCTGCGATAAGTCGTCATCGCGATGCGCCGCGCGAGATCGAGCCCGGCCGCGACGTCGCCCTGCCGCCGTGCCAGCCGCACGACCTCTCGCTGGATGTTGCGCAGCGCGGTGCTGAGCGGATGCGGGCGATGCGCGCCGCTGATCGCGAGCACGTGCCCGACCCGGTCCGCGTGCCGCGACGCGAATGCGAGACCGACCATCGCACCGTAGGACGATCCCGCGAAGGCGTGCGCCCGCGCCACGCCAAGCGCGTCCAGCACCGCGGCGATCGCGTCGGCCTGGTCGTCGGTACTCACCGCCGGCCCCCGCACGTCCGATGCGCACAGCCAGTCGATCGAGACCACGCGGAACCGCCGCGTGTCGAGCGCGCGGTCGGGCCCGCAGATGCCGGACCACCATCCGGGCGCACCGGATTCGTCATGACATGTCGCACGATGCGCCGAGATGCCGCCTTGCACGACCACGACCGGAGCATGTGCAGGCCCGAAGGTCGCATGGCGCACGGACACGGCACATTCCGATTGCGCATAGCGCCCGCGCAGGCGCACCTCGCAGGTGCCGAATGCGGCATGCGCGGGCGCACGCTCACCTGCCGGCGGATCACCGCATCCGGCAACTTCCATGCCCTGCACGTCGACCAGAAGACTCATCGCACCTCTCCGTTGCGGAAGCCACCGAAACCATTCCGACGGAGCACGTGCCGCGTGCTTCCCCGCTTGTTCGCGGGGAAGCAACGCAACCCATCTCTCGGTACCGCATCGCGGAACCGCGGGAATTGGCACCATGCGGGCATCCGCTGGTTGCCCCGGCGTCCAAGGGCCTGTCCCTCAGCCGGTCTCGATGAGCAGTGGGCGGACTGTATTCCCGCATCGAACCGATGTCAACGGATGTCTGGATGTTTAGACGTCCATATTGAGGAAACAGGCCCGCACCTTGCGGGAACGCCGAACTCCACGTTCCACTCCGGCCCGACCGGGCCGGACGCGGTTGCCGGCGCCGGATTCCGCGACTGCGGATAGAATGCGCGCCTCGCCGGAATCCAGCCCACCATGTCCTCCCACCCTGCCGAAACCGCCCGCCGCCGCACGTTCGCGATCATTTCCCACCCGGACGCGGGCAAGACCACCCTGACCGAGAAGCTGCTGCTGTTCGGCGGCGCCATCCAGCTCGCCGGCAGTGTCAAGGGGCGCAAGGCGGCTCGCCACGCGACCTCGGACTGGATGACGCTGGAGAAGGAACGCGGAATCTCGGTGACATCCTCGGTCATGCAGTTCCCGTACGAAGGCAGGATCGTCAACCTGCTCGACACGCCCGGACACGCGGACTTCGGCGAGGACACGTACCGCGTGCTGACCGCCGTCGACTCCGCGCTGATGGTGATCGACTGCGCCAAGGGCGTGGAGGAACGCACCATCAAGCTGATGGAGGTGTGCCGCCTGCGCGACACGCCGATCATGAGCTTCGTGAACAAGCTCGACCGCGAAGGTCGCGCACCGATCGAACTGCTGGACGAAATCGAATCGGTGCTGCGGATTCCGTGTGCGCCGATCACCTGGCCGATCGGCATGGGCTCGCGACTGAAGGGCGTGTACCACCTCGCGCGCGACGAAGTGCATCTGTACGAGGCCGGCCGCAACTTCACGCGGCAGGACTCGACCATTCTTCCGTTGAAGGACCCTTCGGTCCCCGAACGCATCGGCCGGGCGGCGTTCGACGAACTCATGGAAGAACTCGAGCTCGTCCGCGGCGCATCGCATCCGTTCGATCGCGAGGACTACCTCGCCGGCCGGCAAACGCCGGTGTTCTTCGGTTCGGCGGTCAACAACTTCGGCGTGCAGCCGCTGCTGGACTTCTTCGTCGAACATGCCCCGCCACCACAGCCGCGCGCGACCACGACACGCACGGTGTCGCCGGACGAGGACACCTTCAGCGGGTTCGTGTTCAAGATCCAGGCGAACATGGATCCGGCGCATCGCGACCGCGTCGCCTTCCTGCGCGTCTGCTCCGGCCGCTACGACGCCGGCATGAAGATGCTGCACGTCCGCACCGGAAAGGAAATGCGCGTGGCGAACGCACTGACCTTCATGGCCTCCGATCGCGAGATCGCCGAGTCGGCATGGCCGGGAGACGTGATCGGCCTGCACAACCACGGCACGATCTCGATCGGCGACTCGTTCACTGCCGGCGAACCGCTGTCGTTCACCGGGATTCCGAACTTCGCGCCGGAGCTTTTCCGGCGCGCACGCCTGCGCGATCCGCTGAAGATGAAGGCGCTGCAGAAGGGTCTGGCGCAATTGTCGGAGGAAGGCGCGACGCAGTTCTTCCGCCCGCTGATGTCCAATGACCTCATCCTCGGCGCGGTGGGCGTGCTGCAGTTCGACGTCGTCGCGTACCGGCTCAAGGACGAGTACGGCGTCGAGGCCGCATTCGAGAACGTCGGCGTCGCAACCGCGCGCTGGGTGCATTGCGATGATGCGCGCAAGCTGGAGGAGTTCCGCGAGAAGAACGCGACGAACCTGGCGCTCGATGCGGCCGGCGAACTCGTCTACCTCGCCCCCTCGCGCGTGAACCTGCAACTGGCGGAGGAACGCTGGCCGACGATCCGCTTCGCCGCCACACGCGAGCACGCCAGCGCGCTGGAAACGGCCTGAGCGCCGCCCCGAAACGAAGACGCCCGGCCGGAGCCGGGCGTCGCGACGCATCGTTGCCCGTGCGGATCAACCGCCCGCGGCGAAGCCCGCGCGGAACAGCGAATCGGAAGGACTGCGCACCTCCGCCGCGTCATCCGCTGCGGCGAAGATGCGGTCCCGGCTGGTAAAGATCCTGTCCGGCAACGCGACGGAACCGGAGGACGCGGCCACGTCGTCCCATGTTGCGTGCCCCGTATCCGCATGGCGATCGCGCAAGCCGATCACGAACGCGAAAACGAAGCATGCGGCGAGCGCACCGATCCAGGCTGCGACGCGCGGGCGGCGCGCCACGGCATGACGGGGAACGCCGTGCCCGCGGCGAGCGCGATGCATCGGGCGAGCCCGCATTTCCGCCACGTCGGCCGCCAGCGCCTTCGAATCCGCTTCCAGCTCGCGCAACATCCGCGCCAGCGCCGCGTGCGGGGTCGAGCCGGCAAGCGCGCCGGCCAGCACGTCGCGACGTTCCGGATCCAGCACCCGGGCCGATACGGCCGCAACCAGTGCCTCGGCATCCACGGAAGTCGCGGACGGCGCGGATGCCATGCGGCGATACAGGTCGGAAAGCGACGGCTTGTTCATGTTCGTTCAGTCTTCGAAATCATCCAGCCCGAGTTCGCGCAGCCTCGCCTTGAGCTCTTCCATGCCGCGCGATACCAGTTTTCGTGCCGCCTCCACCGAAGCGATTCCGGCGAGATCGGCGATCTCCTGCAGCGCAAATCCCTGCAACTGCAGCGTCACGGCGAGACGGCGACGCTCCGGAATCTCCGCCAGACAGCGCCGGATGCCTTGCATCCGCTCGCTGTCGCCGGCACTGCGATCCGGCCCGACCGGCCCGTCCAGCACCGCCTCCGGCAAACCCTCGTCGGTCTCCGGAAGCGGCTCCGCGGCGCGGACCTCGGCCCGACGCATCGCGTCGATCACCGTGGTCGCAACCACCCGCTGGATATAAGACGCATGAAAGGCGCCGGACCGGTCACGCTCGATCGCATGCCACAACCGGATGCGGACTTCCTGCTCCACATCGGCCGGATCGATGCCGTGCTTGTCCAGCCCGTATCCGACCAGAAGCCGCTTCACGCGCGCGCCATAAGTCGCGAAAAGCTCCTCGAGGCGAGCGTGGACGGGATCGTTCGGGGTGCGGCGCATGACGGGTCCGGCAGGGCGAACCGGCAATGCTCCCCGAGCCGGGCGCCGGGCGCAACTGCGAGCGTGGGCGGGGAAAGGCGAGTCTCGCACCTCGTGAGGCGGCGGCGGCAGCGGGCAATGCGGCGCCGCGCGGAGCGCACCCGGGAGTTCGGCCTCGGAAACCGGCACATCGTCGCCGGCGGCGATCGCGATCGCCGCGACGACGACGCACACGGCAGGCACGAACGGCGCCAGCATACGCCGGAGCTGCCGCCACGCGCGGGCCTGCCGCTCCGGGAAGTCCAGCGGGCCGCCCGCCCCGATCGATCAATCGAACGAGACGTCCGGAACCTCGCGCTTGCTCTCCGACTCGATCTGCAGCAGTTCGGCCGGCTGGAACGCGAACATGCCGGCGACGACCGACCCCGGAAACATCTCGCGGCGGTTGTTGTAATCCATCACCGCATCGTTATATGCCTGACGCGCGAACGCGACCTTGTTCTCGGTGCTGGCCAGTTCCTCGCCGAGCTGCATCATGTTCTGGTTGGCCTTGAGATCCGGATACGACTCCGACAGCGCGAACAGGCGACCAAGCGTTTTCGTGAGCGCGTCGTCCGCAGTGGCCAGTTGCTGCATCGCGGCCGCATCGCCCGGCTGCGACTTGGCGGCGGAAAGTCCGGCGATCGCGCCGTTGCGCGCATGGATCACGGCTTCCAGCGTCGCTCGCTCGTGCTGCATGTAGGCCTTGGCCGTCTCGACGAGATTCGGAATCAGGTCGTAACGGCGCGTGAGTTGCACGTCGATCTGCGCGAACGCATTCCTGTATGCGTTGCGTCCGGCGACGAGGCCGTTGTAGAGGCCGACCGCGTACAACGCGAGGCCGACGAGAATGGCAAGCAGTACCAGCATGCTCATCGCGCGGCACCTTCGTGCGGGCGGAATTCGTGATGGTCGTGCATCGTGTCGTCTGTCCGGGGCGCCGCAGCGCACTGCTAGAATCCCGTGCGTTTCGAGCATAGCACGGGGGTCGTGCATCCCCCGGAGGCCCGTCTTGCAACGCATCGTGTCCCTGCTCCTCCCGCTGTCGATGGCGTGTTCCGCGATGTCGCCGGCACCCGCTCTCGCGGCAGGGTCCACCGCCGCAGACAAACCCGCATGGTCAGCCGGCGTCGTGCGCACCGCGCATCCGTCGAAACCGAGTGCGCCGGGAAGAACGAGGCAATCGGGCACGTCGATTCCCGTGGCTGCGCCGGATGCGGTTGCGCCGGACGTCGACGCACTGGTGGCCGATTTCGATCGCTGGGTCGATGTCGTCGCGACCTCCGACGGCGTGATCGGCCTGGCTGCCGCGATCGTCAAGGACGAGCGCGTGGTGATCGAGAAGACGGTGGGCTTCGTCGATGCCGGGACCCGTGAACCCGTCGAACCGGAAACCGTCTTCCGCGTCGCATCCCTGTCCAAGGCATTCGCGGCGGCACTGACCGGCCTTCTGGTCGAGGAGGGACGCGTTCGCTGGGACACGCGCGTATCCGATCTGCTGCCTGCTTTCATGCTGAGCGACGAGGAAGGCAGCGGTCGCGTCGGGTTGAGCGAACTGCTGAGCCATCGGCTCGGCCTGCCGTTCAACACGTTCGACCGGCTGCTCGAGCGCAACGAGCCCTACGAGCGCCTGGTCGGTCGCCTGCACGAGGTTCGCCTCACCTGCCCGGTGGGCGAGTGCTACGCCTACCAGAACGTGGCCTTCAGCCTGATCGGTGATGTCGTGTACGCGACGACCGGCGACTTCTTCGCCCATCAGGTCGAAAAGCGCATCTTCCATCCGCTCGGAATGCGCAACGCGACCTACGGGCGCCAGGCACTGCTGGGCTCGCGCTCGTGGGCACGCCCTCACAGGCGCGAGGGCGACACATGGTTGCCGCTTCTGCCGAACGACACCTACTACCGCGTGGCACCGGCCGCCGGCGTGAATGCGAGTCTGCGCGACATGGAAAAATGGCTGATCGCGCAATTCGGAACCCGCCCCGACGTGCTGTCGCCGGCGTTGCTCGCCACGCTGCACGGCCCGCTGGTCGAGACGCGGGCAGAGACTCGCGCGACGCCCTGGCGGCGCGGCCGCCTCAACGACGCCCGGTATGCCCTCGGCTGGCGCGTCTACGACTATGCCGGCGTGAACCTGCTGTTCCATGCCGGCGCGGTGCGCGGCTATCGGGCGATGATCGCGTTCCTGCCCGATCGGCACTTCGGCGTCGTCATGCTGTGGAACAGCGAGTCGGCCACGCCCGCGGGCCTGCTGCCCATGGTGCTGGACCGCTATCTCGGGCTGCCGTACATGGACTGGGCCGGCGTGGAGGAGCTGTCCCCGGCAACGGAGGCCGGCAAGGTGGCTTCAGGCGGCACACGCGCACCCACTGTCCGACACTGACGCGCAGCGCGCAACAATGACGAACGCCGCGCGCATCGCCCGATGCGCGCGGTGCTGTCGGCCGACCGCTCAGCCTCCGCTGAGACTGAACTGGATGCGGCGGCGGAGCGTCGTCGAAACCGGCTGGCCGCGCTCGAGGCGAGGCTCGAACGTCGCCTGCTGCACGGCCCGGATGGCTTCGCGATCGAACACCCGTGCCGGCTGCGAATCGACGACGCGCGCGTTCTGCACGGACCCGTCGGCGGCGACCGTGAACTCGATTTCGACCCAGCCTTCCTGGCGGGCACGCACCGCATTCGGCGGATACGACGGCCGGGGCGGTGTCAAGACGCGCACGTCCCTTGTCTCGCCAACGGGCTGCGCGGGGGCTGGGGGTGCCGCGGTCGCGGGACGGGGCGTGCTGGCCACTGCGGGCGCACGCGCCGGCTCGGGTTCCGGAGCAGCCTGCGCAGCCGCTTCGGCCGGGGTTTCGGCTTCCGGAGTCCTTGCGGCCGGACTCGCCGTGGCAGCGGCTGCAGTGCGCGCCGCCGCGGCCGCCGCAGCCGCCTCCTGAAGTGCCTGTTCGCGTTCTTCGCGCTTGCGCCGAGCATCCAGCTTGCTGCGCAGGATGGTCAGCGTGTAGTTGCTGGAGTCGGCCTTCGCCAGCAGGTCGATGATGCGCGCTGCTTCGTTGTAGTCGCCCGTGTTGATCTGCTCCTCGGCGCTGCCGCTCGCGAACGGAAACAGCTCGCGGAGGGCATCGACGGCACCCGTGTCGTCAGGCTGCTTCTGCAGGATCGCCAGGTAGTACTCGAGCGCGTTCTTGCCCGGCGGCGACACCAGCCGGTTCTCGCTCATCGCCTTGCGGGCCTCGCGGTACAAGTCGTTGACGTCGAGTTCGCCCAGTGCCGCCGCATCCGGCTCCACCTCCGCGTCGGCGGCGGGACCGGACGCACCCGGCGTGGATGCCGCGGGCCGACCAGTCGCAGGTGCTGCCCCCGTCGTCGCGCCCTGCGGGCGGAAAAGGAACCACCATGCTGCCGCGGCCGCCAGTCCCAGGACCAGCAACAGGACCAGCAGCCCCTTCGGCGATGCGGCGCCGCGCACCCTGGCGCGTGGCCCGCCCGTCCCTGCCGCCCTGCTCCCGTTCCCCTTCGTACCCGGCATTTGTCCACCCTCCACTTCGTAGCCGCCATGCAGAACACGGACGGCATCCGGAATGCCGCCCCATGAACCATCACGGAACCGACATGCAGGATGCACGCCACTGCCATGCACGGAGGCACGTCCCGGGGTTCAGTTTGGCCGGATTATGCTGCAAATCCACGGTTCGCTGCCGTCATCGGCGCACGGACCATCCGGAAGACAACCCGAGGAGAACGAGCATGGCGAGTGTGCGCGAAGCAAAACGTGGCATCGGGGACGCGGCAGAAAAAGTGGAGGACGCGGCACGCGACACGGCCGGCGAGGCACGCGACGAAATGCACCGGCTTCGCGAGAAGCTGCAGGTGAACGGCGCGCGCCTGGAAGAGGAACTTCGGGACGCCGGGTCACGGCTCGGAGAGGGTGCGCGCACCCTTCGCGACGCATTGAGCGAACAGGTGCGCGAGCACCCGCTGGCTGCATTCGGCATCGCATTCGCCGCCGGCGTCGTGCTGTCCCGGGCACTGCGCAGCCGCTGACCGTGGGGTCGGCACGGGATACCGCCGAGCGCGAGGAGCCAGAGCCCGCGCCCGCAGCCGACGCGCCATCCGGAGTGGATGCGCTCCGCGGCGCGTTCGACCGGACCTTCGAAGTGGGTCGGGCCACCCTCGTGCTGCTGCGCGCCGAGCTCGGGCTCGCGCGCATCAGCGCGCAATCCCTGCTGTGGCTCGCGCTTCTTCTCGTCGTTCTGGCGCTGGGCGCCTGGTTCGCGATCGGTGCGGCTATCGCGGCGGGAATCTACGAGCTCACCGGCAACGTGTTCTACGGCATCGGTGCCGTGGCACTGGCCAATGTCGCCGGCGTCGTGATCGTGGTCGTGATGATGCGCACGCGCTGGCGCGACCTGTCTCTGCCGCGCACGCGCAGCGCGTTGGGGCGCTTGCGGGAGCCGCGATCGTGAGTCGCGCAACGCAACTGCGTGAAGTGGCCGAGGCGGAGCATCGGCTTTCCGGAACCCGCGCGCGCTGGCGCCACGCGATCGCCGACGTGCAGCGATCGTTCCGAAGTCATCCGATGCGATGGCTGCTCGGCGGCGGCCTTGCCGGCGGCCTGGCTGCGGGCTCGTTGCCGATTCGTCCCGTGCTCGGCTGGGTGCGAGCGGCCACGAGCGTCGCATCGCTCCTGTTGCAGCCTCCCCTCGCGTCCGTGTTCGGACTGGGGCGGCGCGCGAAGGGCGCGCCCCGAGCGGAGGATTGATCGTGCCGAGCAACGATGTCTCCACGTCAGCGGAATCGCCGGCGCCGTCCGCCGCAGCCGAGTCAGTGGTCGACTCGACCTCCGAGGAGCCGAGGTCACCGGCGTCGACCACCAACCGGCTCCTCGGCACGCTCGTCGCGCTGGCTTCGATTTGCATCTGCGTACTCGCCGAGCCCGTGATCATGCCGGTGCTCGTCGCGATCCTGATTGGACTCGTGCTCGCTCCCGCGGTCCGCATGCTCGAGCGCTGGCGGATACCACGCGCGATCGGCGCACTCCTCGCGATCCTTTTCGCCGTCGCAATCGTCGGTGCCGTCTTCGCGGCACTGGCGACACCGGCGCGGGAATGGATGGATCGCGCACCTCGGGCCATGCAGCGGATCGAGATGACGCTGAAGGAACTGCGCCGTCCATTGCAGGCTGCCACCAAGGCGACGCGCGGACTCGACAGTCTCGCCAGCATCGACGAGCCGGCACGCGCGCAGGTGCGCGTGGTGGACACGTCTCCGAGCCTGCTCGCCCATGCGGTGCGCGCGGCACCCGGTCTGGTCGTCGGCTTCATCGTGACCACCGTGCTCGCATTCGTCTTCCTGCTCCATGGCGACGACCTGCTGCGCAAATTCGTCACCCTGGCGCCGCATCTGCGCGCAAAGCGCGAAATCGTGCTGGCGACGCGACAGGCGCAGTTCGTCGGCCCCCTCGTCACATCGCTCGTGCTCGCGGGTGCAGGCTTCGCGGAGTCCACTTCACCGCTTTACGCCCTCGCGCCAGCCGGCGCGTTCGTGTTGCTCCATCTCGTGGAAGGCCAGATCGTGACACCGCATCTCGTCGGCCGGCGCCTCGCGCTCGATCCGGTCATGGTGCTGCTGGCATTGCTCGCGCCTGGCTGGGCGTAGGGCGTGGCGGGACTGCTGATCGCGGTACCGCTGATGAGTTGCGCGAAGCTGATCGCGGAGCGGATTCCGGAAGGTCGCGTGCTTGCCGCACTGCTGTCACGCTGACGCGCCGCGGCAGTCTGCCAAGACATGTGCCGCGATCGCGGACTTGCCGCACGGAGACCGGAAGCCGGAAGACGAGACGGAGGAGCCGCCGGAGGGAGAGTCCTCTCCCTGCGCTGGGCTGTCCGCAGGGAGAGTAATCGGATCAACGAGTGATGCTTGTCGGCATGTCTCTTCTGACCCACCCGCACCAAGTCGGGCGGGCGGTCAGCGATGGCCGGCATCGAGCCGGCCGCAAAAGGATTGCGTGATTACTTGGCCTTCTTCTTCGCGGCGGCCTTCTTCACCGTCTTCTTCGCGGCCTTCTTGGCCACCTTCTTCACGGCCTTCTTCGCAACGCCGGTCTTGCGGGCGGTCGCGGTCTTGGCCTTGGCGGTCGTCTTCTTGACGGCCTTCTTCACGGCCTTCTTCGCTACCTTCTTCGCGGCCTTCTTGGCGGCGGGTTTCTTCTTTGCAGCTGCTTTCTTCGTAGCCATATCGCGTCTTAGCTCCTCGTCAGTTGGCAGTGGTTGCCCAGTAAAAGCGTGAAGGAATGCTTCGCACAGCAGATCGCTGTTCGTGGCGTGGCGCATGTTGCCTACCTGGCGCCGAGTCCGCTCGTCGGACAGAAGCCTCAGTACATGAAGAGGGACCGACACCGTGATCTTCTTTACCGAGCCGGCCTTCGTACCATGCTCGATGTAGGGATCGATGAAACGGGTTGCCGTCATGATTCCTTTATCAATCCGTCACGCCGGCGCAGAAGCTAGTACTGTCTTTTGCATGTGTCAACAAATTTCTGAGAGGAAACAAGCAGTTTCGAGAGCCGCGCCGACACCCCGAAAATCCGCGAACCCACGCCGGACGCGCGGGAGAAAGGATTGGCAAAGATGGACGTCCGGACATCCAGACGTCCATGCCTTCGGAAATCGACAATTCGCGGCAATTGCCCGGAAAACCCGCACTTTGCGCACATGCGCCCCGCACGCGACAAGCGGACGCGCGCGCCGAGCAGGAGAACGCAAGCGGAAGCGCGGGACGCAAAAAGCCGGCCGCGACGGCAGCCGGCAATCGCACTCATTCCCCCGAACCGATCGTGAACCGGCGATGCGCGATCCGCGTGTGCGGGCGGCATCGGCACGCAATGGCGGGATCAGTGATCCTCGCTCTCGATCAGATCCGCATACGCATCGGGATCGAGCAGCTCCCCCAACTCCTCGGCGAGATCGTCCGGCTTGATGACGAACAGCCACCCCTCGCCATAGGCATCCTCGTTGATCGTCTCGGGCTTGTCCGGAAGTGCATCGTTGATCGCGACGATCTCTCCGGAAACCGGCGCGTACACATCGGACGCCGCCTTCACGGACTCGACGACCGCGCAGGCGTTACCCGCCTTCACGGTGTCGCCCACGCTCGGCAGTTCGACGTACACCAGGTCGCCGAGCAGCCCTTGCGCATGATCGGAAATGCCGACCGTGACGGTTCCGTTGTCATCTACGCGCGCCCATTCGTGGGATTGCATGAACTTCAGATCACCGGGGATCTCTTGCATGACACGGTTCCTGTGGTGGTTTGCTGGCGGGATTCTACCGAAGCGCGATGCGCGAGCGAGACGCTCATGCGTCGATCTGGCTCGCGCCGTCGCGCACGAACGGAGGGCGCACGATGCGCACCGGCACCATGCGGCCGCGGATGTCCACTTCGACGCCGGCATCGACGCCGGGAGGGATGCGCGCGAACGCGATCGAGCGGCCCAGCGTGGGCGAAAAGCTGCCGGACAGGATCTCGCCCTCGCCCTTCGGCGTCACGACCCGTTGTCCATGACGGAGGACACCCTTCTCGTCCATGACCAGACCGACCATCACGCGATGGCCGCCTTCGGCCTTCTGGCGTTCCAGCGGGCCGCGGCCGATGAAGTCGCGCCCTTCGTCGAGCGAGACGGTCCAGCCGAGTCCGGCTTCCCAAGGCGTGACGCTTTCGTCCATGTCCTGGCCGTACAGGTTCATGCCGGCCTCGAGACGCAGCGTGTCACGCGCGCCGAGACCGCACGGAACGACGCCCGCGCCCCGCAAGCGATCCCACAACGCCACTGCATCCGCTTCGGGCACGATGATCTCGAAGCCATCCTCGCCGGTGTAGCCGGTGCGCGCAATGAAAAGGCCGTCGCCCTCGATCGCGGCAAAGCGTCCGACCGCTTCCGCCTTCGCGCGCGCGTCCGCCCCCAGCAAGCCGAATACCTTCACGCGCGCCTCGGGACCCTGCACGGCTATCATCGACAGATCCGTCCGCTCCGTGACGGACACGTCGAACGCTGCAGCCTGCTTCGTGATCCACTCGAGATCCTTTTCCCGCGTCGCGGCGTTGACGACGAGACGGAAGAAATCCTCGGCGAGGTAGTAGACGATCAGGTCGTCGATCACGCCGCCGTCCTCGGCGAGCATGCACGAATACAGCGCCTTGCCGGGCTTCCTGAGCTTGCCGATGTCGTTGGCCAGAAGCCTGCGCAGGAACGCGCGGCAGTGCGCACCGTGCAGGTCCACCACCGTCATGTGCGAAACGTCGAACATGCCGGCACCGCGACGCACCGCATGATGCTCTTCGATCTGCGAGCCGTAATGGATCGGCATGTCCCAACCACCGAAATCGACCATCTTCGCACCGAGCGCGCGATGGGTCTCGTTGAGGACGGTTTTCTGCGTCATGGCCGGGCGCCTGCTGCAAACGGGCGCGCATTATCGCGGGAAGTCACCGCAAAGTCTCCGGGGCGGACGCCCCGATCAGGCCGGCACGTGCCGAACGAACGCGTCGATCGACCGCCATTCCTCCGGCGGGAAACAACGCTTCGGCAGCATCTGGAACAGAAGATCGGACTGATACAACATGAGAACGCGCGCGTTCTCCTTCCGCTTTATGTAGGCGTCCCACGGCGTCGTGCTCAGCAGGTGCTCGCCGCGCACCGTCAGTCCTGTATCGTCCCATTCGACTTCGTAGGACGCATGCAGCGACTTCTGCTGCCGGAACATCCGCCGCGATTTCCACGGCAGGTACACGAGCATCGCTGTCGCGTACCATGCGACGGCGCCGATCACGCCGCCCAGCACTCCGCCGGCCACCACGGCGGCACGATCCGGGAACAGCATCCAGATCGCCACGGCCGCACCGGCACCGATGCCAAGCACCACCAGCCAGCGCCGGGTCGACCAGCGTGCGTGCAGGAGAGAGGCCGATACGTAGTCGTCCGCTTCGTAACGGACCGATACCGGCATCATGCCTCCTCCGCAGCCTCTCGCACGCGAAGCGTCGTGCCGTTGATCGCGATGACCTCGACCGTCGTGCCGGCGGCAACGTCCGGTCCTTCCGCCAGCCACTCGCCGTCGCCGACCTTCACCTTTCCTCGTCCGTTGACGAACGATTCCGATACCACGAGTCGACGTCCGATCATGCGGTCACCGCGGCGGTTGAGCAGTGGCTGGTCGTCGCGCAACTCGGCACGCGGACGGATCCACTTCCAGTACGCGAGACAGGTCGCGATCGACAGCACCGCGAACACGACGGCCTGCACGATCGCAGCCATACCCGGGAACAGCAGCACGAGAACGCCCATGATGGCGGCCGCGATGCCGATCCACAGCATGAAATATCCGGGCGCGATCATCTCCGCGCCGATCAGCACCAGCGCAAGCAGCCACCAGCCATAGTCCTCGACGAGGTTGCCCATGGCGTACCTCAGGCAGACGGGGACATGCGCGATCCCTTCGCGGCAGGCGCGCGTGCGGCCTGCTCGCTCAGGGCGTTCTTCGCGAGCTCGGCGATGCCGGCCAGCGAGCCGATCACTCCGGTCGCCTCCACCGGAAGGAGCAGCATCTTCTGGTTCGGCGAATCGGCCATGGCCTTGAGCGCCTCGACGTACTTGTTGGCGACGAAGTAGTTGAGCGCGTTCACGTCACCGCTGGCGATCGCGGAGGAAACCACCTCGGTCGCGCGCGCTTCCGCCTCGGCCAGGCGCTCGCGGGCCTCCGCTTCGCGGAACGCGGCCTCGCGACTGCCTTCTGCCTCGAGGATCGCGGACTGCTTCTCGCCCTCGGCCTTCAGGATCGCCGCCTGCCGGAAGCCTTCCGCCTCCAGGATGTTCGCGCGTTTCTCGCGTTCGGCCTTCATCTGTCGTGCCATCGCCTCGACCAGGTCACGCGGTGGCTGAATGTCCTTCAATTCGATTCGCGTGACCTTGAGGCCCCATGGATGCGTGGCCTCGTCCACGACCTTCAGCAGTGCAGCATTGATCTGGTCGCGCTTGGACAGTGATTCGTCGAGGTCGAGACCGCCGAGCACCGTGCGGATGTTGGTCATGACGAGGTTGATCACCGCGAGTTCCAGGTTAGCCACCTCGTAGGCCGCCTTGGCCGCATCGAGCACCTGGAAGAACACGACGCCGTCCACCTTGACCACGGCATTGTCCTTGGTGATCACGTCCTGCGATGGAACATCGAGCACCTGCTCCATCATGTTCATCTTGTGCCCGACGTTCTGCATGACCGGGATCAGCAGATGGAAGCCGGGTGTCAGGGTATGCGTGTACTTGCCCCAGCGCTCGACGGTCCACTCGTACCCCTGCGGAACGATGCGCACCAGCTTGAACAAGCCGATCGCGGCAACGCCGACGACGGCGACGATCAGAAGGCCCTCGATACCCATGTCGCTTCTCCCTGGATGATGCGGGCAGTATACGGGAGACTAGTCCACGCCCCCGCGCGCGCGAGGCAGGAACAGACTCACCACGAGGCCGCCGTCCACGCGATTGGCGAGCTGCACGCGGCCACCATGCGCCTCGGCGATTTCCCGCGCCAGCGCGAGCCCAAGACCGGACCCGGATCGCTTGGTCGAGTAGAACGGCAGCAGCGCATTGGACAGCACCGCCTCGCTCATGCCGCTGCCGCGATCGCGCACGTCGATGCGCACGTCGCCCGACGCGTCCGTGACGGACACCTCGACGTCGCGCGCGTCGCCGCCTGCCTCGTGCGCATTCTTGAGCAGGTTGATCAGGACCTGCTCGACCTGCGCGCGATCGAACCACCCGGATCCGGACGGCAGTTCGCCGGCGATCCGGAAGGGCCAATGCCGTGCCAATGCGTCGAGGAACACCATCCATTCCACGCGCTCGGCGCGCGGGATCGGCAGCTTCGCGAAGCGTGCATAGCCCTGGATGAACCCTTCCAGATGCCGCGACCGTTCCTCGATCGTGTCGAATACCGTCGCCAGCCGTGCGCCGTCACCGCGACGAGCCAGCTCGCGCCCCGAATGCGAGAGCGAGCGGATCGGCCCGAGCGAGTTGTTGATCTCGTGACTGATCACGCGGATCACCTTCTTCCAGGTCGCCACCTCTTGCCGCGCGAGCTCCCGCGTCAGCCGCTTGACCTGATGCAGGCGATGCGGCCGCCCCTGCAGCTTGAAACTGCGCGACGAGAGATGAAAAGTCTCCTCCTCGCCGTCCACCGACGCGACGAAAAGCCGATCGGTACCGCTCGCGAGTGCCTGGCGAAACGCCTCGGGCGCCGTGTTCACGATCCGGTCGAACCGCTCGCCCTGCAGGGAACGCCCGCCGTTGAGCAACTGGCGAGCCGCGAGGTTCGCGTAGACGACATGACCACCGGGCTCGACCAGCACCAATGCGGTCGGCGTGTTCTGCACGATCGTGTCGAGCAGCAGTTCGCGCTGGAACAGGTGCTGGCGCTGCTCGCGCAGCACGCGGCCGAGTTCGTTGTGGGCGGCGACGAGATCGCCGACCTCGTCGTGCCGGTCCGCCGCGATCGAGAAGCTGAAATCTCCGTCGCGAAACGCCGCGACGCTGCCGGACAGGGCGCGAATCAATGCGGCAACCGGCCGCGCCGACGCACGCGCGAAGACGATCGCGGGAACCACCAGTGCGAAGACGGCGCCGAGCGCGCCGACCCACCAGACGCCGGTCGCGACCGCAAGCCCGGACGCGACCACGGCCGCCAGCACGACCGCGACGCCGAGTGCCGCGGCGAGCTTGCCTTCGAGTGACAGCAGGCGCATTCGCGAAGGATAGCCGCAGGACCGGACCGTGGCGCTCACGCGGTGCGGATATCCATCTTCTCCATGCGCCGGTACAACGCCTGTCGCGAAAGGCCGAGGCTCGCGGCGGCCTGGCTGATCACGCCGCGCGCCTCGCGCAGCGCCGCCTCGATCGCATCGCGATCCGGCTCGGCATCGGCCGCGAGGCGCCCCGCACCGGCGCCTGCGGGCGGGATGCCGAGGTCGCGCACGCCGACGACGCCATCGCGACACAGCAGCGCCGCCCGCTGGATCGCATTCTTGAGCTCGCGCACGTTGCCGGGCCACGCATGCGCGACCAATGCGGCGCGCGCACCGTCGTCGAGCCGGACGCCCGCGGAAAGGAAATGCTCGGCCAACGGCAGGATGTCGTCGCGCCGTTCGGCCAGCGGCGGCACGCGCAACTCGATCACGTTGAGACGATAGTAGAGATCCTCACGGAACTTTCCATCGCGGATCATCGCGGGCAGATCCGCATTGGTCGCGCTGATCACCCGCACGCTCACCTTGCGCGTGCGACCGGCGCCCAGACGCTCGAACTGGCCGCTCTCGAGCACGCGCAGCAGCTTGGCCTGTCCTGCCAGCGGCAGATTGCCGATCTCGTCGAGGAACAGCGTGCCGCCATCGGCCAGCTCGAAGCGGCCCTCGCGCGCACGGTTGGGCGCGCCGGTGTAGGCGCCCGGCTCCGCCCCGAAGAGTTCCGCCTCGATCAGCTCCGACGGCAATGCGCCGCAATTGACCGTCACGAACGGCCCTTCGCGCACCGACGAATTGGCCTGCACGATCTCCGCGATGCGCTCCTTGCCCGCCCCGTTCGGACCGGTGATCAGCACCGGCACGTCCGCGCGCGCGATCTGGCAGGCTACTTCGACGACGTTGCCGATCGCTGAAGACGCGAACACCAGCCCGCGCAGGTCGTAGCGATCGTCCAGCGCCTTGCGACGGCGGCGACGCTCGTCGCGCATGCGCGCGACCTCGCGCGTCGCCTCCGAAAGTTCCAGCAGGTTCTCCACGGTCGCGAGCAGTTTGTTGTCGTCCCACGGCTTGGCCATGTAGTCGGCCGCGCCGTCGCGCACGAGTTCCACCGCCGTCTCCAGATGCGTCCACGCGGTCAGCAGGACGATCGGCAGATCCGGGTGACGCTCGCGGATCGCGCGAAACAGCGCGACACCCTCTTCGCCGGACGTGGTGTCCGCGGTGAAGTTCATGTCCTGCACGACGACATCGACGTCCTCGCGCAGGAGCATCTCCAATCCCTGCTCGGGCCCCGGCGCGATCAGCGTGCGGATCTCGCGCAGGCCGAACAGGACGTCGAGTGCGGTGGCGACTGCCGGATTGTCGTCGATCACCAGGACCGTTCGCATGGCGTGCCTTGGCTTGGTCGGTCGGCGCATGAACGGCATGGATGCCGTTCGGCGCCGGAAGGTTGCAGGAGGCGACGGCCGTCGACGCCCGGCCCGGACCCGCGCGCGCCGTTCCGGGATGCGCCGATCATACCGTGCGCGTCGCCACCGCCGGCGGCACGCGCGAGGCGCGCAGCGCCGGGCCCAGCACCGCGAGCTGACCGAGCAGCCAAAGGCAGAGGCAGCCGACCGGCACGTAGTACCACGGCAGCCGTGGTGCCTGATACTGCTGCATCAGCCACAGGCTGAGCGCATGCGCCAGCACCGCGCCGAGGGCGAGCCCCAGCGTCGTGATCAGGAAGTTCTCGGTCTGGAAATACCGCAGGATGTCGAACTTCGTCGCGCCGAGCGCGCGCCGCGTGCCGATCTGGCGCGTGCGCTGGGCGACCCAGAAGCTCGCCATGCCGACGATGCCGAGCGCGGTGACTCCGAGCAACGCCACGATCACCGTCCCGAGAATGATCGCCATCGCGCGATCGCCCGCGTACGCCTCGGCGCGAATCGCTTCCATCGAGCGCATGCGCCCGATGATGCGCCCGGCATTTGCCTCGGTCAGCTTCTGCTCGACGGCCTTCATCACCTCGTCGCGCCGCCCCGGATCGGTCCGCACGACATAGCGCGACGCGTTGCCGTACGGCATGCGCACCGGAACCAGCGTCGTGTATTCGATCGAGTCGCTTTCGGCCCAGGGCTGCTGCATGCGCTCGACGATGCCGATGATCGTGCTCGGCTCCGTTTCGTGCAGATAGATGGACTTGCCGAGCGCGTCGCCATCCGGGAACACGGCGTCTGCGAGCGCCTTGGTCATGACGACGACCCGCGGCTTCAGCTGGTCGCCGAAGGCCACCTCCTCGATCTCCTCGGGACGGAATCCACGCCCTGCCACCAGCCGCGCGCCGAAGGCATCCAGGCCGTGGTCGTCCACCAGGTACAGCGCCGTCTGTGCGGTGGCGGTGGTCTGATTCGGCCGCAGGTTGACGCCGGTGCTCCAGCCGCCGCTGCTCAGCGGAAGGGAATTGGCGGTCGTTGCGTCCGCGACGCCGGGCATCGCGCGAAGGATCGCCAGATCCGCCGCCGTCGTCGCGTGCACGTCGAAGTCCGCGGTGAAGCCGTTGCTGCCAACGGTGAAGGTGTCGGCCTCGTTGATGCCGCTCGGGCGATGCATGTGATCCATGCGCTGGCCGATGATGAACAGCGCATTGCACGTGATCGCCAGCGTCAGCGCGACCTGCAGCCCGATCAGCACCAGCGAGGCCTTGTTGCGCATCAGCGCGGAAAGGATGGGGCGGATTTCCATTGCGCTCACCTCACATCTTCAGTTGCGCGGCCGGCTGCACGCGGCAGGCGCGCCAGGTCGGATAGAAGCCGGCCAGCAACGCGGCCACCACGGAAAGAAGGATGGTGGTCGCCACCATCGTCCAGTCCAGTCCCGCGACCGTCCGGTAATCCGGATACAGCGCGCGCACCGCCAGCAGGCCGAAGCCGGTCAGCAGCAGGCCGAGCAGGCCGCCGGCCAGCCCCACCACGCCGGACTCGACGAGGAACTGCCGGAACACCTCGCCGCGACTCGCGCCCAGCGCGCGGCGCAATCCGACCTCGCTGGACTTGCGCGTGAACTTGGCGAGCAGCAGGCCGATCGTGTTCACGAGACACACGATCAGGAACGCGAACGCCAGCCCCGTCTGCACCTCGATGTCGCGCGAGACGACCTGCTGGTCCTGCATCCATTCGTTCACGTCGAGCAGGCGATTGTTGAGCGGACGCGGGAAGCGCCCCAGCTTCTTCTGCTCGTCGACGTAGCGGTCGAGGAACGCGTGGTACTCGGCCAGCCGTTCCGGCGTTTCGAGTTCCACCCACATCTGGATCCACACGCAATCGGAGGCGAGGTAGGAATCCCAGCCGTCACCGGGCGAGCGGAAGCAGCTGTTGTTTCCCGACGACCGCGCCTTGAGATCGATGCCCGTCGTGAACGGAATGAAGAACTCGTCCGGATCGACGAATGCGCCATTGGTCAGGTCGTAGTAGCGCGACCGGAGGTTCCACTTGCCGAGCACGCCGACGACCGTGTAGTCGATGCCGCCCATCCGCACGCTGCGCCCGGTGCTGTCCTGTCCGCCGAACAGTTTTTCGTTGAGCGCCTGGCCGAGCACGACCACGCGTGCGTGCTCGGCATCCTGTGCGCGATCCCATGGCCCGCCGTACGCGAACGGCGGTTCGAACATCGGAAAGAAGTCGGCGTAGGTGACGCGGCCGAGCGCCTGGAACGGCTTGACCTCGGCGTTCTCCGGCTGAATCGGCAGCGACAGCTTGAACATCGCCGCCTGCCGGTCCGCGCGCGCCGCATCCATCAGCGCCGTCGCGTCGCGATAGGTGACCTGATCCGGCGGCCGGCCGTCGTCGGAGTACGGCTGGTCCGCGCTCCAGTTGTCGAGCTGCACGTAATGCAGCTTGTCGCTCTTCCACGGGATCGGATCGCTGCCCATCAGATGCATCACCGTCAGCGTGGTCATGCTCGCGGCGATGCCGAGCGCGATGCCGATCACCATCAGCGCGGTAAGCACCGGGTTGCGGCGCAGGCTGCGCAGGCCGAGTTGCAGGTAGTAGCCGAACATCGTTCGCTCCTCAGGCGATCGCGGCGGTTGCCGTCGCGCCATCCAGCGCGGCGCGACCGAGCACGGGCTCGGCCCCGAGATCGGTCACCTGCCCGTCGATCACGTGCACGTTGCGGTGCGCGCGCGCGGCCAGTTCCGGGTCGTGCGTGACCATCACGATGGTCGTGCCCTGCCGGTTGATCTCCTCCAGCAGTTCCATCACGCCGCGCGCCATCAGCGAGTCGAGGTTGCCGGTCGGCTCGTCCGCGAGCAGCAGGCGCGGCGATCCGGCGAGAGCGCGCGCGATCGCCACGCGCTGCTGCTGTCCGCCCGAAAGTTCGGCCGGGTAATGCTTCATGCGCGATGCAAGCCCGACGCGTGCCAGCGACTCCTCGATTCGCTTCTTCCGTTCGCCGGCAGGAAAGCGGCGATAGCGCAGCGGCACGTCGACGTTGTCGAACAGGTTCAGGTCCGGGATCAGGTTGAAGCTCTGGAAGATGAAGCCGATCTTCTCGTTGCGCAGGCGCGAACGCCCGTCGTCGCCGAGGCCGTGCACGTCGATGCCGTCCAGCAGGTACTCGCCGGCCGTGAACTCCTCCAGCAGGCCGGCGATGTTGAGGAACGTCGTCTTGCCGGAGCCGGAAGGCCCGGTCACCGCGACGAACTCGCCCTCGCGCACGTGGATCGAAAAGTCGCGCAGCGCATGCGTCTCGATCAGGTGCGTGCGGTAGATCTTCTGCAGGTGAGTCATCTTGAGCATGGAGTTGCCTTCCTTCGTGGATGCACGGGCATCAATTGAGGGCGACGCGCTGCGCGCCCTTGAACTGGTCGGTTCCTGAAATCACGATGCGGTCGCCTTCCTTCACGCCGCTGACGATCTCGACCGCGTTGAGGCTGGTCGCGCCGATCTGGATCGGCGTGCGCTCGGCGGTGCCGTTGCGCACGACATAGGCGACCCGTCCGGCTCCGGTGTCGACGAACGGGCCGCGCTCGACGAGCAGCACGTCCGGGTGCTCGTCCATCAGGATGCGCGTGGTGAGCTGCTGGTTCTGCCGAAGGCCCGCCGGCTTCCGCTCGCCGAAGCGCACGCGGCCGGTGACCTGGCCGTCGATGACCTCCGGCGAGATCGCGCTCACCTCGCCCTCGTAGGTGCCGCTCGCGTCGCGGATCTCGGCGGACATGCCGATTCCGAGATCGTGCGCGAACACCTCCGGCACCTTGACCTCGATTTCCAGCGCCGACAGGTCGACGACCGTCAGCACCGGCGCATTCGCGCCGACATTGGCGCGCTGCTGCACGACGAGCTGGCCCACCTGGCCATCGACCGGCGAGCGGAGCCGGAGTTCGTCCACCTGCCGCGCGATCTCGTCCACGAGGAGTTGCTGACGATCGAGCGCCACGCGGCGCGTCTTCAGCTCGAACGCGAGGCTCTCGCGGTCGAGTTGCACGTTGTGGCGCGCATTCTCCTCGGCGACCTTCGCCTTGGCGAGTTCGTCCTTCGCGCGCAGCACGGTCATTTCCGACTGTGCGCCCAGCTCGTAGGCGCGCTGGTTGCGCTCGACCTCGCGCTCGGCCGTCTCGCGGTCGATGCGTGCCCGATCGTAGGCCATGCGTGCCGCCGCCTCACCCTTGCGGTTGTCGATCACCGTGCGCTCTACATCGAGACGCAAGCTGTCCAGGGTCGCCTGCTCCTGACGCAGCCGACTGGCGAGCTCCGGCGAGTCGATCTCCGCCAGCACATCGCCCTTCCTCACCTTGTCGCCGGCCTGCACGGCAAGCGTGACCGTGCCCGCCGTGCGCGCGTACAGCGTGGGCGCGACCGCGGCGACGACTCGCCCCTGCACCGACACGTCGCGAACCAGCGTGCCGCGCTTCACCTCGGCGATGCGCAGGCGACCGCTGTCGGCGGACGAGTCGGCCGACAGCAGCCGGGCCAGCGTCGGGACGAGCGCGAGCAGGGCCACGGCCACCGCCACGGCCAATCCGACCCAGAGGAGACGGCGGCGCGGACGCTGCGCCGAAGCGATGGGGCGATCCTGGGCGGACGTGTCGCGAATCATGGCGATGGCATCGGTTGCGTTGCCGGTCATGGAGCAACGCCCATGCCAACTCGCAACCGCATGAATCGACGCGGATTTCCCTGGCGCACCCGGCGTGCGGACAGTGTCCGCGCGGGCAAGCGGACGGCACCGGACACGGCCGCCGATGTCGCCTGCGTCCGGCCGGTGCGACCGAACCGTGCCTCGGTGCATCCTTGCCGAACATGACCTCGCCATACTTCCAGATCCAGCTTCCGGAAACGGTTCTGGCTCGCGCACGACGCGGCGACATGCATGCGTTCGAGCAGATCTACCGCAGCTTCGAACGCCCGGCGTACACGCTTGCGCTGCGCATGCTCGGCGATGCCGAATCCGCGCGCGAGATCGTCCATGACGCGATGCTGCACGTGTTCGAGCGCATCGCGCAGTTCCGCGGCGAGGCGCCGTTCTGGGGCTGGCTGCGCCGCATCGTGGCCAACGAGGCGCTGATGCGCCTGCGCCGCCAGCGCGCGCTCGCATTCGAGGCGCTGCCCGAGGAACCCGACGCCGATGTCGATGCGCCGCCACCTTGGCGGCTCGCCGACCTGCATCGGCTGCAAGCGGCGCTCGACCGGCTGCCGCCGCTGACACGCAGCGTGCTGTGGTTGTTCCACGTCGAGCAATGCACGCATCAGGAAATCGCCGAACTGACCGGCAAGTCGGTCAGCTTCTCGAAATCGCAGGTGATGCGCGGAATCCAGCGTCTGCGCGCACTGCTCGAAGAACCCCAGGAGGAGACCACCCCATGGCCGGTCACCGCGACCCCGAACTGAATCCCGGCGCCGCGCTGCGCGCACTGCCGGACGTCGCACCACAGCCGGATCTCTGGCCGGACATCGCGCGATCGCTGGCGAGGCGACGCCGGTCACGCGTGCCACGCATCGCATGGCCGCTCGCGATCGCCGCGACATTGCTGATTGCGCTGCTCCTGCCGCGATTCACCGTCGATCCCGGGGCGCCTGCTTCGGTCGCGTCCACCCCGCCGCAATCCGGCGAACGCGAGCGGCCCGAGGCCGGCGGCGAAGTGGATGAACTGCGCCTGCGCTCGCAGGCACTCGAGCGCTGGATCGCCGCGGTCTCCGCGCACGCGCCGCAGGATGGCCGCGACCTGATGGCCGCCGTCGAGGTGGAAGACCTGATCGGACTGGTGGACCTGCAACTCGGCGCCGCACGCAACGCCGCGGAGGCGACACCGCTGTGGCAGCGCCGCGTCGTGCTGCTGGAAGACCTCGCCGCGATCCGCCTCGGCGGCTACGCCGTCGCCGTGAACGAGGTCGATGCTCACGCCCCCCGCGCGATCCCCGCGCTTGACGTCAACTGAGGATTCCCGATGAAAACCCGCCTGCTTTCCATCGCGCTGCTGCTCGCCCTCCCCGGCGCGGCAGTCGCGCAAGACGATCCTGCACGCACGCCGGATGCAGCCGCCGCACGTGCGGAACTGGACGAACTGCGCGCGCAGATGCGCGAGCTTTCCCGGCGCATGGCCGCGCTGTCGGCGGAACTGGGCGAATCCGGGCCGAGTGCGTACGCGATGCGCTATCTCGGCAGTCCGGGCCGCGCGTTCGCGGGATTGGTGCTCTCAGAAGGGGGCGATGGTGTCGCCATCGAAGCGGTCACCCCGAATGGACCGGCGGCACGCGCCGGATTGCTCGCCGGCGACGCGATCATCGCGGTGAACGGCGAGCCGATCGACGCCGGCACGCCATCCGCTCGATTGGCACAGGCGCGCGAACGGCTTGCCGGTCTGGAGGACGGCGAGGAGGTCCGCATCCGCTACCGCCGCGGCTCGGCGACGCACGCCATCGCGTTCAAGGCGGAACGGCGCGAAGCGATGACCTGGCCCATGGCGATCGGCAACGACGACGTGCTGACGAAGGAACAACGCGAGCGCATCGAACGGGCGATGGAGAAGGTCCGCGGCATCGACGTCGAAGGCATCCGCCGCGCCGTCGGCGAACATGCGGCACGCGCGGGCGAGGAAGCCGGTCAGGCGTTCCGCTCCGGGATGCCGTGGTGGGGCCTGAGCCTCGCCCCCCTCAATCCCGAGCTCGGCCGCTACTTCGGCGCCGAGCAAGGCGCGCTGGTCCTCGCCGCCGACTCGCATTCGCTGCCGGGACTCGAAGGCGGCGACGTGATCACGGGCGTTGCAGGCAAACCGGTCGAGCGGCCCGGGGACGTGCTTCGCGCGCTGCGCGACCAGCCCGCCGAGAAGGACGTGCGCATCGACGTGCTGCGCGAGCGGAAGCCGGTGACACTCTCGCTGCGCGTTCCGACCTTCAAGACCATCTTCGACCTCGCACCGCCCGTGCCGCCCGTGCCGCCGGCTCCACCCGCGCCTCCGGCAGCACCGGCAGCACCGGCAGCGAAGCCGCCGAGCATGATGTGATGCGGAATCGGATCAGCCTTCCAGCTCCTGCCAGCGCTCGTAGCACGCGTCGAGTTCGGCCTGCAGTTCGGAGAGCTTGCGGTTGGCGGCGGCGATCGCCGCCGCGTCCTGCTGGTAGAACGCCGCATCCTGCATCGCTTCGGTCAGTGCCGCGAGATCGGCTTCGAGCGTCTCGATGCGTTGCGGGAGTTGCTCCAGTTCCCGCGCCTCGCGATACCCGAGCTTACGCCTCGGCGGTGGTGCCGGCTGCCGGTCCGCGATGGCCGCACGCACGAGCGGCGGGGCTTTCACCTCGTCGCGCGGCGCACGGCGCGCACCGGCCACGCGCAGCCAGTCGCTGTAGCCGCCGACGTATTCGCCGACGCGGCCGTCGCCCTCCAGCACCAGCGTGCCGGTGACCACGCGATCGAGGAACTCGCGATCGTGGCTGACGAGGAGCAGCGTGCCGGCGTAATCCGCCAGGAGTTCCTCCAGCAGTTCGAGCGTTTCGATGTCGAGGTCGTTGGTCGGCTCGTCCATCACCAGCAGGTTCGATGGCCTGGAGAACAGCCTGGCGAGCAGCAGCCGGTTGCGCTCGCCGCCGGACAGCGCGGTGATCGGCGCCCTCGCGCGCTCCGGCGTGAACAGGAAATCCTGCAGGTAGCCGATCACGTGCTTGCGCGTGGCGCCGATCTCGATGAACTCGCGTCCGTCCGCGACGTTTTCGAGCGCGCTCGAGTCCTCGCGCAACTGCGCGCGCTGCTGGTCGAAATAGGCGATGTCGAGGTTCGTTCCGTGCACGACCTCGCCGGATTGCGGTGCAAGCTCGCCGAGCAGCAGGCGCAGCAACGTGGTCTTGCCGGCACCATTCGGACCGATCACGCCGATGCGGTCGCCGCGCAGGATCGTGGTCGAGAAGTCCTCGACGATGCGCCGCCCGCCGAGCGAGAGTCCGACATCGCGCGCGTCGATCACCTTGCGGCCCGACGCGCTGCCGGTTGCCGCCGCAAGCCGCACGCGACCCTGCGGGTCGCGCCGCTCCGCCCGCTCGCGGCGCATCGCCTCGAGTGCGCGTACGCGGCCTTCGTTGCGCGTGCGGCGCGCCTTGATGCCCTGGCGGATCCAGACTTCCTCCTGCGCCAGCTTGCGGTCGAACTGCGCGTTGGCCTGCGCCTCGGCGTGCAGCCGCTCCTCGCGGCGGCGCAAGTAGTTGTCGTAATCGCCCGGCCAGCTCGTGACCGCGCCGCGGTCGATCTCGACGATGCGCGTGGCCAGCGCGCGCAGGAAACGGCGGTCGTGCGTGACGAACACGATCGCGCCGCGGAACGCGAGAAGGAACGATTCGAGCCAGTCGATCGCCTCGATGTCCAGGTGATTGGTCGGTTCGTCGAGCAGCAGAACGTCCGGCTCGGATACCAGCGCCTGCGCGAGCAGCACGCGCCGCTTCAGGCCACCGGACAACGTGGAGAACTCGGCCGCCTCGGGCAGCTCCAGCCGCGACAGCACGCGCGTGACGCGGCCATCGAGATCCCACGCGTGCAGCGCCTCGATGCGCGCCTGCACCTCGCCCAGCGCCTTCGCCGCGCCCGGCTCGTCGAGCGCATGGCTCAGCCGGTGGTAGTCGGCGAGCAGCGCGCCGGCGTCGCCGAGGCCCGCGGCGACCACGTCGAAGACGCTGCCGGCCATCGCCTGCGGCACTTCCTGCGCGAGCCCCGCGATGCGCACACCGGACGCAACTCGCACCTCGCCATCGTCGGGGCGGATCACGCCGGCGATCAGCCGCATCAGCGTGGACTTTCCCGCGCCGTTGCGGCCGACGATGCACACGCGCTCGCCGCGCTCCACCGCGAGATCGACGTTCTCGAGCAACGCGGGACCGCCGACCGCGAGATCGACATGGATGAGCTGGACCAGGGACATGCGGATTCCGGATGGAGGCGGCCGGTCGCGCTGCGCGATCGGGCGTCGCGATTCTAGCCTGCGCTCAACGTTGCGCGCGGCGGTGCGTGGCGAGCCGGATGCCGGCGACGACGAGCACGAAGCCCGGCAGCATCGAGGGCGAAAGGCGCTCGCCGAGCAGCACGTAGCCCATCAGCGCGGTGACGGCCGGCATCAGGTAGAACAGCGTGGCCACCTGCGTCGCCTCGCCCCGGCGCAGCAGGGCCGACATCAGCGCGAATCCCGCCACCGCGTTGACGAGCACGATCCATGCGGTCGCCATGACGAACGCGGCGCTCCCGTCCGCGCGAAGGTGATCGAGCCACAGCGCGAAAGGCGCGACCGCGATCGCCGCGGCAACGTGCTGCACGGCGAGGCCGACGCGGATGTCGATGCCGCCCGCGTGACGCTTCTGGTAGAGATTGCCGAGTGCGAGACCGAACAGGCCGGCCAGCACGCACAGATACCCGGTCAGATCGGCATGCCCGCCGGCGAGTCGGTCGCGCAGGATCAGCAGCACGCCGGCGAAGCCGAGAGCCAGCCCGATCCATTGCACGCGCCCGAGGCGCTCGCCGAAGAAACGTCCGACCAGGCCGGTCGCAAGCGGCAATGCGCCGACGATCAGCGCCGCCACGCCGGTCGAAACGCCCAGATGCAGCCCCCAGTACACGCCGGCGAACTGCAACGCGAGCGACAGCAACCCGACCACCGCGCTGTGACCGATCGCGCGCCACGACGGCCAGCCGGCATCCGACCACGCGGCAAGCGCGATGAACACCAGCGCAGCAAGCGAGAAACGCAGGAGCAGCAACACGAACGGACCTGCATGCGCGACGGCGATCTTGCCGGCCGGATAGCCCGTGCACCAGAGCAGGACGAACGCGCCGGCCATGACGCGGCCGTGGATGCGCGACCGTGCATCCGCCGCGAAGCGGTGTTCGGCCCGCTCAGGCGGCGGCACGCTCGGCACCGCGCCGGACCTCGATGGCGCGCTCGACGACCGACCAGTCCGCATCGGCGCGATGCGCTTCCTCGCTCAGCACGCGACGGTACGCGCGGGCACCCGGCAAGCCCTGGTACAAGCCGAGCAGGTGGCGCGTGACGTGCTGCAGACGGCCGCCCGCCGCGAGATGCGCCTCGACATGCGGGCGCATGCGCGCGAGCACCTCGTCGCGATCCGGCAGCGGGGTGCCGTGCAGGCGACACTCCAGTTCCGCCAGCCGGTACGGCTCGTGGTATGCCGTGCGCCCGAGCATCACCCCGTCCACGGCGGCGAGATGCCGCTCGACCTCGTCCACCGTCGCGATGCCGCCGTTGATCACCACGCGAAGCCCGGGATGCTCGCGCTTGAGTCGATGCACCCGCTCGTGATTCAGCGGCGGCACCTCGCGGTTCTCCTTCGGCGACAGTCCCTGCAGCCATGCCTTGCGCGCATGCACGATGAACGTGTCGCAGCCGGCGCCACGTACCTCGTCGACGAACGCCGCCAGACCCGCGTAGTCGTCCTGCTCGTCCACGCCGATGCGGCACTTCACCGTCACCGGAATCCCGAACGGCGCGACCGCGGAGCGCATCGCGGCAACGCAGTCACGCACCAGCACGGGTTCGCGCATCAGGCACGCGCCGAAGCGACCGGACTGCACGCGATCGGACGGGCAGCCGCAGTTGAGATTGATCGCGTCGTAACCGCGCTCCGCGCCGATCCGCGCCGCCTCCGCCAGGAGGTCCGGCTCGGCGCCGCCGAGCTGCAGCACGACCGGATGCTCGGCCGGATCGAACCCGAGCAGCCGCTCCCGATCGCCATGGATCGCCGCCTGCGCGGTCACCATCTCGGTGTACAGCACGGCATGCGGGGCCAGAAGCCTGTGGAAGTACCGGCAATGCCGGTCGGTCCAGTCCATCATCGGGGCAACCGAAAGACGCAGAGACGCCTCATGGCGCGATTTTTTGCGCAAATCCAATGAGTTGCATGCGTTTCCGTGTTGCTCAGTTGCGCTCATGATCGTTCAATTTCGGCAGTTTTCAGGCTCCAAGTGTAACGCGTGGTGCAACATTAGAGCCGTTGTTACACTCCCGGCATGGGCTCAATCCTCACCCGCCGCCGGAAGAACGGATCACTAGGCTACACCGCCATCATCCGTATCAAGCGCGATGGCAAGACCGTCGTTTCGGAATCCGCGACGTTCGATCGTCGCCAACTCGCCAACGAATGGATGCGCCGCCGCGAAGCCGAGCTGGACCAGCAACGCGCTCGCGGCGAACCGATCGGCAAAGCTGCCACTCTGGCCGAATTGCTGGAGTGGTATGGCAAGGACATCAAGGAGCTGACGCCTTGGGGACGCACGAAGGAAGCCGATCTGAAGCGCCTGGCCAGCTACGAGATCGCCAAGAAGAACGTCCTGCGCCTGACCACCGCCGACTACATCGCGCACGTTGAGGCGCGCCGGCGGGATGGCGCCGGCCCTGCCACCGCCAACAACGACTTGATCTGGCTGCGCCAGGTACTGCGCTCTGCCCGCGCATCCCTCAGCCTGCCGATCGACCTGCAGCTATTGGAGGACGCTGCGCACGAGCTGCGGCAGCGGCGCGTTGTCGCCAAGCCCAAGCAGCGTCAGCGTCGGGTATCGGCTGCTGAGGAGAAGGCGCTACTCGATCACTTTGCCGTTCGCGACATGCGCGCCGAAATCCCGATGGCCGACATCATCCGGTTCGCCTTGCTGACCGCCCGCCGCCAGGAGGAAATCACACGGCTCAAGTGGGCCGACCTTGATCGCGACAAGGGCATCGCCTGGCTGGACGACGTAAAGCACCCGCGCAAGAAGGTCGGCAACCGTCGCGCCTTTCGCCTGCTGTCCGAGGCCTGGGAGATCATCGACAGGCAGCCGAAGGTGATGGTGGATGGCCCGGACGGGAAGCAGACTCCCGACCCGCGCGTCTTCCCCTACAACCCCAAGTCGATCGGCGCCAACTTCACCCGTGCCTGCCGGCTCCGCGGGCTGCACGACCTGCACTTCCATGACCTCCGCCACGAGGCCACCTCTCGCCTGTTCGAGCGCGGCTACGACATCCCGGAGGTCGCCCAGTTCACCCTGCACGAGTCCTGGACGACCTTGAAGCGGTACACCCACCTGCGGCCGGAACAAGTCGAGGAGCGCCCCGTAAAGGCCTCCACCTGACTCACTTGCCATTTATATCAGTACGGATATAATCATGCCCGTCAAGCCAATCGAGTTCCTGGGAGATTCCCTGCGTAACCTGCGGGAATTCCCAGATGACGCGAAGCGAGACGCGGGGTACCAACTGGATCGTGTGCAGCACGGATTGCAGCCCGAAGACTTCAAGCCCATGCCAACGATCGGCAAGGGCGTTGAAGAGATCCGGGTACGGGGCGACACCGGCGCCTACCGCGTCATCTATACCGCCCGATTAGCCGATGCGGTCTATGTGCTCCACGCCTTCCAGAAGAAGACCCAGACCACATCGAAACGGGACATCGAACTGGCGAAGCAACGCTTCGCCCTGCTGAGCAGGAAGTGACCATGAGCAAGACCAAGACCGAACGATTCGCCAGCGTCTGGGATGCGCTCGCCGACACCGCCGAGGAAGCTGCCAACCTCAAGGTGCGCGCCGAACTGATGCGGAAGATCGCATCGCTGATCCAGGAGAGCGGCTGGACGCAAGCCACGGCCGCAGAACATTGCGGCATCACCCAGCCGCGCATCAACGACCTGCTGCGTGGCCGCATCTCGCGCTTTTCGCTCGATGCGCTGGTGAACATCGCGGCCTCGCTGGGAATACAGGTTCACGTCGAACTTGAGGCTGCATAACCGTTGGAGCCTCAACTGACGGACGTGCTTGAAAGCATCCCAGGCTGGTCGGCGGACGAATGGGATGAAGTTCCCGGAAAAATCACCGGATGGCAACTCTCTCTCATGCGCGACCGACAGACCATCGAACAACGGCACTTCGAGGGAACGGATGCCGACTTCGACCATGCGATAAAGGCCGGAAAGGCATGGCTCGCCACCAATGGCGCCGACAGCACCTCGCAATGGATAGCTGGCTCGCTCGAAGCCATGCGACGCATGAATTGCGACCCGGATTTCCGGCATCGCATCAGCAAGAGAGGGTGGATTCAACTCTGAAGTGCACCACCTATCGTGTGAAGTGGCCCAGGGGCGC